>WNFD01004986.1_pt1 | contig 13898 bp, 13 predicted proteins | sample 5400491 | NCBI WGS metagenome assembly WNFD01 (sample SAMN13153343, study PRJNA577476) | soil metagenome | isolation source: 120 cm saprolite under Douglas fir tree site 2 hole 2 replicate 2 | place: USA:California | collected 2015-04-18
GAACAATCCACGCTCGACCATGCGGCGTCAGGCGCGCATTCTGGTGCAGGTTCATCCGGCTCTCCTCGAGGATGCTAAAGCTTCAGCAACTTCAGCTTCCCCGACTCGAGCCGGATGGACAACCTATCGAAAGCTCACAGCTAGAGGGTAAAGCCGCCGTCGATGATGTGGATCGCGCCGGTGGTGAAGGCCGCTTCGTCCGAGGCGAGATAGACCGCCAGCGCCGCGACCTCCTCGGGGGTGCCGAGTCGGCCCATCGGCTGGCGCTCGACAAAGCCACGTCGCGCCGCTTCGGTGCCGCCGGGGAGCAGAACCCCCTGCATCGCGATGCGCTCTTCCAATGAGGGGGTCGCGACCGTGCCCGGGCAGATCGCGTTGCAGCGGATGCCCTGGGTGATGAAATCGGCCGCCACCGCCTTGGTCAGCCCGATGATTGCGGCCTTGGTCGCGCCGTAGACGCAGCGGTTCGGCACGCCTTTGATCGAGGAGGCGGTCGAGGCCATGTTGATGATCGAGACACCGCCCGGGCTTGTTTTTGCGTGCTCCAGCATCTTCGGCAGGAACGCGCGGATCATCAGGTACATCGAGCGCAGATTGAGGTTGAACGAGAAATCCCAATCCTCGGGCAGGACGTCGAGGATCGTGCCGTGATGCACAAAGCCGGCGCAGTTGAAGAGGATGTCGAGCGGCCCGAGCTCGTCGGCGAGCGCGGCGATCGCTTCGCGGTCGGTGACATCGAGCCGGCGCGTCGCGACAAAGGCTTCCGCTAGGTCGGCGACCTTGTCCTCGGCGATGTCGGTGGCCAGGACGCTGGCGCCCTCGGCGGCGAAGGCGAGCGCCACCGCCCGGCCGATCCCTTGCGCCGCCGCCGTGACCAAGGCGCGCTTGCCTTCGAGCCGCCCCGCCATGCCGTCGCTCCGCCTGGTTGCGCCGCTAACTCCGACGGGCAAATTGCCACGTCGCGCGAGCCTCTGTAAATTGTTGTGCCGGCTCGGCACCGCATTCCGAACAGGTCAGCGTGACGATCGATACGCTCGCTTACAGCAAACATCTCGAAGCCGCCGGCATCGACCGCCATGCAGCCGAGGCGCGAGCGGAGGCTCTGACCAAATACGTCCTGCCGGATATAGTGACAAAGGCCGATCTCGCGGCGACCAAGGTCGACCTGGAACAAGCAATGGAACGGATCGAGCATCGCCTTACCCTACGGGTCATCGGCATTGTCGGGGCCTTCGATGCGGCGCTGTTCGCACTACTGCGCTTCGCGCATTAGGAAGGCGCGGGGCTCAGCCGGAGCCGAGCACCAAGGCCGCGCCGAGCATATGGCCGTCGGGGGCCTGGACGAGGACGGCGAGGCCTTCGCCGGCGGCGGGCGGCTCGATCGGAAAGCTGAGCGACGATCCGTCCCACGCGCCGAGCGTCGTCAAGCTCTCGACCCCATTGAAATCATCCGCGACGCGGCCGGTGTTCTCGCCGGCGCCGACATGGGTCGTCCGCCGCCGCACAAAACGCACCAGCACAATTTCGCCCTTGCCGGCGCCGCCGCCGATCGCGACGGAGCGCCGGTCATCGGCGAAGCTGACCGGCGCGGTTGCCGCCGGCCGCGCCCCGCGCAACGCATCCATCACCGCCTCTCGGTCGGAGCCGACCATCTGGCTGGTCCCATCGACGACCATTTGCGGCGTATACACCCGGCCCTCGGTGAAGCGCCGCGCGTAGGCTTTCTGGCGCGCCGTCGAGCTTGGCCTGGACAGCGGATCCTTCCAGCCGAGCGAGTCCCAGTAGCTGATGTGGAAGCCGAGCGGCAGCACGTCGCTGCGCCGCGCCAGCTCGCCGAGCAGCGCGTCGGCGGGTGGGCAGGACGAGCAGCCTTGCGAGGTGAACAGCTCGACGACGACCGGCCGCGGATCGGCAGCCGCCGATGTCGCCGCGACAGCCAGCCCGATGATCAGGCCGGCACGACGCATAGTCCGGCGGATTGCCATCGCATTCTCCCGCATTGCGCTCGGCCGCATCTATGCACGCTGCCGGCGAAAAGCAGCAGCGTTGCCGATCACGCTTGCGCGAGGCTGAAATCGGCGTCGCAGCCCACGATCCGAAAACAGGCTGCGTCGGCGAGCGGGCTGCGCTAAGCTCATCCGGACGGCAATCACAAGAAGTCGGGCGACAACCCGACGCCGCAATGGCGGGCAGGCTTTCACGCGCTGACAGATGCTGCTTGGGGCTCGGGAGCAATCCGAGCGTGAAAGTTGGGAGGGAATGATGGAGTCCGCCATCGAACGGCAAACCATGCGGCAAATCTACCTCAGGCTGCTGCCGTTTTGCTTTGTCCTGTACTTCATCTGTTATCTCGACCGCGTGAACATCGGGTTCGCGGCGCTGACAATGAACAAGGATCTGGGGCTGAGCAGCTATGTCTTCGGGCTCGGCGCCGGCGCCTTTTTCTGGGGTTATTTCCTGCTCGAGGTGCCGAGCAATTTGATCCTCGAAAAGGTCGGGGCGAGCCGCTGGATCGCCCGCATCATGATCGGCTGGGGCATCGTCTCGGGGTGCTTCGCCTTTACCCAGGGGCCGATCAGCTTTTTTATCCTGCGCTTTACGCTGGGTCTTGCCGAGGCGGGTTTTTTCCCCGGCATGATCCTCTATTTCACCTTTTGGTTCCCGACGCATCATCGCGCCCGGATCGTCGCGGCCTTCATGGCGGCAATCCCGGTGTCGATCGGTCTTGGCGCGCCGGTGTCGACCGCGTTCCTGCAACTCGACGGGGTTCTCGGCCTCGCCGGGTGGAAATGGCTGTTTCTCGGCGAGGCGGCGCCGGCCCTGATCTTCGGGGTGATCTGCTGGTTCTACCTGACCGATCGCCCGGCGCACGCCAAATGGCTGAGCCCCGAATCCAAAGCCTGGCTCCTCGGCGAGATGGAAAAGGAGCAGAAGACGGTCGCGACCGGCCGGCGGATCTCGGTGCTCCAGTCGCTGTTCAGCTGGCGCGTCTTGGCGCTCGGCGCGATCCATTTCGGCCAGGCCGGGGTCAGCGTCGGGATCGCCGTGTTCGTTGCCCAGATCATCAAGCAGCTCGGCCTCAGCAACATGGAGACCGGGTTCACGACGGTGATCCCCTACGCCGCCGGAACGATCGGGATGATCGTCTGGGGCCACATCTCCGATCGATGAACGAGCGGCGGTGGAACCTGACGCTGTCCTGCCTGACGATGGGCGTGGGCTGCGCGCTCGCCGGCTATTGCGGCGCGAGTTACTGGTCGATTCTCGGCCTGTCGCTGGCGACCGTCGGGCTCTATGCCTCGAACGCGCATCTGTTCCCGCTGCCCGCGGTGTTCCTGACGGGTCCGGCATTGGCCAGCGGCATCGCTTGGGTCAACTCGGTCGGCATCCTCGGCGGCAGCGTGTCGCCGCCGATCGTCGGCTATCTGCGCGACCTGACCGGCAATTTCACCGGCGGCCTCTACGCGCTCGCCCTGTTCGGGGCTTTTGCGGCGGTCATCGCCGCCGTCGCGGTGCGCGAGACGCCGGAGCCGGTGAAAGGAGCGGGCGAGGCGCTGGCCGCATCGGCGGATTAGGCCGGCCGCAGCGGCCGGGTCGCCGGCCTGCCATCACAGCCGCGCGCGCATGCGTTCGAGGACGATGTCGCGCAGCGGGCCTTTCTGCGCCTTGCCGGTCGGGGTCCGCGGCAGCATTTCGAGCAGCTCGAGGAACTCCGGCAGCTTGTAGGCCGCGATCTTGTCCGTGAGAAAGGCGGTCAGCTCGGCAAAGGAGAGCGCCTCGCCGGGCTTCAGCACGACCGCGGCGCAGACCCGCTCGCCGAGAAGCGGGTCGGGTATGCCGATCGCGGCGGCCTCGCGCACCTTGGGATGCTGATACAGCACCTCCTCGATCTCGCGTGGGTAGATGGTGGCGCCGCCGCGGATGATCAGCTCGTTCTTGCGGTCAATGATCTTCAGATACCCCTGGGCGTCGATGACGCCGATGTCGCCGGTGGCGAACCAGCCGTCCGGGCTGAAGCTTTTCGCATTGGCCTCGGGATTGTTGTGGTAGCCGATCGCCACCGACGGCCCGTAGGTCAGGATCTCCCCCGGCATGCCGCGGGCGCAATCCTGGCCGTCGTCGTCGATGATGCGGATCCCCATCTGCGGCAGCGGGCGTCCGACCAGGCCGCACGCCGCTTCCGGGTCGTCCTCGACCGCGGTGTGCGACTGGAAACCGCATTCGAGCATGCCGTAGAGCTCCAAGAGATGCCCCGGCAGCCGCGCCCGCACCGCCCGGATGATTTCGATCGGGCAGGACGCGACGCCGGTCGTGACCGTCTGCAGCGACGACAGGTCGAAGCGGCCGAGGTCGGGGATTTCGAGCACCGCCACGAGATGCGCCGGCACGCAGCAGAAATGCGTCACCCGCTCGCGCTCGATCAGTTGGAGCGCCTGTTCGGCATCGAACACCTCCTGCAACACCACCGGGCAGCCCGCGAATATCCCCTGGAGCACGTTGAGGAGGCCCCAGTTGAGCCCGATCGGCAGAAACGCCAAGAGGACGCTGTCCGGCCCAATGCGATGCGTCTCGTTGGCGAATCGCGCCGCGCAATTGGTCGTGTTGTGCAAATGCAGCACCGCCTTGGGGTCACCGGTGGTGCCCGAGGTGAACGCGATGCGGCACAGATCATTGGCGTGTGGCCGTCGGCGGCGTAGCGCGTCGCGGTCGAATTCCGGGCCGTCGGGGGCGTCGAGGAAGGCGCGCAGGTCGAAATAGCGTTCGGAAACCTCGTCGCCGACCACCATCACATGGTTGAGGCGAGGCAATCTCGGGCGCAGCCCGCCCAGCATCTCAAGGTAATCGAAGCGCCGAAAACCGCGCGGCAGGATCAGCGCCGATGCTTCGGTGAGGCTGAGAATGAACTCGACCTCGCGGGCGCGGAAGTCGCTGTGGAGCTGGCAGAACGGGATCCCCGCCAGCATCGCCGCATTGAGCGCGACCGCGAACTCGCTCCAGTTCGGCAATTGGATCGCAACCACATCGTCGGCGCCAAGACCGAGCCCGACCAGATATGCCGCCAGCCGTTCGGCGCGCCGATAATATTCGGCAAACCCGAGCCGCACCCGCCCATCGGCGATCGCCAGCCGGTTCGGCGCCATGTGCGTCCATGCCTCCAGCGCGTCATTGCTGGTCGTGTCGAGCCAGTAGCCCTTGCCGGTAAACTCTGCGATGCGCGCCGGATCGATCGGCGGGTCCGGGATGCGCATGGCTACTTCCCAGCGCGTTCCTCGGCGTCGGTCTCATAGACATACGGCTCGACAAAATAGTCGGCTTTATCTGGGATCACCGGCACATCGAGCAGACGCCCGATCAGGCGCGCCTGACGGCTGTCAAGGGGGTAATCACCACACCCATCGTCATCCGGGGTGATCCCCGCGATGTCCTTCACCTTAGCGACTACCGGCTCTGGAACGTCGTGCGATCCGATGATCCGCTCTGTCTCCCGGCTATAGGTGACCAACCGATAGATGATTTTCATACTAGGGCTCCACCGAACGCGTCGCATCGGCGTCTTTTGTTTGTGCTCCCGTCAACGGATCGAATTCGCCGATGTGGCGCCCTCTCGAGTTGTAGGCTTCCACCGTTCCGTGCTGATAATCCCATTCCAGGATCGTCCCGTCATCGTCTTTCCAGCGGGGTCGACGTCCCCTGCCGCCCGGCCGTGGCGTGTTGGACCGCACGCGCTCAGCGCTCGGAAATCTGTCCGGTGGCGGCGGGTAGGGCGGTCCGCTGCGCAACTTCCCGTTAGCCCGACATCTGTCGTTGTGCGGCCAAATCATCCTCGATGAAGGCCGCGACGACCTCGTCGATGTCGCGGTCGCGGCCGAACCCGAGCGCTTCGGCGCGCGGCGTCAGGAGCGCCTGCGGCCAGCCGGAGACGATCCTTTGGATCTGCGGGTCGGGCTGCCAGCGGATCCTGGCAAAGGCAGCCTCGCCGCCGGCTCGGCGCAAGGCTGCCGCCATCTCGCCGACCGCGACCGAGAAGCCCGGCAGCTGCAATGACCGGCTCGCGCCGAAGGCCTCGCCCGGCAAGTCGAGGGCGTGGACTAGCCCCTCGACGATGCGGCGCGGCGAGGCCAATGCCATGACCGTGTCCAGCGTAACCGGGCACACCGCCTCCTGGCCGGAAAGCGGCTCGCGGATGATCGAGGAGGCAAAGGTCGAGGCAGCGCGGTTGGGCCGCCCGGGCCGCACCACGACGGTCGGCAGGCGCAGCGCGCGGCCGTCGACAAAGCCCTTGCGGCTGTAGTCGTTGACCAAGAGCTCGCCGATCGCCTTCTGGGTGCCATACGAGGTTTGCGGTGTGAGCGCAGTATCGTCACCGACCGCTTGCGGCAAGGCGCCGCCATAAACTGCAAGCGAACTGGCGAAGACGACAAGTGGGGCAGTTCCCAGAGCGCGGCAGGCGTCGAGCACGGCACGGGTGCCGTCGAGATTGACCCGGTAGCCGAGGTCGGTGTTCGCCTCCGCTTCGCCGCTGACAATCGCGGCGAGGTGAAAGACCGCATCGGTGCCGGGCGCGATCAGCCGGGTCACAGTATCCCGGTCGGCGATGTCGCCGGTGACCAGCCGCAGGCGCTTGTCTTCGGGCAGGGGCAGGGCCGGTGCGGCATTGTCGAACAGCACCAGCTCGTCGATCGACCCGAGGCCGCTTCCCCGCTCCAGCAGCCGCATCGCCACCCGCCGGCCGAGAAAACCACATCCTCCGGTGATGACGATGCGCATGGCGGGGTCCCTTATTGGGTGATCTGGATCGGCTCGATGCGTCCTTCGAGACGCCCGCGTTGCGGGCTCCTCAGGATGAGGAACTTTCTTAATGAAATCAATGAGTCACCTCATCCTGAGGAGCGCCCGCAGGGCGCGTCTCGAAGGACGCACCCTGGTCATGCAGCACGGTTAGGCGATACCATATCTCTTCGCCCAGCCGAGCCCGGCGATGGTGTTGCCTTTCGGCCGGTATTCGCAGCCGATCCAGCCGGCAAAGCCGATTTCGTCGAGCAGGTCGAACAAATAGGGGTAATGGATCTCGCCGACATCCGGTTCGTGCCGCCCGGGGTTGCCGGCGATCTGGACATGCGGGTAGTAGCCGGCGAGCGCGCGGATCTTGGTGGCGAGATCGCCCTCCATGATCTGCACATGATAGAGGTCGAGCTGGAGCTTCAGATTGGCCCGGCCGACGTGCTCGATTACCCGCATCGCCTGGTCCGTGTAATTGAGGAAATAGCCCGGAATGTCGCGTGTGTTGATCGGCTCGATCACGGCGGTGAGGCCGGCGTCGGCGACGCGGTCGGCGGCCCAGCGCAGATTGTCGATATAGACGCGCTCGCCGGCCTCCCTGTCGCGGCCTTCCGGCCACAGCCCCGCCATCGTGTGCACCAGCGGGCACTTCGTCGCCTTGGCATAGATGACCGCCTGGTCGACCCCGTCGCGGAATTCCCGCTCGCGGCCGGGCAGCGCCGCGAGGCCGCGCTCGCCGCCGGCCCAATCGCCGGGGACGGTGTTGAACAGCGCCAGGCTGAGGCTATTGCGCTCGAGCCGCTCGGCGATTGCCTCGGCCGGGTGGTCGTAGGGGAAGAGGAACTCGACCCCCTTGAACCCGGCGCGCGCGGCCGCGTCGAACCGGTCGAGAAAGCCGATGTCCTGGAACATCATGCTCAGATTGGCGGCGAAGTTCGGCATCGACGACGCTCTCCTGTTTACCGGCGGCGCAGCGGACGGCTACTCTTGCCGCGGGCTCGGGTCAACACAAGAACCGATGGGGGAGGGCGGAAATGCCGAACATCAGACGCGCTCTTAACGGCGCCGTCGCCGCGGTAATTTTGCTCTGCGGCGCCGCAGCGGAGCGCGCCGCCGAGCCGATCACCATTGGCTTCAGCATGGAGCTGACCGGCGCGTTCGCGGTCGTCGGCAAGACCGGGCTCCTCGCCTTCAAGATTTGGGAGGAGCAGACGAACGCCAACGGCGGGCTCCTCGGCCGGCCGGTCAAGCTCGTCTATTACGACGACCAGAGCAACCCCTCGCTGGTGCCGGCCATCTATACCAAGCTGATGGAGGTCGACAAGGTCGACCTCTTGGTGTCGAGTTACGGCACCAACCTCGTCGTTCCGGCGATGCCGGTCGCGATCCAGCACAACCGGCTGTTCTTCGGTTTGTTCGCGCTCGCGGCTAACGAGCAGTTCCATTATCCGAAATATTTCTCGATGCTTCCCTTCGGTCCGGAGCCGGTCAAGACGTTCGCCGAGGGCTATTTCGACCTGGCGCTGGCGCAGAACCCGAAGCCGAAGTCGCTGGCGATCGTCGGCGCAGATGCCGAGTTCCAGCGCAAGGCCACAGACAGCGCGCGCAACCACGCCAAAGCCGCCGAGCTGAACATCGTGTACGACCGCGCCTATCCGCCGACCACGGTCGATTTCACTCCGATCGTCCGCGCCGTCGGGGCAGCACAACCCGATCTCGTCTATCTCGCCTCCTATCCGTCCGATACCGTCGGCTTTTTGCGCGCCGTCAGCGAGATCGGGCTGAAGACCAACATGCTGGGCGGCGGCCTGGCCGGGTTGGCGGCGGCGGCGATCAAGATGCAGCTTGGGGAGGCGGCCAACGGCGTGGTCAACATCGAACTGTGGGAACCGGTCGAGACGATGAAATTCCCCGGCGTCATGGATTTCATCAGGACTTACCAGGCGAAGGCGCCGGCAGAAGGAGTCGACCCGCTCGGCTACTTCCTGCCGCCCTTCGCCTACAGCGAATTGCAGATCCTCGGCCAGGCGATCGAGGCGACCAAGAGCCTCGACGAAGATACGCTCGCCCAGTACATGCACGCCCATCCGTTCCACACGATCGAGGGCGACATCGCCTTTGGCCCGGAGGGCGAATGGACCGAAGCGCGGCCGATCTGGTCGCAGTATCACGACATCAAGGGTCACGATGTCGAGCAATTCCGCGAACCGAAGACCGTGACGATACTGTCGCCGGCCAAATACAAGACCGGCGACATGATCTATCCGTTCAGCAAGGCGCGTGAATGACCGTGCAGCGCGGTCGGCATCCGGTCGGCCCGCGGCTTAGCGTTGACGGGGCGACGTCCGGGGCAATCCGCTAAAACGCGATGCGGGCCACGAGCGAGACTTGATGCACCGTTTCGTTGCGGCGGCCAATCTCGCCGGCATAGTCCGCCGACAGCCGAACGCCGCGGCCGAGCTGCCCCGAAACTCCCGCTGTCACGCCGGCGAAGTCGCGCCCGAGCCGGAGGCTGGTCAGCGTGAAGGGCAGCCCCGAAGCCACGAGAAAATTGGCGTTTGCGGTCTCGGTGGTATCGGCGAATTCGTGCCGCCAGGTTACCCGGAGATGCGGGGTCAAAACGCCCAGCGCGGTCGGCATGTCGAGCCCGGCCTCGGCGCCGAGGCCGGTTTGAGCCGAAGTGGCGTCGCGCCCGCGGATCCGAGATGACAACGAAGGGCTACCGGTTTCGGTGTAGCCGCCGATCGCGACATTGTTGAAACGAACCTCGCCCACCGGGCCCCAGCGCAGCAGGCCGCCGTCGGTTTGCTGCTCGAAGCGATACAAGGCATTGCCGCCGAAGGCGACGAAATGCCCGCTCGGCGCTCCCGCCAAACCGAGGTTTCGCGTTGTGCCGTAGTCGGTAAAGCCGCCGCCGAGGAAGCCATCGAGGAAAAGCGGCCCGGCTTCCGTCGTGCCGTAGAGGCTGAGGGCGCGACCATGGCTGTTCGTGGTGCCGCCGGACACGCTCCCATCGCCGGTGAAATAGCTGCCGGCCAGGCCTACCGCCGAAATCGGATCGAGCCGGTAGTCGAGACCGAGCGTGACACCGCCTGCCGTGAAGGGCCGCGCGGTTTCGCTCGGGGTGAAATTGCGGTTGCCGAACACGAACTGGCCCGCAATAAACCCGCCGAGCCTGCTGTCCGCGGCGATCAATCCGGCACCGCCATCGGTGACGGCAAGCGGGCCCGCTTGCGCGGTCTGGAACAGGGTGGCGAGGTTGCCGCGCCCCAGGTCGAACCGCGCCGGCGCGGCGGAAAACGCGGTCGCGCCGGCCCGCAGCACGCCGGCGCGCCCGGCGAATTGGTCGGCAAGGACCCCGGCGAAAAGCCGGCCGAACAGCGTTTCGCTGAACGCGTTCTGCGGAGTGAGGCGATCGAGGGCGCCCGCCACGCCGCCGGTAATCTCGGCCGGGTAAAGCTCGCTGAGGGCTTTCTGCACATCGGGATCCGGATTGGCGCGGATCTGGTCGAGCGTCAGCGCCACCCCCCGCTGACCGGGGGTGATGGCGAAATTCGCCAGGGGCTGCGCCGCGATGATGCCGACGGCCTGTTGCGTGTAGATCGGCTGGTAAAACAGCGAGCCTGGCAGAGCCGGTGCCGATAGAAAAGCGAAGGTGCCGTTGATCCCCTGGCTCGCGCCGAGGATCGAAAAGGTCTGCCCAAACCCCGGGACGAAGCCATTGAGCGGCGTGATCTGCAGCGTGCCGTTGACCGTCGCCCGACCGTTGACGCTCAGCTTGGCAGCGCCGGTCTGGTCGAGCTGCGTCTGAAACGTGCCGGTTGGTCCCTGCGTAAAGTTACCGTTGACGGCCAGCGTGCCGCCTGGCGAGGTCCCGGGTGAAACGGTGCCGCTGTTGGTCAGCGAGGCGTCGATCGTACCGGTGCCGCGCAGCGTGCCGGCCGGATTGACGAGGACCGAGGAGGCGATCGACCCGTTGACGACGAGCGTGCCGCCATTGACCACAGTGGGGCCGCTATAGGTGTCGGCGCCGGTCAGTACCAGCGTGCCGGTGCCGCTCAGCGTGAGGCCGCCGGCGCCGCCGATGTCATTGTTCCAGGAATCGAGGGCGTTGTACCCGCCCTGGCCGGCGTTCATCGTCACCGTGACGCTGGTGTTGAACGTCCCATAGCCGTCGGCGGCGGCATACAGGTTGAGCCGCGCCCAACCGGTGCCGTCATCGAGCGGAACCCCCGACGGCAATTCCGTCGTCGCCAGCACATCGCGGCGCTGTGCGCCGCTCAGATAGGGAAAGCGGGTTTTCAGCAAAACCTCGGCGCCCGCCGGGACGACCGGCGGCAGATCGGTCGGGCCGATCGACGGCAGGCCATAAGTCAGCCGGAATTTGTAGTCGCTGCGGTTCTGTAGCGTGTCGCTGAAGCGGTCAGCAGCGCCGGTCGCCGCGCAAGTCGCGAGATCGATGCCGCACCCTTGCTGCTGCAATAGAGCGCGCAGGTCGGTCGTGGCGTTCGCGAGCAATGTCGCGAAATCGGACGACGTCGTGACGGCGCCGTTCCCGGCCACGCCGATGGATTGGTTCAGATAGTCGGGATTGTTGGTCAGCAGCTGGACGACGTTGTAGGTGCCGATGATGCGCCCGCCGATGATGTCGAGCGGATAATGCGCGCCGATGACGATGCGGCTGTCGCCGTATTCGGAGGCGCGCGTCAGGAGCTGCTGGTAGCGCTCGGGCACCATCGTCGCGAACAACAGCTCCTGGGTGTATCCGATCGTCGAGTGCCCGGCCGGAAAGGCCGGGTTGTCGAGTACGCTCGCCGTTATCCCGGGCGCGAAATTCTGGATCTGGTCGGGCGCCACCTGGAACGGCCGCAGGTCGGCGGTACGCCCGCCGGTCACGGCGATGGTGCCGTCCATGAAGTAATTCTTGTCGAACACGGCGTTGGCCTGCGCGAGGGTGTCGGCCTGCCGAAACAACTGGGTAATGTTGCCGGACGCCGACAGCGGCGGCGAGTTTCCATTGATCGCGTTCTGATAGATCTGGTTAAGCCTGGTGCCGAGGCCGTCGGCGACGATCCAGGCGTTATCCACCGACATCGTGTTGTCGGTGATGGCTTGATTGCGCTACGCAGTGGTCGAGGTGTTGTTGATCGAGATCGCCTGCTGCAGATTGCTCGCGGTTATATCCGGATTGTTCAAGAGGTCGAGGAACGGCAGCAGCAGGGTGTAGGAATTGATGTACGAGCTGGTCTGCGCCCGTGCGGCCGTCGCGAACGTCGAGATGACGATCGCGAGCATCGCTATCCGAGCGGGCTCGCGCAACACAGAGGCGGCGCAGCTTCTAGCGGCCGATCATCCCAGCCTCATCACCGCGCCCGGGCGAAATATTCTTCGTACGGGATGTCGTTGCTGATCAGCACCCCGCCGTCGACGTCGAGGGCGATTCCGGTGCACATGCGCGCCAGATCGCTGGCGAGGAATAAGACGGCGTCGGCGATGTCCGCTGGCTCGACCATGCGGCCCAAGGGGATCTTCCTCGCGCGTTCCGCCTTGCGCTCGGCCGAGGGGACCTGGCCGCCGCCGAACGCCGTCGCGGTCGGCCCGGGGCAGACCGCGTTGACCCGGATCTTGTCGGGCGCCAACTCGTAGGCGGCGTGGCGGGTGAAGCCGAGGAGCCCGGCCTTGGATGCGCTGTAATTGGCGCCGCCGCCGAACGAGATGCGCCGTCCGGCGACCGAGGCGATGTTGACGATCGCACCGCCGCCGCGCTTTTTCATATGCGGGATGACCGCCTGCGTGCCGTTGAACGGCCCGCGCAGATTGACCGCGATGACGCGGTCCCAATCGGCCGCGGGCATTACCGCGATGGTCTGGCGCGTGATCGTTCCGGCCGAGTTGACCAAGACGTCGATGCCGCCTTCGCTCCCCGCAAGGTCGGCGGCGAGGCGGGCGAAGGCCGGACCGTCCGCGACATCGAGCGCGTGACCCTTTGCCGTGCCGCCGATCTCGGCCGCGACCCGCTCGGCCGCCGCGCCATCGCGGTCGATCACCGCGACTCGCGCCCCCGCTGCCGCGAAACCGCGGACGCAGGCCGCGCCGATGCCATTGCCGCCGCCGGTGACGAGGACGACTTTCCCGGCGAAATCAGTTGCCATGGGTCCGCCTCCGCGAAGATGAACCGGGCCAATCTATCGGCAAACCTCAGGGCTTCACCAGCGGGCATTTCGATTGGGAGAGCGGGGCGAAAGCCTCATTGCCGGGGACGGTCGCAACCAGCTTGTAATAATCCCAGGGGTAATGCGATTCGGACGGTGTCTTGACCTGAAACAGCCGCAGGTCGCGCACCATGACCCCGTCGGCGCGAATATGGCCATCATGCGCGAAGAAGTCGTTGATCGGCGTCTCCCGCATCACCTTCATGACCGCGTCGGTCTCGTCGGTGCCGGCGCGGGCGACGGCCTGCAGGTAGTGCATCGTCGATGAATACACGCCGGCCTGCGGGCTGCTCGGCATCTTTTTCGCCGCAGGCCGAGCCCGGCGAAGATTTGCGGTCCCGGGAGCATGCCGAGCCGGGCGGCCTGTTTGATCGTATCGGCCTGATCGGTGCCGCCATTGGCCAGGCCGATGACTTTTGCCCGCGATTCTCGCGCCCGCGCCAGATAAGAGCCGAAATCATGGGCGTCGAGCGGATGGCGAGCACGGCCCAGCACCCTGCCGCCATGCTGCTCGACCACTGCGGCCGTGTCGCGCTCGAGGTCGTACCCGAAGCTGTAATCGACCGTAATGAAGAACCAGCTGTCATAGCCGCGCGCCGCCAGCGCGGTGCCGACGGCGCCCGCGTTTGCCTGAGTATTGAAAGCGTAATGGATCGAGGTTGCGGTGCAGGCTTCGTTGCTGAGGCGCTCGGCTACCGCCGAGCTCAGCACGATGATCTTGTGCCGGGTGCCGGCGATCGCCTGGACGATCAGCGCCTCCGACGATCCGGTGACATCCATGATCGCATCGACATGCTGGTTTCCGAACCAGTCGCGGGTGATCGCCGCGGCGCGGTCGGCGCGGTTCTCGTGATCGCCGACGACGACTTCGATCGGCGCGCCGAGAACGCGGCCGCCGAAATCCTC
>WNFD01018803.1_pt1 | contig 13897 bp, 14 predicted proteins | sample 5400491 | NCBI WGS metagenome assembly WNFD01 (sample SAMN13153343, study PRJNA577476) | soil metagenome | isolation source: 120 cm saprolite under Douglas fir tree site 2 hole 2 replicate 2 | place: USA:California | collected 2015-04-18
GCTACGGAACGACCTGCGACGCGTATCGCATCACCGACGAGGCGCCGGACGGCCGCGGGGCGATCGGCGCCATGCGTGGGGCGCTGGCCGACGCGGGCCTGGGCCCGGAAGACGTCGACTACGTCAACGCCCACGGGACTTCTACGCCGATGAACGACCGCGTCGAGACCGCCGCGATCAAGGCCGTGTTCGGCCCCGAAGCGCCGCGGCTCCTCGTGAGCTCCACGAAGTCCATGATCGGCCACACGATCTCGGCCGCCGGCGCCATCGAGCTCGCGGCAACGGTGCTGGCCCTCCGCGACCAGATCGCGCCGCCGACCATCAATCTCCGCGTGCCCGATCCCGAGTGCGACTTGCGCTACGTGCCGAACACGTCCGTGGCCGCCCGCATCCGGGCCGCGATCTCCAATTCGTTCGGGTTCGGCGGCCACAACGACTGCCTCCTCGTGCGGGAGATCGAGCGCTGAGCAGCGAGACGCGTCCGGTCCTGTCGATCGTCGTCCCGGTGTTCGACGAGGCGTCGAGTCTCGGCGACCTGCACCATCGCCTCGCTCAGACACTCAAGGAGGTCGGCCAGCCGTACGAGATCATCTTCGTCGACGACGGGAGCCGCGACGGGTCGGCGGACGTGCTGCGCGCGCTCCGAGCCCAGGACGCGACGGTGCGCGTGATCCGGTTCAACCGGAACTACGGGCAGCACGCCGCGGTATTCGCGGGGATGGAGCGGGCCCGAGGGGACATCGTCGTGACGCTCGACGCCGACCTCCAGAACCCGCCGGAGGAAATTCCGCGCCTCCTGGCGGCGCTAACGGACGGTGTGGACGTCGTGGGCGGCTGGCGCGCGAGTCGTCACGACCCCTGGGCCCGGCGGGCCGCGTCCTGGGTCGTCAACCGCGTGACCTCGGCCGTCGTCGGCGTGCGGCTCCGCGACTACGGGTGCATGTTGAGAGCCTACCGGCGCTCGGTGGTCGACCGGATCGTGGCGAGCCAGGGCGTGTCGCTGTTCATCCCGGCGCTCGGAGCCACCTTCGCGACGGGGGTGGCCGAGGTCCCGGTCGACCACGGCGCTCGAGAGCACGGGCGCTCCCGTTACGGCCTCTTTCGGCTCCTCCGGCTCAACTTCGACCTGCTGACCGGCTTCTCTCTGGTGCCCATCCAGATCGTCAGCCTCCTCGGGATCCTCGTGTCCCTGATAGGCCTCGGGTTCGCCGTCTTCCTCGGCCTGCGGCGCCTCCTGGTGGGACCCGAGGTCGAAGGGGTGTTCACCCTGTTCGCGATCCTGTTCTTCTTCGTCGGTCTCCAGATCCTCGCCCTCGGGCTGATCGGCGAGTACGTCGGCCGGATCTATCAGGAGGTGCGGCGGCGCCCGCGGTACGTGATCAGCGAGGTGCTCGAGTGACGCGCGCGCGCTGGGCCGTCTTCGCCTATCACACCTTCGGCGCCCGCGCGCTCGGCGCGCTGCTCGCCCGCGACGAAGGGGTGGTGGCCGTCGTGACCCATCCGGATGATCCAGCCGAGGGCAACTGGTTCGAGTCGGTCGCTGGGATCGCGCGCGCCCACGGCCTGCCGTGCCTGACGCCGTCCTCGCCGAACCTCCCGGAGGTCGTGGACACGCTGCGCGGGCTCGCCCCCGATCTCATCCTGTCCGTGTGGTATCGGCGGCTCCTGGGCCCGGAGCTGCTGGGCCTGCCCCGCGTCGCGGCGCTCAACCTGCACGGCTCGCTCCTGCCGGCGTATCGCGGGCGCGCGCCCCTCAACTGGGTGCTGGTGAACGGCGAGCGGCGCACCGGGGTCACGCTCCATCACATGACCGTCGCGGCCGACGCCGGCGACATCGTCGCCCAGCAGCCGATCGACATCGAGCCCGACGACACGGCCTTCACGCTCTACGAGCGCATGGTGAAGGTCGGAGTCGAGCTGCTGCTCGAGACGTACCCGGCCGTGCTCGCCGGGACCGCGCCGCGCATCCCTCAGGACCACGCGCGCGCGACGATCGTTCCCCGGCGGCGTCCGGAGGACGGGCGGGTCGAGTGGGCGTGGCCGGCCACGCGAATCAGCAACATGATCCGCGCGGTGACGCATCCGTTCCCCGGCGCGTTCGTCGGCGACGGTTCCGAGCGTCTCCGGCTGTGGGTCGGGTCTGCCCTGTCGCGTGAAGCGAATGGCGCCGCGCCCGGCACGCTCCTCGAGATCGCGCCGTCGCGAGGCATCACGGTGGCGACGGGGGAGGGCACGCTGCGGCTGGTACGGGTCCAGAGCGCGAGCGGCATCGAGGAGCCCGCCGACGCGTGGGCCGTGCGGCGTGGCCTGCGGCCGGGCATGCGGCTGGCGGAAGACGCGTGAAGGTCCTGATCACGGGCGGCGCCGGGTTCGTCGGCTCGCACCTCGCCGAGGCGTGGCTCGCCCGCGGCGAGGAGGTCACCATCCTCGATCCGGCGAGCGACCTCAAGGTCCGCCACCTGCGCGTGAATCCGAGGTTCCGGACGATCCGCGAGTCGGCGCTGAACCGGGAAATCCTCGAAGGGCTCGTCGCGTGGTCGGATCTCGTCTACCACCTCGCGGCCGTGGTTGGCGTCGAGCATTACGTGGGCGATCCCTATCAGGTCCTCACCGTCAACATCAACGGCACCCAGGAAGTGCTGACGGCCGCGTTCCGCCATCAGAAGAAGATCGTCTTCGCCTCGACGTCCGAAGTGTACGGGCGCAACACCGCCGTGCCCTTCGACGAGGACAGCGACCGCGTGCTCGGCTCGACGCGGACGGACCGCTGGTGTTACGCGACGTCGAAGGCCGCCGGCGAGCACTTCTGCTTCGCGTTCGCCCGCATGGGGCTCCGCGTGGTGGTCCTGCGGTATTTCAACGTTTACGGTCCGAGGCTCGATCAGATGGACCGAGGTCGCGTCGTGACGATCTTCATGGGTCAGCTGCTGCGGGGCGAGCCGCTGACCGTGATCGGTGACGGCTCGCAGACGCGCACGTTCACCTACGTCGGCGACGCCGTGCGCGCGACGGTCCAGGCCGGTCTCCGGCCGGAGGCCGAGGGGCAGGCCATCAACGTCGGCTCGGAGGAGGAAGTGTCGATTCGCGACCTGGCCACGCGCATGGTCAAGATCTCCGGGTCTTCCTCCCGGATCATCTTCGTGCCCCAGGAGACCGTCTACGATCGAGGGTACGAGGACATCCCGCGGCGCGTGCCCGCGGTGCGTCGGATGCGGGACCTTCTGGGCGTGCGCGCCGACACCACGCTCGACGAGGGGCTCGGACGGACGATCGAGTGGTTCAAGCGACAGTAGCCCTGCGCGTGGACGTCGACACCCGTCGCGGTCTCGAGGAGGGCGTTCCGCGCCTGCTCGCGCTCTTGCGGCGCCTGGATCTGCGCGCGTCTTTCTTCGTGACGATGGGGCCGGACCGCTCGGGGCGGGCGATTCGCCGGGCGCTGCGGCCGAGCTTTCTCCTGAAGATGTGGCGCACCAATCCGCTGAGGCTCTACGGGCTCCGCACGCTGCTCTCGGGAACCCTCTTGCCCGCGCGTCTGGTGGGCGCCGGCGCGCCCGCGCTGCTCCGACAGATCGCCGAGGAGGGCCACGAGGTGGCGCCCCACGGCTGGGACCACGTCGGCTGGCAGGATCGCATCCACCGCCTCGATCGTTCGGCGATCCGGGCCGATCTGGCTCTGGCCGCGCGAGCCTTCGAGGAGTCCGTCGGGGTCGCCCCGCACGCGAGCGCCGCGCCGGGCTGGCGGACGTCGCCCGCGGCGCTCGTCGTCCAGGACGCCTTCGGCTTCCGCTACGCGAGCGACACGCGCGGCGAGACTCCGTTCAGGCCGAAGGTCGCCGACGGCGTGCTCTTGACGCTCCAGGTGCCGACGACCATGCCCACCATGGACGAGCTCCTGGGGCGCGTGCCGGACGTCCCGGGAACGCTCGCGCGGGCGGTTCGGCCCGGCGTCAACGTCTTCACGCTTCACGCGGAGGTGGAGGGAGGCGCCCTGCTCGCGGCATTCGAGACGTTTCTCGTGGAGCTGGGTCGGACGGGCGTTGCGTTCGCCAGGCTCGACGATGTCGCCGCACGGGCGCTCGCCGCCGCCGACGAGGTGCCGGTCGCCCCCGTGGTCCGCGGCTCGGTGGACGGCCGGAGCGGCTGGATCGCGGCGCAGGCGTGGGCTCGCCGAGGCGAGCCGAGCATCAGATGAAGCCCTGGATCGTGGTGACCGTCGCGTCACTCGTGCTCGTCGCGGCGCGCGCCGAGACTCAGCTGCGACCGCCGGTCGGCCTGGATCAGTCGGCGATTCGTGTCGTGAGCGGCGGCAACGAGCTGATCGCGATTCGGAACGCGCCGGTCGCGTATTCGACGCTCGAGCAAATCGTCACGAGCATCGGCGGCGCCCACGCAACCCGCGAGGTCCCCGTTCGGGTCCTCCGCGTGTCGCCGCCCGAGGAGATCGACTATCTCTTCTGCGTCACGAACGGCGGAACCCTGGTCCTCGGCGAACGCATCCACACCCTCGCCGCCGGCGAGCGCCAGTACGTGTTCGCGCGCGGCGCGATCGTCAGAAGCTATCCGTCGCTGAGCGTGCCGGAGGGCTGGCTCTGGCTCGTCGAGGTGCCGCTGAGTCGCCAGACGACCGTGACGCTCCAGCTTCGCGCCCGCGCCCAGTGGCCGCTCGACACGGTGTCCGTCACCACGGACGGCGTCCCGTGACTTGCGCGAGCCTCCGCGCAGTGCTCCGTGCGGCGCTGGTGGCGCTCGCCCTGGCGGGATGCGGGGGCGTCGCCAAGGGACAGACCACCGCGGAGACGGCGCGGCCGGGCGCGCCCGCGGCGGCGGCCACTGCCGACCAGGCGCCCAGGACAGCGGCAGACCCGGCGCGCCTCACCGAGCAAGTTACCAGGATAGCCGGCGAGCTCAGCGAGCTGCAGAATGCCGTCGCCAAGCTGATCGCGTCGTCGCGACAACAGGAGGACCAGCTGACGTACCTCCGTCGCCGGTTGGAGGAGTTGGAGTCGCTGAATCGAAATCGCCTGCCGGCCGCGCCGAGCGGCTTTGCCCCATCGCCGCCGAGCGGCTTTGCGCCGTCCGCGCCGGCGGCGGCGCCCCCGCCGCTGGCGTCGGCGACCACCATGCTTCCGGCCGATCTCTACCGTGCGGGAGTCGAGAAGCTACAAGCCAAGAACCTCGACGCGGCGATCCTGAGCTTCAACGACCTCATCGTGACCTATCCGGATAATTCGCTGCGCGAGAGCGCCCAGTTTCTGATGGCGGACATCTTCTACACGCAGAAGGACTTCCGAGGAGCGCTCGCCGAATTCGAGGCGCTGATCGCCGCCGTCCCGCGCGGCGAGAAGGTTCCGGACGCGCTCGTGAAGATCGGCCTCTGTCAGAAGGATCTCGGGGACACCGAGCGCGCGAAGCGGACCTGGGAGCGTGTCGTCAGAGATTACCCGGCGAGCGTCGCGGCCCGCCAGGCGCGAGTCCTGCTCCGAAACTAGGGCCCCCCGACGTGAACGACGTCGGCCGGATGAATTTCCACCACCGCGGCCTGGCGGATGAGCGTGACGGCGAGGACGAGCCGGGTCACCCTATCCTTGCGCAAGAGCTTGCCGCGGACGCCCGCGAGCGGGCCCCGCACGACTTCGACCTCCATGCCCTCGGCGAGAAACGGATGCGGATCGTACTGCAGCGTGGTCCGCGCGAGGAGCTGGATCGCCTCGATCTCGGCGTCCGGCACCGCCTCGGGTCGGCCGCCGGTGCCGATGAGGTCGGCGACGCCGACCGCGCTGAGGATCCGCAGACGCTCGACGAGAGGGAAGCGGGCGAAGCAATAGCCGGGGAAGAGCGGGAAGGCGACCTTCTTGCGGCGGTCCTTCCACCGGCTCCACCGCTCGACGACGGGCAGGAAGGTCTCGACCTCACGACCCACGAGCTGATCGCGGACGATCTTCTCGTGACGGGAGCGCGTGCGCACCACGTACCAGAGGGGGACACACCGCGGGTCGGAGACCTCGAGAGCCTTTGACGCTGACGCGGACATCATGGCCAGTAACCGGCGGCATTATAGGACAGTTCCGCTCACCAAAAAACCAGGGGACACCATGACGCGGACACCGTTCGAGACCGGCAGGCTGTTGCAGTGGCTCGGGGAAGTCCTGAGAGCGGCCGATGGCGTCGATGTCGACGTGGTCGTCGTCGGCGAGCCGGACTCACGGTCCTCCGTGCAGATCACCCTGCACGGCGTCCCCGGTCCGCTCGGCGGCCTCGAGGTTCGCCCCGGCGAGACCGACTGAGCCGTCCGGCTCCGTCAGAGCTTGCGGAGCCTCGGCACGAGCAGGGCGGCGGCGACGCCGACGGTCATCAGCGCGAGCCCATTCACCCCGAGCGCGGCGCTGACGCCGAACAGTGACGCGAGCGCGCCGATCTGGAACTGGCCGAGGGGCGCCATCCCGATGGCCACGACCCACGCGCCGCCGGCGCGGCCTCGGAGCCCGCTCGGCACGGCGAAGCTGCCGGCGAGACCGAGCGCCGCGATCGATGCCCCGAAGGCGATGAGCACGGTGAGGAAGAGGGGACCGTACGCGCGGGCCGCGCCGAGCCCCGACGTGAGGGCGATCCCCGCGAGCCCGCCGACCTGGCGCGCCGCCGTCATCACCCCGAGGCCGACGGGCCCTACACGGAGCACGTCGCGCGCCAGGCTCGGCAAGAGGGCCTGGTGGGAGAATCCCAGAACCTCGGCGACCGCCGTCAAGCTCATGAGGTGCAGAAGCACGCGGTCGCGGCGAATCATCGTCAGGAAGTCAAAGACGTCAGCGCCGACCGAGCCCGCGTCCGCGGCGCTGGGGCGGCCGTTCGATTGTGCCGGGAGCATGGCTGCGGCGCTGGCGAGGTAGCCGGCCGCCACGGCCAGGTAGGCGACAGCGGATCCGTGTCGGGCGATCAGGAAGCCGATCAGCAGCGAGCCGAAGAGGCCGCCGACGCGTGAGGTGAGGGCCACCAGGGCGAGGGCGTGGACCAGACCCGCGGGGCCCGCGATGTCGTGGGCGTAGCTCTGGCGTGCGGTCTGGTGGAGGGCCCGGGCGCAGCCTGTGACGAACGTCAAGACGAGCGCCGGCCAGACGCCGGCGAATCGAAACCCGACGAGGACACCGAGGGTGGCGGCGGTGACGGCCATCGCAACGCCCGAGAGCTGCAAGAGTCTCACGCGATCACCGCGATCGGCGACAACGCCCGCCGGAATACCGACGAGAAGGAGCGGGAGATTACGGAGGCCCAGCGCCACGCCGACCATCAACGCCGAATCGGTGAGCTCCAGGATGTACCAGCCCAGGACGACCTGCTCCCCGACCATGCTGAGCGTGTGGAAGAAGACGCCGAGGCTGAGGCAGCGAAAGTCGCGATGCGCCCACAGATGGAGTAGAGGGATCGAGCTCAGGCGCACTCCGCGTATCCTAACCCACCCGCCGGCGATGGGTCAGGTCGTCGACCCCGAAGCTACATCTTCTTCCACCTGGCGGAGACGCGCGAGCGGGCGGTGCGCGAGATCACGCCCAAGCCCGCCTTCACCCGTTGAAGGCCGCGAAGCACTTGCTCGAGTTGAAGAGGTACGTCTGGACGAACTTCGCCGCGTCCGGCCGCCGGTCGAGCTCCGCCATCGCGCCCGCCAGGCACATCCAGTTCAGCATCTCCTGCTGGCCGCTCTCCTCGAGCGCCGGCAGCGACGTCCCCCGCCACGCCTCGTAGTCCCCGACCCGCAGCTTGTCGTAGAGCGCGCGATCGGCGTCGACGTCCGGGTAGAGCAGGTGGTGCTTCGGGGTCAGGAACGCGTGCGACCAGCTCGACGAGGCGATCAGGGCCACCCGCCAGGGACTCTCGGCCATCACGCGCGCGGCGGCGCGGCCGAGGTCGAAGCAGCGCCACGGCGCCGGCGACGGTGGATCGAGCTGAGCCTCGGTCGGGAGATCGGCGAAGCTCGCGGCGCCGCCGTACTGCGAGATGACCCGGCGGCCATAGCAGTTGATCGAGAACGGCACGACCGGGTAGGGGAAACCCTGCCGATCGTAGTCCAGGTACAGCAGCGTGTTCATGAAGGCGTGACCCAGCGGGTGATGCAACGGCCGGTACGCGTACGACACGTCGAAGCCGCGGTCGAGCAGGCCAGAGACGAGCGACTTGGCGGCGGCGCGGTGCCCCTTGTACACGAAGGTCGCGTCGCTCGCCTCGTCCCACGCGTTCCCAGATTTTTTCCACCGCGCTTCCGCCCACGGCCGGTGCTCGATCGACTCGTACGCCAGCACGCAGAAGGGCGGGATGATGTCTTCCTTGAAGTTCTCGTACTGGTCGTCGCCCCAGATCAGCACGAGGTCCGGGCCGAAATCGTCGAGCCGCTGCCGTGTCTCCCGGAAGCCCTCGATCAAGGCCGCGCGGTGGCGCCGGGCCGCGCCGAGCCCTTCGTCGGCGCCGTACTCCTCGCGCATCGCCGCGGGCCATCCGTCCGGGCGCCGGTAGCGCTCGGGAAGGTCGGGGTCCTGGAGGACGCGCTTGAGGATTCGCGCCATGTCTTCGTCCCGTCCGCAGAGAGGGGGATAGTGCGTCACGCCGAGGCCCAGGATCGCGCCCATGGCTCGTCCTCCTTGGCGGAATGGTATACCATCCCCGGAGAAAAGGAGAGCCCGTCATGACAGCTCCCGCTCTTCCTCCCTTGATCTCCAGCGACGGCCATCTCGAAGTCCGCCCCGAGCGCTGGTCGCCGCGGATGCCGGCCAAATACCGGGACCGAGCGCCGCGGACGATCAAGCTTCCGGACGGCGGCGACGCCCTCGTCGTCGAAGGCCAGCCGCCGTATCCGGCACCGTTCCTCGATCTCAGGGCCGGCCGGACCAACGAGACCTGGGAGCCCTTCGGTGTCACGGTCGACGACACGGCCGGCGTGGGACCGCCTGAGCAACGCTTGCGGGAGCAGGACATGGACGCGCTGCACGCCGAGGTGCTCTTTCCCAACATGCAGGTGGGGCCGCGGCTCTGGCGCGCGATGACCGACGACGACATCTACCGCGCGACGGTGCGCGCCTACAACGACTGGCTCGGCGAGGAGTACTGCGCCGTGTCGCGCGATCGTCTCATCGGTCTCGGGGTCATCCCGTGGACCAACGTCAGCGACGCCATCGCCGAGCTCGAGCACTGCGTGAAGCTGGGACTCAAGGGCGTCGCCCTGGGGGTGTTCCCCAGCGGCAAGGGCTATCCGACACCCGAAGACGACCGCTTCTGGGCAGCCGCCGTCGACATGAACATGCCGCTGACCGTGCACGTCGGCTTCGACCGCCTCGGGCCGCGCGCGTCTCAACCGACCTTCGAGTACCCGGGCGTCGATCCGGCGATTCTCGCCAAGCTCGGGCCGAGAAAGCTCGTGGAGTGGGTGGCCCTGCCGTTTCTGGGGACGGCGCCGTCCATGAGCTTCGCCCAGCTCATCCTGTCCGGCGTCTTCGATCGGCTCCCGGACCTCAAGATCTTCTTCGCCGAGACGCGCCTGGGCTGGGTGCCGTTCTGGATGGAAGAGGCCGACTACTGGTACGAGCGGCACCGCCACTGGGCCGCGCGGCTGCTGAACTTCAAGCCGCTCAAGCAGCGGCCCAGCGACTACGTGCGCCAGCACATCTTCTTCAGCGTGCAGCACGTGGAGCGCGTGGCGATCGAGCTGCGTCACCACATGGGCGTCGAGCGCATCATGTTCGCGACCGACTTCCCGCACATCGAGTGCGACTGGCCGAACACGCGGCCGTTCGCCGAGCGCCTGTTCGCGGACGTGCCGGCCGACGAGGCCTTCAAGATCGCGGCGCACAACATGCTGGCGTACTTCCGCCTCGAGGGCACGCCGATGGGCCGGAAGGTCCTCGCGCAGGAGTCGGCCGCGCCCAGATAGCCGCGACGGGCAGGAGGACATACGAGGGCGCGGAGGCCCTGCCGGCCTTCCGGCAGTGCATGAACCGCACGGGGTACAGCGAGGTCGACGAGTGTGGAGATTCTGCCTCGACTCGGAGACCTACCATCCGTTCAAGAGGACGCTCGCCACGTGGGACGACATTGAGTCGGTAAACGTGGTTTACGTGATATGACCAGGAGCGATTGGTTGACGGAGTTGCGATCGTGGTGGAGGGAGAGTCGTCAGCGTCGTGAGCAGCGACGACGCAGAGCGGTGGAGGACCGAATCCTACTCGAACTTCGGCGCGCGGCCTACGGCAGCGACGTCCCGTTGTCTGTCAGCACCGAGGTTCTGACACAGCGAATTCGGCTCTCGGCGTCTGAGTTGCAGCCGATCCTCGATCAGCTTGCCGCGCGCCGACTGATCTTGCCCGGTCTGACGCCGGGCGCATATCGTATCCGCGAATGGACGCTCGATCCCCAGTGATGGCTGGCCAGGACGGCCAGCGCTATCGCTGTCGACCTACCTCGAGCTCTCGCTTGCCATGCTCATCCCTAACTGGCTCTTGCTATTTCGCTGGGCGATGGCGCACCCACAGCCTCTTGCGGGAGTGGGCATCTTCAGTCTCGTAACCGCCCCTGGGTTGGTCGCATTCCTCGTGCTTGTCTTTACCCCGTCTCACGGCGCATCGTGGTTGGCGCGGCACTTCACTCTGGCGATGATCATCTACGCGGCCTTGTTTATTAACCTACAGGGCGCCGGGTGTTACTGACGGGAAGCCATTAAGCTGGCGATTGTCGTCTAACTGAGGCCAAAAATGGCGCGTGCGGAGCTCACCGAGGTCCTTGCGGAGCGTGAGCACTCTTAAAGTTCCTAGGCTCCCTTGGCCTGGGCCGGCTCATCGAGAACATGACGGACGCCACGCCGATCGTCGAGTGCATGCACGACGCGGGCTCGCCGCAAGCCCAGAAGGTCGTGGTCCAGCGGCTCACCGACTGGACGAGGCGGCGGCGGCTCTCCTGACATGTGCCTGATCCTCTTCGCCTATCGTGTCGTCCCCGGCGCGCCACTCATCGTGGCGGCGAACCGCGACGAATACTTCGCCCGACCAGCGGCGCCGGCGGCGCTGTGGGCAGACCATCCGGAGATACTGGCGGGCCGTGACCTTTCAGCCGGTGGCACCTGGCTGGGTGTGTCTACGACCGGGCGGTTTGCCGCCCTGACGAACTTCCGCAATCCGGCCGACCATCGCCGCGATGCTCCCTCGCGGGGTGAACTGGTCAAAGCCTTCCTGACGGGCCGGATGTCGGCCGAGTCGTATGTTCATGGTCTCGCGCGCGAGGCCGAGGCCTACAACGGCTTCTGCCTGCTGGTCGGGGACGGCGATCACCTCTTCTTCTACTCCAACCGCGCCGAGGCGCCGCTGAAGGTGCAACCTGGCGTTCACGGCCTCGCGAACGATCTGCTAGATACGCCCTGGGCGAAAGTCGTCAAGGGGCGCGCCGGACTGGAACGACTGACCGGATCGCCCTTCAGCATCGACGATCATCTCGCCTTGCTGGACGACATGGTTCCCGCCGACGAGCGCGACCTGCCGCAGGTTGGCGTCGATATCGAGCGTGAGCGCCGCCTGTCGTCGCTGCGCATCCTGTCGGCGCTGTACGGGACGCGGTGCTCCACCGTGGTTCGGATCACCTCTGCGGGCGCGATCGACTTCGCGGAGCGCAGCTATCGCGCCGATGGCGAAATCGCCGGTGAAGTGCGGTACCGACTCCCGCTCGAACAAATTCCCGCCGCGGCGACGCGCGTGAGCGCCCCATGATTCCTGCGGAGGCTGGATCCTTCGACTCTCACCCTGGCCGGGCGATCCGCAGCTGCACGGTCTCGAAGAACCTCGCCGGACCGCGGCAAGCGTGAGGCGATCCTCCACCGGATCCAGCAGCTGATGCATGAGAAGGTCATGTTCGCCCCGATCTTCGAGCTCGCGAGTCTCGACGGGTACGGGCCCCGCGTCGCGGAATCGGGTCTGGGACTCATCCCGAGCATGGCGCCCCTCGGCGCCCTACGAAGAACACGCGCGAGGAGATTCTGCAGGCGGTCCAGGACTACCAGCGCGGTACGCTGCTCGGCTAGGCTACAGACCCTGCCAGTAGCGCCGCCCCTGGAGGCGGATGATCCTGCCGAACCCCGGCGCCTCGAAGTGTCCGGCTGCCACGAGGATCTTCTCGCGCTCCAGACGGTCCAGCAGGGCCTTTCGAGTCTGACGCGTCAGGTCCGGGTCCATGTCGGCGCGCGAGACCCAGTCCGGCTCGAGCACCTGCACCGGGCTATGCGCCGCATCGCCCAGGACGAGCGCCTGCTCTCCCTTCGAGGTGATCAGGATGCTCATGTGCCCGGGCGTGTGGCCGGGGGTCGGCACGGCCGTCAGCTCGCGCGTCAGGCTCTGCTCGCCCTGCATGAACTCGATCAAGCCGAGATCGGCCAGGGGCCAGACGCAGGTCGGCGCGTTGACGAAGCGCGTCGGCTGGAGGTCGGGCTCGTGGCACGACTCCCAATCTTTCTTGCTCATCCAGTAGCGCGCGCGGGGGAAGGTCGGCACGTACTTCCCGCCCTCGGTCATGAGGTTCCAGCCCACGTGGTCCCGGTGCAGGTGCGTCATGACCACCATGTCCACGTCTTCCGGCCGGATGCCCTTGGCCTTGAAGTCGTGCATCAGCTGGCCCCACGGGACGTCGGGCGTGTCCGCGGGCTTCGGACCGAGCCCGGTGTCGATGAGGATCGTCCGCCCACCGCCGCGGATCAGGTACGAGCCCAGATTGAAGCGGACCTTGTGCTCGTGCAGATGCGACTCGTACGCGGTCCAGTTGCCTTCCGGGATGGTCGGGAAGAAGTTGCACAGGTCGAACTCGAGCATCCCGTCCGACAGCATCATGACTTCCACATCGCCGACGCGGATCACATTGCTTGCCATGCCGGCCTCCGAGGTCACGAGCACGGGCACCTTGATCTTGGCGAGCACGGCATCGTAGTCGGCCGGGCGCCCGCCCATGAAGGCCCGCACTTTCGCCGGCACCAGCATGTTGAACGCGAGCGCGGTCGCCATGTCCTCGGCGGATGGCTGAATCTTGAAGCACGCGACGAGGAACTTCCTCGTGCCCTCGATGTTGGTTGCCAGATCCTCCGACGTCATCGGCGGGATCAGCTTGCCGCCGATGCCGAGCGCGCCGGGCTTCCCCGTGCTCGTCGCGGCGACGTAGTTGAGGCCGCCGATCGCGCCGTCGCCGTAGTGCGTCAGATAATCATTCATGACCCGGCCACCGTAAGACCAACCGACCAGCACGGGCTTCCGGAGGCCGACCTGCTTCATGATCGCGTCGATGTCGTCCGCCCACCGCCGGCTCTCGCGGTAGGCTTCCGGCACCAGCGGCTTGTCCGAGCCGCCGTGCCCCCGGAGATCGAAGGTGACCATGCGGAACTCTTTGGCCAGCTCGCCCTGGACCTGCCGGCTCCACGAGAGACTGGCTTGCGAGAAGCCGTGGATGAACAGGATCTCGCGTCCGGTCGGGTTACCCCACTCCTGGACGGCAAGCGTGACGCCGTCGGCCGACTTCACCGCGTGCGGCTTGTACGGTAGCGCCGGCGCCTGCTGTGCCGCGCCCGCGGTCGCCAGAGCCAATGTCCCCAGGAGCGCGATGATCGAGGCGAGCGAGCGCATGACGTCCTCCTTGAGAAGGTGCGCCGACTCTACAGGAGAGGACGCGGCGACGCCAGCCCCATCGAGCTCCGAGATAGGACCTACACGCGGTATCGCTCGCGGTCAGCCGCCGTCGGCAAGGACGACGATCTCTACGCGCGCCACGCCCTCGCCGACCATGCCGAGCGCCTTCGCCGCTCCGAGGCTCAGATCGAGAACGCGCCCGGGCACGTGCGGGCCGCGGTCGTTCACGCGAACCACCACGCTCCGGCCGTTCTCGACGTTCGTCACCC
>WNFD01014394.1_pt1 | contig 13895 bp, 13 predicted proteins | sample 5400491 | NCBI WGS metagenome assembly WNFD01 (sample SAMN13153343, study PRJNA577476) | soil metagenome | isolation source: 120 cm saprolite under Douglas fir tree site 2 hole 2 replicate 2 | place: USA:California | collected 2015-04-18
GCGGAACAAAACTCTGGCGGAGCAGTCCATGACAGACCAAGTCCGCAATCCATTCCGCGTCTTTCACATCGGTCTTACGCCCAGGAACTTTCTTGACGTGTTGCGCATTCGCCACCACGATCTGAAATGCCCCCTCTAAGATTGCGTAGACCGGTTTCCAATAAACGCCCGTGCTTTCCATAGCCACATGGGTGCAGCCTTGGGACAGCAACCATTCGCGCATGCTGAGCAGTTCTCGTGTGGTGGTGCCGAAGGTCCGCACCTGCTTCTGCACTTTGCCGTCTTTCCGAACAATCAACAAGCAGGCCACCACCGTGGCCTGGTGCACATCCAGTCCACAACCGCGCTCCACCAGGGTTTCCATAACGCCTCCATGGGAGGCGATTGCTGCGCCGCAGGTCTGTTGCAGACACTGTCATGCGTCCACCACGAATGCTTGTACCACAGGGAACTGACCCGCCTCCAGATCCTGCCTGCCGAACCCCATTTTCATGCGAAGTGGTGCGCCGCCGGCGCATGAGGTCTCATTTCAAATCAACAAGCCGGTCTCGCCAAGTTCCTAGCGCTAGTGACCGCGGCCGAAGGCCCGGTTCGTTGCTCTAACAAAACCTCTACGCGCCGCGGCCTCGATCACGAACCCGAACTTCGCCAAAGACCACTACGACGCGGAGGAGAAGCGCCTCTCGCCCGAGAGTTCGCCCGGAGGTATGGCGGCGAGTTCACGAAGATGGAAGGCTGGTCTACGAGCTTCCGAGGGAGCAGATCATTCCCCCGCACCAGGCGGCCTTTTTGTCTATTACTTAGGCAAATGGGCATATAGTGATTGATGCCAAATCAACCAGGCGTTCGGCATTGCAAGGATGTGACGAGATGGCTTACTACAACCAGGGCATTTCGGGTGGCAACGGCGCTCAAGGTTTCGACGACTCGACTAACTTTCCGGATCCCGACCCACAGGTCCGGCGATTTTCCATGGTTCGCGTGCGCAGCGCCGATTCCATTTGCTCCATTCAGTTTGTCTATCTCAACGCCAGCGGTTACGAGATGCCAGCGCGTCATCATGGTGGTCAAGGTGGCAAAGAGGATGAGTTTGACATTGGTGACGGAGAGCATCTAATTGCGCTCGAAGGATCTTTCGGCAACTACGTAGACTTCATCAGACTTATCACAGATAAAGGGCGCAAGAAAGAATTCGGTAAGTACAATGTCCTCCATCTGGCCGGCTCTGCCTCGGTCGGAGGACCTTCAGAGTCTCCCTTTCCTGGTCAAACAAACTATTTTGGCTATCATCGACGGAAACCTGGTGCCTCAGCCACCCGGCCCGAACAACATTTTTCTTCCGGCTGGCACAACAATGAACGGGCCACACGTCGGCGAGGATGGTGCAAAGTTCCAGTGCTGCATTCACCCCTGGATGCGTATCACGGTGAATGGGGATGAGACGCATGGCGATCACCAGCTAGGAGGCCACTGATCGCAAGCCAGTCTTTTAACTCCGATACCGTCAGTATCGCCGCCGCACCACCGTCGAAACCAAGGAGGGCGCGCCCCACGCGCCCTCCACTGACTTAAGCTATAGCTCCGCACCGCAAACACCTTTGGCGACAATGCCCGCGAACGGCTGCAATTCCCGCATGAAGTTTACGCGGATCAGTCGTTCCGCCTGCGGATCATTCGCGCCGCAGTGTCCAGGAGTCAGCGAACTGCACAACGGGTGCACCAGGTGATCGTCAGATGAAGCAACGATGGCCCGGTGCTGTGGGTCGAACGATACCTGGAAGTAGTCGGCCAGGTTTCGATTGGCCGACCCGCCCAGCCCGCCGGTGGATACCGTTCCACGATGGATGACGTGGTCGCTCGCTACCCGTTGGACGAACGTCGCGAGGTCAACTCCTGGTTTATCGAAGTCTTCGTTAGCATTCACGCTCTCGGCTACGAAGACCTGCCACTGAGCCCAATTGGTCATACAGGTGGTGCTGCCAGAGGCACACGGTTCCATGACCGCGGCATTGTTGGAGTTCCCTACACGATTGGCGCCCAGCCACACTACTGCCACATGTCCGTTGCCGTCCGCTTTGACCCAGGGAAACACGTTTGCTCTTCCAACCGTAGCGCCCTGGTTGACCACCATCGCCGGCGTCCACGTGGTGCCCTGATCGCGCGACGAAGAGAAGAAGATGTTGCTGTTGTCGGACCAGACCGCGTACACGTACCCGAAATCATCGACTGCGATGGACGGGAAAATGTTGTTATTCGACGAGCCCATCGGTCCAGTAAAAATCTTATGATCGGTGAAAGTAAAGGTCGGAGCCATCGTTTTTGCATCCTTGGACACACCCACATAGACGGAACGCATGGGTTGCCCCATCGCATTTTCGGTGGCCGAATCAGGAGCAGTGAAGATTTGATAAACGTTGCCACTGCTGCTGCTACATTTACTTTTGTCGATAGCGATCTCCCCGAGGAGGTTGGCGGTCGCGTTTGGGCCTGCGTTTCCCGCAGCAGGAAACGTAGCAGCGTCAATCGCCTCCCCCGCTCCGGAGACATAAGTCGCGCCTCCGTCGGTTGAGCGCTGCACGTGAATGTTGAAAGTCGTTACGTCGTGGTACGAGAGATAGACGGTGCTGGTACCGGTCGCATCGATCCATTGGCGATCGTCGCCGGGGATCAGGGCCGCCGCTAGATTGGGTTGGGTGAAAGTTTTGCCGCGGTCAGTGGAATGCGTGCTAGTCACTCCAGGCGCCAGGGTCAAACTGACTAGGGCGAGATTGGGCACCGCAGGCAGAAGCACGGAGTTCACCGCAATATCTACATCGCCTCCACCCTCAGCAATACCTATCTCGTCGCAGCCATTGGCGAAGATGCCGCAGCCATCTGGCTGACCAAGGTACTTGAACGGCAGGGTTCCGTCAGCATTGGGTGGGGGATCCACGATCGGAGACCAGCGATGCGCATCCACTCCTCCGGGAACGCCGCGAATACTGCTGACATAAATTGTCCCTTGATTGTCGGTGCGGTTGCTCGGTTCGAGACCGCGCACGATGAATTGCACTGGCAGCTTTCCTGCGGTGAGAGGAAGCTTTAACAATTGATTCTTGCTGAAGCCGTTGACTTGCGCTGTAGCCAGTTGGGCTGTCAGCGCTAACGTGGCCGATGCTGCCAAAAGAGTCGCGCCCATACGTCGCCAGGAACGTGTCATTCGAAAATCCTCCTTTTATTTACATTGCTACCGCCTTGCAAGGTTCGGGAAAATCGGGCCTAGCTGATCCGCGGGCTCAGAAGGACGAAATTGAGAGCAACTAGGCTGGAGCACTGGCTGGGTTGCGAAAGCAGAGAAATTGGTTGCCTCGAAGAAATTCCGCCGGTCCGCATCCGGGAGTCTGCTGGGAGATTTTCTCGACGAGTGCGCTGTAGCGAATCCCTCCTGGGTTTTCACTCACGATAGGCCGGCAAGCTTTTGAATTTCTTTGCCTGAGAGTTTTGCCATGCCGAAATAATACGCCGCAGGCCCGCGAGGGGCCTCGCAGAGGCAGCGAAGAAGTCACGAAACTGTCACCGGCAACGAACGCGGTTTGAGTATCTGATACCGATTTTCGCGATAGTAGCGGCTGAAAACCAGAGCTACAACCAGTAAAGCAATGGGTATTAAGAAGCTGGCCTCGGGGCCAACTGTCCCGCCTGTGAGCCAGCGCGGCCCACTAAACGCGGAACTCAACACACTGTGGCTTTGTAGCAACTGTTGGGAGCCCAACGCGCCGTAGTAATCGAAAGCGTATCGGAACAGTTGCATGGCCTTGCGCACGCTATCAGCACGCGGGATGGCGCATAGAACAGTCATGTCTATCCTGAAGCGCCCCTGCGGCCGGTAATTGAAGATCGACGTAGTGTATCGCAGGTTCAAGTCCGCGATTTTGAGGATTTTACAGGCCGCCCAGTCACGGAAGGCGGGGCATTGATGAGGAAAGGTTCCGGGAATCTGCTTGATAATCCAAGTCGCTGTGAGAAGCTCCGGCCGGATGGTCGGCAACTCTTACCTTACCGGATTACGGGGTTGCCCGTCATCCGATCACAATCCGGAATGGTGTGCGTGGCGGCCCGGGGCCACTTTCCAAAAGCCCTTCTCACAACCACAACCCGGAGAGTGTTCGCTTCAAAACCGCATTGCGGGCCACTCCTCGATCTTGACCCGGGTCACGAGAATCGCCTGACCCTTGCCGTCCGGACCGAATATCAGGGCCTCGCCATCCTCCAAGCCGGACGCCAACTGCGGAAATGCACCGGTGATGTTCGGCAAGTGAGTCACGACGATCGTGTTCGTACCCGTTGGAAAGTGTGTCACCTGCTTCTGCAGCCACGCGGCCTGAGTAGCCGTCCCACCCTGCATGCTTTGACCGTTATCACCAAGTTCGGCCCAAACACTCTGCGGGCCAACAACACTTATTGCGGGAAGTTCATTTTTGCCAGGAGTTCCTGGAAGCGCGGATCTGAGTGAATGGAGTCGAATCTGGGGTCCTGTCGGATCCAATACAGGCAGCTTCGGTTTCGATAGGCCTTGTCCAACCACTCAAATGCCCGACGCTTGTCCCCGAGTTGAGCATAAACGCCAGCGACTTCATAGGGACAAACATAAGGAGTACCAGCAACGTGCCAAGCTGGCGCAGCACCCTGCCGTTCCCACATCTCCTCTAGCCGTCGCAGAACGCGGTTCGCATCAGCGCGTCTGCCAGCTCGTGCGTACGCACTGGCCAGGCTGGTCAGAAGCAGCGGGCTATTATTCAATTTCGTTGCCTTGTCTGCCTCACTGATGGCAGTGGCATAATCTCCCTTTTCCGCGCGCGCCAGCACCAGGCCGAAATAGGTAATTGCGTCCGGTTCAAGTTCAAGCGCCTTTCGATATTGAAGGATGGCCTCATCGTATTTGTGCGCCATGAAGCATGCATAGCCTTCAGCGCGGTAGCTCTCGTTGAAAAGCGGATCCAGCCTGTGGGCTTTCTCGAAATACGGGAGGGCGTCCGCCTGCCGTCCGATCATGGTCAGATACTGACCGTACATGATGTAAGCGAGCGGATAGCCGGGGTTCAGCTCCATCGCCCGCTTGAACTCGTGCTCTGCGCCAGCCCAGTCCCAATCGTAGGAGAGCTTGATCATTCCTAACGACGTGTGCGCCTCTGCAAGTGAGTCATCCAGCTGCAACGCCTTCGCAGCTGCAGCTCTTGCCTTCGCCGTAGCTTCGACCGGGCTTTCGTGCACATCCATCATTTTGTCTATGTAGGCATCGGCCAAACCGGCATACAGCAGGCCATTATTGGGATCCTTTGTCAATCCGGATTGGAAGTAATCGATCGCCTTCCGAACATCTTCCAATCCTCCGCGCTCCATGATGTGGCGGCCCTTCAGGTAGAATTCATACACCTCGGGATCGATCGCACGCGTCCTGGCTATACGCTTCTGCTCTTCGGGCGTAACCACAGCATGCACCTGTTGCGCGATCGCCTGTGCTACTTGGCCTTGCAGCGCAAAAACGTTCTTCAATTCGCGCTCGTAGCTTTCCGACCAGAGATGCTGATCCCTTGCCGCGTCGATCAACTGAACGGTTATACGCACGCGGTCCGCGGAACGCATCACCGAGCCTTCAATCACAGCATCTGCGTGCAATTCATTCGCAATTTCGCGCATCGATTTTTTCGAGTTTTTGTACGGCATCACGGAGGTACGCGAGATGACTCTCATGTCTTCGATTTTACCGAGGTCTGCAATCACCGAATCCGTCATGCCGTCGACAAAATATTCCTGCTGCGGATCACCAGAGTAGTTCTGCAAAGGAAGGACAGCCATGGACTTGAACTGCGGGCGTACAACAGAGGATCGCCTTGCGCCAATCCAGTGGCCAAACGCACTCAAGAACAATAAGACAACGACTGCAGCTGCAGCCGCCTGGGCGGTTCTTCCATTGAAGCGTGCGGCCCGTCGCCCGACTTGCGTTGTCGCACTCGGCGAGGAAACGGTGTTAAGGATCTGACGCAGATGAAAGGCCAGATCTCCGGCAGATTGAAATCGCTGATCGGGCTCCTTATTCAAACAGCGTTTTACTACTTGATCCAGCTCCGCCGGAATCGCCGGGTCGAACTGCTTCAGTGACGGGGCTGCCTCCGTCAAAATAGCAGACACTGTTTCCGCCCGCGTCGCACGTAGGAATGGGCTCTTCGCTGTAATGGTTTCCTGCAACACACAACCAAAGGAGAAAATGTCGCTTCGTGCGTCTGCATGCGTCCCCTTTAATTGTTCCGGAGACATGTAGGGTGCAGTTCCCATGACAACTCCGGTTGCCGTGGCCAATCCAGCTGTGGACCCGAACTGGGCCTCAGCGGGATTGAAATCGACACTGCAGCGCGCTAATCCAAAATCCAAAATTTTTATGTGTCCGTCGCGAGTGAGAAAAATGTTTTCTGGTTTCAAATCGCGGTGAATGATTCCTCGAGCGTGCGCCGCTGAAAGACCGTCCGCAATCTCGATTCCCATGCGGACTGCCTCAGGCCAGTCGGGACGACGTTGAGCAATTCGGCTGAAGACTGTTTCCCCTGGGAGCAGCTCCGTGACTACATAGGAGATACCGTTTTCCGAGCCCACGTCGAAAATGGTAAGGATGTTCGGATGAGAAAGGGCTGCCAACACTTTCGCTTCGCGCTCAAAACGCGCTAGCGCAGATGGATCACCGGTCAAGTGATCCGGCAAAACTTTGATTGCCACATCCCTGGCCAAGCGTGGATCACGGGCACGATACACCTCGCCCATGCCACCGGCGCCGAGCGCGCCTGATACCTCGTATGCTCCGAGCCTGGTCCCGGCGGCCAGAGCCATTTAGACACCCCAGTGCTGTTAATTGTATTCGCATTGAGTGCTGCCGGACAGGTGCTTGGATGCGCGCTGCCAGTGTTAATCCACACAAGGAGCGGTCCCGCCGAAATGCGCCAGGTTCAGACCGTGTCCTGAGTTGGTGGACATCGGTTTGCGTAATCGCCTACTCGGAAGCTAGTGATTGCTTCCGTGTAGTCAGCAAACCGGAAACTCTGACAGCGGGTGTGCAGCCTCCCCCGATTCGGTACTGAACTCGGATAGATGTTGCAACATCGCCGTTGCAGTAATTGGCCCGCTATCGTCAAAAGGAAGTTTGATCAGGCTGACCCGCTGTCTCCCGGAGGAGCCGAGCGGATCAATAGCGAGGGGCACCCCACAGCTCAGGCGGATTTGACCATGCCGCCACCGCAGGGAGCGGGGCTCTGTTGATACTGACCAGCGAAGTTGTATTCTCCCTGGGTACGGCGGATTTCCTCGAGAATGTGAAACGGCTCACGCCCGGGATGCGAAGCCTCGCCGGCTCGACGGCGGACTATGCGGCGGCCTCCGAAGGGTACAATCTCATACTCTTCATCCTCTTCGCCGTCCCGTCAGCCACCAGATACCCACTGACATCGTTGTTGCGGGAAAAGCGGAAGCATCATGATGAAGATGTGGCGCTCGTGCCGATGCGTAGGCACGGAGTATGTCACGGTGGTCAACTTCTCGATCTCTAGACTCCGCTGGAGCCCCTCTGCTGCGCAGGGCTGGAAGGGCGCCGACAGCAGGACTCAATAAGCCGTCAGCACAGTTGCGAAAACGATCATTCTTCTTTGCATGAATTGGAGGTCGGATTGATCTTCTGCCACTGTTGACACTGGTGAGCACGATCTTAGCACCGCCGAAGCGCGCCTCTAGGATCAGTTACCGTTCGAACGACGATGCCGGTGCTAATGTGATCTGTGCCCAATCCGATGCCGAGAGGGCCAGCACACATAACGCCAATGTGCGCAACTTTGGCCGGAATGATCATGCGCAAGAGCAACTCTCCTGACTCGTTGCCTACGAATAACTCATTGCGCCAGCATCCTTGAAACGCCTCAGCAATTGCGACGAGCCGGCTGAATGGCATTGTTGCTCCAAACGGCAAGCCGGGCCTCTACGGTCTGTCAAGGTACATCCCGCAAGCACTGCCGGCGCCTGATACTCTGCGGTTTCGAGCGCAACATGAGTGAGTACAGTTGCAGCAAAACGTTCGGCTCTCGAGCCTCCCCGTTGTGCTCGTGGCACAGTCAGAAGATGAACTTAAGACCAAAGAGGAGCCGCCGGCGTCCGATGCCATCGGTAGTGGTATTGCCGGCAAAAGTAGCGCCACTGTTGTTGTTGAAGTTCGTATTCTGGAAACTCCCACGCGATATGTCGTTTAGGACCGGATCTGGCACACCCAGAAACTGAACATTCATAACGTCGAAGGCCTGCGCCTGGAATTGCGCAGTCAGCTTCTCCGTAATCTTGATGTTCTTGAAGACCGCCAGATTTGCCGTGCTGATCGGCTGTCCGCGCAGCGTGTTGCGGCCTGCCCCTGCAAACGGCGTCCCGTAAAAAATAGCCGCATTCGGATCGTTCAGGACGCAGTGCACCGCATTCAGAGAAGCGGATGCTCCGGTTGAAAAATCTGAGAGCGTGCAAGTCGCGGCCGTAGTTCCGGAACAGGTGAACTGCCCCACCGAAGCCAGAGGGGCAGCCGCGTTCGCGAGGATCGGCCGGCATGCATCATAATTTCCCCCCCAGTTACCCGTTGGATCACAAAGGCTTCCATTAACGTACCTCTGAATGGTGGTATAGGGTTGTCCGCTGTTGTAGCGGTAGGTAGTGTTTACCTGCCAGCCTCCCATCACGCGTCCCACAACGCCGTGCTGCCCCTTGTAGAAAGGCAGGTCATATGTTATCGCCACGCCAGCAACGTGCGGGAAGTCCGTCGCGGAGTTAGCTCGCTCCGGTCCGCCTGCGTTAAACGGATTTTGGGACTCCGCTAGAGTGCTGCCTCCTCGCAGCGTGCTAAAAACCTCGCTGGCATTGTCGATTGCCTTGCTGTAGGTGTAGGAGGCCGTCGCGCTCAGTCCGTGCCAGCCACCTATCCGCAACTCGCTTTGCAGCCCGTTGTAATTCGACGAAGCTGCATTGGCATACTGGATCACATTGCTGAAATTGCAATTGGCATTACCCGCCGCAAATCCGGGCGCTCCAGCCGTGCTGCACGGTGTAAGCCCGGAGGGAATGACGTTCTGGAAACCGGCGGCGATTAGCGGACCCACGGCCGGATTGCCATTCAGAGCCTGAAACAAGCCCACGCCGTGGTTCCCTACATAGCGAACTTCGGCCACAACCCTGTTATTGAACGAGTGCTGAACGCCGAAGTTCCATTGCTCTGAATAGGAATTGCGGAAATTCTGAGGGACCTGCACCTGGTTGGCGAGTCCTGGATTCCCTCCCGCTGCCAGCGGCTGCAAAAAGGGGATGACCTGGGTACCGAAAACGCCGTTGCTGGGCAAGCCCGTGGAAGCCCCGCCCACGATCGGTCCCAGCGTGGCAAAGTTCACCGCCGGAGCGCCGGTGGCTATGTTCAGGAACATGTTGTAGAAGGCTGGGTCATAGGCGATACGGAACCCACCTCGGATAACAGTCTTATCTTCACCCAACAATGCCCTCATGCCGTGAGGCGTCCACGCAAAACCCACAACGGGAGCAAAGTTGTGCAGCGCCTGGGGAACGGAGGGGACTGTCGTCTGGCTCAACGGTAAGCTGGTAGTCCATAGAGGAGTCGAACCCTGTTGCTGCTTGACGCTCTGGTCGTGCAACAGGTTGATTGCCTGCTGATACCAGTCCCAGCGCATCCCGAGGTTTAGGGTCAGATTGTCTTTGATCTTCCAATCATCCTGTACATAGAAGCCCAAGTCCCATTCCTTGAAAGGCAGCTTGGGATTGCCCAAAGCAATCTGGGTTCCGAAGGGGTTGTTGGCAATCATATCGCTGAAAGAGGTGAACAGGAATATCCCATTATTTCCAGGCAAGAACACGTTAGGCGACCTCTGCTGATCGAGCTCAGCACCGAACTTGATGGTGTGCCGGCCCTTCAACATCGATGCGTTATCTTGCAATTGATACACGTTGATGATTCGTCCTTGAGGAAAGCCGGCTGCGACGCCGAAGCTCACGCTGTCTTGAGGAGTGCTGCCAATCAATACCATGTCCGTGGGGCAGGCTGTCGGATTGGCGCCGTTGCAACTGGAGAAAGATTGTTCATCGAAAAACACGTTGGCGCGCGAGAAGCTGAATCGCACCTGGTTCACGAAGGCGTTGCTAAAGTTGCGCGCCCAGTCCAGGCCAATCTGCTGGCTCAGGGAGGGGATATCTTGATAGTCACCAACGTCGGTCCCGTTACCGAAGTTGATTCCACCCGAGAACTGCTTCTGGTAGACATAGCGGCCAAAGAAATTGTCCTTCGACGAGAGCTTGAAGTCGAGCCGGCCGGTAGCCTCATAATCATTGAATGGTCCAGGCACAGAACGGGTGATCTGGCCGAACTCGATTGGCGTGCAGCCGTTGGTGCCTGCGCTTCCCGCCGGGCACGCAAAGGCAAACCCTGTTTTCGAGTCGATCTGGTTCGTCACCAAAACAGGCTGTACACCAGTGAAGACTGGGTTCCCTGCCTTAACCGCATTGGGTCCGATCGTCGTTTCGATCAAGCCGATAGGGCTGTTGGGAAAGGCCACCTGCAACTGCGTGACTCCGTTCGGAGTCGGCACCAGGCCTCCAACCGACGAGCTCGGCGACCCGGCGAAGCGCTGCCGCTCGAAATTGCTTGAACCGAAAAACCAGATCTTATCTTTCTTGACTGGTCCTCCCACGCTGCCGCCAAAGCGGTTGTCCACGAAGCGGGGGACCGTGGGTTCAATGCAGCCAGTCGAAGCAGACACTCCCGGTGGACAGAACCCAAGAATCGGGTTCTTCTCCTGGTTTTGTAGCGAATCGAACTTGGAACCTTGCCAAAACTCGAATGCCGTTCCGTGGAACTGGTTGGTGCCCGACTTCGTGACGTAGTTCACCACGGCGCCTGTGTTGCGGCCGAACTCGGCGTCGTAGTTGGTGACCACTTGCAGCTCCGAAATGGCGTCCTGGTTGCCGAAGAATATGTCAGGGCCGCCTATGGAGTTGTCGTTGTTGCTCTGGCCGTCAATCTGAAAATTATTGGAGCGCGCGCGCTGGCCGTTGACTGAAATCTCGGCACCATTATTGTTGCTGAAACTCGCATCGCCCGCGGTAGCGACACCTGGGACGAACAGCGCCAGCGAGTCGAACGTATTCCCCATCGGGAGGCTGCTTACCTTTTCCGTGCTGAAGGTTTCCGAGATTTGGTCGGTAGTAGATTCAATTAGCGGTGCAGTCCCTTCCACCGTGACCGTCTCGTTGGGGGAACCAATCAGCAGTTGTACAACGCCTAAAGCAGTGTCCTTTCCGACATCCACCACGATATTGTTAGATTCGTAGTTGCGGAAACTCGGAGCTTCAATCCGCAGATTGTAGGCGCCAGGTGGCAGATCGCGGAGCGCTACTACGCCTGCAGACGTGGTTTGAGCAGTGAAGGCGCGGTTCGTGCTCAAGTGCGTGGCCCTGACCTTGGCGCCGGCTACAAGCGCACCCTGCGGGTCCTGCACCACGCCTGAAATGGAGCCGGTGACAATACCTTGCGATCGAGCGAAAGTCGCACCGAAAACTATCACTCCGATCGCCACTACCAAAACCACTTTCGAACGAAAGGTGAGTTTCATCACTTTTTCCTCATTCGCCCGAATCTCTAGGGTGTAGGTTTGCGCGAAGCTCGACCTGGCGGCCAGGGGTCTGCCAAAAGCTCCGCAGGTATAAAGCGACACCGCTCGTGCCTGTCCCGGACTGCCGCATTACTTGATGCGGGTTTCGGGGCTACCATGGAATGTTTTCCACCAAACGGGACACATTGACGGACGAACGCATAATGCCAGCATCCGACCCGCCACCCCGACGTCCACGTCCGCTAATGGTACGGATACATATATATTTGCAATCAAGTGTGCCTTGGCTCACATGAATCGACGATTCAAGGTTGTCGGGTCACACGCGCTGATCTTCATTCCGAGGATCGCGCCTCCCAGAATCCATACATAACGGGGACCGGACATATTAAAATTTGGAGGCAGGCAAGCTAACTTCCTTCAGCCATTCCTCGCGGCCTTACTGGAACGAGTTGTTGAACAAGAAAACTCGAGTTGCTCGATGAGTTGCAACAGAAGAAGTCCAATCCTTCTTGAGGAAACATCACGTGCAGTCGTGGCTGGAGGAAATCGCGCGCGAGAACATGAGATTTCCAAGGCCACGTTGAAGCATGTGAAGAGCCTCCTCAGCGCCGGTTAGGGAGACCCTCCGAAATGCTAGATACGATTTTTGAACATTCTTTCGTCACTTAGTTAGAGGATGCGGACTCTAAGCTCACACTTTTTCCGGGGAGCAGCGTAACAAGTCGGACAGCGGACGGAGAGTACCTGTTTTGGGCTGAGTTCAACCTTGCAGGTGGCTTTCTTCGTGGCGGATCGGACGGGAAGTCGACTGTGTTGGTATTGAACGAGGCGGGCGGTCTGGAGACTCCGGGCAGTTCCCCCCTTCTTGGGCCGATGCGCTTTTTGTCGCCGAGCCGCTTATGCCAACGAGCGCGGTACGGTGACCGTAGCAGGATCCGAATAATACGGGGCATATCTTTAAGAACTGCATTTGCAGCTCTCCTACCTTACTTCAGCGCCACAAGTTTGGCAGTTTAGGATTATCCAACGGAGGAGAGCTTTAAGATCAAGAATGGTGCGACGACGGCAATCCGTGCCGCAGGGTAGCAGGCGTTAGGAGGATTTGCGGGCTTCTTGGTTTTTCTGTTGGTCCAGCAATTGGTTAAGTTAGGTTAAGTTCTTTGGTCAGAGCTAGAACCTTTTCGCGATCCTGCTCAGTTGCGATCTTCGCAGCCAATTCCCTCATTCGTTGACCTATGAGGTCCATTAGGTGTCTTCACTCCCTTGCATTTAGTCGTCGGTCGCGACGCGGATTCGTGTTGGTTGATCCTGTGGTGAGCTCGCACTTCTCGCCTGGAGCCGCGCCACAGGTTGGGCAACGGATTATGAGCGCCTTTTTTGGGTCCGAGTTCTTTTTTCATGGAGAGATAATGCGCCGAAGCCGCCTTGTACGAATGTCAATTTTGACCGCTGAGCGCGGTTTCTTTGGCGGTTTCGCGTTTGACCTGTTCCTGCCGGAGCTTTTTAGGGAAAGAAAAGGGGACAGCAAGCGGGAATCTCAAAACCGAGCATTGATAGCGATTTGGGCGTAGACTTCCCGCGGCGGTGCTGTGGTGGGTCAACGCAACAGAGCTTTGCCTGTGCGGTATTTTCCTGTCATTCCCGCATAGACATTCCAAACCGCATGAACGGACGTCGGGCCGAGCTTGTCTCCATGATACTAAGCGACTTGGAAAAACTCGATGAGCATTACGCGCTCAAAATAGATCTTGGCCAAGTGGGAGAGACGAAGGCTAATCTCCGATCAGCCCTGCACCGGGAAGCGCAAAAGAGGCAGATCAATCTCAATACGCGCTCGGACGAGAAACACTGGTACGTTTTTTCGAGGCCTTTAATATCGCTTCACGGTGGCCCACTACTACCAACTTTTAGGCGTTCTGGCGTCTCGCCCGAGATAAGGAAGGAGGCGATCAGCCTCGCGCGTGGGGGTGCGCCCCGTTATATTCCTTCATCATCAATCGCATGGTCGCGCGGGCATGGCGTAGCAGGGTCGGACGAATTGTTAGTAACGCAACCGTCACCGTCAAAAAGACAGCAGTTCAAGCCATTGCCTAGGAGCGTGTCCGAGTATTCAACTGTGAACCGCTGATTTGTATTGAAACTCACAGGAAGGATATGCCAGTTTGGCAGCATGGCCAAAGCATACCGGGCTTATCTGCCTGAGCAAGATCTGCTATTACCGCCGAGCCT
>WNFD01013907.1_pt1 | contig 13893 bp, 13 predicted proteins | sample 5400491 | NCBI WGS metagenome assembly WNFD01 (sample SAMN13153343, study PRJNA577476) | soil metagenome | isolation source: 120 cm saprolite under Douglas fir tree site 2 hole 2 replicate 2 | place: USA:California | collected 2015-04-18
GCTGCGCTCGTGGGGAATCTGCACGAGCGGCCAGCGGGCGTGGATGCGCTGGTGGACTTCCGCGGCGGGGACTACGAGGCCGCGCGTCCAGTGGCGGTCGGCATCGAGCGGCATGAATTCGATAAAGCGCATGATCACGCCGGTTTCGCGGGCGAACAAGGCGAAAGCTTCGACTTCGTCGTCGTTGAGGCCGCGGACGAGGACGGCGTTCACTTTGGCGGGCGCCAGGCGTGATTTCTGCGCGACGTCAATGCTGTGCATCACGGTTGAAAAGGACTTCGTTCTGGTGATGCGTTCGAATCTCGCGGGATCGAGCGAATCGAGGCTGATATTGATGCGGCGAAGGCCGGCGGCAAGGAGCCGGTCGCAGCGTTCGGCCAGCAGGTGGCCGTTGGTGGTCATGGAGAGGTCCTCGACGCCGAGGGCGTGGAGGCGCGCGATGTAGTCCTCGACACCTTCGCGGACGAGCGGCTCACCGCCGGTGATGCGGATTTTGCGAATGCCCAAGCTGAGGAAGATGCGGGCCAGACGGTCGAGCTCGGGCCAGGAGAGAATTTCGTCATGATCGCGGTAGTTTTCCGGATCGGCGGAACGGCAGTAGACGCAGCGGAAATTGCAGCGGTCCGTGATCGAGATGCGCAGGTCGGTAATCTGGCGGCCGAATTTGTCGTGAAGGGTCATGGTTCGTCGTGGTTGTTGGATGCCACGTCTCTCTACCCGGACGCATTGGAAAATTTAAAACAAAACCGCCCGATCCAGTCCTGGGAATCGGGCGCTCACCGAAAACCTACACATTTTCGGTGGATGGCTCCTTTCCAAGCACGGGAGGCCCAAGCGTTTCCGCCAGAACCCTCAGCCCCGAACATTTCTCGGGACATCGCCCCGGCAACCGTGGGTTATCTCTCCCGTAGGTTGTGGGGGTCGGAGTTACAACGGTATTGTATGCCTGTGCGAAAGGATTCGCAATTCGGTAGAATTGCCGGATGCCGGGCGTTCTAAAAGCTGACGAGCGGGTGTCGAGCGTGAGTTTCACCGCCGACTCTCTCAGCGTTACATTGGTGGATGGAAGGACCATCAGTGTGCCGCTTGCCTGGTATCCGCGGCTCCTGCACGCCTCGCAAGGCCAACTGAACAATTGGAAGATTGCAGGCGGCGGATACGGCATCCACTGGCCGGAATTGGATGAAGATTTGAGCACCGAAGGCCTCCTACGTGGGGCGCCTGCACTGCATCGTACCTCCAACACCAAGGCCTGAGTGATCGACAGTACCTACCAGTGGTCTGTGATAGAGTTTTGGCCACGCCATGCGGATCTTCGTTCTAGGGGCCGGAGCGACCGGCTCTCTTCTCGCACAATTGTTGGACCGGCAAGGACATACGGTCTGGTGCGGAGACCGCGATCCGGGGCGCGCGCGGCGCTTCTTGGGCAAGAAAAGCACCATTGCGGTGACGGAAGTGAACGCACGCAACCTGCGCGGAATCGTGAAGGCCGCGAAGGGCTGCCAGCTCATCGTCAACGCCTCGGCTTCCGTGTTTAATGAGATCGTCCTGCGGGCGGCGCTGCGGCTGCGCGCACATTACTTGGATCTCAGCTCGCACCTAACGCGCCATCCCTTCAAGGCCGAGCAGTTCCGCTACGTGAAGAAATTCGAGGAAAAAAACCGCGTGGCGCTAATCAACACAGGGGTCGCGCCGGGTCTGACGAATTTGCTTGTGAAGCGCGCAGCGGATTTGTTGGACGAAGTCGAAGCCGTGCACATCCGGCTGTACGAGAGCAGCGAGAGCGACGATCCCATTTCCCAGTGGTCGCCGGAAGTTTCGTTCGACGAAGCGGTTTCTCACCCGCGAATTTATCGCGGCGGAAAGTTTCATCTGGGGAAGCGTTTTTCCGAAGTGGAGAAGTTTCGCTTCGTGGAGCCGATTGGGACCGCGAGCGTGGTGCTTGCGGCACAGGATGAAGTAGCCACTCTGCCCCGCGTCATTTCGATGCGGGAATTGGACGTGAAAATCGGGGGGAATGAGATCGACCGGCTGCGGCGGTGGCATCGGCTGGGACAACTCTCAAAGTCGCGCGGATTGCTGCGGCGCCATTTTCCGCAGACGTCCTCTCCTCGCATGATTGCCAAGCTGATTCGCCAAGGGATTCTGCAGAACGCGCGATTCGCGGCTGCGGTGCTGGTGCGAGGGATCAAGAAAGGGAAGAAAGAGGATCAGCGCCTGCTGATGCGTAGCGACTGCACGTTTCCCACGCTCTATCAGATACGCCAGCAAGGACGATTTACGACGCCGGTAGCTTACGCGACAGCGCATGTCGCAGCACTGTTCATCAAATCTTTTCCGCGCGATCTTGCCGGCGTTTTTGCGCCAGAAATGCTGCACGCTGAAACCCGCCGCGCTATCCTTGCAGGGATCCGTAACAACAGCATCCGCATCACACACAAGACAACTATTCTTAATTATTCTAGTGAAGATGAGGAAGAATTCTAGCCAAACAGCCGCGCTTTGCCCGAAGGCAAAGCAGGGCTGCCTGGGACCGGCTAGGGCCGAGAATCAGTCCGCGGAGGCGGGCTTTGCATTTCCAGAAAAGTGGATGGTGATCAGGAACCCATTTGTTCCGTCGTAAGAAAACTTGTGTCCGTCTCCTTCGAAGGCTTCGTGCTTGCTCTTCCACATGCGGAAGCCGTCGTTGGACTGCGCAGACCAGTACTTCAAGTTGCTCATGACAACTTCGTGGTTGGAATTGTCACCCTTGAACTGCTCCAGAACGACCTCGCCTTTGCCGTTGTCCATCTTGGCGTGGGCCACACCGGTTTTCGTGTCGACGTTCCATGAAAACGCAACGGTATCCACGGCTTTTTTCTGCCAGGGAATCGCCGAATAGAGCTGGGGGAGGATGTCACCGAAAGCGGCCTGCTGCTCCTTGCTGACGGCGGGATCAAAATTCAATACGAGCCAGGAGTCCTTGCCCGTGCTCCAGTCGCTACCTAGATCGGCAGCGATCCAGACCTTGGCGCCATCGAGCTTAGTATCTTTGTAATAGCCCTTGTCCACTTTAAGGACTAGATTGGCGCGGCAAAAATGCTCATCCATATGATGCTCACCCATACTCATATGATTTGTGGAATGGGTGTTGAAGTAGCAGGGACAGAACATGTCGCAACTGCAAGCTTCGATGTAGCTGGCGGTCACGTCAAAATCGGGTTTGGAAGTTTTCTCCTGCGCGTAAGAACTGAAATAGATGAGGCTGGCGGCAAGCGCGAGGAGAGGAAGCAACAGCAAACGAGGCAAACGTCTCATTTAATCCTCCTGAGGAATTGTGATGCGTAGGGCCCGACCACGAATAGCGTGAGTCTACTCCCGAGACTCAGAGGCGACAAGCACCATCTTGGCGTGATTTCAGCAGCAGCGGTTGGGGCGCGAATAGCGACGATTTAGTTGCTCGAGATAGAACTCGGCTGGCGTGAGTATGCGACCCGAGCCAGGCTGCCGGCCCTTCGAGCGAAGGTAGCTTTCGTAGGCAGCATCACCGCACCATTCACGAAGACCGCGCCAGAAGCGGCGAATGAAACGCGACGTAGTCTTTGCTGCTTGTTTCATCAGTCGTCTCCGTGGGCGGCGCCGGAGTAGTCCGCGCCCCAGCGCGTCGCGACGTAGGGCGATTCATAAAGCACGGGTTCTTTTCGGCGGCTGAGAATCGAGTACCACTGCACGAGCGCTTCGACAATCAATACAAGGATCATGGCGGCAAGAACGCCGGTGACCGCGGCATCAAGGCGCTGGTTGAAGATGAGGCGTTGCGTTTCGGCAATCTTCTCCGCGGGGATTTTACCGGCAGCAATTTGCGCAGCCAAGGCCCTCGCGTAGGCCAGAAAACCGATGCGCGGGTTGGCGTCGAAGATTTTCTGGTAGCTCGCGGTCATAGTGATGGTGACGAGCCACGTCATCGGTAACAGCGTGACCCAGATCCACCGGAGCCGGCCCATCTTCATCAGGATGGTGGTGGCCACGACGAGAGCAACCGCCGCGAGCAGTTGATTCGAAATGCCAAAGAGCGGCCAGAGCGAATTGATTCCACCGAGTGGATCGACAACCCCTTGATAGAGAAAGTAGCCCCACAGCGCGACAATGATGGCGCTAGAAAGCAAAACGCCGGGCATCCAACCAGTGCGGCCGAAAGGCTTCCAGACACGGCCCCCGAGGTCTTGGACCATAAAGCGCCCTACACGCGTACCCGCGTCGAGCACCGTAAGAATGAAAAGCGCCTCAAACATGATCGCGAAGTGGTACCAGATGCTGAGGAGGCGCTCGCCTCCAATAGTGCTGGAGAAAATCTGAGCCATGCCCACGGCCAGCGAAGGCGCGCCGCCGGCGCGGTTGTACAAAGTCAATTCACCCACGGAGTGCGCCAAAGCAGGCATGGTTTGTGGAGCGAGCGTGTAACCCCAGCCGGACATTGTCGCGGAGACTGCCTCCGGCGTGCTCCCGACGATGCTGGGCGGGCTGTTAATCGCGAAATAGACGCCGGGCGGCATGGCGCAGGCAGCGACCATGGCCATTACTCCGACAAACGACTCCAGCAGCATGGCGCCATAGCCGATGAACCGGGCATGGCTTTCGCGAAGGATCATCTTCGGAGTGGTGCCCGAGGAAATCAGCGAGTGGAATCCGCTGATGGCGCCGCACGCAATGGTGATGAAGCAAAAGGGAAAAATCTTTCCGGCGAAGACCGGGCCGGTACCGTCGATGAAGCGCGTAAGCGGCGGCATCAAAACCTGTGGCCGGACAATCAGGATACCCGCAGCAAGAGAAAAAATCGCGCCGGCCTTGATGAACGCGCTGAGATAGTCCCTCGGCGCGAGCAACAACCAGACGGGCAAGGCAGATGCCGCGAAGCCGTAGGCGATGATGGCAAAGGCAAGCGCTACGCCGCTCAGCGTGAAAACTCGAGACCAGGAGGCCGAGTCGGCCACCCACTGCCCCGCGACGACCACAAAAAGAACGAGCGCGACTCCCATAATCGAAGCTTCCAGGACGCGGCCGGGCCGGACAAAGCGCAGATAGAGTCCCAGAAGCAGCGCGATGGGGATGGTCATGGCCAGCGTGAAAGTGGCCCAGGGAGAGGACTTGAGTGCGTTCACGACGACAAGGCCGATGACGGCGAGCAGAATCGTCATGATCGCGAGCACGGCCAGTTGCGCGATGAACCCACCGCGTTCGCTGACCTCTTCGCGCGCCATCTGGCCGAGCGATTTTCCGTCGCGGCGAATCGAGCAAAAAAGAATGACAAAATCCTGCACGCAGCCCGCGAATGCCGCGCCAGCAATCAGCCAGAGCGTGCCCGGCAAGTAGCCGAACTGCGCGGCGAGCGTCGGTCCGACGAGCGGCCCCGGTCCCGCGATGGCGGCAAAATGGTGGCCGAAGAGAACCCATTTGTTCGTGGGCACGAAGTCGCGGCCGTCATCATGGCGCTCGCAGGGAGTGGCGCGGGTGTCATCGAGTGCGAGAACTTTGGCGGCGACAAATGCGGAGTAGAGCCTGTAGGCCACCAGATAGCAGCAAACAGCCGCGACGACGAACCAGGTCGCGTTGAGCCGCTCGCCGCGGTCGAAAGCGATCTTGGCGAACGCTCCCGCGCCAAGCAGCGCGACACCCAGCCAAATAATGATGACGAATACGCGCTTCATTTTGCCGGAGCCACCGCGCTGGATTTAATGAACTGAGCGATGTCCGCTTTGAGCTTGTTGAGTGATGGCGGGTGTACGTACATCATGTGACCGGCTTCATAGTAAGCGCCGCTGAGATGGCTGCGCAACGCAGGGTCAAGGCCGAGATGATCGAAGGTGTAGTCGGCCGCAAAAAACGGCGTGGCCAGGTCATAATAGCCCTTGGCGACAAAAACGTGTAGGAACGGATTCTGCGTCATCGCGCTGCGCAGCGTCTCCGCAACGTTGACGTAGCGATTTTCATACGGCGCATAGCTCCACGGCCGCACGCGTCCCGTGAGCACTTCATAGGGCAAGTCACTGTCGAATTTTAAATCGTTCCGGACATAATCGTTCAGCATGCCCGAATAGGGACCGATGATCGCCGCGATGCTGGGGTCGAACTCTGGCCGTTCGCCGGCGGCATCGCGGTCAATTCCCGTGAAGCGCGCGTCGATGCGGCCCACTGTGCGGCGCTCGCTGCGCAGCAACTCCTTCGTGAAGCGCTGGATTTCGATGCGCAGGTTGGTGCGATCGATGTAGTCCGCAGAAAGCCCAGTGAGGCGCGCCAGCTTCTGCTCGATTTCCGCGCGTCTCGTGGCAGGCAGCGCGTCACCTGCCATGAGCGCGGCCGCGTATTCGCCAACGGCAAACTTGCGTGATTCTTCAACGGCCTTTTGCACATCACCGCTCTGCAAATCGGAAGGAAGCTTCTTGTGATACCACGCGATCGCGGTATATGTCGGCAGGTAGAGGATGTACGGCAAGTCATTGCCGGTGTCGAATTCCGCGGTCTCAAAATTCAAGATGGCGGAAATCAGGACGATGCCATTGAGATACATGCCGTAGCGCTGCTGGAGATAGCCGGAAAGGCCGGCGGCGCGCGTGGTGCCGTAGCTTTCGCCAGCGAGGAATTTCGGCGAAGACCAGCGCTTGTTGCGGGTGGTATAGAGCCGGATAAAATCCGCCACGGATTCAACGTCTGGCGTTACGCCATGAAATTGCTGCGGCGCTTCGCCGGGAACGGCGCGGCTATACCCCGTCGAAACGGGATCGATGAAGACAAGATCGCTGATGTCGAGAAGCGACACGTCGTTGTCGACCAGCTTATAAGGCGGCGGAAGAAGCGTGCCAGCATCGCCCATCTGCACGCGCCGCGGACCGAACAAGCCAAGATGCAGCCAGACGGATGAGGAGCCAGGGCCGCCGTTGAAGCTGAACGTGAGAGTACGCTGGCTCGCGTCGCTGACTTCATCCTTGGTATACGCGACGTAGAAGATGCTGGCCTTCGGCGTGCCGTCTTCCAGCTTCAAGAGAATCGTGCCGGCCGTTGCCGTGTATTTGATCTCTTGCCCGCCGATCTTCACCGAATGCTTGGTCTGAACGATTTTTTCTTCGGGTGGCTTCTTTTCTTCTTTCGACTTTTCGGCTGGTTTTTCCGGAGCTGGTTGTGGCGGCTGCTGGGCAAAGCACAGATTTACGCCAAAGAGAAGCAGTACGGCGGAACTCAAAAAGCGGATTGGAGACTTCATGGGCGGCAGAGCTCTCTTTCAAACCTTCAAGGAAATGCAAAATTGTGACGTGCGGCATCGTATGCGAGAGTACGGGCAGCGTCAATCGTTTGGGCCACCTAACGCGGCTGGCGGCTCAAGCGATTTCTTTGGCATAGCGCAGATTCGCGGATAGAATGCGGCGATCAGAGATGGAACGCGTGTTCAAAGGAGCGCCGCATGCTCCGCGTTGATTGGCCTGCCGTTGTTTCGCGGTTCCTGGCAGTATTGATGTTGTTTTTCCCGGCCCTGGCCGCCGGACAGAAGAAAGACGACCTGCCGCATCCGAAGACTCTCGCTGAATTACAGCAAGCGATGAAGGAAGTGCTGGACAAAGAGCATGTTCCCGGAGCGGGAGTGGCGCTGGTGGCAAATGGCGAGCTTCTTTGGTGCGGCGGAATCGGCAATGCAGACATAGCCGCAAATCGCGCCGTCATCTGCGACACGGAATTTCGGGTAGGCGGGATCAGCAAAACATTCGTCGCGCTCGCGCTACTCAAATTGCAAGAAGAAGGAAAGATTAATCTCAAGCATTTTGAGGAACCGCAGACGGTACGCTGGCCTCCCGGGACGCGCATGTCGTTTTCGAATCCCGGAAATGCCGTTGCAGGCTATTTGATCGAAAAAGTCACAGGGAAGCCTTATGACCAATACGTTCGAGAAACGTTCCTGCGGCCGATGGGCATGGACCGCGCCGACTATCCCTTCACTGAAGCCGCTAGGACCATGCTTGCGACGGCGTATGAAGGCAATCCGCCGAAGGTTTCTGGTTACCCTTTCATCTATCTGCGGCCCGCGGGAGACCTGAAAGCGTCACCGGGAGAACTGGCGAAGCTCGTGCAATTTCTTCTGCGGCGCGGTAAGGCGGGAGACGCACAACTGGTGACGGTCGAATCAATCCTACGGATGGAAGCGCCGGAAACGACGCTGGCCGCAAAGAACGGCCTGCGGCTGGGCTACGGCCTTTGCAATGATTCGAGCGTGCAAGGCGGCGTGGTGACGCACGGCCACGACGGCGCGATTGACGGCTTTATTTCTTCGTATCGCTACGTGCCAGAGAAGAACTGGGGTTATGTCATTTTGCTGAATAGTGACAATTCACGACACGCGCTCGAAAACTTGAATCATCTAGTCATTGATTTTCTTTCGAAGGACTTCGTGAAGGCCCAACAACCCGCGATCTTTCTTGACCACTATCAACTCGAGCGGTTCGCGGGCTATTACGCATCACGCGCCCCGCGAAGCCAGCTTTTTGCCTTTGTGGATGACTTGGCCGGCGGGACGCGCATTCGCATGATTGATGGCAAGCTGACGCGCTCGGGATTATTTGGCCAGCCCGAGCCGCTTCTGCCCGTCGGCGCAAATCTCTTCCGCGGAGAGAAGGAGCCAGAAGGAACGACCGTTTTCTTCGTTGCCGAGACCGGAAATAGGGCGGTCGTGAGCAGCGGACTCCAGGGCATTTCCTATAGTGAGCGGAGCAGCCTCGCTTTGGCCTTTCTTCGCATCGCGCTGCTCTCACTTTGCTTGTTTTTCATGCTGACTTCGTTGCCGTACGCTCTGGTTTGGCTTTTCCTGAAACTCATTGGCGGTATGAAAGATATACGCCATCTCGCCGTCCGCACGGTTCCGTTGCTTGCAACGCTGTCCCTGCTAATCGTGCCTCTCTGCTTAATGCAACTGAGCGGCTTGCAAATCGGTTCATTCAATCTCTGGACTGCAGGCATCTTTCTCGGGACCCTTTTCTTTCCGGTCTTGTCGGTGATCGGCCTCTTCCTTGTGTTTCGCGTTCCGAAACAGGAAATCCACCGCGCCGTGAGGATTCACTCGCTCCTGGTTTCCTCCGCCTGCTGCGTCATCACCGGTTTTCTGTGGTCGTGGCACCTGCTCGGGCTGCGATTGTGGGCACCGTAAAATGGGACGTCGCAATCAAGACGAACGGCCCACAACGTAGTTACGCGTGATCTTATCAACCGAGACGGTTCCGGCCTGGCGCATGATCGTGCGCAATTCGCGGCGCAGAATTTCGAGTACGGCCTCGACACCCGGCTGGCCGAAGGCGGCGAGTCCCCACGCGTGAGGTCTGCCAATCCCGACGGCTGTGGCCCCGAGCGCGAGCGCCTTGAAAACATCTGTGCCGCGCCGGATGCCGCCGTCCATGATCACCGGGACTTTGCCGGCGACGCCTTCGATCACTTCGGGCAGGCTTTCGATCGTCGGGCGCAACGTCTCCTCGGCGCGGCCACCGTGATTCGAGACCATCAGGCCGTCCACACCATGCTCCACCGCGAGCTGCGCATCTTCGCGCGTAACGATGCCCTTAATGAGCAGCTTGACAGTCACGGTATCGCGCAGCCGCTTCACGAAATCCCAACTCAGATTGGCGGGCTGAGCAGCTGTGACCTTGGACAGATCGAGGCCGTTGAACATCGGCTTGCGGGCCGCGTATTGGGCAAAGCCTCCCGAGCCACCTCTAACCCTTCCACGGGCGTCGCCGGTGTAGGCACTTTGATGGCAAGCGGAACACTCTCTTTTATCAACGCGCTCAGCGCGGAATAGAGTTTCGCGGTTGCTGCCCTCCTGCAAGTCCACTGTGAGGACAATGGCGGGAGACCCCGCAGCTTCGGCGCGCTTCACGATTGCCCGGCCAACCTCCCAAACGTTTGTTGGATAGAGCTGCTGCCAGACGTGGCCGCCCCGCGCGGCAATTGCGTCTTCAATCGACGAAGTCGCGACGGTGGACAACATCATCAGGTGACCCTTGGCGCGCGCGGCCCGGGCCACAGCGACTTCGCCTTCGGGATGGAAGGCTTTCTGACCGCTCACGGGGGAAAGCACAATTGGCGTGTTCCACTTCGTGCCGAAGAGGCTCACCGACATGTCGATGTCTTCGACATTGATCAGCCTGCGCGCCCGAATCTGGATCCGCGAATAACCTTCGCGATTCGCACGCACCGTCCCGTCATCGTCCACGCCGGTCGCCAGATAGCCGAAATGCGCGGGAGGCAGCGCCTTGCGCGCGGCAGGCTCGAAATCCAACACGTCGAAAGCCTGGTCTGGAGAGGAAATCACTTCATCGCTTTGCTGAAAAGAGTCGAGCCAGCCAAGAAACTTCTTCTCGTTCACTTCGCCCGCAGTTAGAAGATTGGCGAAAGAACCGGCAAGAAATGCCGGGCTGGCTAGCAGTGGACTCGCAGACAGCATCCGGAGAAATTTTCTGCGCGTCTTGATCTGCTCGGTGGGACGATTCATGGTCTCTCTCCTATCTCTAGTCCGGCAACGATGTGAACCGCAGCAACGGATAAAGATCACGGAAAATTTTGGTGACATCGAGCGGAAATGGCGCACGCGTGGCAGCAGAGGGCGCGAATTTGCGGCGCACGATCCACGCCAATATCTTCTTCCAATTCTCCGGGGCCGTGGGCCAGCCGTTGTGTTTCGTCCACTCCCCCTTCACCGTTGTGTACCAGTAGCTTTCGTAGCGCCGTCCCAGGCGCTTCTTCTGCTTGGCAGCCCAACCAGGATCCGCGACCACGCGCGGCTCCGCGACCAGCGCGAAGGTGGATTCCTTGCGCTTCCCGCCCGAATAGATGCGGAAGCCCGCCGTAACCGTATCCACCGATAGGCCGACGTAGAGCTGCCCGGTTTCGCGCTTGCCCGGCGCGGGAACGGAGAATTTCAGGTACATGTGCGTCTTGTAAAGAGTTTTGTCCTTCGCAAAGCGGATATCCCGGTTGATCCGCGAGAAATTCACGCCCGTGCGGCCAGTGGTGTCAAAGCGCGAATCGAGCGCCAGGGCCGCGGGCGCAAGTTCCTCCAGGAACCGCCGAAAGGGCTGAACAAGAGCAGCCTGATAGCGGTCGCGGTGTGCGTCCATCCACTCCTTGTGGTTGTGGCGCGCAAGATCCTTGAAGAATCGGAATGTTTCGCGGGTGAAGACGGCCTTTCTGGGAGCCATGGATCGCCTCGGTCTTTTTTCGCTTGCACGACTGCGCGGCGCCCCTCAGCCTACACGATTCCTAGTGAACGTCAATTCGGGGCGGCCCAATAATTCTCCGCGGCATGTGATCGAGCTCTCGCATGGCCGCGAACCAGATTGGCCCTTGCCGCGAACCGTGCGTGCCAGCTACTCTGCCTGAATGAGCAACTTTACTCCTACGGAAAGAACGAAAGTGCGCCGCAAGCCCGATCGCGGTAGCTACGACCGCGAATTGATTTACCGTATTCTGGATGAAGCCTTTGTTTGCCACGTCGGTTTCATCGTGGACGGCCAGCCCTTCGTCGTGCCAACAAACTACGTACGCGTCGGTGACAAGTTGTTCCTGCATGGCTCGATCGCTAGCCGCTTGATGAAGACGCTCGCGAGCGGCGCGCCATTTTGCCTCAGCGTGACGTTGCTCGACGGCATTGTGCTCTCGCCCACCGCGACGGGCCATTCCGTCAACTACCGCTCCGTGGTGGTCATGGGGAAAGCCGAGCCTGTCGAAGGCGAAGCTGCAAAACTCGCCGCGATGCGCGACTTCGTCGAATACGTGATTCGCGGCCGGTGGGCCGCCGTGCGCCCTCCCAGCAAGCAGGAGTTACAGGGCACGATGGTTCTTTCCGTGCCTCTCGTAGAGGCTTCCGCCAAAGTGCGCACCGGCTTCGCCGTCGATAACGGAGAGGAATATTCTTCTACCGCGTGGACCGGAGTCATTCCCATGAAATGGACCGCGCAAACGCCAGTGCCCGATCCCCGTAGCAACCCGGCAAATCCAATTCCGCCAAATGTGTTGAATTATTCGCGCCCGCAGTAGCCAAGTGCGCGGAGAGGCTGCCGTCCACGGGGTGCGCCCGCTCTATTTTGATCGCGATCCGGAGAACGCGGAGGCCAGTCCCAGCGCGATGAGCCCACCCCCGGAGATATTGCGCTGGGCACGCCTAAGCCGCATGCTGCCGCGAATGCGTTCGGCGACAGTCCCGGCAATCACCGCATAAACCGAGTCGCTGCACCAGCCCATCAGCGCAAACAAGATTCCTAGTTGTAAGATTTGGAGCGTGACGTGTCCGCGCGTTGGATCGACAAATTGCGGCAGGAAAGCCAGAAAGAAGAGCGCCGTCTTGGGATTGAGCACATTGACGAGCAAGCCCTGACCGTAGATGCGCATCAACCTTGTCTCGCCTGTATCGGCTTCCACAAGCTGTTCATCGCTTCGCCTCAGCGTCTTTATTCCGAGATAAATCAGGTAGGCCGCGCCGAGATACTTTACGAACTGAAACGCGGCAGCCGAAGAGGCCAGCAGCGCGGAAATCCCCAGAGCCGCAGCCACCACGTGGCACAGCGTTCCGGTCACGATGCCCAGGACGGAAACGAGACCCATCGCGCGTCCGTGTCCGATACTCCGGCTCACCACATACGTCACCGCCGGGCCCGGGATCACCAACAGGATCGCGGCGCCGGTAACGAACAATACCAGTGAGGAGTGACTGATCAACATTAGGTAGGAGCTCCTGCACAAGTCAGTTGCAGCCGCATCCGCCGCCGCAACAGCTACCGCCTCCATTCGATGACCCGCCGGATGATTTGGCCGAAGCCCCGTTGCTCGACCCATTCGCAGCGCTGAACACGGAAAGCTGAATCGCGTTCTTCTTCCCCGCGCACTTCGGGCACGCAATCTCCTGCGTTCTGTTCAGCACAATCTTCTCGAAGTGCGTCTGGCAATCCTCACAGATGTATTCGTAAATAGGCATGGCCTAATTTGGCCTCCAATGGCCAAGTATAGCGACACAGCGGTAAGAACGCACTGGCTCCAGGCGAATCAGATCCGTCGTGATGAAGGTCGTCTAAATCGCTATATCGCCTAAGCTAACGGCAAAATAGAAGAGCAGACCCATCGCTCCAAGCAGCAAGTACGTTCTCATTTTGCTCTCTGCGAGCGCGCACGGGACGATCATGCACGCGGATCCCCAACCCCCAACTTTAGCGATCGAGCCGCCATAAGCGACGTAGTTACCGCTCCAATTTCGCAGCAAGGCATATATCCAAAGGGCTAGTCCGAGCCCGAACAAGCCGAGAGCGATTTGGGAAGCCTGGCGACGCCAAACCTTGGAAGGAGGAATGTTTCTCGTCTTAAACCATCCACGACAAGACAAAAAGAAGCATGGAGCCGGGAGCAAGAATCCGCAGTACCAGAGAATGATATTCAGCCCGACTAGGATTCCCACCATTGTCTAAGTCTATTCTCCGCGTGGCGGGGCGGCAATTAGTTCGCCAGAAAAACGGCAACCCCCGCTCAACGCGGAGGTTGCGGTCAAATCTGCGGAGTTGGACAGGATGCTTAGTCGCCGGCGACGGCTTCTGCGGCCTTTTCTGCGGATGGAGCACCAGCGGGGGCGCTGTTGCCGTTGGCATGGCCATTGCCGTTGCCATTCGCCGAATCGATGCTGACCGGCTTGCCGGCGTTTGCGAAATTGGCGGGCACCGCCTTGGCGATGTCGCTGACCGTGCCGATCTGCACAACCGTCGGCTGAGGCTTCTTCAACACCAGCTCTTCATAAATCGCGCGAACTTTGGCCTGCTCCTCGTAAGCCTTCTTACGCCGAGCGCGGTCTTCTTCCGCCGCGGTCACGGGAACGTCGTGTTCCAGGTGCCGCACGCGAGCCGC
>WNFD01012673.1_pt1 | contig 13887 bp, 12 predicted proteins | sample 5400491 | NCBI WGS metagenome assembly WNFD01 (sample SAMN13153343, study PRJNA577476) | soil metagenome | isolation source: 120 cm saprolite under Douglas fir tree site 2 hole 2 replicate 2 | place: USA:California | collected 2015-04-18
AAATGCTAGCACGCATGGGCGGGCTGTTTGCCGCGAGGCGGGGACGAAAGCCGGGCGGGGCGAGAAAAAGGGAGATAAAGCCGGCTTCGAGGAGCATGCCGTCGGACTGATAACCGGAGAAGTCGGAGGCGGCGCTGACGAAGGAGATGAAGCAAACGAAACAAACAAGGAGCATGCCACGCGGAAGAATGTTGATGGTGAGAAAGAAGGAAGCGAGGAGGCCGGTCCAGCAAACAGCCATCAGCGCGTGATTGCCGGCGGAAAACCAAAGCAGCGTGGGTGCGTACCAGAAACGGGCGAAGCCGATGGAATTGGTGACTGCGCGCAGATATTCATCGGCGGGAAGAATTCCGTCGGGGCCAATAAGGCCACGGATCTGGAAGAGCAGCGAGAAAAAAGCAGAGAAGTAGATCACGCCGAGAGCGCGGAGGAAGAGCCAGCGAGGGAGGAGGCGGTCGCGCGCGCCGTGCTCGGGATCGAAGAGCCAGCGGAGGACGGAAGCGGGACGAAGGTCCATGATGCGGTTCCAATATACAGGGTTCGGCGCCAGGCTCCCGTATCGTCTAACCTGCTTGGGGAATCTAATTCTTACGTGATGCCTTCCAGTCCTGAGGGAAGGAGAGCACGGCAACCATTGAACGCGGCGGCCACTCGCTGCACTCCATGAACGGCCGTGCTAAATTGGTCGAGCCATGAAATTCAAGAAGATTGAGGCGGCGGAATTGCCTTGCACGACTTCTGCGATGCGCCCGTTTGGGTGCATGGAATTGTGGGCGGGAAACGAGAAGGCGCATCGTTCGCTGGAGCTGGCAGGGCTGGAAGGCGACGTGATCGCGGTGCCGTCCGGCGGAGACGCGGGCGGAGACCTGGCGGCGGTTTTTTCCTGCAGCGACAACGTAGCGCGGGTGGTGCTGGCGGATTGCGTGGGGCACGGATATTCGGCGAGCCTGGTGGCGCGGCACGTGCATAAGTTGCTGCACAAATTTCATGACATTCGCGATACGTCCGGATTGCTGGCGGCGCTGAATGATGAATTCACCTTGAAGGGACAGGAAAAGGGCGAGCCGCTGCGGCTGACGACGGTCGTCACCGGAACGTTCGACGGGACGACGGGCGAGTTTAATTTTGCGTATGCCGCGCATCCACGGATGCTGGTGTGGCGAGCGCGAGATCGGGTGTTTTATGAACTTGGGGAGGGCCTGGAGAATCTTCCGCTCGGCTTCATCACCGGAGAGCAGTACAACGAGCAGAGCATTCGCTTGAATGTGGGAGATATGATTTTGGCGTTTTCGGATGGGGCGACCGAGGCGCGTTCGCCGGCCGGGGATCAGTTGACGCATGGGGGACTTCTTGCACTGGCGGGAGAGGCGTTGACGAGATTGCCAGAGCCGTTGCCGTTGGGGAATTTTTCGCAGGCGTTGCTGGAGGGAGTGCAGCGGCATCGCGGTGGGGCGGAGTTGGAGGACGATGTTACTTTGCTGACGTTGCGGCGCGTGGGGTGAGGAGAAAAGGACAAACCACATGCGCAAATTGATTATTGCTAATGCCGCAGTTGAGATTCTTCGCGCATCCTCGCCCTTCGCAAACGACGCCCACGGCAAGTGGGGTGCGCCCAGGGTGACAACGCGTGTGCTGCTGTCCTACGGGGCGACGGCAGTTGGCGGATGGGATGCAAAGTATTGGTCGAGGCTGGCGGCGAATTCGGCGGCGGCGCGGTGCACGTTGCGATCTAGGGCGGCGACAACTGCGGAAACGTCTTTGCCACTCACGGGTTCGTCGTGGTTGTAGAGGTGAGTCCACACAGTGGCGCCGGTTTTGATGTCGCGCAGCTCCAATTCGAGACTCAAACGGCCGGACATTGATGAGCCACTGAGTTCCTTGAAATCGTACAAATGTCCGTGAAGGAGATAGTCCCCGCGGATACTACTGCGGAGCGAATATACAGAGCGGTAGCGGCCGGAGGCGCGAAGGGAGCGGAATAGGACCTCCTGGATCATTTCGGTGGGAGGCTCGACCCAACGCTGGTATTCGTAAAAACCCATGCTCTCGCCGCCGGAACTGTAAACGATGTGGTCTTCGCGATAGAGATGCGAGGAGTTAAGCGGACCCATGAGGATGGTGACGGGATAGACGCTGGTGGCCGGCGGGTCGGCGGCGTTATCGCCCGGAATGGTGACTTGGTAGTATTTGCTGGGACGTGCCGCGCCGCAGCCGGTGACGACGAGCGCACAGAAGAGCAACAGTGAGTAGTTGAAGCCATAGAGTTTTCTCTTCAGCGGCTGAAGCCCCCCGCGAGCGTGCTCCTTGCGTCGGAGCTGATGCTCCGACGTCCTAACGTAAGAGACTCTCATTGGCGTCCACCGGGTTTGTGTTCGCGGGGATTAGAGGAGCGAATCAGGGTATAGGGACGAGCCTTGATGGTGGCCGTGAATTCCTTGAGGTTTTCGGACACGTGGCGGAAATTATCCAGCAGCTCGTCGATATTTTCGGAGTTGACGTCAAGAGTTTGATTCAAGTGCGCGGTGAGATCGGTCGCGTTGGTGAGCGTGCGGCGAAGCTCGGCAACAGCCTGCCGGATGTCGGCGCGATTTTCGCCGATGAGGGAATCGATATGATCGATGGCTTTATTGGCTTCCGCGGAAGTCTTGCGAAAGTCCGCGAGCAGCGGCTCGAGTTTCTCGCTGACGGAATTGATGTGCTGAAGAGTGGAGTGCAGAGCAGGGCGATTTTCTTCGATCATGCCGCGGGCATCAGCGAGCGTGGCGGATAGATTGGCGCGATTCTGCGCGTTGAGGAGATCGTTGACACGATCCACGGTGACTTTCAGCTCCGTGGCGCGATCGTTCAAGGTGACCAGAAGCTCCTGGGCGTGAGGAGCGAGGTTGTTGATCTGCGCGGTGAGAGCGTTGAAGTCTACGTAGTCTTCGGAAGCGAGTTGAGCGCCGTCGGGAGCTAGCGCAGCTTTGGCAGTGCCGGGGAGAACTTCGAGGTGATTGTCGCCGAGCGGGCTCAGGCTCATGATCTTGACGCGACTATCGGTCTTGACCGGGAGGTCGGATTCGACTCTGAAGCTGATCTCGATGCGCGCGGGATTTTGCGGATCAAGACGCACGGTGTCGACGCGGCCGATCTTAGGTCCCCCCGAGTAGCGCACGCCGGACCCGGACTCAATGCCACCTGCGAAGGGGAAATAGGCGCGATAGGTGTGCGTAGAGCGGCCGACGGCGCCGCTAATGGCGAAGACAATGCCGATCAGCAAGGCGGTGGCGACAATAACGAAAAGGCCGACGAGAGCTTGTTCGCTTTTAGGTTTCATTGGTTCCCTTCCCTGCTCCAGGGATCATTTGGAGCGACGATCCTCCGTCAACATTTGCAAATAATCCAATTCGCGCGAAACTTCGGGTTCCGCGACGCGGTCGAGAAACTGGCGGACGCGCGGCTGCGTGCTGGCGCGCATCTCTTCGGTGGTGCCGATGGCGACGATATTACCCTTATCGATCAAGACCATGCGATCGGCGATCAAGTAAGCGCTGGCGAGCTCGTGGGTGACGACGATGATGGTCATGCGGAAGGCTTGCTTGAGCTCGAGGATGAGCTGATCGATGCCGGCGGCAATGATGGGATCGAGGCCGGCGGAAGGCTCGTCGAAGAAAAGAATTTCGGGATCCATGGCCAGCGCGCGAGCGACGGCGGCACGTTTTTTCATGCCGCCGCTGAGCTGCGAAGGCATGTAATATTCGAAACCCTCCAGGCCGACCTGCTCGAGTTTCAAGCGCAGCATGATCTCGATGGTGGATTCTTCGAGGCGTGTGTGCTCGCGGAGCGGCAGCGCGACATTCTCGCCGACAGTCATGGAGCCGAAGAGGGCGCCACCCTGAAAGGACATGCCGATCCTTTTACGAATGGCGTCCATCTCGGAAGCCGAGATCGCGGCGATATCCTGGCCTTTGATCCAGATCTGGCCGGAGCTGGGCTTCTCGAGGCCCACCAGCGTGCGCAACAGGGTACTTTTGCCGGAGCCGGAGCCGCCGAGGATCACCAGTGTTTCCCCGCGATTGACGTCGAAGCTGATGCCGTGAAGAATTTCGTGCTCGCCGTAATTGACGCGGAGGTCGCGCACGGAAATCGTGGCGGTAGTTTCCAGCGAATCGGTAAGTGATGCTTCCATGCGCGAGTTCCTAACCTTGGCTCATAAAAAAGAACAGAGCAGTGAAAACCAGGTCCACCACAATGACCAGAAAAATGGACATGACCACCGCGCGCGTAGTGGAGCGGCCGACTTGCTCGGCGCCGGCTCCGGTAGAGAGTCCCTCCAGGCAGCCGACGGCGGTGATGGTGATGCCAAACATGACGCTCTTGATGAGTCCGGTGACGATATCACGGAGGAACAGCGAGTCAAGAGAGGCCCAAACGTAGCGCGTGAAGGTGAAGTCGGCTTTCGCGACGCCGAACAGCGACCCGCCAAGAATGCCCATGGCGTTGGCCCAAATGGTGAGGCAGGGCAGCATCACCGCCATGGCGATGAACTTGGGAGTGACCAGGAAATGCACGGGGCTGATGGCCATGGTTTCCAGAGCGTCGATTTCTTCGGTGACTTTCATGGTGCCGATTTCGGCGGCGAAGGCGGAGCCGGAACGGCCAATAACGACGATGGCGGTTATGAGTGGGCCAAGTTCGCGAGACATGGAGACGGCCACGGCGGTGGCGACGTAGCTCATGGCGCCGAAACGGCGGAGTTCATAGGCAGCCTGCAGAGCGAGGATCAAGCCGATAAAGAAAGTAATTAGGGAAAGGATGGGGAGTGCGCGGACGCCAACGTCGAGGGCTTGCGAAACGGCGCGCTGAAGGCGAACAGGTTTGCCTTGAAAGGGAGCAACGAAGGTGTAGTAAGCGGCCTGCCCACCGAGGGACGCGAGGGAACCGACGTAGGCAAGGCCGTTGATTACCGAACCGCCGACTTGGGAGAGCAGTTCCATTTTGTACTCTGCACGACAATAGTCAGGGTGAGATCCTTCGGACCGGTAAAGAAAACCGGACCCTTAGGATGACACCTGCTACAGCCGAAGCACAAATTCAGGAGGACAAGGCCTGATCTTCGTTGTCGTAAACTTCAAAAATCTTCAGCAGGCGCGAAAGTTGCAGGACCTCGCGTGCGGAGGGGCTCAGGCCGAACAGGATGAAGCGCGAATTGACGTCGCGGCTGGCCTTGAGGCCTTCCACTAATGAGGCGACGCCGGAGCTATCGATGTAGCGGACCTTGCTGAGATTCATGACCACGCGAGGGGTGCGTTTCTCGCGAACCTCGCGTAGAAGGGCTTTGCGGACCTCCGGCGAGTTGGCCAGGTCGATGTCTCCCGTGACGTCGAAGATCGTGGTGTTATCGCTATGCCGCGCGGAAATCTGCACGGAGCCCTCCTTTGGGTAGTCAAGAACTGCGCGACTGCGTCGATGGCTGAAGATACTTAACCAGCCGAAACTGATTGGTGCTGCCCTCACGCTGATACTCCACGATATCCATGCTCTGGCGAATGAAATGCAAGCCCAAGCCGCCGGGCTTGATTTCGTCGAGGCGGCGGCCACGCAACTTGGAGGGGTCAACCGCGGGACCCTGGTCACAGAGCAAAATTTCCAGGCCATCGGCACTCTGGGAACCGCGGGTGCGGACACGCCTGCAATACACTTCGATGGGCTGATCGGTCTGTCCGTTATAGCAATGGCGCATGATATTGGTCAGAGCCTCGTCAACCGCGCGGGTAACGGAACGGCGATCCGGCGGTGAGAACCCGAAGACTTCGGTGAGGCGTTCGAGCGCCCCGCGCACGACGCAAAGCAGTTTAGGATCGCTGAACAATTCGAGCTTTAGCAAGAATCCGTCATCTGACGCGAGGCTTACGCCCTTTGTATCACGCTGACGCATAAGAAGAAAGACCGGTGGCCGAGTCGCGCCTGAAGCACGGGACCTGAAGCACGGGAGAGGAGAATAAACGCAAAGGCGGAAAAAGGGAATGGCCAGTGTTGGCCAGGGCCGGAAGCGTCAGAAGCTAGCGCGTCCAGGAAAGGATGACTCCGCGTGGAGTCGTTGGCGAGGGATGATAAACTAGCAGCCATGCGCGTACTCCTGCTGAATCTGAATCCGGAGACCAATGAGTTGGTAAGCAGCGCCCTTGCGGGCCAAGGCTATGACGTCACGACCGAATCCGGCCTGACCGTGGACGAGGTGCTTGCGCTTTTGCCCGAGGTGCTGGTTACCGAGGCTTCGCCGACCGATTTGAGTTGCTGCGGGATGATTTCGCAGTTGAAGTCGCGGTCAGACACGCGCGCGTCGGTGCGGATTCTGATGGTGGTGCGAGGGGGAGCGCTGGAACGGGCGCGCGCACTGGATTTGGGCGCGGATGATGTCATCACGTTTCCGTTCGAAGGAATGGAGTTTGCCGCGCGGGTGCGCACACAGTTCCGGGAGCGGCAGCCGGAAGAAGACTTGAAGACGATGTTGAAGTACGCGGTGCAGCGCGAACAAATGGCCGACATCGCGGTGGAATCGTTGAGCGGCGGGGCGGTCAGCAAGCACCGGTTCTGGTTGATACCGGCGATTTTTGTGGTGAGCGCGGCGGCGATTCTAGCGGCAGCTTTTATTGTGATCACCATGGGACGGAGCCAGAGGGAAACGCTGCAACTGCGGGCGGACATTGCGCGGCTCAACAGCGGGCTCGGCTTGCACGATCAACTCTTGCAGCGCACAGAGCAAGTGCGGAGTTCGTTGGATGCGAGCGCCAAATCCAACTCCGCGGCGCGCGATACGCTGCGGGCGCAATCGGAGGATTTGCGCAAGAAGATGGCCACGGCCGAGGGGTCGGATGCGCAATCGCTGAAGCAGCAGTTGGTGGACACCCAGAAGCGGCTGAAATCGCTGGAAAACGAAGGGAAAATCGCCGAAACGATTGTGCACAGTTATGGGCCGAGTGTTTGCTTGCTGCACGTTGTGGTGGAGTTTCTGGACAAAGAAAGCGGGAAGCCGATTCAGCTTGCGGTGGACGCGCTCGGCAAGCCGCAGGTGGATGACAAAGGAATGGTGCGGCTGGAATCGGGTGGAGCGGGTCCGCATTTGCAGATCGACGTTTTTGGCACCGGATTCTTGGTCCGGCGAGATGGACGCATTCTGACCAACCACCACGTGGCGGAACCTTGGTGGAGCAACGACGAGCTGAAGGAATTGCTCGATCACGGCGCGGCGGCCTATGTGCTGCAGTACAAAGCGTATTTCCCGGGAAGCTCAGAGGGGATTTCGGCGAAGCTGGATAAAATCTCGTCCAGCGCGGACGTGGCGACCTTGAAATTGGAAGCGACTGCCCCGGCGAACGCTGCGCTGTTAGAGCTCGATGAACGCAGCGAGGCCAGCGTATCGGGCGAGCCCGTGGTGCTAATCGGATATCCGACCGGAATCGAAGGGATTTTGGCGCGCGCCGGAGCGGATGTTGCGCAGAAGATCGCGGATGGCACGCAGAATGTGAACGATATGGTCTCGCAACTGGCGGCGCAGAAGCTGATACGGCCAACGACGACACAGGGTCATATTGGAGATGTGCTGAAGGACAAGATTGTTTACGACGCGGCGACCACCTCCGGAGGGTCGGGCGGGCCGCTGTTCAATCGTGATGGAAAAGTGATCGGCGTTAATTTCGCGATACTCAAGGGATTCGGGGGATCGAACCTCGCAGTCCCTGCGCGATATGCGACGGAGTTGCTGAGATGAAGGCTAAGTCAGCCGCCGTAGAGTCTTGAGAAGCACGCTCCGTCGGTGTAGAATGAACGTATAAGTCTAAAGTTAGCTAAGTAGTTGACTGTTTGCGCTCCTCCCACCCAGCGCAAGCGGCACAGCCATGACGAAAACGGAACAGCACGGAAACCGCGCCCATGCACGGCGGAGGATACCGCCGGTAGCCTACGTGGAACTGGGGCAGAAGAACGGGGGAATCCTTCTCAACCTGAGCGAGGGGGGATTGGCGGTGCGCTCCGTGCTGCCACTGGCCTTGCGTGAGTTTACCGGCCTTCGTTTTCAAGCACCGGCGTCTCAGGCATGGTTGACGGCCAGCGGCCGCCTCGTTTGGTTGAGCGATTCAAGAAAAGAAGCAGGGCTTCAATTCACTGAACTGCCGGGAGAAGCGCGGCAGCAGATTCACAACTGGGGGGAACCTTCCGAGCAAATTCTTGATGCGCGTGATGGCATAGGCGGAGGGGCCCGTGAACTCGCGATCGCGCGCGGCGTTCGACCACTGGCTGCGCAAACGCAAAGAGAACACGTGCCGACGCTGGGGGAAACAGCGCGGGATTTTCGATTCACAAACTACTCCATGTTTGCGGCAGATCCGGAAAAAGAAGGAGCCTGGATTGAGCCAAAGCGGCGTCGAGGTTGGGGAGGTACAGCGCTCTTAGTTCTTTTGGTAGCGGCGCTGTTCTTCGCACTCGGTTCGACCATTGGGCGGGGAAGCGTAGACGGCTTGATCGCTTACCTTGCAAGCGTGGCGGACAAACAGCTCGCGCCAGCGCCGAAGGTGACGCCGCCAGTTCCACCCGAACAGGCTGACGCGGCTGGAGCTGCCGAGGATCAGGAAGCGAAGAGCGCGCCAGATGGGGATCAGGCAAAGGCGGAAGGAGGTGCGAATCCGGCCTCCGGAGCGGCGGCGAATTCGCAGGTTGTCAATACGCTCAGCACAGAGAAGAAAGACGAACAGCCGAAGGCTGCAACAGAGCCAAGAGCCGGCTCGGCAGTGGTTGGGGGGAGCACAGCGGACTCCACCGCCCGAAGCGCAATAGCTCCAGGTACCAATGGACCGCAGCCGGGACATTCCGCAGAAAACGCAATGCCGCGTAACAGCCGCGAAATGGTCACTGAGCCGAGCAGGATGGCCCCGGAGCACTCAATTCTGGTGAATCCGGGGCCTGGGGGCCGGCCTTTCTATGTCAATCTTCCAGGGGAAGCAATCAGCGCCTCTCCAGCGATAGCCATCAGCGCGCGAAGAACTTTGGAAATCCTGCCGAGCGCATCTGGCCGATCCGAACGAGTGATCATTGGAAAGCTAATATCGCACAGCGCGCCTTTCTATCCTGCGGACGCCCGGAACCAGCGTATCGAGGGAAGCGTGGAGTTGCGCGCGCGCGTAGGGCGCACCGGGCAGATCATCGGGGTGACACCGGTGAGCGGACCCGCCCTGCTCGCGTCAGCCGCGGCGGCGGCAGTGCGCGAGTGGCGCTACGAACCTACGTTCGTAGACGGTGACCCGGTGGAAACGCTGGCGGACATTACCATCGTTTTTCGTTTGCCTTAGTGCCCCGTCATGCAAGCCGGCTTCCGCATCCGTCCCGCACTTCTCGCGGATCTTCCCATCCTCCGCGCGCTCATCGACGCTTCCGTCCGCCGGCTCCAGGCCCAGGATTACAGTCCCGCGCAAATGGAAGGCGCGCTGACCACCGTTTTCGGTGTCGATACGCAACTCATTGCCGACGGCACATACCTGGTCGTCGAGCACTGCCCGGCGGAATCGCAATCCTCGCCGTTGATCATCGCCTGCGGCGGCTGGAGCAAACGCAAAACGCTTTACGGCGCAGACCAATGGACCGACCGTCACGACGACCTCCTCGACCCTCGTCATGACGCCGCCAAGATTCGCGCTTTCTTCATCCATCCAGACTGGGCCCGCCGCGGCGTCGGCACGCTCCTCCTCGACGCCTGCGAAAACGCGGCAAAATCCGCCGGCTTCTCCCGCTTCGAGATGGGCGCCACTCTGACCGGCGCGAAGCTCTTCCGGACCAGGGGCTATCTCCCGGTCAGGAATTTGGAAGTCCCGCTAGTGAACGGCGAGTCTCTGCCCATTATTCAAATGGAAAAAAGGCCAACGTGAAGAGGTGAATAGCAACGCATTCCGTTTGAGAATGAAAGGCATTTGGTGGAGCCGATGGGATTCGAATCTACCAGCGATAAGGAAACAAAGGAGTTTTGCGGTACAGCCTGGCCTTCTAAGGTATTGAAAGGAAAGCGAGGGAATTCTTAGTGCCCCCTAATTGCCCCGCGGGAAATCGCCGACGACTCTTAAACCTCACTGCTCTCTCAAAGCTGAAGCGGAAACCCCTGATCACCTTTCTCATCTCTATCCCAACGGAGTTTGCCCCAGCATTTCCCATTCGGAACAGAATTCCACCTACCAGCTTCATCGCGGGCCGCAGTGGGTTCCGAAAGTCCGCCATTCAGTCTGCCCAATTGGCTTCTCTGCACCGTCGAGCCCTACAAAGGGCAAATCTTCGGCGAAATCCACATCGTTCTCCGGGGAACCGGACTGCAGAGAATCGGCTTTCCAGTCATCAGATTAAATAAGACCGAGTTTTCTCAGAGATGTCGTCCCGCAGTCCGGTTTCGAAGAGTACCTTAAATTGAGCCTGCGCCGCGGACACTTGCCAAAGTGAGTTTCCGCATGAATTTTCAGCCATTCCCGGGAGGACATCACACCTTAAGGTTACCGTCGAGTCTCCGGAGTAACCGCTACCCGGCTAAGGTATCACCGCCGGCACTTGGTTGGAATAGGTGCTCTCGTTACCGCCGGAATCAACTGCAGTTGTCACGTAAAAGTAGGTAGTGCTGTTCTGCACGCTCGAATCTGTATAAGCCAGGCCGCTAACGAGTGAAGAATTCAACTTAGTGTACCCGGTGCCGCTCACCGTGCTGCGATAGACGTTATACCCCGACACAGTCGAGGTACTCGCATTCCAGGCCAGCGCGACTGAATGTTGTACCTGCGCGACGCCCGTTCCCGATAAGGACACCGATGCAGGCGACCCGTTCGCGTTGCTTACAATCGAGATACTGCCGTTTACGCTCCCGGTCCCGGTCGGGCTGAACAAAGCAGTGAGTGTGAGGGCCTGTGATGGAGAAAGCGTGACGGGCGTGCCTCCACCGGTGATCAAGTAGCCCGCTCCGCTCACACTGATCTGCGAGATCGTTACATTGGAGTTGCCCGTGTTGGTAATGGTGACGGTTTGCGGGGCGGAAGACGTGCCTACCGTGATGCTACCAAAGCTCAAGCTCGCCGGGCTGATGTTGAGAGTCAGCGTGGCGGCGATTCCTGTACCACTGAGCCCCACCGAAGTGGGCGAGGTGGGCGCGTTGCTCATGATCAAGATGCTGCCGGACACGGTGCCAACTGAGGTTGGCAGGAAAGCAACAGTGATTGTGGTTTGCTGTCCCGCGTTCACGTTCAAGGGCACCGAGAATCCACTGACAGTGAAGAAGGCCGAGCCAGTTTCAGTCACTTGGCTAATGCTCAGTGTGGCGGTGCCGGTATTGGTGATGGTCAAGACTTGGGACAAGGTACTCCCAACCACAGCGTTCCCAAAGTTGAGGGAGGCAGAACTCACCTGAATGCCCGGTGCCGGAGCCGGATTCACTGTCAGCGTTGCTGCCGCACTCGTCACCGTCCCCACCGTGTTGCTCACCACTACATCGAACGTCGACCCGCTGTTTGACGCCGTGGTCCCTGGCGTCGTGTAGCTCGCCGAGCTTGCCCCCGCAATGTTTGCCCCGTTCTTCTGCCACTGGTAGCTCAGCGGTGCTGTCCCCGCCGCAACCACAGTAAAGGTTGCCGTCTGACCGGCAGTAACCGTCTGGCGTGTCGGCTGGGTCGTAATCGCCGGCGCTACCGGTGCGGCATTATCTGTGAAGTTCACTCCTGTAACGTTGGCCCCATTGACCGTCGTACTCTGGCTGCTGGGCGTAAAGGTAAAACCTGCGTGACTCGGAGCAACCGTGTACGTCCCGTTCGCTAATCCGGTAAATGTGTAATTCCCCACGCTGTCTGCCGTCGTCGTGGTGCTAGCCGCCCCGCTCAGTGTCAACGTCGCCCCGCTTCCGCCCGCCGCAGGACTAATCGTGCCCGAAATGCTGAAACCGGTTGTCTTGAGCGTGTGGCCGCCGCTCTTTCCTTGGTTATTTTTTGAGTCGGTCGAATTAACTTGGTAATAGTAGGTGGTGCCGGCGGCCAGACCGGAAAGCGTCAGCTGATGGCTCGTGACCATCGCCGAATCAACTGGCGAACTAGTTCCGTAGGCAATGGTGGTCCCGTAGTCGACCGAGGAGTCAGCAGGCACGTTCGTTGTCCAAACGATCTGAGAGCTAGAGGTTGTGACCAACCCGGTTTGTATGTTCGTAATGTTCAGACTCGAGGGCGGATTGCCAGCAGTGTTGGCGCCACTAACCAAGCCTGAGCAGCCGCTCAACACCAGAGGTGCCAGCGCCACAACGAAAAGCAGCATGCCGTGCTGCAAAAGACTCCCGATTCTGCGAAGGGATAGTCCGCAACATCCCAGAATCACAATTGCAAGTAGCAAGACCACCAAAACGAGGCCCAAACCCGTGATCATGTCTCCTAGCTTTCCTGCCCCGGCCTTTGGCTTGTTCGGAGAGAAAAAGAAGGAGAAGAACTCAGCCGGGAGCAACGCACCTAGTTCTATAAGTACTGTTACCTTTGCTCCGGGGTAGAGTGTGCGCCGATGATTGGGAAGAAACAACTGGTCAGGAGGTCAGGAATCGGACATGGTCGTAGTTATCCCAAGGGACAGAAATTGGGCCTTGGCCTGACTGCCCCAATGGATAGTCTCGCCTTCAGCTATAAAAGAGGCTTCGAGAATGAAAAAGTAAGAAACAAAATTTCGACCAGCATGGATGCGTACCAGGACCTTCATTGTCTCCTTTTCCCTCTGACCCCTTTGCTTACTAGGGAACATCCAACCGCGAAAAAGTAAGAAAGAAATTTAAACTCTTGCAGGCGGTTCCAGGTCCGGACAGAACTTCTCCACCGCGACCCTTACCCATTTAAAGGAACATCCGAAAGGGAAACAAGGGAGAAAAATCTTTATTGAAAGAGGGCCATTCGGTAAGCGGACTTCCGTTTGCATCGGGGGGCGCCCCCGACAGCTTCCTAGAATCGAATCAACGGGTCTTAACCCTACATGAAGGTGTGGGTCTGAAGCGCTACGGCACCCCGGTGTTTTCCAATGCTCGATTACTGCCTTGGCCGGATTGTATGGGCTCCTTCCCAGAGATAGTTTAGCGTTGGGCGACAAGGGCCACGAATACAGGATCAACGGCCCGCGATCTAAACCACAAGGCCCGCACATTTGGCCGCACCTTCGTTGGCTGCTCTGTCCGACCCAAGTTGGTTCAAGAACATGTGGCGACGGTTTGAACAGCGCAAGATTCACCGGCCAAAGAACGCGGAGCAAGTACGCCAGGCCCGCCTTGAATGGCAACCGCGCGGCTCCGTTGCAGGAGTTCGGCGCGCTCCCCGCAAGTACGCTCTCCACGATGTCCAAGTGAGAGCTGATCATGCTCTTTCACCGCAATCGTCCCTAAGCGGAGCGTCGTTAGGAGGGTGACATGTGCACACAATCGTTGATTCTCGATTCGACTCTACGCAGTTCGGAAGCGATGGAGTTTGAGGAGGCATTGCGCGCCAAGATCGTGAGGCAGGAGGAAGCGGTGCAGGCGATGGTGGACTTGTACCAGGTCTTCTACGCCGGCTTGAACTCGCCAGGGCGCCCGGTAGGGAGTCTTTTGTTCCTCGGTCCCACGGGGTCCGGAAAGACGCGCATCGTGGAAGCCGCGGCGGAGATTTTGTTTGGGGATCCGCGCGCGGTAATCAAGGTCGACTGCGGCGAGTTTCAACATTCGCATGAGATCTCGAAGCTGATTGGGTCACCTCCGGGCTACCTGGGCCACCGCGAAACACATCCTCTGATCACTCAGGAAGCTCTTGCTGCGAGCCACACGGACAAGCTGAAGCTCAGCTTCCTGCTCTTCGACGAAATTGAAAAGGCCAGCGACGCTCTCTGGCAACTCCTCTT
>WNFD01005253.1_pt1 | contig 13886 bp, 19 predicted proteins | sample 5400491 | NCBI WGS metagenome assembly WNFD01 (sample SAMN13153343, study PRJNA577476) | soil metagenome | isolation source: 120 cm saprolite under Douglas fir tree site 2 hole 2 replicate 2 | place: USA:California | collected 2015-04-18
CCGGCGCGCTCGACGGCCTGGCCGTGGCACGGCCGGGCCTGGTGCTCGCGTCGTTCCGGCGCGCATGCGAGGCCCTCCGGGGCCGTATCGGCGGGGGTGTGCGATGAGCCGCCCACTCGCGATCGTCCAGGCTGAGTACGCCGAGCTGCTCGCCGCCGCCCGCGCCGCCGTGGCTGCCGAGCACAACGGCGACGCTGACCCGCTCGCCTACATCCGCGGGCTGCTCGCCGAGCGCGGGCAGCTCCCGCCGGATGGAGCGGCGGCGGTGCATGTCGTCGCCGATGCGCGCATGGCGATGTGCCTGGCCGGGTGGTCGGCATGACCGCGCTTACCCTGCCCGGCCGCCCCGAGTCGGCGCGCGCAGCCCGCGAGTTCGCCGCCGGGTGCCTGGCCGGGTGCCCTTCCTGCGATGACGCTGTGCTCTGCGTGGACGAGCTCGTCGCTAACGCGGTCCAGCACTCCCGGTCGGGCCTGCCCGGCGGGACGATCGAGGTCCGGATCGCGGTGGTGGCGGGCGAGTGGCTGCGCGTCGAGGTCCAGGACGCCGGTCCCCTCGCGCCTGCGGTACCGGCGCAGAGGGGTCCGCTTGACGAGCGAGGCCGGGGCCTGGCCCTCGTCGTGAGCCTGGCCGAGGTGTTCGGCGTGGACGGCGGCCTGCGGTGGTTCTGGATGCCGTGGGCGCCGGGCGTGCGTGAGGCCTGGGACCGGCGGACTTTCGCCGAGGTGATCCGCGCCGCCGAGGCCGCCGGGTGGGCACCTGGCTCCGGGGCCTCGCTCCCGGCCCTGCGGCCGCCGCTCCATCACGCAGGCGGTGTCGCATGAAGGATCCGCACATTCACGTGGAGAAGACCCCTATGCCCGGGTTCGGGCACGCGGCGATGAGGGCGCTGATCACCGAGGCCGCCGGCCTGGTTCCGGACCTGCCCAAGACGGTGGCTACCGGGTGCGGCAGGCGCCGTCCGATCGCGATGACGAGCGTGGTGCCCGAGAAAGTCACGTGCCTGCCCTGCCGGGATTACGCCCGCGCTGAGTACCTGACCTGGGCGGCCATGGCCCAGGTCGCGGCTGAGCTAGCTGAGGCCGGGCCTCGTGCCGCGGTCGCGGCCAAGGCAACCCCGGCCGATGGCCCGGCTGCCAGGTGACCGCCAAGCACGGCCGTCTCATGTGCTACAGCGACTGGAACAGGCTGCCCGCGCAGCTGCGGGCTCTCATCTGGGAGCACTACCGGCCGGGCCAGAACGCGCTGACGTGCACGCCGGAATACCGGGAAGCGCTGCGCGACGTGCTCGCCTACGCCCGGCGTGTCAACGCCGAGGCTGAGCAGCAGGCCGAACGTGAGGCGCAGGCCGGGCGCGACCAGGGAGCGCTGTGGTGAGCGCCCCGGCCGGGCACGTCGGCGTGATCTACCTGCTGCACTTCAGCAGGCCGTACCGGCACGCCCGCCACTACACCGGGTGGACCGAGAGTTCGGGATCCCTGAAGGCGCGGCTCGCCCGGCACGAACAGGGCGACGGCGCCCGCCTGCTGGAGATCGTGCACGCGGCAGGGATCACCTGGCAGCTGGCCCGCACCTGGCCGGGTCCGCGGGCGCTTGAGCGGCGGCTCAAGCGGCAGGGCGGGGCGTCTCGCCGTTGCCCGCTGTGCCTCGCGGGAGGCGCCAGCGAGGCGCAGCATCGCGAGCTGGCCGCCGCCGGCATCACGGAGGGGGCTGACCCGTGGCCCACTGCGTGATCTCCGCCATCCTCGACACCGACGTAGACGCCATGGTGCCCGCGTGCATAGTCCACACCGCGCACGCGCCCTGCATGCATGACGGCGAGCCCGCCAACCCGGCCCCGCTCCACGCCTTCAACTGCGCCGAGCGCGAGGACGCGATCCGCATGTGGCGGATCCGCACCCACCGGCAGCGCCCGCTGATCATCCACGACGAGCGGCGCATGACGGACCCTGCTGATCACGTGCTGGAAGACGAGATTCGCCCGTGCCCTTGCGGTGCCGAGGTGCTCGCAGCGGAGGCACCGGGGGCAGGCCATGAGCGCCATCCGCTGGCCGCGTACATGGCGCTCGCCGCGGCGCCGTTCGGGAGCGGCCTGGAGCTGTTCGCCCTGGTCGCGTTCATCGTTCGCCCCGGGCGGTGGTGCCCGGTGACCGGATACATGATCGCGGCGGTGCTCGTGTCCCGTGCGGGGAACGCGCTGCGGCGCCTGGCGCCGGGCCGGATGGCCCGGATCGAGCGGGAGTGGCGGGACGTGCACGGCATGCCCCGCCGCCATCCCGAGTCCCTGACCCGTGCGCTGCGGCGCCGCGAGGAACGCCGCCTGGCGGCGCTGCGCGCGGAGCTGTGGCCTGACAGCTACGAGGCAGAGCTATGACGACGATGGAGGCAGCCCCGGCCGCGGGGCGGGCCCGGCCGCTGACCGAGGGCGAGCTGGCCGCGGCGAAGGCGGTCAGCGCGGCGGCCGCCGCGCTGGGACTGCTGGGCTTCGTGAACAGCTTCCGGGCGGTGGCCCGCGCCGCGCAGTCCTCGTTCGGCGAGCTGGCGCCCACGGTGCCGCTGGGCATCGACCTGGCCATCGCGGTCTTCTCCGCGATGGACATCGTGCTCGCCAGGCTGGACATGCGGCCCCGCTGGGTGCGGCTGATCCCCTGGAGCCTGACCGCGGCGACGATCTACCTCAACGTCGCGGACCAGCCGACGTGGTTCGGGCGGGTCGCGCACGCGGTGTTCCCCGCGCTGTGGGTGGTGGCCGTGTCGCTGGCCGCGCACGTGATCCGGGTGCGTGCGCACCTGGCGTCGGGTACCGCGATCGACCGTATCCGGGTGTCCCGCTGGGTGCTGGCGCCGCTGCCCACGGCCCGGCTGTGGCGCCGCATGGTGCTGTGGGAGATCCGCTCCTACCCGGCCGCCCTGGACCGGGAGCGCGCCCGGGTGCTGGCGCTGACCGGCCTGCAAGACGAATACGGCGTGCTGGCCTGGCGCTGGCGTGCCCCCCGCCGGGTCCGCGCCCTGTACCGGCTCGGCGAGCTCGAGGGGCCCGGGGACGGTGTCACACAGGACGCAACGCCCGCCGGGTTGGCTGGGCAGCGTGACGCGCGCAGCGGGGACGAGGACGGCGTACGGGCGAGGATCGCGGCCGTACGGGCAGCCCGTACCGAGACCGGGCACCAGGACCCGTACGCCCGTACGGACGGCCCGCTGGACCGGGACGCGGTGGTCGCCGCGATCGCGGAGGAGATCCGCGACGCGATCGAGGCCGGGGAGCGCTGGCGCCCGGATTACGAGGCGCTGATGGAGGCCACCCGGCGCCGCCGGTCCTGGTGCGAGAAGGCCGTACGGGACGCCCGTATGGCCGTGTTCGACACCCCCGATGACCGTACGGACGACGACGACCGTACGGAAAACCCTGATGAGGCCCATACGGACCTGGCGCTCGCCGGAGCCGTCGCGACCTGATAACTGAAACGTCCCCCGGCCCGGCCTGCAACCGCCAAGAAGCCGTCCGGGCCGGGGGCACCGACCGAACCCGCGAAGGAGCCCGATTGGCTCACCGTATCCGCATCCGCCGCCGGTCCCGGCCGTCCGGCGGCTTCGCCGCGGCTGCGGTGGCCGTGGGCCTGATCCTGGCCGCCGTGCACGGCCACGGCCCGTCCGGCCCGGCCGGCACCACCTCCCGCGCGCCGGGTAAGACCGCCGCGGCGGTGATCGCCTACGCGAGGGCTCAGCTCGGCAAGCCCTACCTGTGGGGCGGCACCGGCCCGGGCGCCTTCGACTGCTCCGGCCTGGTGATGATGGCCTACCGGCCGGCAGGGATCACCTTCGGATCATCGCGTCCTACTGCCGCAGCGGAATGGGCGGCAGGCCCGCGGGTGAGCGCGCCCGGCCCCGGTGACCTGGTGTTCTTCGCCGGGGCAGACGGGACGGCTTCGGCTCCCGGCCATGTCGGGATCGTGGTAGATCCCGCCCGGCACCTGATGATCGACGCCTACGCCAGCGGGTTCCCGGTCGAGTACGACACGTACGGCCTGGCGTCATCCAGGCCGGGCCTGGCCGATCCGGCCGGGTTCACCCAGCCGTGGGGCGGCGCCTGATGGCCGGGACCGTCTACCCGATGTCCGGCCCGGCCCTGGCTGCGGGGATCGTTACCGTGCTCAGCCTGCGGTTCGCCCTCGGCGGCTTCCGCGCCGGGCTCAAAAGCGCCGCGGTGATCGGCCTGCTGGAGCTGGCCTGCGGTGCCGGGACCGGCAACTGGCTCATGACCGGGGCGGGCGCGGTGACCCTGGCCCTTGCCCTGCGGGGCTGGCGCCAGCACAGGCCGCCGGCACCTGCGCAGCGGGCACGCCCCGGGCAGGGTGACCGGCGCCAGCCCGGCAAGGACGTACCGGGGGCGGCGATGAGCACCCGCGCCGCCCTGGCCGCCGGGACCGTCCTGTCGTTCACGGTCACCGGGGCCTGGTCGTGGATGGCCAGCCTGGCGATCGGCCCGGCCGCGCCGGCCCGCCTGAACCGGGACCTGGCCGCCGATTACGCGCAGCTCGCCGCAGCGCCGGCCGGCAACGGTGCCGGGCTGTTCGCCGTCATCGCCTCGATCTACGCGGCGTGCCTGCTGATCTCCGGCTGGCGCCGCCAGCGCCGGGACGGTGCGTGATGGTCCGCTACCGCGTCTTCCCGCGCCGCTTCCGCCGCCGCCTGCGCGGGCGCAACGGCCAGCTGGCCGGCTCCGCGGCGGCCGCCGGGCTGGTCCTGGCCGTCATCGCCGGGCACGCGCACGCCCCGGCCAGCGGCGGCGCGCAGACCAGCGCCGCGGCCAGCTCCAACGTCGCGCTCGGGCAGCGGATGGCCGGCCGCTACGGGTGGGGCGCCGGCGCGCAGTGGACCTGCCTGGATGAGCTGTGGACCCGGGAATCGGGCTGGTCACAGTACGCCGACACCCGCAAGACCGGGCTGGACGCCCGGGGTGCCGCGGTCTACGCCTACGGGATCCCGCAGTCACGGCCCGCCTCCAAGATGGCCGCCGCCGGCGGCGATTACATGACCGACCCGGCCACCCAGATCCGCTGGGGGCTGGGCTACATCGCCGACACCCCGTACGGCACGCACACCCCGTGCGGGGCGTGGGCGCACGAAACCACCGACGGCTGGTACTGAGCCCAGCCCGGAAGGAGGACCCCCCCTGTGAGCACGACGGAAAAGGAACTGATCACGCTGCTGATCGCCGGCGGCGGCCTGTGGGCGCTGATCCAGTTCACCGGCCTGAAGTTCTGGCACGCGGTGCTGGTGTTCGGCGCCGGCTTCTACCTCGCGACAACCGTCGCCGGATCGCAGGTCAGCGATCTGGTGTCCCGCATTCTCGCAGCGTTCGGGCGCTAAGGCCCGGCGCGGACAAGGAAGGAAACACTCCCATGATTCACCTGCTGACCGTCGCCGGCGTGATCGCCGCGGCGGCCGCGCTGGCCGCGGCGGTGTACCGGGTGGCCGGGCGGATCGTGCCCTGGCGGCTGGCCAGGTCCGCGCTGGCGGGCCTGGCGGCCGCGGCGGCGCTGACCGCCTGGGTGGCCACGGTCCGGCACGCGGCCCTGGTGCACAGCGCCGCGCAGCCGGTGAGCGACGGCCAGAAGCTGTCCCCCGGCTCCATCCTGGCGGACGGGTTCACCGGCACGTTCATCGTGGCCACCGCGGCCGTGTTCGTCATCTCTGCCGTGGCCGGCTCCCGGCGCGCCCGCCGCGCCGCGCCGCGGGACGGTGCCCCGGCTGGCCGCCGCGCCCGCCGCACAGCCGTCCGGGGGTGGTAGGCCCCGATGGCTACCACGGCACGCAAGACCAGCTCCGGCAAGGCCCCGCCGGACACGGACACCAGCACCGGGACGGCGGAGACCGCCCGCACCGGGCTGTCCCGCGCCGTCATCTGGACGGGCATCGCGCTGGGCACGGCCCTGGCGATCCTGGCCATGACCGGCGGCGCCCGGCTGCGGCTCGGGGCCATGCCGGGCTGGCTCGGCGTGATCCTCGGGGCGGTCATCGTGTGGGCGCTGATCGTGCTCGCGGCCGTCACGCTCGCCGAGCTGACCCGCCGCCACCACACGGCCGCCCGCCGGTACGCCATCCGGCAGGGCAAGCGCGGCGCCCTGGCCACCGGCCGGGCGACCCGCAGGCACGGCCGGCGGCTCACCGGCCGGGCCGCCGCGTGGGCCGCCCCCCGCTGGCAGAACCGGGGACACCAGCCCGGCCAGGCCCGCGAGCCGGAAGGCCCCCCGGCGGAACAGGACCCGGTCCCCGCAGGCGCGCCCGCCTACTCATGGGGCAGCGCGGACTCGCCGTACGGCTGGCCCGCCGGCGACCTGGACAGCGCGACGTCCAGGGCGCGGCAGGCCAGCACCGTCGGCAAGCCCTACGTGGTCACCGAGTACCCCCCGGGCGGAGGTCCCGGCACGACCATCGCCACCTACCTGCACGGCAAGCCATCACAACCACCGGAAGGAAGCACCACCATGGACGGACGACCCGTCAGCCGCATCACCCCGGACCGCCGGGCCCGGCGCACCGCCGCCCAGTCCGGCGGGACCGTGCCCTCGGAGTGGGGGCCGGTGGTCGCGCAGGCCGCCGACTTCGAGCCCGAATCCGACGAGCACCTGCTGGACTGGATGACCGACCAGGTCAACGGCATGGCCGCCTACGCCGAAGCGCTGATCGAGGCGTACGAGACCGGCGTCGGCGCGGTCGGGATCGACCCGAAGGGCCTGGCCGCGCTGCACGACGTCGCCGACGCCGCCGCGCACGCCGCCGAGTCCATGTCCGGCGCCAAGACCACGTTCACCGACCACTACGAGCTGCCCCGCGAGTTCGCCGCCAACGGCGGCCTGATGACCCACGACGGCCGCTGGGTGACCGGCGAAGGCGGCTGACCCCGATGCCCCCTGGCGCCGGGCTGGTCTCCCGGCGCCAGGCGCGTACCTGACCTTCGCGAACGGGAGATGACCATGACCCTGGCCGGGTGGCAGCCGGAGCGGCCGTGCCCGATCCCCGGGCACCCGCAAGACGGCGACGGCGACGGGCCGCGCCCGGTGCCCGGATCGGCGTGGCAGCGGCTGCGGGCCTGGCACCTGCACGCGCCCGCCGAGCGGCTGCCCCTGCCGCTGATTCTTCTCACCTGGCCGTTCGCCTGGGTCCTGCACGCCTTCCGCGTCCCCGCCTCCGTCCCCGGCGCGGCCACCGCGGCCGCGGTGGTGCTGGCCTGGACGGCCTGGTGGCGGCACGGCAAGAAGTCCCCGCATCCGCGGCTGGCCGCGGCCGAGGCCGCCGCCGTGGCCGCCGCGATCGGCGGGTGGGTGACCGCCGCGGTGGCCTGGGGGCCGCTGGGGTGGCCGTACCGGCTGCTCACCTGCATTTACGTCACCGGGGCCGCGGCCGGGTACTGGTGGCTGCGCACCCATGACGCGGTCCGCGCCGCCCGCCAGCGCCGCGATGACCTGGCCGCCGCGATCGCCGACCGGCGGCGGTGGCACCAGATCCTGCCCCGGATCGGGCTGGCCGGCTGGCATGTGCAGTGGCGGCGGGACACCAACCTGGGTGAGGAACGGCTGATCACCACCAGCCCGGAGAACGCCCTGGCCACCCGGACCGCGGCCAACGCCAGCGGGATCGCGGAGAAGCTCGCGCACATCCTGGGCCTGCCCTACGGCCGGGTCGAGTTCACCACCACCGACTACCCGGGCGAGCTGATCATCGGTATCCGGACCGTGGACCTGTCGGTCCGCGAGGCCGCCTACCACCCGATGACCACCCCGTGGCCGGACGCGCAGCCGTCCCCGTTCGCGGACTGGTTCGCCGGGACCGCCAGCATCCGGGACCCGGTGATCTGGGGGTTCTGCCCCGAGGACGGGTCGGCGCTGACCATGGAGCTGTTCAGCGCGATCGGCGGCCGCGCGGCCGGGGTGATCGGCATGACCGGCAGCGGCAAATCCAACCTGCTCAACGGCGCCCGCGAGAAGGTCACCCGGTGCGCCGACGCGAGGATGGTCCAGCTCAACGGCGCGCACATGGGCGATGAGACGGTCTGGGAACCGCTATCGGCCCTGACGCTGTGCGGGCCGGTCCGGACCGACGAAGAAGTCCGCGACAAGATCGCCGCAGCGCTAGAAGCGCTGTGCCTGCTGGTCACCAACCGGTCCGCGACCCTGGCCGAGACCGGGCATTCCACCTTCCAGCCCACCCCGGCCGACCCGGCCGTCGAGATCGTCATCGACGAGGTCGACGAGATCGTCGCCTACGTGCCCGGCGCGGGCAAGGCCCTGGAATTCCTCGCCTCCAAGCAGCGCAAATCCGCGGTCGGGCTCCTGCTGGCCACCCAGCGGGCCGTCATCGCGGCGCTCGGCGGCGGCGCGGTCCGCGCCAACATGAGCGAGGTACTGGTCGGCAAGGTCGCGCGGGCCACCGAGTCCCGGCACGCCAGCGGGGCGGAAAAGGAAATCCCCGACATCCGCGAGTACGCCAAGGGCGCACCCGGCTACTTCCAGCGGTGGGACCCGCACTCGGGCACCGTGACCGGGCGGGGCCGGGCGTTCCTGCTCGGCAAGCCCCCCGAGGAACTCGCGTACATGAAACGGCTCGTAGAGGCCCGCCGGCACCTGCGGGACTGGAGCATCCCCGACCTGCCGCCGCTGGCCCTGGACGGCGGCCAGGGCACCGCCGCAGCCGTCACCGACGCCGCCGCGCAGCAGATCGCGGACATGCGCGGCAGGCTCGCCAGCATCACCCAGGCCGCCACCCAGCCACCCTCTCCGGCCGCGCCAGCCGTGCCGGCCACGCCGCCGGTCCCGGCTGTCGTGGTGCCGCTGGGCATCCCGCCAGCCGACGGGCAGGCCCTGCTGCGCATGCTCGCCGCACCGGACGGGGTCACCGCCAAGGCAGCCGGGGAAGCCCTCGGCAAGTCCAAGAGCCGTGCCGCGGACTACCTGAAGATCCTGGAGGACCGGGGGATCGCCGTCCGCACCGGCAGCTCGAGGGCCAGCCGGTACCGGCTCGCCCGGCAGCCAACAGTCGAGACGCTAGCCGACGCCGTGCGCGACGGCCTGGTGAAGACCGACGATGCCACCCGCGCTGTCTTGATGCAGGCCATCGAGACCAGGGACCGGGAACAGGCCCGGCCGGACGGCTACGTGACGATCGAGGCCCTCGCCGACGCGGTCCACGAGGGCCTGGCCGACGTCGACGACGACACCCGCGCCGTGCTGGAACAGGCCCGCCAGATCCGCGACAGGGCCGCCCGGCGGCCGCACCTGACCGTTGTCCCCGACCCGGAAAGTGACGCCTCGTGACCATGTTCTCGTCCGATTTGCGTCCGGCCGCTCGTCCGATTCGCGTCCGGCGGGGCTGGCCAGCAAGCCGATCGGACGCAAATCGGACGCAACCTGCGGGTCGCGTGCGCGTCCCCTCCCATCGCAGCGCTACGTAACAGGAGGTCCCGATCATGAGCGGCTACGAACAGCAGCTTCACACGCGCGCGGAGATGCTGGAGGAGACCGGCGGGCTGGCCACGGCCGTCACCGCGATCCTCGCCGGCGCATCCGGCGCGGGCGTCGACCCGCGCGCCGTTGTCAGCCTGCGGGCCGCTGTCCGGGCACTCGACCCGGCCGGCGGCCCGCCGCCCGGCTACCAGGCGGGCAGCCCCGCCGACCGGCACCCGGGCGGCGGGTACGGGTCCGACGGCGAGTTCCTGGAGGCGGTCAGCGACGCCGAAGACCAGATCCTCGACTGGCTCCGCGACGCCGGGCAACTCCAGGAACAGGTCATCGCCGCGCTCGACAAGGCACACGACGACCTGGAACGCGCCCGGCGGGACCTGCAAGCCGCCAGGGCGGACCTGGCCGCCGCGTATGCCATGCCCACCCGGGACCCGTGCACCGGCTGCCACCCCGCCAAGGCCGCCGCCATCGCCGTTGCCGAGGCGGCCGTCGCCGACGCCGAGGACCGCATCACCGGCGCCACCCGGCGCATCGGCCTGTGCGGGGACGCCGCCGAGATCCTCGACCCGCTCACCGGCCGGCTCCGGGCCGCCCTGCAGGCGCTCCGCCAGGTACCGCACGACCTCGGCGAGGTCTACGAGCTGGTCTACGAGTTCATCCGCCGCGGCGGGAAAATGCCCCGCCTCGGCAGGTGGATCCAGGGAGCCCCGGCATGAACAAGGACTCCCGCCGCCAGGGGGACGCGGGCGGGCGCCAGCCAGCCAAGACTCAGCGCCCGCCCCGCACCAGCCCCACCCGGAACAAGATCGGAGGGCCACTGCCCATCATGACCCGCGACAGTTACGAACGACACCAGCGAACGCCAGCCCCCCGGGGGAGGCCCTGGTGACCGCCCCGGCGATGCTCCCCGCGGTGCTCCTGGCCGCGGCCGCCCTGTCCGGCGCACCCGCCACCGGCGTCGGGATCCAGGCCAGCGACGTCTGCCTGAGCACCCCGGCGCAGCCCGGCGGCAGCTACCAGCCCGGCACGGTGTACGTCACCGACACCGGCAGCGCCACCGAGACCATCAGCCTGCACGCCGGGCCGCTGCCGTCCTGGCAGGTGGACACGGCCGTCACCGTGAACGGCGTGCAGCGCTATGTCGTGCAGACCGTCCCGCACCCGGAAAGCGGCTTCACCCGGCACGCCAGGCCGGTCCCCCCGGCCTGGGTCACCTTCGGCTACCCGGCCCTGCTATGGGTCATCCCCCGGCATTCGGTGACCCTCGCGCCCGGCCAGGGCGCCAGCATCCCGGTCACGCTGCACATCCCGGCCAGCGCCCGGCACGGGCAGTACGAGGCCGCGCTCACCGCCGGGACGACGGGAACCCCGGCGCCGGGCGGCGGCGCGCAGGCCGTCCTGGGGGCCGCCGCCGCCACCTTCCTGGAGTTCAGCGTCGACGCCGCCCCGCCGGACTGCCACCCGGCCCCGCCGCCCCAGCCATGGTGGGCGGCGCAGCCCGCGCCAGGCTCCCGGCCCCCGGCCGGGTGGCGGTATATCGCCGCCCGCGACGTCACCGGCACCGCCCTGCTGTCGGGCGTCTGGACATACCTCCCCCCGCGGGGACAGGTGCCAGCCGGGGCACCCGGCGGCACCCCGCCGGGCTGGAAACCCGGTACCCAGATGCAGGCCTGGACCTACGGCGGCGGCAGCACCTTCGTGATGAACCACGTCCCCGGCTGGCGGTACCTGCCCGGCACCGGCCCCCTCGGGACCACCCTCTACCAGCCCCCCGGAGGCAAACTCCCGGCCTGGGCACTCCGGCTGGCCGCCGGGGAACGCTACACCCTCCCCGCCGCCGTCCCCGGAACGGGCCCGGTGACCATCCCCGCCCCGCCGGCCAGCTCCCCCGGGCCTCGGCAGAGCGGCATAGCCGTCACTGACAGCCCGGCCGGCACGACAGGACTCCACGTGACAGCGCCCGGGGTAACCGCGGCGCTAGCCGTCATCAGCCTGGCCGCGCTGACGCGCCGCAAGCACGCACGCCGCCGGGCGGCACGAGGCGGCCGGCCATGACCGCACGCGCTGCCCGCATCACCGCGCCAGGCCGGGCCCCGGCTGGCCGTCATCCCCTCGTTCCTCGCGCACCCCTGGCAATGGCACCGCCGCCCCTGCACCCGGCGCGCGTACGCGGCCCGCGCCGCCCTGGAGGTCATCGTGCTCCTCGCGGAGATCGCGGCGCTCGCCGCGGTGCCGTGGTTCCGGCATGAGCCCGCCCTGGCCCGCTTCGCGATCGCGGCGGTCCCGTGCGCCATCAGCGCGGCGACAGCCGCCACGATACGCAGGCTGGGCCCCCCGGCGCGGGAGCCCGCGCGATGACCAGCGCCCGCGGGCTCCGCGGCGGCACCCCTGGCCAGCGAGTTGCATGACCGCGGCCGCGCAGCTGCAGGCGAGTCCTGCGCCGTCACGAAACCTAGCGTGGCGCCGAACACGGAGCGGCGCCGCCCGGCTGATACGGTCGTGCGTCGTCGACTATTCCAGACAGTGACTTCCCCCCGAATCTGGCGGGATAGCAGGACGACATGCACCTGGCCCCCGGTCCCAGCGGCGCGACACGCCGGCGGGACCGGGGGTCCTTCATTTCCGAATCCGATTCCGGTAGGACATCGGGTTATGACCGAGCACAGGCCATTCCGCAATCCCAAGAAGACCGGGGGCGGCCGCCCCTCGAAGGGGGACCGCTACGCCCGCACCATCCGGTTCCCGGTGCCGCTGAACGAGGCGATCGAGGACGCCGCGGCGGCGGCCGGGTACGACAACGTGAACGACTACGTCGTCGAGATCGTGGCCCGGGCGCATGCCGCCGGGCTGTTCCCGGCGGCGAGCGGCCAGATGCGCCTCCCGGTCAGCGCCTAACCCCCCGGCCCCCGAGCGCCCGCAGGAGGCACCCAGGCATCACCCTGTCCGCGCTAGACGCGCGAACGCCCCGGCACGCATGCCGGGGCGCCGAGCTCTATGACCTCGCCCCAGTGGCCGCCAAGCTTCCGGCGAGATCGACAACATCCGCCCCTTGCGGGGGCGGCCCCTCAGTGTGCCTGGACTCAGGCACATCGGAGATCCGGAGGTCAGGATACGGCACGACCCGCCGGTTAGCCCAGCGCGCCGCGATACCGCTTCGCGGCGCGAGCGGGCAGGCACCGGCTGTACATCCCCCCGCCAGCCGCCAGGCGCGGTCGGCCGCGATCGCGCGGCGTCGGCACGCCCGCAGGCTGGTCACCGCCCTGACGAGCTGTCGCATGCCGCGGTCGCCCGCGTGGTCCCGCCCGGCTCACGCCGGATCCGCCGCCAGCGCGAGGCGCGGCGCGGCGGGCTGTCCTGCCCGGACCTGGCCGGCGTCCGCGCCGATTTCCGGGACCACCTGCGCGACTGGTGGACGATCCACGTCGGCTATGCGAGCTGGGGCGGGGAGGGCCGCCCGCCGCGCGGCACGACCCAGCCGACCCGGGCCAGGGTCTGCGAGCTCGCAGGCTTCGGCGTCAGCACGTACAAGGCGTGCCGGCGGTGGTGGGAAGCCCGCGGCTACGTCGCGATCGTGCGCCCCGGCTGGACCCCCGCCCTCCGCGCCATGGCCCTGGTCAGCCCCGAGGACCACAACGAGCGCCAGGTCCTGGTCCTCTGCCTGCCCCGCAAAAAACCCGCCGCACCCCCGCGTGAACCAGCCCAGACACTAACTCGGCCCCTTTCTGACTCCTGTAGGGAGTCAGAAGCCCCTCGCGCGCGCGAAGCCAAACCCGAAGACAAGCCCGAGAAGGCCCGCGCTCCGCGCGGACAGCCCATGCTGCCGCGCCCCGGCCCGGCACCCCTCGGCGCTGTCCCGCAAAACCGCAGCGAGGCCCTGGGGGCGGCACAGGCGATGCAAGAACGCGCCCGCCTGCTGCGGCAGATCTCCGCCGAGCACCTGCGGCACCTGGCCCGGCCGTTCTGGGCTGCGTGCTGGCGGCCGGCGGACGTCCTGCACGCCATCGACCACGAGCCCGGCGGCCGCCAGCACGGCTACACCGCCGGGGTCCGCTCCCCCGCCGCGTGGATCCGCGCCCGCCTGGCCGCCTGGCTCGGCCCGGACGGCACCCCGCTGCCCTCCCCCGGCCAGCAGCGCGCCGCGGCCGCCGCCCGGGCCCGCGCCGCCACCGCCGCCCGGCGCGAGGAAGCCGCCCGGCTCGCCGCGGCCCGCACCGCCGACAACGGCGGCTGGGCCGGCCGCGCCCGCGCCATGCTCGCCGCCCGCGGCGGCACCGTCGCCCGCGACCTCGCCAGATGGCAGGCCCGCCCCGCCGCGGCACGGCAGACCGCCCCATGACCCCCGGCACAGACGCGACGCGTCGCACCACGTCGGGCGACGCGTCGCCCGACGCTCAACATTTCCTGCCCCGGGCCCGGCGTGACGGGGA
>WNFD01010034.1_pt1 | contig 13882 bp, 12 predicted proteins | sample 5400491 | NCBI WGS metagenome assembly WNFD01 (sample SAMN13153343, study PRJNA577476) | soil metagenome | isolation source: 120 cm saprolite under Douglas fir tree site 2 hole 2 replicate 2 | place: USA:California | collected 2015-04-18
AGCGCGTAATACGGCGGCAGGATGGGCACGCCAATGGTCTCGCCGACGATCATGAACAGAAACAGATTTTCAAGATCGCCACGGATCCGCGCCGCCTGCCGCTCGAACTCATACCCAGTGGCGCCGTAGAAGACCTGGCGCAGAGTTCGAGCGATGGCGGCGACGCGCACCCGTAGGGACAACAGTTAGGCCCTAACCGCTCCTGTCGCGGGAACTTGTTCGAGCGGACTCTCGCGATAGCGCTGATAGGCTCGAACGCCGTCGATGCCAATCAGTACCGCGGCCACGAACAGGATGATCGCGATCGCAATGGTCAGCAGGCTGCCGATTACGGCAATCTCGTGCCCCGGCTGCCCAAGCTGTTTGATGAAGACCGTGGCATACAGGTTGTACGCAGTCACCACCGTGGCCGCCATGGTGGTGATGTACATGAATACCGTCGGAATCAGCGCGTAGGTCGGATTCCGCCGGCTCGCCGCCAGCCAGACCGTCACCACCAGCAAACTCAGCGCCGCCATCAACTGGTTCGACGCACCAAACAGCTGCCAGATGTAGACCCACGTCCCCGTGATCACCAGCAGGAACGTGGCCGCCATGCTGATCAACGTCCCGAAGTGCAGGTTGCGGAAGATCGGACTGCGATCCCCCAGCCCTTCGGCCAGTGTCACTCGCATCACGCGGAACACCAGTTGGACCACGGTGATCACAATCACCACGAACGCGGTGAACCCAATGGCCGTGCCGTACGCCAGCGGAATCCCGAGCACGCTGAGGAACCCGCCGATCCCATCGGCGAACTGCGGTGCCCCACCCTTCGGCTGCGAAGCCGTGGCCAACGCCAGCAGCGCCAGTAGCCCCAGGGCAAACTCGCTGAACATGGCTCCGCCGCCCACGGGCAGCATGTCCGTCTCGTTTTCGATCTGGCGCGCCGTGCCCACTGAGCCGATCAGCGCGTGCCAGCCCGAGATCGCCCCGCAGGCGATCGTGACGAAGAGCATCGGCCACAGCGGCTGGAGCGCGCCTGAGGCGATGACCTGCGGCGGCCCGTTGAAACCGATGAAGCCAGCCAGCTTGAACGTGGCCAGGTCGCGATTCAAGAAGAACGCCAGGAACGCACCGAGGCCACCGAAGACGATCGTCAGCGCGGTGATCCAGAAGCCGATGTAGTTCACGGGTTGCGCGTAGCGCCAGATCGGCAAGATGGCGCCCAGGTAGCAGAACGCAAACAGCGCCAACAGCCAGAAGACGAAGCTGACCGTGACCGGCACGATCTGCGTGGCTGGCGGATTGGTCGGGTTCAGCACCTGAGTGACGCCGTTCGGCGCGAGCGAGTTCAGCGCGCCGTTGAAGCCAGCCCACATGGTGGCAACCGGCCCATTGGCGTCGGCATTCAGCAGGACGCACAGCAGCGTGCCACCGACGGTGATCGCCGTCACCAGCAGCAGATCCATGCGCATGCGGTACAGCATCTGCCCGCCCAGCAAGCCGAGGATGGCCAGCGCGACGATGCCGAGCGGCACCCGCGGGTCCACCAGGACGCCCGCGACGATATTGCCGAACGCGCCAGCAACCAGGAGCAGGTAGAAAAAGATGAACAACAGCAGGATCTGGCGCGTGCGCGGCGCGATCAGGCGGTGCGCGGTCGCCGAGAGCGAGTTGCCGTCATTTCTGACCGAAACGACGATGGCGCTGTAGTCGCTAGCCCAGCCCATGAACACGACGCCCAGGACGAGCCAGATGATGCTCGGGACCCAGCCCCACAGCGCGCCCGCGGTAATCGCGCCGACGATCGGGCCGGCCGCGGCGATCGACTTGAAGTGGTACCCATACAGGACGTTCCGGTTGGTGGGCACGAAGTCCACGCCATCCATGTACATGCGCGCTGGCGTGGCTTTGTTGGGATTAGCCTGGATGACATCGCGGTCGATGCGGCGCGCATAAAAGTTGTATCCGCAATAGATCGTGACAGCGCCGATGACGATCGCAACAAGCGTGTTGTCCACTGCTTAGCACCTCCCCATACCGAAGTGTTCTCCCTCTACCTCTGGGAGAGGGTCGGGGTGAGGGGGCGATGTGGCCGACGAGGAACCCTCACCCGCTCGTTCCTCGCGGTTTAATCAACTCCGCAGAGGGAGTTGATTAAACGGTTAGCTCACGCCTCCTTTCTCGGGCTGCGTCAGACTCGATGCCTCTGCTATCGTCGGTCGTCCAACCTCTCCGTATATCACGTTCCGAACTACAAGGGAAAGGGGGTGGCGACAATGGCAGACACGAGTTCGACACATGTTGATTTGCCGAAGCTCACCAGCCTGAGTCACGGCGCAGGTTGAGCCTGCAAGCTCAGCAAAACTGAGCTGGCGCAGGTGCTGCGCCACTTACCTCCTGTCCTGGATCCGCTGGCCCTGGTGGGCGCTGGGCTGGCCGATGACGCCGCCGTCTACAAGATCAGCGATGACGTCGCGCTGGTGGCGACGGTCGACTACATCACGCCCGTCGTGGACGACCCCTTCACCTGGGGCGGGATCGCCGCGGCCAACGCTTTGAGCGACGTGTACGCGATGGGTGCGCGGCCGATCTTTGCCCTGAACATCGTCAACTTTCCGCGCGACACGTTGCCGCTCGAGGTGCTCGAGCGGGTCATTCAAGGCGGCGCGGCCAAAGTTGCCGAAGCGGGCGTGCCGATCCTGGGCGGCCACAGCGTTGACGATCCCGAGCCCAAGTTTGGCCTCGTGGCACTCGGCACCGTCCACCCGGAACGGGTGATGCGCAACGTCGGCGCACGCCCAGGGGATTGGCTGGTGCTGACCAAGCCTCTGGGCATCGGCATCGTGACGACGGCGATCAAGCGCGGCCTCGCCTCGACTTCGACAATTGATCGCGCGGTAGCAGTGATGTCCACGCTCAATCGCGTGGCGAGCGAAGCAATGGTCGCCAGCGGTGCCGTCCACGCCGCGACCGACGTCACCGGCTTCGGCCTCCTCGGCCATCTCTCAGAGATGCTCGGCGCAGGTGACGTTGGCGTCCGCATCGACCTCGAGGCCGTTCCTGTCCTCCAGGAGGCATGGGATTTCGTCGCCCGCGACGTCGTCCCCGGGGGTACACGCCGCAACTTGGCGTCAGTTTCGTCACTCCTCGATTGGTCCGCAGCCATCTCGCCCGAGCAGCAACTGGTCCTCGCCGACGCCCAAACCTCCGGTGGCCTGCTCATGGCCGTTGACCCCGCCAGTGCCTCGCGGCTTCTCGAAGATCTGCACCAGCGCGGCGTGCAAGCCGCGAAGCGCATCGGCACCTTCACCGATCGCCAGGGTCGCATCGAAGTCAGCTGATCGCCGTACTGCCAACGGCCCGCCATAGCCGTACAATTGGCCTCGACGTGACCACCGTCGATGCGGTTGACTTCGGCCTGATCCTCGATCGCGCCGCGGGCCGCCGCTACCCACTGGGACAGCAAGTCGTGGACGAGCTGCGCCGCCGGGTGCAGGCCGGCTCCCTCGGCCCAGGCGAACGCCTACCCCCCGTCCGTGGGCTGGCATCAGCTCTGGGCGTCACTCCTGAGACAGTGGCGGGCGCCTACAAGCGCCTCGTCGAGGAAGGCTACCTGCGAGGTGAGGTCGGCAGAGGCACCTTCGTCGCCGCGCCACCCCTCAGAGCCGAGGAAGACCCGCTCGCGCCGTTCGAGGCCGGCGGCGCCCTGCCGCCCTTCGCCAACCCCGCGGCCGCCCCTGGCCCGCCCGCCCATCGTGATCTCCTGCGACTAGCCAGCCATCCTGGCGTCGTCTCCTTCGCCGCGAGCGTCGCCGCCCTGGAGCTCGCCCCAGTAGAAGCCTTGCGCCAGGCCCTCTGGGACACGCTCAGCGAGGGCGGCGCCAGCGCCCTGCAAGTCGGCGCCACTCAGGGATATCCACCCCTCCGTGCCGCGATCGCGCAGCTCTTGGTACAGCGCGGCCTCAACGTCGACGCCAACACCATCTGCATCACCAGCGGCTGTCAGCAAGGCATCGACCTGGCCGCCAAGGTGTTCGTCGCCGCCGGCGATACGGTCCTGGTCGAACAGCCCAGCTTTCTGGGCGCCCTTGAAGCATTTCGGGCGCGCGGCGCGCGCGTCATCGGCGTGCCAATCGAAGGCGACGGACTGCGCGTGGAAGCGCTCCCAGCGCTGATCCAGCGCCACCGCCCGAAGCTCCTGTACTGCATGCCCACGTATCAGAACCCGACCGGCCGCAGCTTGAGCGCGGAAAAGCGTCGGGCGCTGCTGCGCATCGCCGCGGCGTACGACCTGCCCATTGTCGAGGACGATTCGGCTGGCTTCATTCACCTCGATCACGACGCCGCGCCGCCGTCGCTCAAGGCCGGCGATCACGCTGGCTATGTGATCCACCTGGGCACATTCTCGAAAATCATCGCCGCGGGTCTGCGTCTCGGCTGGCTGGTCGCCGACCCGCCTGTATTCGAAAAGCTCGTCGCGGCCAAGTACGCCAGCGACCTGTCCTCGGACGCGCTTGTGCAGCGCGCGGTGCATCGACTGCTGGCGGACGGCGCTATCGCTGCGCATCTCGACCGCGCCCGCGCGGCGTACAAAGAGCGTCGCGACGTGCTGGTCGCGGCGCTACGCCGACCACGTGCGCTGCCGCCTGGGGCCACATTCGATCAGCCCGAAGGGGGCTTCAACCTGTGGCTCGAGCTACCGCGCGAGGGCCCAACTTCGACGGAGCTGTTTTTGGAAGCAGTGCGCCGCGGCGTCGCATTCGTTCCTGGGCCATTTTTCTTCAGTGCCGGCGGCGGCGGACCAGCCTCCATCGCCGCGCTGCGCGGCCTGCGCTTGAGCTACTCCGCCCTGGCCCCGGCCGACCTGGAACGCGGCGTACGCCTGTTAAGCGACGCGCTGCGCAGCATCATGGGCGCGGGGCAAGCCGCGGCCATGGAGTCGGTCGTTTACTGAATCGAGGGCGCTTGTCCCGGCGCCTTCGTGCCTGACGCCAACGTTCCACCTGAACCGTCGAGCACAGTCAGCGAGACCGTCGCATTGGGGTAGTACTGGCCGACCAGCAGCAGCGCGCCCATGGTCGTCGCCTGGCGACCGCGCGGATCCATCTGCGCGAACGTACCGCGCGCGTCCGTACCAGTCACGCTGATCTGGGTGACCGCGTCGTTCGCCGCGCCGTCGGGCGACACCTTGGCGTCGATTGTGACGCCGGCGAGCAGCGCCTGGAGTTGGGCGTTGATCGCCAATGGGTCGGCCAGCACGCTGCTGATCAGCGTGGCACCGGCCTGCGCCGTTGCCTGGACGCCTGGCAGTGACGTCTGAATGCCCGGCAGGGCCGTCTGAGCCAGTGTAATCGCGGTCTGGGCACTCTCGATCGACGAGCCTGCCTGGCAGCCGCCGACCAGGGTCAAGAGGCTGAGCGCAACGATGCTCGTGCCGAGTGCGGGGGCCACGCGTTGACGACGTTCGTTCACGGCTCTGATAATCGCGCACTGAGGCGGCCCCGTACCCGAACATGCAGCTCGTTGCCAATCAGCAGCTCGTCAAGAACCGTGTCCGTCTGGGGCTTGGCTTTCATATCAGTGCCCTGGCCGTTTTTGCGCTGGGGCTGGTGCTCTCGACGCAGCTCGATCCAACGCGCGGTGATTTGCCCTGGCAGTCGTGGGTGGCCATCCTGGCTGGGCTGGGCCTGTACTCGCTTGGCCAAACGCAGCTCCGTCGCTGGGGCCCGCGCAATCGCCAGGAGGAGCAGCTTGGCCAGGCCATCCGCATGCTCGACGACCGCTACAAGCTGTACGCGTTCCTGTCGTCGTCATTGCCGGACTACATCCTGGTCAGCCCGGCGGGCGTGCACGTGCTGATCGTCCGCACGGACGCCGGCCAGGTCGCCTGCGTTCGTGACCACTGGAACAAGGGCTCGGGCTCGCGGCTCATGTCGTTTTTCGGGCCAACGCTCGGTAATCCAACGGCCGACGCCGCCAAACAGTTGCAAAAGCTGCGCGCGCTGCTGGCCGAGCGCGGCCTGGCCGATGTCCCCACTTCGGGTGTGATCGTGTTCACCAACCCCAAAGTCCAACTGCGGGTTGAAGGTTGTAGCTCGACGGTCACCCGCGTCAAAGAGCTCAAGGACGTCCTGCGGCGCATGGCCGGCAAAGGCCAGAATGTCGCGTTGACGGCGTCGCGTATTCGGGAGGTCCAGAAGATCTTCGACGAACGCATGCAGGCTGCGCACAGCTGGCGCTGAGCTGCCCTGGTTCTCCCATGGTGGCTCGTCGTTCGTTTTTCATTGTTGTCGCTGTCGCCTGCGCGGCCTGTCTGATCGTCGGGTCGGGTGCCGGTTGGGCGAGGTCGCCTGAAGCAATTGTTCTCGTAACGTTACGCCCGTCGGTCACGACCACCGTCGGCGCGCAACGTATCGAGGCCGCGGGCGGGCGGGTCCTCGAGCAGCTCAAACCCCTCCTCGTGTACCGCGTCGCGCTACCGAGCGACGACGCCGAACGGATCTTGCGCACCCTACGCGCTGACAGCGAAGTTCGCGCCGCCGAGTACGAAGGCGAGCAGGTCAGCCAGATCACGCCGAACGACGCGCTGTACCAGGCCTACCAATGGAACTTGCGCCGCATCGGCATGGAACAGGCCTGGGACCTGCGCCCCAGTGCCGCCGACGTAACTGTCGCCGTGCTCGATACAGGTGTCGATCTGAGCCATCCTGATCTGCGCGCCAACCTGCTGCTGGATCAGGGCTACGACTTTCTGAACGACGTGGCCAGTCCCCAGGATGACGAGTCGCACGGCACGGCCGTCGCGGGCATCATCGGCGCCGTCGGCAACAACAAAGTCGGCGTCACGGGTGTCGCCTGGCATGTCAAGCTGCTGCCGATCAAAGCCCTCAACTCGCAGGGTCGTGGTCCGGACAGCGCCATGGTCAAGGCCATCCTGTACGCCGCGGACCAGGGCGCGCGGGTAATCAACATCAGCTCGACGGGCGCGCGCTATTCGGCCGCGCTCGAGACTGCCGTGCAGTACGCGCAGGACAAAGGCGCGCTCGTAGTCGCCGCCGCGGGCAACACCGGCAACGGCGACAACGCCGTGAACTACCCGGCCGCGTTCGATGGGGTGCTGGCGGTCGCTGCCATTGACGACAAGGACCAGCTGGCTAGCTTCTCGCAGCGTCAGCAGTACGTCGCTCTGGCGGCGCCAGGCGTGGACGTGCCCAGCACGGCGTGGTCGGGCGCGGGGCGGGGCATGTATGCCAGCCAGTCCGGAACGTCGATCGCCGCGCCGCACGTCTCGGGCGCCGCGGCCATTCTGTGGGCGCTGCGGCCGGATCTGGCCGCGGCCGACATCGCCGCGGCCTTGCGCTCCTCCGCTGACAAGGTCGGCACCGCCGACGCGGGCTATGGCTCGGGCATCCTGAATGTGGCGCGCGCAGTAGCCAGCTTGCGCCTCGGCGTGCCGTCGCGTACGCCCGACACCGTGGCCAATGTGCCGAACCGGCCGCCCACCGGTGACATTCCCACGCCGCCGCCGCTCCCGAACGAGTCGCGCCGCTGGTATTTCGCCGAGGGCAGCACGCGCGTGCCGTTCGAAGTCTCGTTCGCGCTGCAGAATCCGAATCCGCTGCCGACGATCGCCCACTTCTTGTTCGTCACGCCCGAGGGCAAGCAAACGCCGTTCGACATGCGCCTCGATCCGAATTCGCGCATGACGTTGATGGCCGGCGACGTGATGCCGAACGCCGAGTTCGCGACCATCGTCACCACCGATCTGCCCGTCTATGTCGAGCGATCGATGTTCTTCGGGCATGATGGGCACTCGGCAGCGGGGGCTCGCCAGACGTCCAAAACGTGGTACCTGGCCGAAGGATCGACCGTGCCGCCCTTCGAGACCTGGGTCCTGCTGCTCAATCCCAATCCGGTGCCGACCCAGGTTCAGCTGCGGTTCATGCGCGAGGACGGCTCGGTCGTCGAGCACGCCGAGCTGGTGTCACCCATGGGGCGCCGCTCGGTCTATGTGAACGCGCTGTTCACGACGTCAGGCTTCGCCACCCAGGTGACGGCGGACCAACCCATCGTCGTGGAGCGGGCGATGTACTTCGACAATGGCCAGGGCGGCCACGATACGCTGGCGACGTCGACGCCGGGCAAGACCTGGTACCTCGCCGCGGGAGCCAGCCGCGGTGGCTTCGACACGTGGCTGCTCATCGAAAACCCGGGCACAACACCGGCGACGATCAAGGTCTCGTTCATGACCGACACAGGCAGCGTTGTTACCCAGCCGCTGTTCGTGCTGCCGCATTCGCGGACCAGTCTGTTTACCGACCCGCTCGTGCCGAACGCGGCGTACGGCATCCGCGTCGACTCCGATCAGCCGATCGTCGCCGAACGCGCCGTGTACTTCGACAACGGTCGCGCCGGCTACGACTCGACGGCCGTCGCCTCGCCCGCGACTGAATGGTTCCTGCCCGAAGGCGACACGACCGGCTCGTTCGAAGAGCAGCTGGCCGTGCTCAACCCGCAGAACCAGCCCGTCAACGTGCAGGTCGAGTTTCGCCCCCAGGATGGCGACCCTCCTCCCCCGCGGCGGTTCAGCGTCGCCGCTACATCGCGTGTCACGCTGGATGTCAACCCGAGTGCGCCTGACACCAACGTCGCCCTGCACGTCACCGCCGACCGCCCGATCGTCGTCGAAAGGGTGAGCTATTTCGCCCGCCCCACAGGCCAGGGCGCCACGAGCTCCACAGGTCTCACACGCTGACACGGCCGCAGCGGCACCTTGGCGAAAAATAAGATTGAGTATGACCATGTCCCTCGATAAGGAGCGCAGCGGTCGGCAGACCACCCGTGACGGCGAAATCTCCCGCCAAATGGCGAAATCTCCCCGTCGGGGCCCCATGCCGAAGGGATATCGATGTCCCTCGATAAGGAGCGCAGCGGTCGGCACATCCTCAGTGACGGTGAATATCACCTCCGAATGAGTGAAGTTATCCCGTGATCCATCCCCGCCCCTTATTGGGCGAAGCATCTCGTGACGATCGGCCGTACCTGGCCCTGAACATGGTCGCCACCGCGGACGGCCGTGCGGCGGTTAATGGGTCGGCTGTGGGCATTGGCTCGCCCGCGGACAAGCATTTGATGCGCGAGTTGCGCGCGGAGGCGGACGTCGTCTTGCACGGTGCGGGAACGGTGCGCGCCGATCCGCTCTCCGCGCGCGTTCCCGCCGAGATGGTTCAAATTCGCCTTAGCCAGGGGCTGTCCGCTCAACCCTTGGGGTACGAATCTCCCACGGTGATTTACGTGACGTCTGATCACCGAGTAGAAGTGGATTCAAAAGTAGTGGAGGTCTGCCACATCGCCTCGATCGAAGAAGCTATCGCAGACTTACAAAGGCGCGGCGCCAGGCGCATCTTGTGCGAAGGTGGACCAACCCTCAACACAGCGCTTCTGCAAGCCGAAAAGGTTGACGAAATCTTCCTGACGATCGCCCCGAAAATCCTGGGCGGCGAGGACCCCTTGACCATCGTCAAGGGTTCAAGCCTGGGCACCATCCATCTCGAGCTCCGCTCGTTGGTAGAGCTCGATGGTGAGCTCTTTCTCAAGTACGGAGTGCTGCCCAAAGCGTAGACTCTTGAACGAATGCGTCCGCCCAGTCGCTCCGCCGCGCCCACGCGGCGCGGCCTGCGGCGAACCATTCAGGCCTGGCTCCCCGTTCTCGAACCGTGGGAAAAAACGGCCTGGATTGCCTCGGCGACGCAGCTCTTTTGTCTGATCGGTTTCGGGCTGGGCCTGCCTTTCCTGCCGATGTACGTCCAGGCCCTGGGCGTCACCGAACGCGCGCAAGTCGCCGTCTGGTCAGGCGTGATCTCTGGCTCAGCAGCCCTGACCATGGCCGTTCTGGCACCCGTCTGGGGCGTCCTGGCCGACCGCTACGGCCGCAAACCGATGCTGGTGCGGTCGATGATCGGCGGTGCGGTCGTCGTCGCTGCCATGGGCTTCGTCGGCGACGTCTGGCAGCTGCTGGCGGTCCGCCTGGTCCAGGGCGCTGTCACTGGCTCACAGGCGGCTGCCGCGGCCCTGGTCGCCGCGGCCACGCCCGCTAGCAATGTTGGCTTTGCCCTCGGCCTGGTCTCTACCGCGGTCCAGGTTGGCAACACGATTGGCCCGGTGATCGGCGGGGTAAGCGTCGGCAGTCTGGGCTTCCGCGGCTCGTTCGTGCTCGGCGGTGTGTTGCTGCTCATCGGCGGGTTGATGGCCATCTTCTGGGTGGACGAGCCGCCCAACCGCGCCCGCCTGCGGCCTGGTCCCGCGGAGAGCATCGTCGCCCGAACGTTTGGCCCCTTGCGCTGGCCCGGCTTCGGCGGCCTGCTGCTGCTGCAGCTGGGCACCTCATTCGTGTATTCCGCGGCGGTGAACTTGCTGCCGATCTATCTGCAGGACATGCAGAAGCCGACCTGGCTCTCGGCGGAGCTTGCGTCGGGTCTGTCGATCACGCTCACGGCGATCACCGCTGCTCTGGGCATGCCGTTCTTCGGCCCGTGGACTGATCGGCATGGTCCACGCGGCTTGCTGATGGTGTCGCTGGTCGGCTCGGGGTTGGTTCTGGGTATCCAGGCCCTGGTACCGACCGTGGGTCTGTTCCTGGCGCTCCGCGCTGTCCTCGGCGTGTGGCTCGCTGGAGTGACCGCGACCATGGCCGTGCTAACCAAGCTGTCGTCGCCCACCGGCCGTGAAGGCGCGGCGTATGGGGCGGCCAGCTCGGCCCAGGGACTTGGCTGGGGCCTTGGGCCGATTCTCGGCTCAGGCGTCGTCGCGCTGGGCGGTATCCCGGCGCTGTACCTGGTCATCGGCGTGTTGATGATTGGGCTCGCGCCGCTGGCCGGCCAGCGGCGCGCAACGGTCGCCCTGCCCAGCCCGGCCCGCAAACCTCTCAACCAGAATCTCTGAACCCGGATACCCGAGCTCCACAATGTGAAAGTCCTATGATCCAGGGGATGGCCGTGGCAGCGTGGCCGCGGCCATCTCGCTCAACGTTGAGGAGGTTAATCAGGCCCACATGGGACGGATACGTTCCGCTATGGCAAATGGCAGTGTAGTGGGATCGACTACTTCGTCCGGGCGGGTGCGCTCGGCCTTCAAATCAGGTACGCCTGCGCGCGTCCATCACAATCCGTTCGACGACGTTCTGGAGCAGCTCGAACGCGCCGCCGAAGTTCTGCAGCCGGACCGTGACGCACTCGAGCCGCTGCGCCACGCGCGGCGCCAGGTCGTCGTGTCAGTGCCGGTGATGATGGACGACGGTCATCTGCGCATGTTCGAGGGCTATCGGGTCATCTACGACAACTCGCGCGGCCCGGGCAAGGGCGGCATTCGCTACCATCCCGATGTCAACCTGGACGACTGCAAGGCGCTCGCCGCCTGGATGGCCTGGAAGTGCGCCATCGTCGACATTCCGTTTGGCGGCGCCAAAGGTGGCGTGGCCTGCGATCCGTCGAAGTTGTCCGTTGGCGAGCTCGAGCGCCTGACCCGACGCTATATCTCCGAGATCTTCGACCTGATCGGGCCGACCGTCGACATCCCGGCCCCGGACGTGGGCACCAGCCCCAGAGTCATGGCCTGGGTGATGGACACGTTTTCGATGAAGAAGGGCTACGTGGAGCCGGGCGTGGTGACCGGCAAGCCGATCGCGCTCGGCGGCTCAGGCGGCCGGCTCGAAGCGACTGGTCGCGGCCTGTTGTTCGTGACCCGCGAGACGCTGCGCCGTGTTGGCCGCGACCTGGCCGACAGCACCGTCGCGATTCAGGGCTTCGGCAACGTGGGCTCGAACGCGGCCAAGCTGCTGCACGCCGCGGGCTCCAGGGTTGTGGCAGTCTCCGACGTGAGCGGCGCCATCTACGATCCGCACGGCCTCGACATGCCACGGGTGCAGGCGTACTACCGCGAGACGGGCCAGTTGCGCGGCTTTCCGGGGACTCAGCTGCTCGACAACCAGGGCCTGCTGCGGCTGCCCGTGGATGTCCTGCTGCCGGCGGCCATGGAGGGCCAGATCAACGCCGACAACGCCGCCGAAATCAAGGCGCGGATCATCGTCGAAGGCGCCAATGGGCCGACGACGCCTGAGGCCGACGAGATCCTCACTCGGCGCGGCGTGCTGCTCGTGCCGGACATCCTGGCCAACGCCGGCGGCGTCGTGGTGTCCTACTTCGAGTGGGTTCAGGACCGCTCTGGCTACTTCTGGCGCGAATCTGAAGTCAACGAACGGCTCGAAGAGAAGATGGTCGCCGCGTTCGACGCGGTCTGGGCGACCAAAGAGAAGTTTGAAGTGAATACGCGCACCGCGGCGTACATCCTGGCCGTCGACCGCATCATTGAGGCCCGCAGCTTGAGGGGCCTGTACGCATAGTGGTCTGTGGTCTGTGGTCTGTGGTCTGTGGTCGGAAGAATCACGAGCAGCAATGCCCGCTGACGGCTAATGTCTGACCGTAACTACTGACGCACTGACCACAGACCACAGACCACAGACCACTCGTCCGGCACATATCTTGCGCTAGCCCCGCACCAGCGATTGTGCCTTGGGAGGGCAAGATGGCTGTAAGGGTTCCCCGGCTGATTCAGGTCTTCAACGTCCAATGTGTGATGTGTGGCCGTGCCGCGGGGCAGTTGATGAACGGCACATTCGTCCCGAACCAACGGGTGCGAACACCTGTGCCAGGCAAAAATGGGTCGCGCTGCGGTGAGTGTGGGGGCAACTTGTACCTCGAACCTGACGAGTCGGTGACACCGTTCATGGCCACCCAGATCGCAGCACAGCGCACCGCGGCGCAACAGCAGGCGCAGGCGACGACGGAGAGCCTGCGCGCAGCCTAAGCGGATCCCGCGCTCGTCCCCCGATCGGTGGTCGGCTGCGTGCCACCTGCCGACACCGTCTTCCACAGCGGTAGCAGCTCTTCGGCCAGAATCGCGGCGCCAACGTCCTCGGACTGCTGCGCTTCGAGTAGTCGGGCCTCGAAGTCGGCCGCGGTACACGTCTCGTCACACCAGGACTTCAACCGCTCCATTTTCAGGCGTAGCGGGTGGCGCACGCCGTGGCCCGTTGCGCGCGCCCACTGGCGCTCGTACTCGTGCATGACCGCCCGGCAGAATGCCCGCGGTTCTTGCATCCGATTAGTCTAACAGCGTGCCAGCTGGCCAACCCGTGGCCATCGTGTTCGCCGCGGCGCCGCTCACGCCGACGTCACGCTTACGCGCGCGTCTAAACGAGCCCACCCGGCGTTACGTCGTCGCCGCCGACCATGGTGCGGCAACCGCACTCGCCTTTGGCCTTAAACCCGACGTTGTCATCGGCGATCTCGATTCGATCGACGAAGCGACGCTGGCTGAACTTCGCCGCCTGGGCGTGCCCATCGACGTGTACCCACGCGACAAGAACGCGACCGATGGCCAACTCGCTGTCGAGAAGGCCCTGCAAGAACGTCCGGCGCTGTTGGTGTTGCTCGGTTTTTTGGGCGGTCCGCGCCTCGATCAGGCGCTAGCCAACGTACTCCTGCTGGTCAGCGTTGAGACACCCGCCGTACTTGTGGACGAACGCAACGAATGCGTCCTCGTTCGCCCGGAGGCGCCCTACATGTGGCAAACCGAGCCCGACGAAGTCGTCTCGTTGCTCCCCCTGAATAGCGATGCACACGGCGTCCGCACCCATGGTCTGCGCTGGCCGCTGACCGCTGAGACCCTGCGCCTGGCCGACACCCGCGGCGTGAGCAACGAACCAGTCGCCCCAACGGCGGCGGTGTCGATCGAACAGGGCCTCCTCCTCCTCACCAGGCATTTCCCCCCCGCCTGAGAAGATTGTCTATTGATGTTCTTTGACCCTCGATGGGGAGCCGCGCAGCGGCGGCGAGGCCGA
>WNFD01011002.1_pt1 | contig 13882 bp, 10 predicted proteins | sample 5400491 | NCBI WGS metagenome assembly WNFD01 (sample SAMN13153343, study PRJNA577476) | soil metagenome | isolation source: 120 cm saprolite under Douglas fir tree site 2 hole 2 replicate 2 | place: USA:California | collected 2015-04-18
TCGAGTTTTCCTTCGAGCTTCATCAAGGGAAGCCGCGGATTCCCCACGACGGCGGCCAGCGCTTTCCAAACTCGCTGCTGGCTCTGTTCGGCCATGGTGACCGCGAGTTGTGCCTGTTGCGCTTCCACTTCCGATTCGAGCACGTCGGGAGCATCCGCTTGGCCGACATTCGCAAGCTGATGGCAGGTCTCGACGGCGTCGTCGGCAAGCTTGCCGAGGTTGTGTCGTAACTCCAGCGTCTGCTGGGCAGCCAGCGCTTGGATGTAGGACATCCGCACGTTTGTGACTACGCGCAGTTTTTGCTCCTCGGCCTCTGTTTCTGCCTGTTTGAGCTCCTGGTCAAAAATCTTTCGATTCAGGCCCAGCTTCCCACCCAGCACGATGTCCTGCTGAACGAAAAACCCTTGCTCACCTCCGTGAAACGACCCGCCTCGGATCTGTTCGCCCTGGTAGCCGACCGTTGGGTTCGGGTAGAGTCCCGACTGCTTCTTCCTGCCTTCCGCCGCTTGGATGTTGGCGGCCGATTGCGCGAATGTCGGGTTGTTCTGTAAGGCCATCTGTTGCAGTTCTTCGAGTGTGATCGTCTTCTGCTCGGAAGTTGCCGTTTGCGCTCGGCCCGGCACGGCGATCAGGAACAAAGCCCAAGAAAGGCAGAGTACGAATCGGGCTACACAACGGAGCGGTGACACTGTTTCGACCCTCATTTCCATAAACTTCAGCGGCGTAGTCAACTTATTCATGTTCGTGCTCCATTCCCGGCATGTCCATCTTCATTGGCTTTTTGCCTTCCTGCTTTTTTCGAAGCTCCATGATTTGGTCGTACTTGTCTGGAGGCAGCACGCGGACGAATGTCATCATTCCCGCCATGAATCCGCTCCAGCCGGGACGCAGGCCAAAGTTTTCCGGCTTGTCGACCATTCGATCCATCGCCATCATGGGACCTTCCATGAAGGCATCCTGCGGAAAGCCCGGCACGGAATTCGCATCCTTACTGACATCGGGCTTGCCCATTTGCATTCCTTGGTGCTGCATCGGATTCTCGGCTTTCAGCGGAGAATTCGTTACCGTTTGCTCCGCTGTCGAACCCACGCCCATTCCGCGGCCTAGGCTTAGACCGTTTTCCTCGGACGTCGCACTTCCTTGTCGCAGCATTCCCATGCCACGCTCCATGTCGAGACCCGCGGGCATTCCATTTCGGCGTGACATCGGGCCGACCATCGACGACATCTGGTTCATCATGTGGTGAGGAAGATGACAGTGCAGCATCCAATCGCCGGGATTGTTGGCGACAAATTCGATGTCGCGCGATTGCGCTACACCCACGAGCACGGTGTTCCCCGGACCCCACGTCGACTCGGGCTGTCGTCCTCCTTCCGTTCCAGTGACCACAAATTGATGGCCGTGGAGGTGGATCGGGTGGTGGTCCATTCCGAGGTTGATCAGGCGAATCCGTACACGTTCACCGTGCCGCAGGATCAGGGGAGTTGTCGCAGGTCCCGCTTTGCCGTTGAACGTGAGCCAGTTGAACTCCATATTCATGGAGTTGGGAACGGTGATATTGGGCAAGATGGCGTACTCCTGGAGAATGATCACGAAGTCTTTGTCGACGCGCGGTTTGTAGCCATTCTTTGGGTGCATCACGAACGCACCGATCATTCCCATCATTTCCTGCATGGCCATGTGGGAGTGGTAGAAGTACGTTCCTTCCTGGTGGAGAGTGAACTCGTAGACGAATCTGCCACCGGGTGCGATCGGGTCTTGACTTGATCCCGGTGCGCCATCCATCTCGACTGGAACCTCGAAGCCGTGCCAGTGCATCGAGGTCGGTTCCGGGAGGTGGTTGTCCACGATGACGCGGACGCGATCGCCTTGGGTCACTTGAATGGTGGGGCCTGGCGCGCTTCCGTTATAGCCCCACAGATCTACAGTTCGGCCCGGGACAATTTCCTGCTTCACCGGCTCGGCGATGAGATGGAATTCCTTCACGTCCCCGTCCATGCGAAACGGAAGGTTAGGTATATCCGGCGTCTCGGCAAGCACAGAAGAGTCGTGGGCATGCACGGTTTCCTTCTTCGCTTTCATTTTCATGTTCATGCCGGGCATGTCCCCCGATATTTGCACCTCTTGGGCGGACAGCATTTTGGATGAAGCCATCACTCCTGCTCCAGCGAGCACGTTCCGCAAAAAGCCACGTCTGCTGCTCATCTTTTTTTCCTTTCAAGGTCGAATGACCGAATTTCCAAAAATGGATTGGTTTTGAGGAACACTGAATGCAGACGGACACGCACAAAAAGCACCGTCTACCAACCAGCAGACTGACTAATTAAAGGGGTGCGCTAGATACGAAGGGGAACTGATGCAGTGTCAGAACTTCTGATTCGACGAGAAGTGTCGAGTAGCAAGGATGGGTGGCCATCATCAGCTAACGGGAGGGCATCGGCAGCCGTGTCGGGGGCATTGACATGAGCGGCTCCGCTTGGTGCAGCAAAGGAGAAGGAAGCTTCCTTGAGCGCCTCAATTTGAACCAAGCTGGTGCAATCGGCCTTCTGGTTCAGGCTGTTCACTGGCCTGGGCGGACACTCCGCGCACTCTGCGCCCTTATGATGGATATGATGGCTGATGGTTATGGGCCCCGGCCGCGACTCCGTATGGTGATGAACAGACGCAGATGACATGCAATAAGCGGCGCACATCGAAGCAAGATCGGAATTGGTCCCCGACAACGTCAGCACAAGAACCGCGATGAGTAGCTTAGATCCCATCAAGTCTTGAGCATACACACAAGATAGTTCTTGTACAAGAACTCCACTGAAGCCGCATACGGACTCATTCTGAACGAGTCAACTCGACTGCTCGGAGAAGTTTCGTCGCGCGATTCAGCCTAAGGATGAGGCTGATCTTTGGCAACGACGACCTTGCCCACGAAGGAGCGGTAGACGTAGGTGAAGTATCCGGTTGCGAGCAGGATGCCAACGGTCCACCACACCGCGCCAACCTTCAGGCCGTAGTCGGCCGCTTTGGCGTTCGCGACCGTCAACGAATAAACGGGATTGCGCGCCGGAAGGACCAGCGGATACAGGCCGAAGACGACGCTGGTCAACATCCCCGTCAGGTACGCGCAAGAGGCGAAGAAGGCTTTGCGTTCGTCGCGCTTCACCAGCTCGAAGCGCACGCCGGTAATTCCCGCGACGGCCAGCAGCGGAAAGACAAATCCCCACGGCCAGGTGACGAAATTCTCTTTCACCTGCGGCTGAATCCCGAACGTGATCGCAGTTGTCACCGCGGTCAGGATGAGGACGCCCCACCATGAGTTAGCGGCAAGCTTCGCGGAGCGCTTATTCACCGGACCGGTGGTTTTCATCTGTACCCACAGAGCGCCGTGCATCACCAGCACGAGCAGCGCCAGCACTCCAACAAGAATCGTGTACCAGTCCAGAATTCCCGTTTGTTCATTTAGCCGAAAGTCCGTCCACAGCGGCTCGAAGAAATACCCGCTGGCGTCGAGCGGAACGCCGCGCACGACATTGGCCAACGCGGCGCCAAAGAAAATGGCCAGAAGCAAGCTTGAGACGCAAAACAGAAAATCCCAGAACGGATCCCACACCCTGCTGACGATGTGGTTGCGAAACTCTATGGAGGTTCCGCGCAGGATCAACAGCCACAGAACAATCATCAGCGGCAAATAGAATCCGCTGAACGCGCTGGCGTAGAGAGCGGGAAAGGCAAAATAGAGGGTGCCGGCGGACGCCACCAGCCACACTTCGTTGCCATCCCATACGGGTCCGACCGTGGCTAAGACCTGGCGCCGCTCTGCGTCTGTCTTCGCCACCAGAAGATGAATTGCGCCGGCCCCGAGATCGAAGCCGTCCAGCAAGACGTACACGGTGATCATGATAGCGACCAGGCAAAACCAGATCGTTCCCATGCGCGCTCCTCAATCCGCCGCGATGGCGATCGCAGGCTCGCTGTGCAAAGAATCATCGGGCTCGGGTCCGTCCTCGATCTCGCGATATACGAGAAACAACCACAGGATGCCGAGCACGGTGTACAGGCCCATGAAGCCGATTAGCGTGAACCACGCATTGCCCGCACCAACCCGCGGCGAGACTCCGTGCGCGGTGCGCATCAACCCATAGATGAGCCAGGGTTGACGCCCGAGCTCCGCTGTCATCCATCCCGCAGTATTGGCGATGTACGGCAGCGGAACGCAAAGCATTAGCGCCCAGAGCATAATGCGGGAGTCGTAGAGTTTGCGGCGCCACAGCATCAACGCAGCCAAGACCATCACGGCAATGAAGATTGTGCCGAGGCCGACCATGACGTGATAGCTGTAATACAGCAGCGCGATCATATCCGGCCATTGGTCTTGCGGGAACGCATCGAGGCCGCGAACATTCGCTTTCCATTGCTGGTAGGTAAGAAAACTGAGCATGCTGGGAATTTGAAGCGGATTGTCGAGCCGCCGTTTTTGGACGTCTGGCTGACCGAGGATGACCAGCGGTGCGCCGCTTTGTGTTTCAAAGAGTCCTTCCATTGCCGCGAGCGTGACAGGCTGGTGATCCGCGATCAATTTTCCTTGGGCATCGCCGGTCGGGAACAGCTGCAGGATCGCGGCCACTGCGCCAACCAACACGCCTCCCTTGACGAACGTTCGGCCATAAGACTCGTGCCGCTTGGTGAGCAAATAAAATGCGCCGACAGCGGCCATCACGAAGCAGCCTGTTTGCACGGCGCCCAGCATGGTGTGCGCGTATTGCCAGAGCACCCATTTATTGATCAGCAGCGACCAGAAGTTGGCGAGTTCTATTTGCCCGTGGGAGTCAACGCGATGGCCGGTCGGATACTGCATCCAAGCGTTGGTGGCGACGATGAAGTAGCCGGAAAGCCAAGAGCCCAACCAGACGAGAAATGCCGACCACCAGTGGCCGATGCGTCCCAGTTTCTTTTCGCCAAAAAGAAACAGGCCCAGAAAACTGGACTCGAGAAAAAAAGAAAACACCCCTTCCATCGCGAGCGTCTGCCCGATAACACCGCCGGCGGCCCTGGAAAACGCGGCCCAATTCGTGCCGAACTGAAATTCCAGGGGAATGCCGGTGACCACGCCGACGGCAAAATTGATTCCGAAGATTCGGCCCCAAAATCGCGCGGCGCGGTTGTAGTGTTCGTCATTGGTGCGCAAGGCCTTCGTTTTCAAATAGACGAGCAGCAGCGCCAAGCCCATGGTCAACTGCGGAAAAATGTAGTGGAAGGTGATGGTAAAGGCGAAGTGCAGGCGGTGCACGTCGAGGGTTTGTTCCATTGAACTACCTCGCAACCGCAATGCGGGAGCCCGACCTAAACAGCGTGCAGCTAAATTTGACGCGCCCATTCTCCCATCTCGACACAAGCACACCTAGCCAATTCTTTGGCTAGAGCCGTAAACCTGGACGTCCAATTACGTGCGGTTCAGAACTTCGGCCAGAGACGCACGCGAGAAAGGGTCTTACAATGTAGTTGTGAGCAACAGCGTCCGAATGCCCGCCTTTCGCAAACCCAGCGCGGTGGAAGCATTCTTCAATCGCGCGTTCGGATTCCTGGTCGGCCTCGGAATCGCGCCGGGTTACATGCAGCTCTTGCAGGTGCGCGGGCGCAAAACTGGACGCATTTACTCGTCGCCTGTGAATCTGCTGCAGGTCGACGGCAAGCCATATCTGGTTGCCCCGCGCGGCAGGACGCAATGGGTGCGCAATGCGGAAGCAACCGGAGAAATTGTGCTGAAGCGGGGCAGCATACGTCGCAAGTACAGGCTGGTCCCGTTGTCCGACTCGGAAAAACCGGAGATCCTGAAATTGTACTTGGAGAGCTACAAATCCGCCGTACAGCGGTATTTTCCCGTGCCCGCCGTTTCGCCGGCCGCAGCCTTCCGCGGCATCGCGTCGAACTATCCCGTCTTTGAACTGCTCCCCGCGTAAATCGGCATCGCCGCGCTGGATGCGGCTGGTTAGCTCGCTGACAAACATCCTAAGCGAAGCGCCTCAGATCTTCTGGCGCTTCCAGCGGCCCTGCTTGAACAGCACAACGCTCGCGGCAGCAATAGCCCCTTCGGCAATCACGATCGAAATGAAGACCCCCTTGGAACGCATGTGCCACGGAATCGCTAGCGCGTACGCCAAAGGAATCTCCAGCAACCAGAAACCGAAAAAGTAAACAATCGTCGGCGTCACCGTATCGCCTGCGCCATTGAAGGCCTGCAGCATGACCATGGCGTAGGCGTAGCCAACGTTGCCGTAGCTCAGAATGCGCAGGCAGGACGCCGCCAGCGGCACCACTTCGGGATCGTTCGTGAACAGCCGGACAGCCGGCTCCGCAAAAAAGATGAAGATCACGCCGATGATGCCGAGGAACAGCATGTTGTAGAATCCGGTGCGCCACACAGACGTTGCCGCGCGCTCCGGCTGCTTCGCGCCGAGGTTTTGGCCGACCAGTGTGGCCGCCGCGTTGCTCAGCCCCCAGCTCGGCAGAATGATGAAGATAATGATGCGGATCGCGATGGTGTAACCGGCCAGCGCGGCCGACCCGAACAAACTGACAATGCGCACGAGGCCGATCCAACTGGTGTGCGCAATGGCAAATTGCAAGATGCCCGTCAACGACACACGCAACAACCTCCACAACACGCCGAGCTCTAGGCGAACTTGCTGGCGCAAGATGCGGATGCGCTCCGTGCCGCGCAGCAGCCGGTAGAACTGATACAGCACGCCGATGCTGCGCCCGGTGAACGTCGCCAGCGCCGCGCCTGTCACGCCAAGCTTCGGGAATGGCCCCCAACCAAAAATGAGGCACGGATCGAGAACCAAGTTGATGATGTTCGACACCCACAGCAAGCGCATCGCTATCGCCGCATCGCCGGCTCCGCGAAAAATTGCGTTGTTGAGAAACAGCAGCATGATGGCGCCGCTGCCGCCCAACGCGATGCGCGCATAGCCGCTACCCACCGCGATGATCTGAGGCGACGCGCCCATCAAGCCGAGCAGGCGCGGAGCCAGAAACGCACACGGAACGCCGACCAGCAGCGAGATCGCGATGCCGATGACGATGGCTTGCACGCCTGCCACCGCCGCGCCTGCGGGATCTTTCTCGCCGATGCGCCGCGCGACCATCGCCGTGGTCGAGAGGCTCAACCCGAGTCCCACCGCAAAAACCAGACTCAGCAGTGACTCCGTGAGACCGACGGTGGCGACGGCGTCCGCGCCCAGCCGGCCGACCCAGAACACATCGACCACCGCGAACAGCGATTCCAGCACCATCTCCAGCACCATGGGGATGGCCAGCAGCAGGATCGCGCGATTGAGGCTGCCGGTGGTGAAATCCTGATGCGAACCGCGCAACGCTTCGCGAATGGAACTCCAAATAGGAATCGGCGGCGCGGTGGTAAGTTCTTGCGTTTCCATCGGACCCTATACATTTCTGCGAAAGCGCGGTGCAAACCGGCTCACGCGGTTAAAAGTAATGTGGTTGAAACGGGAGAGGAACGGTCCGCCTAAGCGGCGGATTTACGCGACAGCGACAACCGTGATGTATCGAGGGATGAACATCTTTTTTTCCTAGGAAACCCGACGCAGGGATTGTAGCTTGAGCCGCTTCACCTTGGCTAGCGAAAATTGTGGCACTCGGCGGGATCCAGCAGGCAGTCCGCAACCCGTGCGACTTGCGCCATTTCGGCCACATCGTGGACACGCACGATATGCGCCCCGCCCAGAATGCTGGCCGTCACGGTTGCGGCGGTGGCCCAGAGGCGCTCCTCGGGCGGCGCCGGTTTGCCGTTCCGCGCCAGCGTCGCACCGAGGAAACCCTTCCGCGACGTGCCCACCAGCAGCGGATAGCCGAGCTTCGCCAGCTCCGGCAGTTTCCGCAGCAATTCGTAGTTTTGCTCGAAGCTTTTGCCGAACCCGATGCCCGGGTCAATGATGATCTGTGATTTTCGGACCCCGGCCGCACGCGCTTTCCTGATCGACGCGCGCAGATCCTGCACAACATCCTTCATCACGTCGCGCGCGAACGGACCTTTCTGCATCGTCGCTGGTTCGCCCCGCATGTGCATCAGAATCAACGGCACGCCGCGGCGGTGCGCAACCTCCGCGATGCGCGGATCGAAGCGCAGGCCAGAGATGTCGTTGATAATTTGCGCTCCCGCGCTGATGGCGGCTTCCGCCGCCTGTGACTTGCGCGTATCGACGGCGATGGGGATTTTCAGTGCACCATGCAAGCCTTCCAACACCGGCAGAATGCGCGCCAGTTCCGTCTCCGCCGCCGTGCCCGTCGAACCCGGCCGCGTCGATTCCCCTCCGATGTCGAGCAGATCGGCGCCGGCCCGCTCCATTTCCAAGGCGTGTTCAACCGCGCGCTGCGGGTCAAGGAATTTGCCGCCATCGGAAAAACTGTCCGGCGTAACATTCAGCACGCCCATCAGCAGCGTCCGCGGACCTAGTGTAAGGGTGCACGCCGGAAGTTCGAGCCGGAAGGTGCGGCGCTTGAGCATAGGCGGATTAGCAGTTTAGCTTGGCGCGGAGAGAAAAAGATAACGCAAGGGCTAGGAAAAAAAACCTAACACAGAGCGCGCGGAGGTCAGAGCACAGAGGTCACAGAGGAGTCAATCCAGGTCGAAATCGCGGATGGGTTTGCCGACGGGCGCATCCTTGGCCTTTTTCATCGCTTCCTCAAACTTCTTCGCCAGGATGTCTTCCTTGTTCGTTTCCTGGAACCACGAATCCGCGAACTTATCTTCGCGCTGCCGCTGTTGCTCGCTCAAGATGCCCGCCGCATTGGTGCAAATATTCTACGCCTTTTCATGGATGCGAGCCGCTGTGAAATCATACCGCTCACCGGCAAGGCTCCATCAGTTCCCCGAAATGCGCCATCTCCCGGTAGCTGAATTTGCGCTGCTCGACATCGAAGATGAAATCCGTCGCGTAGATGCGTCCCCACCAAACCTCGCCAAAGATCAATTTTTCGTTCAACCAACGAACGTTCGCGCCTCCATACGCATCGTCTACGAACCTAAGTTCCACATCAGGAGCGGAGTCACCCGCTCCCACATAGACTCGCGTAGTCCACGGCCCTGGCTTCATCGTGTCCGGCAAGATTTCGGTCAGCCAGCGTGTGTGTTGGGGTGAAAGAATCTTCTCGCTCGGAGCAGGTTGCGCGTCCGAACTGCGAAGAGGGCTGATCTGAATTCTGCCCGAATAGCTATCGTCGAATGGAGTGTACGCAACCCTGGCAGTTCCGCATTTTGGTAATTCCTGTACCGCCGCTCCGCGGAGCGAGCCCATCGCCGCAAGGATCGTCAACACTATAAATGTGAGACTTGCGCGCATAAAGTATCTTGCCCCCGACCTCGGATTCTAGTACGCGCTGTCTCGATTCGGGGCAAATAAAAAGAGGGCGCGCAATACACGCCCTCTTCAAGGAAAAGTGCCGATTCCTTACGCCTTCGCCGGGTTCTCTCCTCTTGTAAATCCCGGCGCCGGCCGCAATTCCGGACGTACGACCTTCGGATCCGTACTCGGCGCTGCCTGCGGAGTAGCTGGCGGCGTTCGCGGCTTTTCCGGCAGCGGCTTGCCTTCCATCAACAGCTTCACTTCGTTGGCGTCGATCACTTCGCGGTCCAGCAACGCCTGCGCAATACGCTCCAGCGTTTCTTTGTTGTTCGACAAGAGGCTCTTCGCTTTGTCGTAGCCGCCGTTGACGATGCGCTTCACTTCCTTGTCGATCTGGATCGCGGTGTCCTCGGAATAGTCGCGATGTTGCGCGATCTCGCGGCCCAGGAAGATGGCTTCGTCCTTTTTCCCGTAGGCCAAAGGACCGAGTTCGCTCATACCCCACTCGCAGACCATGTTGCGAGCGATGTCCGTGGCGCGTTCGATGTCGTTTCCGGCGCCTGTGGTGATGTGCCCGAGGAAAAGCTCTTCCGCGGAGCGCCCACCCATCAGCACGGCGAGCATTGTCTCGAGATACTCCCGCGTGTAGGTATGCTTGTCGTCTTCCGGGAGCTGCATGGTCAAGCCCAGCGCCATGCCCCGGGGAATAATCGTGACCTTGTGCACCGGGTCGGCGCCTGGTGTCATGGCCGCCACGAGCGCGTGTCCGGCCTCGTGATACGCCGTGTTCTTCTTTTCTTCGTCCGACAAGATCATGGACTTGCGCTCGACGCCCATCAGAACCTTATCCTTGGACATCTCGAAGTCCGACATCATCACGAACTTGCGGTTTTGCCGCGCTGCCCATAGCGCCGCTTCGTTCACCAGGTTCGCCAGGTCCGCGCCAGAAAATCCCGGCGTGCCCCGCGCAATGATGGACAAATCCACATCGTCCGCAATGGGCACTTTGCGCGTGTGCACGCGAAGAATCTCCTCGCGCCCTTTCACATCCGGACGTGCGACCACCACGCGGCGGTCAAACCGTCCCGGCCGCAGCAGCGCCGGATCAAGCACGTCTGGGCGGTTCGTCGCTGCGATCAAAATCACGCCTTCGTTAGACTCAAAGCCGTCCATCTCCACGAGCAACGCGTTCAAGGTCTGTTCGCGCTCGTCGTGGCCACCGCCAAGTCCCGCGCCGCGATGGCGCCCAACGGCGTCAATTTCGTCGATAAAGATGATGCACGGCGCATTCTTCTTGCCCTGCTCGAAAAGGTCGCGCACGCGGCTCGCGCCAACACCCACAAACATTTCCACAAAGTCCGAGCCGGAAATCGAAAAGAACGGCACGTTCGCCTCGCCGGCAATCGCTCGCGCCAGCAACGTCTTGCCCGTTCCCGGAGGTCCAACCAGCAGCACGCCCTTCGGGATGCGTCCGCCGAGCTTTTGGAATTTCTGGGGATCCTTCAAAAATTCAATGATTTCCTGCAGCTCTTCCTTGGCTTCATCCGTTCCCGCAACGTCCTTAAACGTCGCTTTTTTCTGCTGCGCGGAAAGCAGCCGCGCCCGCGACTTCCCGAAGCTCAGCGCCTTGTTGCCGCCGGCCTGCATTTGGCGCATTAGGAACAGGCAGAATCCCACCAGCAAAATGAGCGGCGCAGCGTTGAGCAAAATCAAAACCCAATCGCCGCTGCGCACTTCCTTCACCTTAATCTGCACGGCTTTGTCTTTGAGTTGTTTGGTCAGGTCCGGAGCGGCTTCCTTGAAAATTGTGACGTGGAACTTGTGGTTCGCCGGCCGCACGTATTCGCCCTGCAATTCATAGCTGTTCGGCGACAAATACATGGTGACTTCCTTGACGTCGCCGTTATCGACCTTGGCCATGAACTCGCTGTAACTGGGATCATCCTCGCGCGCCGCCTGTCCGTTCGCGGACACCAATCTCCAGAGCATCACGCCCAGGAACACGATCGATATCCAGAACAGAATCGTCTTCGCCGTAGAACTAGAGTTCACGTCAACCTCACCTTTGTTCCGCCCCCCAGGGGTTTTCCCCCTGGCAGCGCCGGATCACCACTTATCTCTTCCGTCCTTGCCGCTTCCCTGCAAGCGGCTTCACCGACAAACCTTTTTCGTTGCGGCCTATCCCATTAGACGCCGCCAGGCCGTAGCCGACCCACATACCATTAGATGCAGTCCGGAACCCAAAGTAGTCGGGCTCCAGGCCCACTCTCCGCTGTTCCGGCTTGTCCAGCAACACGGCCAAGCGCAGCGACCTCGGCTGGCTTTCGCCCAGCCTGCGCAGCAGAAATTCCTGCGTCACCCCGCTATCCAGCACCGCATCTACCACCAGCACATCGCGGCCCTTTACATCGGGTCCGCCGGCAAAAACCACTTCGCGCCGCAGATGACCTCCCTGCTCCACGTCGCGAACCTCGGCGCGAACAAAGTGGCAGACCGCCGGCGCATCTATGTGGCGTATCAGGTCTGCCGCAAATACAAAGCCCCGGTCCAACGTAATCACAACATCCAGGCGCCTGCCACCGCACGCCCTGGAGATCTGCCGCCCGAGCTCTGCAACTCTCTTGGCAATTCGTGCCGCGGAAAATGCCGAGCCGCGCTTGCTGTTGCCCTTGCCTCCTCGACTTCTCCTCACGAAATTGCTTCCTCAGTGATCACGACGCCGGAGCGAGTCTTCTCACTCGCCACGAACTCCGCCGCCGCAGGAAAACCGCGCGCCCACGCGAGAACCCCGCCGCTCGTCAATACCGGCCAGCCTTCGCGCTCCCACCGGCTCACGCGCTTTTGGTTCAACAATCGTTTCAACTTGTGCGCGCTTCGGTGGCCGCAAGGCCGCAGTTTGTCGCCTGGGCGCCAGTTCCGCAGTACCAGCGGAGACTGCAGTGCGTCGCAGTCCAGCACAAACCCCTTATCGATAGTGTCGCCCCTCTTCGCGGGCCAGTCAATCACCCTGAAGCGGAAGACGCAACCCAGTTCCGCCACGCTAACTTCGATTCCCTTACCGCAAAGGTTAATCGCGCGCTCGAATTCCAGTGGCTTGCGCCGATTCGCCTCGGCGATCGGGTCGCGCGCGCAAAAAATCAGCCTATCCTGCTCCCGGCGAACTTCCACGCCGCCCGGCAGCGGCAGGCGCTTGCCATTCTCGCCGCCTTCCGCCAACTCCAGTATCGAGCGTACATGCGCAGCGTTGAGCTGACCCCCTCGAGGTTTCAGTTCGCTAACGATCCTCCGCACAATCCGTCTGCTGATAGCAAAACTCTTCTCTGTGTGCTCTTTACCCTGAGCCTCGAAGGGTGTGCCCTCTGTGGTGAAATCTTCCCTCCGTGAAGAATCAAGCAAGTCAGACGCGGAGATTTTCGCGGAACCCGTATTCTTCTCGACGCACCGCTTCATGCGGTCGTCCACCAACGCACCAAGGAATCCCTCATCCTCCCGCGCAAGTTCCGCCAGCGTCGCCAAATGCTCAACCACCGCAAGCTGAAACTGCTTCTCCAGAATGGGCAGCAGTTTCTTACGAATGCGCGCCCGCATCCGCGTCGTGTCGCGATTCGTGGCATCCTCGCGCCACGTTTGTTTCTTCGATCGCAGGTAAGCCCGCAACTCTGCTCTGCGCACACCCAGCAAGGGCCGCACGACGTGCCCAACCGCCGGATGAATGCCGCCCAGCCCGGCCAACCCAGTGCCCCGCAAAATGTGCGCAAGCACCGTCTCCGCCTGGTCATCCGCCGTGTGCGCTACAGCCACCTTATCTGCACGTCCGTCCTCGACGAGACGCGCGAAAAACTGGTAGCGCGCCCGCCGCGCCGTATCCTCCACATTGGCTTTGTTGCTCTTCGCCTTAGCCGCAATATCGGCGCGCACCGCATGAAAAGCCAACCCATATTTCTCGGCCAGCTTGCCCACGAATTTCTCGTCCCCATCCGAATCCTTGCCGCGCAATTTGTGATTGAAATGCACAACGCTCAGCACGATTCCAAGTGGCTTCCGCAATTCCACGAGCAGCAGCAACAGCGCCACCGAATCAGCGCCACCAGACACCGCCACGCCCACACGCTCACCGGCGCGCAGGAACCCCTCCTTTTTAATTGCGCTCTGGACGCGGCTAACTAGGCTTTGCCCCATGTCCGCACATGGTAACAGCGGCAAAGCAGAATGACAGCGCCCCTTGCATTTCTCGAATCGGAGGCGCACTCCCGGCATCCGCTTCCCTGTCGCGGGGTGCCTAGAGCACTTGAGGATAACTGTGGAAATCGTAAAACCACCGTTGACAACCAAGCCACCCTACCCGTATACTCCGTTAGTTGTGTTTAGTTGCCTTTCTGCTGGACAGGGGGGCTTATCGCTCTTTGACAATCGATACGATGTGCCAGAATCCGTTCGTACCATTCGCCCTTTTCGAGCGCGAATGGTTTGAGTAAATCGAGCGACAATAATTTGCTTGGTAGGCTGACCTGGGTGCAAACCCAGGC
>WNFD01014065.1_pt1 | contig 13882 bp, 11 predicted proteins | sample 5400491 | NCBI WGS metagenome assembly WNFD01 (sample SAMN13153343, study PRJNA577476) | soil metagenome | isolation source: 120 cm saprolite under Douglas fir tree site 2 hole 2 replicate 2 | place: USA:California | collected 2015-04-18
GTGATCGCCGGGTAGCGCTCCACTGCCCGCGCCAGCTGGCCTTCGCGCTTGTCGCTCACTGCGCGAACCCGACATGCCGGGATCTCCCAGAAGTTGCGGACCAGGTTCGGTCCCCAGTACCCGTAGCCGATGATGCCGATCTGTATCAGCGGTTCGCTGACGGCCTCGACCGCGGGGGGTGACGCCCGGCGACCGAGCGCAGGAAGCCGCCGTATTCCGTTTGCCTTCCGTGATGTCGTGATGTCGAGTGCTATGGACGACCTCCGGGGCAAGCGTAGGTGGTCGCCGAGCCTGTAGAAATGGGCGTTCGGCGTGGAGCCGTCGCCGAGTACCCTCTCTCGGACCGGCCCACGTCCCAGGCCCTGGGCCAAAGTCCTGGGACATGGCGGCGATGCTTCGGGCTCGGGCCCATGCGGCATTCGGCTGTTTCCCATTTATCGGAGATGGCGCCAGGGGCTAGCCTCGGAGCCAATGCTCACCGCGATAGAAGCGCGGGTCGGAACGACCCGCCGTCAGTGGCTTTTCTATGCGACGGCCAAGCGCGTCATGGACGTCCTGGTGAGCGTCCTCGCGCTGGTCGCCATCATCCCGTTGTGGGTCGTGATCGCCGTAACGATCAAGCTGGATTCCCCGGGTCCCGTCCTCTTCGTGCAGGAGCGCGTCGGCTTCAGGGGCAAGCACTTCCGCTGTTTCAAATTCCGGACCATGCAGATCGACGCCGAGACCCGGCTCGCGCAGATGCGCCGGCGCGGCGAAGTCGAAGGCCCGGTCTACAAGCTCCGCCAGGATCCCAGGGTCACGCGGGTCGGTCGCATCCTGCGGCGCACCAGCATGGACGAGGTCCCCCAGCTGCTCAATGTGCTCAGCGGAGAGATGAGCTTGGTCGGCCCGCGGCCGTGCATCCCCGAGCATGTCGAGCAGTTCAGGCCGGATGACCTGATCCGGCTCAACGCCAAGCCAGGCCTTACCTGCCTGTGGGTCGTCAGGGGCCGCTCGGACTGCACACTCGAAGGATGGATGGCCGCCGATCGCGACTACATCTCTAGACAGTCGCTTGGGCTGGACGCCTTGATCCTCCTGAAGACGATCTTCGTCGTCCTCAGCTGTCGCGGAGCCTACTGACGGCTGCCCTTCGAGCGTCGATCACCATCCCCACCTACAACCGCCGCGCCGTGCTTCTCGAGACGCTGGCCAGCCTGGGGCATCAGTCCGTGGCACGGGAACGCTATGAGGTGATCGTGGCGGTGGACGGGTCGACCGACGGGACCGTCGCCGCGCTGGCCGGAATGCAGCCGGCCTACAAACTGCGCTGGCTTTATCAGGAGAACAGCGGCGCGGTGGTGGCCGCCAACGCCGCGGGCCGCCGCGCGCGCTATGACGTCCTGATCGTTCTCGGAGATGATCAGCTGGCGTCGCCAGATCTGGTCGCCGCCCACCTCGAGGCGCATGAACGACTCGGTCCGGTGCTGGTGCAAGGAGATTATCCGCTCGCCCCGGGCCATGGCCGCTGTGGAGCCTCGCTCGTGTACGAGCGGTCTCGGCGCGCCTCCATGTCGGCGCTCGTCGCCAACAGCTCGGTCTCCTGGCACGTGTGGGGCGGCAACTTCTCCATCCGCCGTGAGACCTGGCTCGCGATCGGTGGCTGGGACGAGACCTTCCGGACATATGGCGGCGAGGACACCGACCTGGGCCTGCGCGTCGCGGCTCTCGGCATCCCCTTCGTCTTCGAGCCGCGAGCACTTGCCTACCACATGCACGCCGTCAGCCCCCGTCGCTACGGGCAGCACGCCTTCAGCGAAGGCCGCGCCGTGGTCCGCGTGGCGCGAAAGCACGGCCTGGACCTGGAGGCGTTTTCCGGCGGGACGCTCCGCGGACCGTTCGACTGGTGCGCAGCGCGGGGCTGGCGCTGGAGCTCGGGAGCGATGGACCGGCTCGGCCGCCTGCTCACGACGGGGCTTGAGACGGCCGATCTGGTCAAAGTGCGGCCGGCGCAGGTGTTCGCGGCTCGACTCGTCCGCCGCTTCTACAGGGTCGGCGGGATGACTCGAGAAATCGGTTCGGGGATCAGAGCGGAGGCGCGCCCGGATGGCATCTGAGCCCGCGGCCGAAGAACCCGCCGCGGAGCTCCGGCGCTACTACGACACCTATTACGACGTTCACTGGCGGCCCTTCGAACGGCCCGACCAACGCGCGCCCCGCCTGGTCGAGATGCTGGTCCGGGAACACCTGTATCCAGGCGCTCGCTGTCTCGACGTGGGTTGTGGCGACGGCAGGGCCGGGACCGTGGTGACCGGATGCGGCGGCGCCTACATCGGCGTCGACATCTCCCAACGTGCTGTTGCGGCGGCTCGCGGTCGGGCTCTTGACGCTCGGCTGATCACCGGGTCTGACCACCTTCCGTTCGCAGACAACTCCTTCGAGGTCGTTCTGTGCCTCGAAGTGATCGAGCACGTCTTCTTGCCCGATCGCACCATGCTGGAGATCCTGCGTGTCCTGAGTCCCGGAGGGACGCTGATCGTCACCACGCCCAACGTCGCCTACTGGAGACGGCGGCTGGATCTCGCGCTCCTCGGGAGGTGGAACCCGTTCGGATACGCCCTGGCCGTCGAGCGGCCGTGGGCCGATCCACACATCCGTTTCTTCAGCGCCGGCGCCCTCCACCGGCTTCTCACGTGGTGCGGATTCCGGTCGGTTCGGGTCGGCGGGCACTCGGGGAGCCTGCTCGGCGATCTTCCATGGATGGGACGGCGTCTGCGAGCGGGCCGAGACTTGCGGACATCGAACCTCTACCGAGTGCTGGAGACGGCGGCGCCATCGCTGTTTGGCTGCTTTCTTTTTGCCGTCGCCCGCAAGCCAGAAGCCTAAAAGCCCCGCTTCACCCATAGATATGGAAGCAAGGCGATCTCGGCCAGCCCCGGCATGGGATCGTCCCTGCTGAACACGGCTTCGGTGTGAGCGATCCGGAGCGAGTTCACGTAGGACCGCCACGCCAGCTTACGTAGGACCGCCACGCCAGCTTGCCACCGGCGAGCGTCCCCAGAGCTGTGGGCAGGTCGGTCAGGATACGGACCCAACGGACGCCGGCGCGCGCGCGACACGGTTCGGGGGCGCAGCCGATCTGGTCGGCGAAGAGCAGGTATGGAAAATCCACACCCGCCCGGCCACCGAGCGAGTGATACCCCCAGGTCCGGGCATTGAAGTCGAGGAGCTTGTACTGGCCGTCTCGCGGGTCAAGCTTGTACTCCAGCTCGGCAAGACCGTAGTAGTCCACCGCCCGGAGCAGCCTTTTAGAAAGGCTCTCCAGCAGCGGCACGTAATTCCTGGACCATCACCTCACCGAGCCCGGCCACGGAAGCAGCGCGCCGAAAAAGCTCCACCAGCTCGTTTCGGGTGCGGGCTTTCCATGCCTTCGCCTTCGTGGCGTAGAGGAAGTGTTCCTTGATCGCCGGTTTGATCGCGAATGGAGGCTCCGCGTCGATGTCCCGAAGGTCAACTTCCGACTTCGGATACCACGTCCGCGGGACGGGAATGTCCAGCTGCTGGGCCAGCCTGTAGGTGTTGCGCTTGTCCCACGCCCACCGCACGGCATCCCACCCGCAGGTCGGCACCCGAAATCGTTCGCGGAGGCGATCCCGATGCCGGGAAAACGCGGCGACCGTCTCCTCCCTGGTGGGGAACAGAACCCAGCCGTCGAGATGGAGTCGGGTGCCGACCTCGAGTATCACGTCCACCGATCGGTCCTGGTCGCGAAGGCTGTCCACTCGCACGGCGCGAGTCGTGTATCGGGAGTGCGGCGAGATCGAGCGCTCGTCGTCGATCACGCACACCGGCAGGCCGCGCCGCCCGAGGCTGCGGACGATCCCAAGACCCTGGTAGTCACCTCCAACGACGACGGCGCCGACGCCGTCGGCGCGATTCACCCCGCGGGCTCCTGAGCGGAGTAGGCGGCGATCTGGCGAGCGGCCACGTCCGCGCCGGAGACAAACCGGCAGATCGGGCCGTAGCTGCCGTCCGCCAGAGCGCCGACGAAGTGAAGACCCGGAACGGACGATTCCAGCCACCGGTTGAGGACCGGGAACCCGCCCCGCTGGCGGATCCGATCCCGGAGCGAGGAAGCGATGAAGGGCAGTTTCTCCACGGCGGGCCTGTAGCCGGTTCCAAGGACCACGTGGTCCACGAGGCGCTTCGTGCCGTCGCTGAGATCGAGATAGACGCCACGCGCGTCCGGGATCGCTTCCACCACCGAGGTGTGCGTGGTCAGGCGGACGTGCCCGACCACCCGCTCCATGAGCCAGCGCGCGCCCGCAGGCCGTACGGCCCGCCTCGTGATCGCGCTTCTGACGCTGGTGGGAAGAAGGCGGAAGGCGAGCGGGAAATGCAGCAGCCAGTTCAGGCCTGGAGGCCCTACGTCACTTGGCGCGTACAGGATCCGTCGTCCGGGACCGCGATAGTCGTGGAGCTTGAGCCATCGCAGGCGCCCTCGCGCAATCAGCTCGACCCGCGCGCCGGCCTCGTTCAACAGCGCCGCCGACTCGATGGCGCTCTGGCCGCCGCCGACCACCGCAACGCTGGCTCCGCTGAATCGACTGAATTCTCGGTGTTCGCGCGTGTGCGACGCGAGTGATGCGGGAAGGCGGCAGGCTAACGCCGGAACGTGCTCGAAGCTGTCGATGCCAACGGCGACCACCGCACGCGACGCGCGAACGCTTCGCCCGTCGGTGAGCTCGACCTGGAACCCACCGTCCTCGCTGTTCAGCAGCTGGACGTGCGTGGGGTCGACCTCCGGGACGGCGTGCTGCTGAAACCAGAGGCCATAGTCGATGAAGAAGGGCAGCGGAATGGGAAGCTGCCGCTGAGCTCCCACGGCGGTCCGGTAGCTGTCCAAGCTGTAGGCTCCGCCAGGAGCTGAGAGGCTCGTGGCGCTCCATGCCGAGCGGAGGTTCATTCCGCGCGGCATGCTCTGCCAGAAGGCCATGGGCTGGCCGAAGATGAGAGCGGGAACGCGCGCCGCTCTCAGGTGGGCAGCCACGGAAAGGCCGTATGGCCCGGCGCCGATGACGACGACCGGATCTTGGTTCATGTGGCCGATGCGGTAAGAGAGAGGTGACGAAAAATCGCTTTCGCACACCACGCTACGGCCGATCACAGGGCGCCGAAATGGGCAACGCGGCACCGGCGGACAGCTCAGTCCCAGACTGGAGGCGATTGTCCCCTTGAGGCTCCACCCGGCGCAGACTTAACCTCAGTCGTAATGCTGCGTGCGGCGAACGGCGACCACCAATCCGGCAAGGCGGATGATCTCTTGCGCCTTACTCCTGGCCGCCTTGCCCGCCGGCTCAACGGCCAGCGGGTGGGACCCCAGCTGTGGGCCAACCGTCACCTGATCGGGTCGATCTCAGCCGGTCTGGCCCGGACTTTGATCACGGGCGGGCAGGGGTCGAGGTACCGTCTGCTCGGGCACATCTGGCTAGAGCTCCAGCGCTTTCTCGCGCCCGGTGTCCTGAACGTCGACCTCGCGGATCTCCGGATGGATACCACCCTGGTCGAGGGAGACGTCACGCGCCACTGCCGTCTGGTTCTCGGCGCCCTATGCAAGCTCCTCGAGTGCCGGAACGTATTCGAAATCGGGACGTACCTCGGACAGACCACCTGGCTTCTGGCTCACAACAATCCCGATGCCCACGTCTTCACGCTCGATCTGCCCACCCTTGACGCCGTCGATCACCTCAAGTACGACGTCACGGACCCCGAGTACTTCGTGGTGTGGGACCGCGGCGCTCGGTTCCGTGGTACCCCAGAGGCGGGTAGGATCACACAACTTTTCGGGGATTCGGCGACGTTCGATTTCTCGCCGTTCCACGGCAAGATCGATCTCGTCTTCATCGACGGAAGCCACAGCATGGACTACGTCAGGTCGGACACCGACGCGGCATTCAGGATGCTGTCCGATCGAGGCACGATCGTCTGGGACGATTACCTCTACTACCCGGGAATCTACAGAGTCGTAAACGAGCTCGCACCGCTCGTGGATCGACCGATCTTCCACATCGTCGGCACGCGTCTGGCCGTCTACAGCCGGGTCGACATTCTCAATGGCGGCTGGCCGGCGCTCAAACACGGCCCGCCTATCCCGCGATAGTGAGAAATCCAGTGGCCGCCTCATCCATACCGGCGGGGCGGGTTCGGACCGCGGGCCTCGACGCTCGTTCGGTGCCCAGTTCGAAGCTGGCAAAGATGATTGCCGTCGGAACGCTTCTGCTGCCGGCCGTCGCCGTGCGCGCGTGGGGGCTGCCTGGTGGGGGGCCGGTGGCGTACGACGAAGGCTGGTCGATCTCGAACGGCCGCTTCCTGGTGGCGGTCCTGACTCAGCCCCAGCGGTGGATGCCGCTTCATGGGCACGGCCACGTGTTCCTCTTCGGTCTCGACTGGAAGGTCGGATACGACCTCGTCCTCGGGGCTCTGATGGCGACCGGCGTAGCGCCTGAGAACCTGACCTGGTTCAGCGCCCTGGCCGGGCTCGTGATGGTGGTGGCGCTGGCGGCGCTGGCTCAAAGACGCTGGGGCGCTCCGGCGGCCGCCCTCGCGGGTGTCTTCGCAGCGGCGGTGCCGCTGAGCCTCGTCTACGAACATCGTGTCCTCTCCGAGGCCGCCTACCTGGCCGGTCTGGCGCTGGTGCTCTTGCTCCTGGACCGCTGGTGGGATGCCCGACCTTCAAGAACGCTCGCCACCCTGACCGTCGTCACCATCGTGGGGACCCTGAGCTTGAACTACCGCCTCCTGCCGATCCTGCTGCCGATCGTCCTGGTGCTCGGCTGGCTGACATGGTGGTACCGGCATCACGATCTGCCGCCGATTGCGCCGATCGGACGCTTGGGGCTCCTGTGCCTGGTTCCCACCGTGGCCATCGTGGGGACCTACCTGCTGCTTGGTGCGGCGGCTGCCGTCGGGCTCCCGCACTTGCCCCCTCTGCTGAGCCGACAGTTCATTCACTCCGGTGCCGGAGCGCCCCTTCCCTTCGCCTTCCCAGATTTTTATCTCCGTACGCTCTGGGAGTTTGGAGGGCCAACGCTCCTTCTCGCGGTGGGACTGGGTTTGGTCGCCTGCCTGTGGAGCTGGAGGAGACTCGATCCCCTGGCCGCGATCGCGATCGGGAGCATGGTCGGCACCCTCCTTTTCTTCAGCGCCGCTCACGACAAGGCGCCGCGGGCGATCGTCGCCTGCGTCCCGTTCGCCGCGCTGGTCATTGCCCGGGGCGTAACGCTGCTCAGGAGCCCCGCGCTGCAGTGGACCGTCGCCCTCACGCTCTGTGCGACGTGTCTCGTGACCGGCTGGACGGAAAGCAGCTTCGCGCGAGAAGCGAGCGGCACCGCGCAGGCCGGCCGATGGCTCGCCGCACACCCAGGTCCGATCGTTACGACTCGCGGCCCGGTATTCGTCGCCTACACCGAACAGAGATGGGACGTCGTCGCCGGGGTCGATCCCGAGCACGGGATCGTCACGCCGGCCGCCGGTTCGACCATCGAGAGCCTGCGCCATGACGCCGCGCGCTGGGTGGTCGTCGACGCCCATGCCCTCCTTATGAGCGCGAGCCCGATCTTCGCGCAACTGCTCGGGTGCGGCCGGCCTGCTGCAGAATTCGACGACCCGGCCGATTGGTCACGCCTGCAGTTCCTCGAGGACGCCGACAGCCTGCATGTGGGCTACGACGCCGTGCTCCTGAAACGCGAGCAGATTCTTCGAGCAAGTCAAGGCAGAGAGGTCATTCGAATCTACGACCTCGACGCTGCCGGCACCGCCTCCTGCAGCTGAAGCTTCAAGCCCAACCTTCAACCCAGTGGCGGATCGAGGTGGCGACGTGCTCCACGTGGTGCAGCGGGAGCTCGGGGTACATCGGCAGGGAGAGGCTGCGTGCTGCCAGGCGCTCGGTGCGGGGGAAAGCGCCCTCGCGATAGCCGAGCGCTTCCAGAACAGGCTGGCGGTGAAGCGGGATCGGATAGTGAATGCCGGTCTCGATGCCGTCCGATGCCAGGGTGGCGCGGAGCTCGTCGCGGCGGTCCAGGTCGATGACGAATAGGTGATAGACGTGGCGTCCATCCTCCTCGGCCGGGGGGAGTCCGATCGGCAGGCCGCCAAGGTGCTTCAGGTACGAGGCCGCGAGCCTGCGCCGGCGGTTGTTCCAGCTGTCGAGGCGCGGAAGCTTGACCCTGAGAATCGCGGCTTGCAGCGTATCCAGGCGATGGTTCATCGGGGTCGCCTCGTGCACGTACTTGACCCGCTGGCCGTAGGACCGCAGGACTCGCGCTTTGTCTGCGAGCGCCGGGGAGTTCGTGACCAGCATTCCACCATCGCCGAAGGCGCCGAGGTTCTTGGAGGGATAGAAGCTGAAAGCGCCAGCGAGGCCGAAGCTGCCCGCCCGTTTGCCATGCCACACGGCCCCGTGCGCCTGACAGGCGTCCTCGATCACCGCGAGACCGTGTGTCGCGGCCAGCGCCACGATCGCGTCGATCTCTCCGATGCGGCCGAAGAGGTGGACTGGGACGAGGGCCCGCGTGCGCGGCGAGATGCAGGCCTCGACAGCCGCTGGATCCATCCCGCCCTGCTCGTCGCAATCGCTTAGGACGGGTCGCGCCCCGACCGCGAGGATCGCCGCGACGGTGGCGATGAAGGTGTTTGCCTGGGTGATGACCTCGTCCCCCGGTCCGATCTCTGCCGCGCGAAGGGCGAGCTCGAGCGCCGAGAGGCCGGAATCGACGCCAACGGCATGGCCGGTCCCGCAGAAGACCGCGAACTCGGCCTCGAAGCGCTCCAGGTCATGCCCCAAAACGAAGTCGCCGCGGCTCAACACGGTCTCGATCGCAGCGATCAGTGCCGGCTGCAGCGCCCGCGTCTGCGCACCAAGATCGACGAACGCGACATGCCTGTTCGGGGTGACGCGAGCAGGCTCGGGCCGGAAACCTGTGAGCACTGTCTCGACGCTACCTCGAGGATGGACCGGGCGCGATGGGGTGTTTGTCCCGCTCGCCTCGGGGACTGTGGGCGCCAATTGACAACATGTCTCATTTTCATCCGCCGGCCCCCGCGATAAAGTCGAATCAATGTCCGGCACCGAGATTGCTACATGTCGATGTCAAGGTGGTATGCGCTCGTGAACGGAAGATTGAGAGCTGGCGGCGCCAGATTCCTGATCCTGGTGCTGCTCGCGCTGATCCTGTTCGACCTGGCCGCCCCGAGTCCCATGAAGCCGGCGCTGGCAGCCACCAACCCGATCGTCACGGAGAACCAGCAGCCTGGTACAGGCGCGTGGCTGATCGGCTCGCAGCAGTCCACTGACGCCACCGGCCAGATCAAGGGCTACGCCTCGGCGACCAGCGTTTATCAGAACCAGAGTATCGCTATCTCCATCACGACCAACCCTGCGCAGACATACACGATCGACTTCTATCGCATCGGTTGGTACGGCGGCGTGGGGGGCCGCTTTCGTCTTCACGTCGGCCCGCTCGACGGCACGACGCAGCCAACGTGCCCGACCGACCCCAACACGGGACTGATCGCCTGTAACTGGACTCCGAGCTACACCCTGACCGTTCCCGGCGATTGGACAACCGGGACTTATGTCGCGCTGCTCACCAACGCGCAGGGGTATCAGAACTACGTGCTCTTCGTGGTCAAGGACGGCCGCGCGGCGCCTCTTCTGTACCAGGAGGCGGTCACGACCTACGAGGCCTACAACAACTACCCGAATGACGGCCTCACCGGCAAGAGCCTCTACACGTACAACAGCTACGGGGCCAACACCGTCGCGGGAGATCCACGTGCGGTCAAGGTATCGTTCGACCGCCCCTACACGGCGAACGGCTCCGGACAGTTCTTCTACTGGGAGGTCTATTTCGTCCGCTGGCTCGAGCGCAACGGCTATGACGTCACGTATACGACCGATGTGGATACGCACGCCAACGGCGGCGCGCTGCTGAACAGCAAAGGATTCCTGTCCGTGGCCCACGACGAGTACTGGTCGAAGGAGATGCTCGACGCCGCCCAGGCCGCACGCGACGCGGGAGTGAACGTCGGTTTCTTCACGGCGGACGCCGCCTTCTGGCAGATCCGATTCGAGACCTCGGCGTCAGGCGCGGCCAATCGGGTCATCGTCTGCTACAAGAACGCCACCATCGATCCCGTGCAGGGGCCGACGACCACCGTCGAATTCCGTGATCCGCCGGTCAATCGACCCGAGCAAACCCTCGAGGGCGTCCAGTTCACGTCGTCGATCGCCTTTGGTGGCACGGTGCCCTACGTCGTGACCAACAGCTCGAGCTGGGTCTACGCGGGCACCGGCTTCCACGATGGCGATTCGGTGCCTGGCATCGTCGGCTACGAGATGGATCGCCTGATGTCGACCTACGCGGGGCCCAACACAACCAACCAGACGCTTCTTTCCCACTCCCCGTTCATGGACTCCGGCGGGCTGGCCGGCTACGCCAATTCGTCCATCTACCAGGCTCCGAGCGGGGCGTGGGTCTTCGCCGCGGGCACGATCTCGTGGAGTCGGGGGCTGGAAAATATCTTTCCCGGGGATCAGAGCGCCGATCCAAGGATCCAGCAGACGACCGCGAACGTCGTGAACGCCTTGATCAACGGCGCGCCGATCGTCCAGAAACTCACCATGTCGGCTCCGGCGAGCACGACCGCCGGGCAGTCCTTCACCGTGAGTGTCACGGCCGCCAACTCCCAGGGCAACCCGGTCGCGACCTATCAGGGGGCCGTCCACTTCACAGCGCGGACGCCGGGGTGCACCAGTTCTCGGTCACCCTGAAGACGGCGGGCAACCAGACGGCAAGCGTCGTCGATACCGTCAACGCCGGCCTCAGCGCGACCGTGACCGTGGGGGTGACGGCCGGCCCTGCCGTCACGCTCAGCCTCGCCGCTCCCTCGAGCGCGAAGGCGAACCAGCCCTTCAACGTCACCGTGACCCTGCGCGACCAGTTCGGGAACGTGGCCACCGGCTACCGTGGCGCCGTCCACTTCACGTCCACCGACATCGTCGCCCAGACCCTGGGCGACCTCCCCGCCGACTACACCTTCACCAGCGGGGATGCAGGGACCCACACCTTCTCCGTCACCCTGGTCACGGTGGGCAATCAGACCATCACCGTCGCGGACATGGCGAACAGCACCCTCAACGCCACCAGCCCGCCGATCGCAGTCGGCCTGCTCTAGTCGCCATGGTTGGCCCGCGTTCGACCAGGGTTGCCGCCATCCGAGTCCGCTGCGCCTCGTCTCTGGTCTCCGCCGTGTTCGTCCTGTCCGTGTTCGGCGCGGCCATGCCGAGCCTGGTGCAACTGGCGCGAGCGGCCGGCAATCCGATCGTCACCGAGAACCAGCAGCCCGGCGACGCCTCCTGGCAGCTCGGGTCTCTGGTTTCCGACGACGCGACCGGGCAGATCAAAGGCTACGCGTCGACGACCAGCGTCAATCAGAACCAGAGCATCACCTTCTACGTCACCACCAACCCGGCGCAGACGTACACGATCAACTTCTTTCGCATCGGTTGGTATGGAGGCCTCGGCGGTCGCCTTCGTCTCCACGTCGGCCCGCTCGACGGAATGACCCAGCCATCCTGCCCGACGGATCGCACCACAGGCATGATCGGCTGCGCGTGGACAGCGAGCTACACCCTCAGCGTTCCGGGTGACTGGACCAGCGGGGTCTACCTCGGCCTGCTGACCAATGCGCAGGGCTACCAGAACTACTTGATCTTCGTGGTCAAGGACGGGCGCCCGGCGACCTTCCTCTACCAGGAGAGCGTCACGACGGGCGAGGCCTACAACAACTACCCGGACGACCGCGTCACCGGAAAGAGCCTCTATGAGTACAACAGCTACGGGGCCAACACGGTCGCGGGAGATCAACGCGCGGTCAAGGTGTCGTTCGACCGGCCGTACACCGCGAATGGCGCGGCGTTGTTCCTCGACTGGGAGGTCTACCTAGTCCGCTGGCTCGAGCGCAACGGCTATGACGTCACCTATTCGACCGACGTCGACACGCACGCCGCCGGCGCCGCGCTGCTGAACAGCAAGGCTTTCATCTCCAGCGGTCATGACGAGTACTGGTCGATGGACATGTTCAACGCGGCGAAGTCGGCTCGGGAGGCGGGCACCAACCTCGCGTTCTTCGGCGCCGACACCGCCTTCTGGCAGGTACGGTTCGAGTCCTCCGCCGCCGGCATCCCGAATCGGGTCATGGTTTGCTACAAGGACGCAGCCATCGACCCGGTGCAGGGGCCGACCACCACGGTGGCCTTCCGCGACCCGCCGGTGAATCAGCCCGAACAGACCCTGGTGGGCGTTCAGTTCACGAACATGGTCAATTACGGCAACAACGTCGGCTACGTGGTGACCAACAGCTCGAACTGGGTCTACGCAGGCACCGGCTTCCAGGATGGCGATTCGGTGCCTGGCATCGTCGGCTACGAGATGGATCGGCTGATGTCGAACTATCCGCCGCCGCCGAACACGAGCTACACACTCCTCTCCCACTCGCCATACACCAGCAGCGGCGGCGTGCCCGACTACGCCAACTCGTCGATCTATCAGGCTCCGAGCGGGGCGTGGGTCTTCGCGGCCGGTTCCATCTCGTGGAGCTGGGGCCTGGATAACTTCAACTACACGCTCGCCGACCCACGGATCCAGCAGACGACCGCGAACGTCCTGAACGCCTTCCTTAACGGCGCGCCGATCGTCCAGAAACTCACCATGTCGGCTCCGGCGAGCACGACCGCCGGGCAGTCCTTCACCGTGAGTGTCACGGCCGCCAACTCCCAGGGCAACCCGGTCGCGACCTATCAGGGGGCCGTCCACTTCAATTACACCTTCACCAGCGCGGACGCCGGGGTGCACCAGTTCTCGGTCACCCTGAAGACGGCGGGCAACCAGACGGTCACGGTGGTGGACCTCGCCGACCCGACGCTGACTGCGACCGTGACCGTGACGGTGACTGCCGGCCCTGCCACCGCGCTCATCCTCAACACCCCGTCGGTGGCGAAGGCGACCCAGCCCTTCAACGTCACCGTGACCCTGCGCGACCAGTTCGGGAACGTGGCCACCGGCTACCGGGGCACCGTCCACTTCACCTCCACCGACCTACTCGCCCAGACCCTGGGCGACCTTCCCGCCGACTACACCTTCACCAACGGGGACGCGGGGACTCACACCTTCTCCGTCACCCTGGCCACGGTGGGTAATCAGACCATCACCGTCGCGGACACGGCGAACACCACGCTCCGGGCCACGAGCGTGCCAATAACGGTCAGCGCGCTGTAGAAACCGAAGGGACCTTGCGCGGTTGAAGCCGCGCCGACGAATTTGATCCCCCCGCAACGCCCGATTTCACATCCACGTCGCCTGAATTGGCCGGAGCTCATCCGCCAGACGTAGAGCGCAGGCGTGGACTGCCTGGCAATCTCTGGGCGGCCAATGGGCTTTTGCCCCCGCCGCGATTTCGCGAGCCCCTGGCCACATCGACATCTTCGAGCGCGGGACCGACAACGCGGTGTGGCACCTCACCCTGGGCTGATCCCGCTCGCCGCCGGAGACGACCGACCGTGAAGTAATCTCACCGCGTGTGGCGCACGATCACGTCGATGGCGGTGGTCGGCGCCCTCGCGATGGGCGCCGTCACGATGCCCGCGGACGCGGTTCGAACCGCCGCCCAGCCCGTCGACTACTTTCAGTTCCCGCTGCCGTCGTGGGCACCACACTGCCTCGGATTCGGGAGCGAGTGGCGCTACTGCGACGGGACCGTGCTGCGGCGATGCAGCGCGAGTGGAGCGATCTGGCTGCATACCGGGGTGGACATCACGACCGGGATCCAGCCGGTGATGGCCGCC
>WNFD01004559.1_pt1 | contig 13875 bp, 16 predicted proteins | sample 5400491 | NCBI WGS metagenome assembly WNFD01 (sample SAMN13153343, study PRJNA577476) | soil metagenome | isolation source: 120 cm saprolite under Douglas fir tree site 2 hole 2 replicate 2 | place: USA:California | collected 2015-04-18
AATATCGCGTGGAGATCGTTGATGAGGCGATCGAGAATAGCGAAGTACAGCCTGGAAGACCTGATGTTTTTTTCTACTACCGCTTTCAACGTGGACGTCCCGCAATCAATGTACAAGGCACGGGGAAGAACGGGAGAGCAGTACAGAGGCACCTCGAACGCGACTCGTTGCAGCCTGATCAGTCGGTTCTCGCGCAACGTAAAGATCCAGACCTCTATCCCGAGGTCACTTGGATGGGACGGCAGTTCGGCGCCATTCAGACATTTCGGGAGTGGACATTCGGTCGCTATGCTCAGCTACGGCAACCGCAGCCGGCTGACTTCCCTGGAGACATCCTGGTTCCCGATTCCCGAAATCTTGCGCTCGTCCTGAATAGCATCGAACACAAGGAAGGGGTCCGCTTCAATAATCTACTCAAGCGATTCCTTCCGCGATTCGAACGTATGTCCACATTAGTTTCGGGTGGTACGGTACAGTTCTACTTACACGAAGCCGGGCTTTCCGCTCCTATCCCACCGACGCGCCTGTCCGACGGAACGATTCGATTTGTTGCGTTGCTGGCGACGCTTCTGGTGCCAACACCGCCGCCATTGGTGTGCATCGAGGAACCGGAACTAGGACTGCATCCCGACGCGCTGGGATTGCTTGCAGAAATACTCGTGACTGCGTCAATGCGAACGCAGCTCGTGGTCACAACTCACTCGGAGGTGCTGATTTCTGCTCTCTCCAACAAAGTTGAGGCCGTTGTGGTCTGTGAGAATGCAGGCGGTGGAACGATGCTCCGGCGTCTTGAGGCAGGCAAACTTTCTCATTGGCTAGATAGCTATCGTCTTGGTGAAATCTGGCGAATCGGCGAGATCGGAGGCAATCCGTGACCACGGTGGCAATTTACCTTGAGGGTGGCGGAGATACAGCGGAACAGAAAGCGCAACTTCGTCGAGGCATGGATGATTTTCTGAGGTCGCTCAAGGACCGCGTGCGCGAGAAGCGGTGGCAATGGAGACTCGTGCCTTGCGGTGGTCGCCAGGGAGCCTTCGACGCTTTCCAGCATGCGCGTCGACAATCATCTGCCATCGACATCATCGTGCTCCTTGTGGATTCCGAATCCGCCGTAATAGTGACCAGCCGCGCCGGGCATTTGCGCCAGCGGCAAGGAGACGGCTGGGATCTAACCGGAGTATCGGAAGATCACATCCATCTCATGGTGCAAACCATGGAGGCTTGGATTGTCGCCGATCCGGAGGCGCTGGCGACATACTATGGCCAGGGCTTTCGCAGCAACGCGTTGCCTAGTCGACAGAATCTTGAGGAGGAACCCAAGGCTGACTGCGTACGAAAACTCACGATAGCAACGCAAGACACCACCAAAGGCGAGTATCACAAAATTCGTCACGCGTCTGACCTATTGGCCAGGATTTCCGCAGAGAAGGTTCGCTCCCGCTGTCCTCACGCGGAATTCCTATTCGCCACACTTTCCCAGCTGATCAGATAATTGGAGCCAGAGTCGATTAACCCCGCCAGCCATCAGCCGTAATCTGCGCGAGAGCGGCAAGATAGGGTTCGTTCAGGTTCGATCCCGGCACCGGATCATGAGGAATGTCGAGCATTTTCTCGGCAAGGATCGAGCCCACGGCGCGGATGGCATCATGCCGGTCGAGGCTCTCGCTGATGAGACGGTCTGCCGTATGTTGCACGGGATATTCCTCGCCAAGCGCAATTTGATTTTCGACGATGAATGGATCCCAGCATCCGCGCGCGTTCGGCGGGCGAAGATTCGCCTTTCTGTCGGCGCCTCCAACGGGTCGTAGCGTTTCACGGGTTCGCGGGAAACAATGCGCGTGGAGTGGATTTATTCGCCGTCAGATATTCGCCTTGAACTTCGGCGCCTCGCCGCGCTCTCTCGCGACTCTCGCCAGTCGACGTAGCGCGGCGCGTTTTTGCGGCGTACGACGATCGCCCGTGTTGACCGGAACATAATCCAACCCGACAAACCCAAGTTCCGCCTTGCGCTTCTCGATGTGCTTGGCCTGCTGTTTCAGGCTGGTTTCGATCATGGGAGCAGCGCCTTCAAATAAGCCAATCCGAATTCGTCGAGCGTCTCCTCGCGGATTCTTCGATCAAGGTAGGTATCTTCGAGCCTTTCAGCAAGCTGGAGCAGTTTCACGGCCTGGCCGAGCATGTCCGGCGCGTGATTGGTCGCGACGCTGCGCGCCTTGCGGCACGATACCGGCTACTTCGCAGCATCAGAGCACGGCAGCGGCGAGCGCGGCGGCACCGAAGCCCGCGCCCAAGGCCGCTCATTCGCGGTTCGTCGCGGCCATCGTCGTGACGGCGCCGACGCAGCCGACCAGGCTCGGCCAGCCGCCTTGCAGGATGCCGGCGGCGGCGAAGGCGACGAAGAGATTGCCGGGCGCCAGGCGCAGGAGCCGCGGCAGTAGGCCGCTTTGCGGCAACGCGCTTGCCGCAAGAAAGCCGCCGGCGCGCATCGCGTAGCTGGCGGCACCGACCGCGAGAACGACGCCGAGAATTTGCCCGTCAGGCATCGTCGCCGCGCAGTGCGCTGAGCAGCGTGCCGGCGCCGCCGCCGCACAGCATCGCCCAGCTTGGCCCGACCGTCCCGGCAACCGCCACGCCGACCGCGGCCGAGACCGTCCACGGCAGCAGACTGCGCCGACCGCGCCATTGCGTCGGCAGGAGCGCGACGACGAAGGCGAGCGGCAGGAACGCCGCCGCGACCGCCAAGGGACCGGCGGGATCGAGCGGCCAGGCGTGCCCAAGTGCGGTGCCGCCGATCCAGCCAAGCGCCATCGGCAGGCTGCTGCCCAGCAGGTAGCCGGCATCGCGCCGGCCACGCTCGGCCTCGGCGACAGTCATCAACCAGGACGCGTCGGCGAGCAGCGCCAGCATCGGCAGCATCACGCGTCCAGGCACGTCGGCGAACAGCTGGCGCAGATGCGCTCCCATCACCAGGTAGCGGGCATTCGTGGCGATGCACGCGAGCACCATCGCCGCGATCGGCAGCGGCATCGCCCACAGACCCAGCGTGACGGCTTGCGCCGTCGCGGAGTATACGACCAGGCTGAAGAGCACCGCCGACGCGAAGTCGAGCCCGAGGCCGCGATAGGCAACTCCCATGACAATGCCGCCGACCCCATTGCTGAGGATGAACGGCAGAGCCGCCACGAAGCCGCGGCGGAACCCCGCTCCCGAGAACGGCAATGGTGTGAAGGATGATTTGGCGGCAGTTGACATTCTAATGACCATGGCCATTAGAATAAGCTAGCCACGCGATGTCAACCGATCCCACACGCGCATTGGCGCAATTCTTCGGCGGCCGCGTCTGCCTGGACTTCGCCAATACGATGGATTGGCGCACCTCGGCGGCGCCGCAGGAGCTGGTGCCCGACTACGCGACGCTGCTCAAATGGAGCAAGCTGCGCGGCACGCTGCCCGCGCAGTCAGTCGCGCGGCTGCGGGCACGAGCCGCTAAGGCCGCGTCGGATGCGGCTTCCGTCCTGCAGCAGGCGCGCGCGCTGCGTGCCGAGATCTGGCAAGCGGCCGAGGCGTTGCGGCGCGGCGAGCCTGTGGAGCTCAGGCCAATCAACCGGCGGCTCGCGGGCCTGCCAGCACAGCCGCCTCTCGTCAGGGCCGGCGCCGGTTACCTCTACGACCTGCCGGGCAAGGTGCTGGAGGAGCCGCTCTGGCCGGTGCTCTGGTCCCTGAGCGCCCTGCTCGCCTCCGAGGACGCCGCCCGTATCGGAAGCTGCGAGGCGCAGGGCTGCGGCTGGTTCTTCGTCGATGCGAGCCCCAATCGATCGCGGCACTGGTGCTCCAGCGAAATCTGCGGCAATCGCGAGCGCGCTCGGCGCGCCTATGCGAAGCGTCGCTCGCTTCTCGATGCTTCCGAAAGCTAGTTTTCGCGGGAAGAGCGCCTGCGGAGGGCGTCAGTGCCTGGTGCGAGGCAAGGCCGTCAGCCGGGCAATGCGTTCGTGCGCGTCAGGGTGGCTGCGCATCAGGGCGCCGACGGGATCCGGGAAGGACGACGGTGCCCGTGTCCCATGGGCCGTGACGGAGTCGAGCTTGCGCAGCGTCTCGACGAGCCAGAAGGGACCGCCCATCAGCCCCGCCGCAAGTCGGTCGGCATCGTATTCGCGGGTGCGCGACAGCCCGTGCCGCAACATCGTTGCGAGCACTGGAGCCACGACGAAGAGCAGCAGCATCGGGAGGAGTGGTGTCGTGGCGGCGCGGGCACCCGCGCGCGCGAAGCCTTGCCACAACAGCTCCCAGCGCGCGCGGTCGCCGGGTGCAACGAGGCGGATCGTGACGGCCATGGGAACCGCATTCCGACATCCCTCGCCTGGACGGCCGATCCGTCCATTTACGACACGATAGCTCGAACGCCGGGCGCCAAGAAGCCGTCCGGGAAAATTAGAGTTGCGCAGAGTGGCGGGCTTCGCTATTTTGTTCCTGTTTTGTTCGATCTTTGACATCGTTGAAGCTTAGGAGCCCGGGGATTCCCCGCAGGGAATGGTCTCAACATCTAGGGAGATCACCTACATTGCCCCTGCATCGCCAAGGCAGGCATACAAGATGTAGTGAACCGATGTCCCGCTTGCGCCGCGGGCGAATGCAGGTGAATGATCCGTCGCGGTCCTTGCGGGTTCGATCCGACTTGCGAGCGGCGGCGGATCGATTTGAACATCCGGCCAATCCGATGCTCGCAGTTCACTGGCTCAAATTCGGCGCCGAGCTGCTGGTGCTGCCGCCGGCGAGCCTCTTTCTGCTGTTCGCCGCCGGGCTGGTGGTCGCCCGACGCCGCCGCCGGCTCGGTGGCGGGATGCAGCTCGGCGCGCTGCTCCTTCTCATCGCTCTTTCACTGCCCATCGTCGGGCAGAGCTTGCTGCGCAGCCTCGAACCGGAGGGGCCGCTCGATATCGCCACCGTTGCGCGATCCGGCGCAGGGGCCATCGTGGTGCTTGCTGGCGATCTCGCCGAGACGCCGGAATATGGCGGCGTCACGATCGGCGCCCTGACCCTCGAGCGCCTCCGCTACGCGGCGCGGCTGGCCCGGCAGAGCGCGCTTCCCGTGCTCGTCACCGGCGGCATCCTCGACGAGGGTGGCCGGCCTCTGGCCGCCCTCATGCGCGACGCGCTGACCGCGGATTTTGGCATCGCGGTACGCTGGGTCGACGACCGCGCGCAAACGACCGACGAGAATGCGCGGTTCAGCGCCGCGATCCTGCGCTCTGAAGGCATCGGCACTGTCGTGCTGGTGACGCACGCATTCCACATGCGGCGCGCCGCCCTGGCCTTTGCGGAGGCCAGGCTCACGGTCGTTGCAGCGCCGACGATGTTCACGCCGAGCGGGACAGCGCCGGAGACGCTGGTGCCGAGCGCGCGGGCCCTGCGCCTCAGCTACTTCGCGCTGCACGAATGGCTCGGACTCGTCTGGTACCGGCTGGGCTACCTGGTTTCGGCCGCTTTTTGACCGTGTTCCCGGTACCGCGGCCTGCCGTCTCCATAATTCTTTCATAGAAGGTGCGGCACATTGCCTCGTTATCTTCGCCTCCGCACCGCCTTGGGTCCGATATGTCGATTGCCGCCACCGTCGAATCGCCAAGCCATTTGCCGCCCATGACGGCCGGCATGGTGAGGCGCGTTTGGCGATGACCGACGAGCCCCGGTTGAGTGCCAGCGGCGGCGAGCTGGCCTTCGGCGACGGCCCGGACGGAGAGCTCCTCGGTGCGGTCTATGCCTATTGGGACAGCAAGCGGCGGGGACGCGCCATGCCGTCTCGGGCCGACATCGACCCGCTGGAGATGAAGGCGTTTCTGCCGCAATTGGTGCTGCTCGACGTCAAGGGTGAGCCGCCGCGCTTTCGCTATCGGCTGGTCGGCACGGAAGTGACACAAGTGCGCCGCGGCTTGGGCAAGAGCGATCCGACCGGGCAGTTCGTCGACGAAGTGACGCACCATCAGGGCACCTCGGCGGTGCTCTATCACTACCGCCGGGTCGTCGCGGAGCGCAAACCGTCGACCGATGCCGGAACCTATCGACCGACGGGCGAGCGCCCCTGGGTGCGTTTCTCGCGCCTCGTCCTGCCGCTCTCGGCGGACGGCGCGGCGGTCAATATGCTGCTGGTGGCGCTCGCCCCGATTCGCTAACGCCGCATCGCCCTCCACCCACCCCGCGGGTAGGCGGCGCGGCAGCCTGCCACTCGAGTTAATGGAATTTACATCAAATTGTCCTTCAATCAGGCGACGAACCACTTTTTCGTGCCGGTCCGTGGCTCCAGGATCGGGAAATGACCTGAAATCGAACAAACGAGGCATGCCGTGCGAAGGCTGGTCAATTTTCATATCGGAACGAAGATCTATTCCGTCGTCGGCCTGCTCTCCGTCGTCTCGATCTGCATCGCCGGCCTCGCCTTGTCGGCGATGGCGACCTATAACCGGCAGGTCGCCGAGATGCAGAACGCTTCGCAGCGCGCCTTTATCGGCGAGCAGATCAACACGATGGTTTACGCGGTGGTGATGGATTCACGCGGCGTCTACATGGCGCGCGACCGCGCCGAGGCCGAGAAGTTCGGCAACCCGCTGATCAAGAATCTGCGCGTCATCGAAAAGCTGATGCAAGCCTGGCAGGAATTGCTGCCCGAGGCGCGCAAGCACGAGACCGACAAGGCCTGGGATAACGTCAAGAAATTCGTCGAGTATCGCAGCGAAACCGTGCGCCTCGGCGTCGAGAGCGGCTCGTCCGCGGCACGTGAATTCGGCGACAACGACGTCAACCGCGCGAACCGCCAGAGCCTGAACAAGGAGATTCAGACCCTTGCCGAAAGCACCAACGCCGAGATCACCCAGCTGAAGAACGCGCTCGACGGTTACTACAGCACGAAGATGATCGAGCTCATTGCGTTGACTGCGATCGGCGTTCTCACCTCGTTTGGCCTGTCGATGATGACAGTGATCGGTTTCATCACCCGCCCGATCGCCGCTTTGACGCAGGTGATGAAGCAGCTTGCCGATGGATCCAGCGATGTCATCGTTCCCGGCACCGACCGCGGCGACGAGCTCGGCGAGATGTCGCGTGCCGTCCTCGTCTTCCAGGAGAACATGGCAAAGACCCATGAGCTCGAGGAAGCCAAGCGCACCGAGGAAGCCGCGGCGGAGGCCCGTCGGGTCGGGCTGGAGAAGCTGATCAATGATTTCGGCGGCGATGTCGACGGCGTCGTTCAGGCGGTCGCCAGCTCGGCGGGCGAGATGCGAAGCACCGCCCAGTCGTTGTCCGCCACCGCCGAGGAGACTGCGCAACAGACTACGGCGGTTGCCGCCGCTGCCGAGGAAGCGTCGAGCAATGTGCAGACGGTCGCCTCCGCTGCCGAAGAGCTGCATGCCTCGATCGCCGAGATCGGCCGGCAGGTCGCCCGTTCCGCCGAGATCGCCGACAAAGCCGTTAGCGAGACCGCGCATACCGATACCAATGTCGCGGCGCTGGCCGCGGCGGCGCAAAAGATCGGCGAGGTCGTGCAGCTCATCCAGGACATCGCCAGCCAGACCAATCTGCTTGCTCTAAACGCGACCATCGAGGCAGCGCGGGCCGGCGAGGCGGGCAAGGGGTTTGCCGTCGTCGCATCCGAAGTGAAGTCGCTGGCCACTCAAACGGCAAAGGCGACCGAGGAAATCGCCGGCCAGATCAATGCGATCCAGAGCGCCACCGGCTCGGTCGTCTCGGCGATCCGCGGCATCGGCACCACGATCACGGAAATGAGCGAGATCGCTACGGCGATCGCCTCGGCGATCGAGGAGCAAGGGGCGGCGACGCGTGAGATCGCCGGGAACGTCCAGCAGGCCGCCGCCGGTACCAACGAGGTTTCGAGCAACATCGCGACCGTGACGGCGGCGACAAGCGAGAATGGCGCCGCCGCCAGCCAGGTCCTCGAGACGGCGACCGCGCTCGCACAGCAGGCCGACACGCTGCGCCAGCGCGTCGATCAATTCGTCGGTGCCGTCCGCGTCGCTTGAGCGATCACTCCGCCAGGCGGCCCATTCGCGGCGTGCCCTGATCGGGACCGGTCATGGCGTAACCGCCATCGACCGGCAAATCGATCCCGGTGATCTGCCGGGCGTCATCGGAGCACAAGAAAAGTACCGCACGGGCGACGTCGTCGGCATCGCCGACACGGCCGAGCGGATGATAGTCGGCGGCAATCCGGTCGGCCTTGGCGCGGTCGCCTTTGGTGAGGCGTTCGATGATCGCGGACCACGTCCAACCCGGCGCGACCGCGTTTACCCGGATCCCATCCGCCGCCAGCTCCATTGCCTCGTTACGCGTCAGCTGCAGGATCGCCGCCTTGCTCACGGGGTAGAGCGCGCGACCGCGCTGCCCGTACTTACCGGCAATGCTGCTGAAATTGACCACCGCACCGCCGCCGCGGCGGCGCATATGCGGCGCGACCTCGCGCACGAAGACGGCACCGCCGACGAGATTGACGTTGAGCGAGGCCAGCCACTCCGCCCGGCTCGAGGCCAGCCCGTTGTCGAGAAAGCTGCAGGCATTGTTGACGAGGATATCGATGCCGCCGAAGCTCGCTGCCGTCACCGTGACGCAGGCCGCGATCTGCGCGTCGTCGGTGACGTCGGTGTGCTGATAAAGCACTCCCTCGCCGAGTTCCGCCGCGAGAGCCATTCCCGGATGGTCCCCGATATCGGCGATAACCACCTTGGCGCCGGCAGCATGAAATTCTCGCACGATCGCGGCTCCGATACTCGTCGCGCCGCCGGTGACGATCGCCACCTTGCCCGCAAATCCCCTCATCCGCCGCGCTCCCACTCGGCGATCATCTCGTCGGCGGTCGTGATCGTGGCGAGCATCGCCAGGCTCGCCAGGCTCGCCCGATGCGTCTCCGCGCTCGCCGCCGAGCAGGCATCGGCCACGACGATCGTGTCATAGCCAACGTCGCTGGCGTGACGAACCGTGCTTTCGACGACGAAATTCGTTGCGATACCGGCGATGATCAGTCGCGAGGGCGTCAAACCGTCGACGATGTCCTTGAGCGACGAAGCGTAGAAGGCGTTATTCCGCGAATGGGTAACGACGACCTCGCCAGGCAGTGGCCCGAGCCCGTCATAGAACTCGGCGCCCCAGCTCCCCTCCACCATCACCTTGTTGGCGACGACGCGCCGCCAGATTTCGGCATTGGTCTTGACGTCGGAATGGTCGGCTGCGAAGGCGATGCGCACCGAAATCACCGGCACGCCATTTGCGCGGGCTCCGGCGAGGAGCCGTTTGGCGGCCCCGATGACGGCGGTACGCTCAGCGCTGTGCTCGGCGACGCCGAGACGAATCCGGCCTTCGGGGTGCAAGACCTCGTTCTGATAGTGCAGCGCGAGCACGACGTCGGTCATGGGCGAGCCGCCGCCCTAGCGCCGCGATGAGGCGGCGGCGACCCGGCGTGATCGGTCGCGCGCGCGAGGATCATGCTGACCTGGCAGAGCGGGCGCTTGGCCTCCTTGGCCCAGGCAAGCAGCGCGGCCTCGACCTTGGCGCGGTCGGCCTTGCCCTTGGGCTCGCCGCTGAAACCGCCCCATTCGTTCAGCCCGCTCACCACGTAGGGCGTCAGGATGAAGCTGTCCTTGCCGACCATGCGGAGGAAATAGGCGGCCGAATTGCCGCCCAACTGGCTGAAGCGTTTGGCGAGGTCGTCCCAGAGCGCGACGACTTTGCCGTCCGGCCAGTCCGCGAGGTAACGACCCATCGAGCCTTGCTCCTCGGCGATCTCGACCATGGCGGCGGCGTTCGCGCGCACCGATTTGAGCTTGCCCCAGTGGCGGATCAGCCGCTTGTCTCCCATCAAGCGCTCCATCGCCTCGTCGCTCATGGCGCGCACGCGGCGCGGCTCGAAGCGATGGAAGACCTCCTCGAAGGCGGGCCACTTGGCATCGACCAGCTCGTGCTTGAGCCCGGCACGAAAGATGCGCAGCGACATTGCGGAGAGGTAGCGATCATCGGGGACGGCAGCGAGCTCCGCCGCCGATTTGGCCGCCGGCAGCAATGCGGCGAGGCCAGCGGCCCCGCCATTGCGACGCTCGGCCTCGGCGAGGATGGTCTTGAATGGGGTCACCGGCGAATTCTAGGGATGCGTTTCCGGGCGCACAAGCCGGGCCGATTTGGTGGCAAGCGTAGGGCGGAAGAGCAAAGCGTATTCCGCCTTGATCCTCGAGGTCGGGTATCTGCGCGGCGAGAGGCTTTGTCCACCGGCCCACCGCGGCGGTGATGCCGTGCAGCGAAGGCGCTACGCTTTTCCGCCCTACCTCTCCTCCGGCTGCCGACCCAGCCCGCCACTACAGAAAGAGCTGCACCGTCTCCATGGGCGCGTCGCAGTTGATGAGGTCGATGCGCTTCAGGGCGATCTGCCAATCGCTGCCGACGCGCCGCAGCCAGTGCCGCACGGTGCCGCCGAACATGCGCTGGTCCTCCTTGCGATACTCGAGTACGTGCAGGCTCGAGCGCACCACGAGATCGGCGCGCGGCGCCATGCCGCCGTCCCTGTCCACCCCGCCGTCGCTTTCGATGGCAAGGTTGCCGATGAGATGGCTGGTCCGCGTCGGAAACTCCTGGCTGAAGGCGCGCGGATGGCTGACGCGGATGATCCGCATCTCCATCATCATGCGGTTCTCGGCGAACAGCGAGACGGTGTTGACGGGATCGGTCTGCTCCACCGTCGAGGGGATCCAGTAGAAACAGTCCTCGGTATAGAGCGCGAGCCACTCTTGCCAGTTTTTGTCATCGAGCAGCGCCGCCTCGCGATAGAGAAATCGCTCGACCTCGCGCAGATCGGACTCGTTGAGCGCTTCGGCCCGTCCGAGGATCAGCCCCATCTCACGCCTCCTGCGCCATGTAGTGCAGCCAGCTGCGGTACTGGTTGCGCATCGGCAGCTCGCTGGTGCCGATCCCGGTCATCCACTCGCCCTCCTCGTGGTCGCGGCCGGCATCGCGCCCCAGATCGACCCAATCGGAGGCTTGCGCCAGCAAGCCCTCCTGGACGCGGTTATACGCCTCGTGATCGTCCGGCATGACGATCGAGCCCGGGGAGTTGACGACGTTCGAATAGATCAGCGTCGTCTTGTAGAATTCGTCGGGCGCGCCTTTCAGGCGGAACGCGTAGACGTCCATTTGCGTGCGGTCGACAGCTAGCGGCCGGATGATGCGGACCTGCTGGTAGCCGGACTGAATGGAGGTGTTGGGATAGAAGATCGTGTTATGACGGTCGACGGAGAGGATTTCCTCGGTGCGCGCCTTGCCGTAGGCCTTCTCCATCGCCGCCACATATTCGAGATAGACGGGATCGGTGCGGCGCGGCGGAAAGATGCCGCCCATAAATGAATGACCGTTCCGGTGCGCCTGGAGCTTGAGCTTCTCCCAAAAGGCGTAGGGAAAGCCGTTGTTGCGGGTGAACCGGATCTGCAGCGGGTCGGGCGCCCCTTCGGGAAGGTTCTCCTTTGCCCATCTCTCGCCGGCATTCACCGAGGATTCGTGAACCACCATCGGATGCATGGTGTCGTTGAGGTTCTCGAGAAAGATCTTCCAATTGGCGCGGAAGAGGACGCGGAAGCAGCCGCCGACGACCTCGAGCTCGCCGGCGGGAGCGCGGTCGACCATGTCGTCGAGCGACGAGCGGGCGTCACCGAGATACGTCGCGAAGTCCGGACCCTCCTCGGCAAGGCTGGCAAAGACAAAGCCACGATAGTTCTCGACCCGCGGCACATGCATCATCGACAGACGCGGATCGGCCGCGTCGAACCCGGTCCCTTCATAGCCATTCTTGAGCGGAACCGCATGCAGCGAGCCATCGGTCTTATAGGTCCAGCCGTGGTAGCAGCAGCGGAAGAACTTGACATTGCCCTCGCGGTTGCCGACCACCTTGGCGCCGCGGTGGCCGCAGCGATTGTAGAGGACGTGGACGGTGCCGTCGCCGTGCCGGCTCATGACCACCGGCTGCCGGCCGAGCGTTGTCGCGATGTAATCGCCCGGACTTGCCACCTGGCTGTCGTGACCGACATAGATCCAGGCCCGACCGAAAATACGTTCCATCTCGAGCTCGAAGAGCCTGGGATCGACATAGATATCGCGGTGGACACGGTCCGGCCTGACGAGCTCCCGGATCGCCGCGCAATCATACGACATCGTCATCTCCTCAGCCCGTGCCGCGCCCTTGGCACCTCCGGCGGGTTAGTTTAGGCTTAAAACAGGTTGGAAAAAAGCATTCGGGCAGATCGCCCGAGTGCATCGCAGGGGGATGGTCTCGATGAAACTTCTCGCGGCAGTGGCGGTGGCGGTCGCGTTCACCCTGCCCATCGGAGCGCGGTCGGCCGAACCCATCCGCGTCGGACTTGTCCTGCCCTACTCGGCCGGCCCCTTCGTGCCGCTGGCGAACGAGCTCGGCGACAGCCTTGTCATGGCGCTCGAGGAGAGCGGCATGGAGGTCGCCGGCCGCAAGATCGAAATCCTCAAGGAGGACACGACGCACAAGCCCGACGTCGCCCAGGCCAAGGCGAAGAAGCTCGTCTTCGAGGACAAGGTCGATTTATTGGTTGGTCCGATTGGCTCGAACGAGCTGGCCGCTCTTTTTGCCTTCGCGGCCGGCTCACGCATCCCGCTCATCATACCCAACGCCGGCGATAACGAGGCGACGGGCGAGAAATGCAGCCCGTGGGTCATCCGCACCTCGTTCTCGAACGACCAAATCGTGCGCGAAATGGGACCATGGCTGATCAAGCAGGGCATCAAGACAGCTGCCCTCATCGCCTTCGACTACACGACCGGCCATCAGGCGATGGACGGATTCAAGAAGCCCTTCATCGCGGCGGGCGGCACCATCGTCGGCGAGCAGTATCCGCCATTCGGCCCGATCAGCGATTTCGGCCCCTATCTCACCAAGATCAAGGAGCAGAAGCCCGACGCCGTCTTCACGTTCTTCGCCGGCCCGCCGGCGACCGCGCTGGTCAAGCAGTTCAGCGAGTTCGGCCTCAAGGAATCCATTAAGCTCACGGCAGCGGGCTGGCTGATCTCGCCGCTGAACCTACCCGGCGAGGGCGACGCGGCAGCCGGGGTCATCGGCATCCTCAACTACGTCCCGGCGATCGATAATCCGGTCAACAAAGCGTTCCAGCAGAAATTCCAGGCCAAATACAACCGCACCGCCTCGGAGTTCGCGGCACAGGGCTACGATACCGGCAAACTGATCTATGCCGCGCTCAAGGCTAACGGCGGCAAGACCAGCGACAAGGCGGCGTTTGTCAAAGCACTGCACGAGGTCTCGGTCGAAGGTACGCGCGGCCCGCTCAAGATCGACCCGAAGACGAACAACATCATCCAGGACATCTACATCTACGAGGCCAAGAAAGTCGGCGACAAGGTTGACTTCGCCGTCCTCAATCGCATCAGAAATGTCCAGGATGCGCCGAACGGGTGCAAGCTTTAGGCGGTACCCAACCGTGCCAAATCAGCTCCGCCGACGCTGGCGAGGCATCGCCTGAGTTGAGTTGAGCTTACCGGTGCTTCCCGATCCCGCATCGCTCGTCATCCAGCTGCTGAATGGGCTGCAGTACGGCATGCTGCTCTTTCTGCTCTCGGTCGGGCTGTCGGTTGTCTTGGGGCTGATGAACTTCATCAACCTGGCGCACGGCACTCTCTACATGTTGGGAGCCTTCCTCGGCCTTTCCCTGGTCGGCGTCAGCGGTTCGTTCTGGATTGCGCTCGCCTGCGCGCCGCTCCTCGCAGCAGCAATAGGAGCGCTATTCTACGGCGTGCTGTTGCGCCATCTGCAGGGCGAGAGCGCGATGAAACAGGTGCTCGTCACCTTCGGCTTGATCT
>WNFD01011428.1_pt1 | contig 13874 bp, 10 predicted proteins | sample 5400491 | NCBI WGS metagenome assembly WNFD01 (sample SAMN13153343, study PRJNA577476) | soil metagenome | isolation source: 120 cm saprolite under Douglas fir tree site 2 hole 2 replicate 2 | place: USA:California | collected 2015-04-18
TCCAGCCACCTGGCTTGCTGAGCGCTGGCAGAGCCGGCGGCGAGCACAGCCGCAAGTGCGACGAATGTCGTCGTGGTGAAACGAAGCATGACCCCTCCTGACACGTGTCCTTTGTTGGAGTAAGCGTCAGATCGAAGAAAACCGTCTCATCCGCGCCCAAGGTGTTGCGTTTCGTCGAGCACTCGCTTCATGGGCTGGCGTGCGACGGCTAGGTCGCCCTTCTTCGCCTGTTCATTCTCAGCGGTGACTAAGCCGCTCTAGGCGAATAGCTCGCAGAAGCCGTTGCAGTTTGATCGCCGAAGGCTGCGGATCCAATGATCAGCAACGCTCCCACGACACTACGGCTGATACATTTATTCGACAACAAACTAAGATTTCTTGCTTTCATGATTTCTCATGCAATCGTTTTGTTTAAAAGCACCGTCACGGATTTGGCTTCAACACTTTGTGGCCGAAGCGGAATCTCGCCGATGCAACTCGCGCGCCAGTGGATATTCAAGGACGAATCGCACGGAGTGCGGAGTTTTTGCGATACTGCCAAAACCAATCACACAGTCCCTGTTTCAAAATCCGTCAGTTAAACGCGCGAGAATGACCGGCTTTCTCGTAGCCGTTCGAGCAGCGGAGAAACAGTCGAACTACTGGGTTTGGCAATCAGCCCCTATTGCGCGGCGGAGTAGTCGCTGCGAGATCCGAGAAGTATCCACTCAGCAGCAAGCAGGCCCGATTTGCGCGCTCGCGCACCACCGGTGGGGGTACTTCCATGATCGATGCGACTTCGTCGAGCGGAAGCTCCTCGACAATCCGCAACAGGAAAGCTACGCGATCTTCGCTTGCCATCCGCGAATCCGGGAAGAAATCGCTCGAGCGAGGCAGACGCCGGCGGAGCCTTGAATCGCAGCCGCTTGACTGCCTCGCTGACAAGGAATCGACACACGAAAGTCCGAAACGACTGCCGAGCTGGGATCCAGCTCAGCTCTTCTCTTGCCCGCTGAAACGCATTTCGCGTCAGCTCGAGCGCTTCGCCGTCGGTCGAGCACAGGTTGCGCGCAATCGCATACACTTGTTCCGAATACATCGAGCCCAAGAGCACGAAAGCGTCATCGCGGCCTGCCAGGGCTTGACGCAAGAATACCCGTTCAAGCGTGAGGTCGATTCCAGCCGGATAGGTTGCCATGTCCCGAGGATGATGCATCCTCTACGCCACTCTTATCGGACCCGTCTCTGCACTCGGGAAAGCGCAGCGCTGATTGCTCCAAGCCGCCCGGTTTACCGACATACTGGCGGAAGCCGAGGGCCGGGCTTGTATGCCCATCCGGCATTCGCCACTCGCGGTCCGTCGACGCACGCTCGGATTGCCGCTGGCACGCAGGGTGCAGCCGGAGGTCCAGGTGTGTACGACAATTATCTCGAAGAACGCCTCGGCCCTACGCCCGTGCTCGGCAACCGCGTCTCGGCCAACCGTGTCATCCGCCGAGATCACGACTGGTGGGACGCGCGATGAACGGCGCAGGCGATGCCCGACGGCTCTATTTGCTTCCTTTTGACGATCGCAGGACGTTCTCGATCAAGGCGCTTGGGTGGAACGGGGTGCCCAGCGCCGAGCAAAGCGCGCAGATCGCTGCCGCCAAGCAGGTGTTCTACGAAGGCTTCAGGGCCGCTGTTGCCACCGGCTTGCCGAAGCAGAAAGCCGGGCTCCTCATCGACGAGCGGTTCGGCACAGCAATCCTGCGCGATGCGCTGGCCCGAGGCTACACCGTGGTCTATTCCGTCGAGAGAAGCGGGCAAGGCGAATTTGATTTCGAGAATGGCAAAGAGTTCGCTCGGAAGATCGAGACCCTCCAACCTACGTTCTGCAGGGTGCTCGTGCGCTACAACCCTCGTGGCGAGCGTGCGCTGAACCAACGGCAGGTGGAGCGCTTGAGTCGCCTCTCGCGCTACCTGCACGAGAAGAGCCGAAGCAAGTTCATGGTCGAGCTGCTGGTTCCTCCGGAAAAGTTCCAGCTCGAGCAGCTACAAGGAAGCACCAAAGCCTATGAACTGTGGCTTCGTCCGCGGCTGATGGTGGATGCGATCGAGCGACTCCAGGACGCCGGCGTCGAGCCCGACGTCTGGAACATTGAAGGGCTGGACCAGCCCGCGGACTATCAGAAAATTGTGGCTGCCGCCCGCCGGCATGGACGCACGAATGTCGCCTGCATCGTCGTCGCAGTGCGCGAAGACGAGAGTACGGTTACCAAGTGGCTGACCGTAGCCGCGCGAGTGCCTGGATTCATCGGCTTCGCCGTCGGCCACACGGATTTCTCCGAGGCGCTTCTCTCCTGGCGGGACAAGACCATGACGCGCGAAGAGGCGGTGGCCTGGATCGCCGCCCGGTACCGTCAATTCGTGAGCATGTTCGAGCGAGCCGAGGCGCTCGCAGTCTGACGATGGAGGTGGGTGAGAAGCACCCGATTTGAATCGCCTGTCGGAATGTCCTACAAGCCTCCGGCCGGTGGAGCCGAATCCGGCAATAGGCAAGGAATTAAAGTCCGCGCGCATTGAGCCCGGCGTCCGTTCAGGAAGCGGCCTGGTTCTTGCGAGTCCTGGAGAAGTGCGGTCCGCCGACCAAGTTGATCAGTGGTATCACGCGCTGGACACCAAGGCCTATGCCAGCGCGATGCGCAGCAATTTCGTGTGGGCCATCCCGGTCGCCCTTTTTACTCTCGTGGTGCTCGCTGTGGCCGGGTACCCGACCTGGCGCCTTCTGGCCCTCGCAGCGACGTTTGCCGCGCCGATCGGGTGGATACTCTTCTGGCTTTCGGAGAGCCGCAGGGCACGGATGGGGACTCCCGCATGGGACATGATACGAATAGGTCCGCGCTTCGTGCTCTTGTTCCTCTCACTGGCGTTCACCGCTGGGATTCGCAGCCCGTTTCTACCCTTCTTCCTGATTGCGTTCTCCGAGCTCGTGGTCGCCAGCGGCTGGTCGCGGATGGTGAAGGCGACAGCGGCGCTGGTCGCGGTCGGACTGCTCGCAATGGGGGCGATGCCGGAGCATTGGTTCGGCCCGCAGGTGCCGCAACCGGCTTACGGGATAATCCTTCTCTCCACGCTCGCCACCAGCGCCGCCTACCACACGCGATACCTCCTCACCCTCGCCCGCGCGGTCATCGACAGCACCGGGGAGCTGAAGCTGGCGCGCGAAGCGATGGTCCAAAGCGCCTGCGCCCGCGCGCGTGACATGGAGCAGCTCGCGGCGAAGCTGTTGCACGAGCTGAAGAATCCGCTCGCCGCAATCAAAGGGTTGGTCCAACTCTCAGCGCGTGCAGCCTGCGACCCGGATTCTCGCGAGCAGCTCTACGTCGCGAGCGGGGGCGTGGTACTACGGCGGCGGGGCGATGCCAACGTCGAAGCCGATCCGCGAAGGCTCAAGGAGGCGCTGTTCAACCTGGTCGGCAACGCGCTCGACGCCACTTCAAAAGGAGGAGCTGTCGAAATCCAGATCGAGGAAGCAGATGAAACGGCGCGGATCGCGGTGCGGGATTCGGGGCGCGGCATGCCGGCAGAGGTGCTCGAGCGGCTCGGCACGCCCTTCTTCACCACCCGCGACCAGGGGACGGGCGTCGGCGTGGCCATCGCCCGGGCTGCGTTCACACAGCATGGAGGCTCGCTGCTCTATACGAGCGCCCCCGGTCGAGGTACCACCGCGCTGGGCATCCTCCCGCTGACCCATTCGGACAGGAGCAGTGATGGCGCGAGTGCTGCTGGTTGACGACGAGCCAACGCTGCTCTTCACCTTGAGTCAGCTGCTCAAATCGCGCGGGCTCGAGGCGGTGCTGGCGCGCTCTGGAAAGGAGGCTCTGGAGAAGCTCGAGGGCGTGGATACGGTGATGACCGACTATTTCATGCCCGAAATGGACGGAGTGCAGCTTTTGCAGGCGATCCGAGAGCGCGACGAGTCGCTGCCGGTGATCATGCTCACGGCGCATGGCTCCGAGCGCGTTGCCGTTCGAGCGATGAAGAGCGGCGCCTACGAATATGTCACCAAGCCGTTTGACATCGACGAAGTCTCGCTGGTGCTCGATCGCGCGCTCGAAGCGCGGGCGCTGCGGATTCAGAACCGCCGCCTCTCTGCCGAAAAAGCGCTCGGGCGCACCATCGTTGGAGAATCGCCGGCGATGCGGCGGCTACTCGACGCGGTGAGCCGGGTCGCGCCCAAGGACATCACCGTCCTGATTCGCGGGGACACGGGAACGGGCAAGGAGCTGATCGCCTCGCTCATCCATGCGGAGAGCCGCCGCGCGGCTGGACCGCTGGTGCGCTTCAACTGCGCCGCAATCCCGGGTGAGCTGGCCGAGGCGGAGCTGTTCGGCCACGCGCGAGGCGCGTTTACCGGCGCGACGCACGCCCGTCCAGGCTTCTTCGCCGAGGCGAACCGGGGCACGCTCGTGCTGGACGAAGTGGGCGAGCTGTCCGCGCCGGTGCAGGCGAAGCTGCTTCGCGCGCTGCAGGAAGGAGAGATCCAGCCGGTGGGCGCGGGCCGGGTGGAAAAAGTCGACGTGCGGATTGTCGCGTGCACCAATCGGGATCTGGCAGCAGAGGCAAAGGCGCACCGCTTCCGAGAGGATCTGTATTACCGGATTGCGGTGCTGGAGCTGGTGGTTCCGCCACTGGGCGAGCACCGGGACGACATCCCCCGTCTTTCGGCGGAGTTCGCGAGCCGCTATGCGGACCGGTTCGGAATGGAGGGCGTGCGCCTGTCGCCAGAACTGGTCGACGCGCTGTGCCGAGCGGACTGGCCGGGGAACGTTCGCCAGCTCGAGAATACCGTCGCGCGAATGATCGCGCTTCACGGCGGCACCCGGGAGATCGGGTTGGAGGCGTTTACCGGCGCTCCTTCCCATCCCTCCGAGCCGGCAGTGGACATGGCCGCGGGCGAGACGCTGAGCTTGCGCGAGCAGGTCGACGCGCTCGAGCGAAGCATCATCGCGCGCACTCTCGCGGCTGTTTCCGGAAATCAATCGGAAGCCGCCCGCCGGCTGGGGCTCAGCCGCAGTTCCTTGATCGACCGGTTGAAGAAATATGGATTCGCCGGGGGCGATGTGCAGTCCTGATGATCAGCCTTCCGCTACTGCTCGTGCGCCGACACCGCGCATACCGCCATGCCTGGCGCGAGGCGCGCCAGATCCGAGACGATCACCTTCTCCCCTGCTCTCACGCCTTGGGTGATGATCAGCCAAGCTCCGATCTGCTCGCCTGTGGCCACCGAGCGGATTTGGAGCTTCCCATCGGCGCCGACGACTGCGATCTGATAGCTGCCCTGGATCTCGTTGACCGCGCGCTGGGGCACCAGAATGGCGCTCTGCCGGATGACGACCGCGGCGCGGACCTTGGCGTACTGACCGGGCCGGAGGACCTCTCCCGGGTTCGGGAACGAGCCGGTGAGCGCGATCGTCCCGGTCTGGGAATTGATCTGGTGATTGACGACGATCACTGCCCCGCGATGGGGATGCACCGTGCCGTTCTGGAGAATGAGCTCGAGCGGAGAAAGGCCGGAACCGCCAGACTCGGCCCAGTGATTGCCGTTGGCAGAACCCACGTACTCCATCTCACTGATGTTGAACTGGACCTTGATCGGATCGACCTGGGAGACGGTGGTTAGCAGGGTTGAGGCGTTGACGAGGTTGCTAACCCGGACCTGCGCGACTCCTGCGATGCCCTCGATCGGCGAAGTGACTTGCGTCCACTGATGGTTCAATCGCACATCCCGGTGGTTGCCTGGGTCAACCAGGAACAGCAACTCCCCCTGCCGCACGAAAGTGCCTTCCTGATACACCTGCTTGCGGATGTAGCCTGCGACCTGAGCCTTGACCTCCGCGTTCACGAAGCCGTCGAGCGTGCCAATCCACTCGCGATAGAGGGGCACGTCCCGCTGCACCACTTTGACGATCCGCACCCTTGGAATGCACACCACCGGAGTCGCTGCAGTCTTGTGGCAAGCGGCAATCACCAACATCGAGCCGAGGAAGACCAGCGCGCCATGTTGCACGCCGACTCGTGATCCGGTTGAGCGCGTCATGAGTAGCCGCCATTGCACTCACTGGGCCAACGGCCAACCCGCGCTCTGACCGCATTTCGCGGGGCGCCGGGCCACCGACCTGCCGGAACTCAGACAAACCGGTGTCCGCGATTCCGGCAAGTCCTCAAAAACAAGAGGGCCCGACTCTCGACCGAGCCGGGCCCTCAGGGCGAAGTCGATGCGACGCTACGAATCTATCCCTTCCCGCCGAAGAGATCGAAACGTCCCATGACTCCTGCGTTGAAGAAGAGGTTGACCTGTGGATTCGAAATATTTGAGAACGACGTCTCCTGAGCCAGCTCTCTGGTGAGGAAGACGGTGCCGGTCCCTCCAACGAATGGGGCAACGGTCAAACCGTTGGCCACTGGGAAATCAACACCGACTTGCAAGCGTACGAAGTCAATGCCGTGCATGACATCGGCGCCCGCCGCTCCTTTTCTGACAAAATAGCCCCGCCAACCCGCACCGAGTCCAATCCAGGGATCAATGCTTTCGCCTGGCAGGAAGTGATAATTACCCTGGATCCCAGCGGTGGTGGTCCAGTTGTTTTCCGCATTTCCGGCACGGTCGCCATTCGAGAGCCACGCCCCTGTCGCGTAGACTCCTACCAGCCAATTCGGATCGATCCTCCAGCCGAAGTCGGCCTCGATCGAAACCCCTCCACTGCCGCTGTCGGTCAGCGAAGGCGTATTGTCACCCACGTTGCCGAAGCCCTGCGCGTAACCAAACCCTAAAGCAAACTCAAACGCATTGTAGAGCGCGGGTTTCTCCTGAGGCGAGTAGCCCGCTGTGGAAGTTGCGTCTTGATCGGCGAACGCCGAAAAACCAATCATTAGCAACGCTCCGACCAGGCCGTGAACCATACATTTACTTGACGACAAACGAACGCTCATTGTTTTCATGATTTCTCCTTTAACTGTTTGGTTTGAAAGCACCCGCCACGAGTGCATCCTGAGCACCGTGGCTCAAACCCCGGTCTGCAACTCCCGCGCCACCGGGTGTTCAAAGGGAAATCCATTGATCAGATCTCAAAATCTTGTCTCGAAATCCGTCAGTTGAATCCGTCTGACCGGTGACGACCCGTCAGATCTGTTCGCGCTGAAATCGCTGCAAAGTCCGCTGGCCACGGCGCCGGGCCGCCTTGCTTGGGTCGCGCACTGTAGCCCGTGCCGACAGGCTTCTCAGGCTCAGCTTCCCAGCTCAGAGCGCAGAAAGGCGCCGGGCGGCTCGGCACGGATCGTGAAAGTCGCGCCGGGAATGGATCGTTTCTTTGCCACCTCGATCGGCTTGGCGATCGCGCTCGCGATCATTTGCCGCTTACTCACAAGGATACCTCGACCATGAAGCTGCGCGTTCTTGTTGTAGTTACCTTGATCCTACTGATCTTGGGTTGCCACAAAGGCGACCCACCCCGCCTGCCCCCTCCCACCGTGCAGGTCAGTGAAGTGGTTCAGCAGGATGTTCCGATCTACCGGGAATGGGTGGGTACCCTGGAGGGATTCGTCAACGCGGAGATCAGACCTCAGGTCACCGGGTACATCAAAAAACAAGCATACAAAGAGGGAAGCTTCGTCCACGAGGGAGAGCTGCTCTACCTGATCGATTCTCGCAACTACAAGGATCTGTCCGACCAGACCAGGGCCACCCTGGAGCGGCACATCGCGACGCTCGAAAACGCGCGGATCAATTTCCAACGCGACAAAGAGTTGATCGCGGCACAGGCCATTACTCGCCAACAGTATGACAATGACGTCGCGGCGCTGCGGGAAGCAGCTGCGAGCGTTGAAACGTCTCGGGCCGCCCTGAAGCAGGCCCAGCTCTACCACAGCTGGACCCAGGTCGTTTCGCCGATCGCGGGCATCGCAGGCATCACCCAGGTCCAGGTCGGCGATCTCGTCAGCACCTCAACCCTGATGACCACGGTGTCGCAAGTTGATCCGATCAAGGCACGATTCAATATCAGCGAGGTCGAGTACCTCCGTTCGATCCAGGGCAACCACTGGGTAGAGGGCGGGGAATCCCCCGAACACAACCTCGAGCTCATTCTCGCGGACGGTTCTGTCTATCCGCGCCGCGGGGTCGTGATTGTGGTGAATCGTCAGATCGATTCCCGGACCGGGACGATCGCGATGCAGGGCTTATTTCCGAATCCTGGAAACAGCCTGCGCCCCGGCCAGTACGCCAGGGTCCGCACCGCGATCATGACACAACGGAACGCTCTTCTGGTGCCCCAGCGCGCGGTCAACGAGGTCCAGGGCGCCTACCAAGTCGCAGTCGTCGGGTCGGATGGCAAGGTCGATTTTCGCACGATCAAGATCGGGGAACAGGTTGGAACGATGTGGATCGTCGAGAACGGGGTGAGCGCCGGAGAAAAGGCGATCGTATCGGATCTGGTACGCCTCAAGCCCGGCATGCTGGTGAATGCAGTGCCCGCCTCCCACAGCGCTACCGCATCGGCGGCGTCATCGTCAGGCGGTTCATCTTCTGGAGGGCAGTGAGCCATGTCCCGCTTCTTTGTCGGCAGGCCGATCGTGGCGATGGTGATTGCGATTCTGATGGTGATCGTCGGCGGGGTCGCGATGTTTGCCCTCCCGATCGCGCAGTACCCGAACATCGTGCCTCCGCAAATCCAGGTGCAGTCGACCTACACCGGAGCGGATGCGATCTCGGTTGAGCAGTCGGTCGCCACTCCGATCGAGCAGCAGATGTCGAGTGTCGCAAACATGTTGTACATGCAGTCCACCAATGCCAACGACGGTTCCTTCAATCTCACCGTGACCTTCGACGTCGAGAGCAACATCGACATCGACCAGGTGAACACACAGAACAAGGCGGCCGTGGCCCAGGCGCTCCTACCGCCCGACGTGATCAATTACGGGCTGACCTACCGGCAGTCCACCGGGCTTCCACTGCTGGTCTTCTCGCTCTACTCGCCGAACAACACTTACGACCCGCTGTTTCTCGGAAACTACGCCACGATTAATATCAATGACGGGCTCTACCGCGTGCCAGGCGTGGGCCAAATTCAAAATTTCGGGACCTATGACTATGCGATGCGGATCTGGGTCAGGCCGGACAAGCTCGCTCAGCTCGGTTTCACCGTTTCCGATCTTGCCGCGGCAATCCAAGCGCAAAACAACGTCAATCCTTCCGGCCGACTTGGGGCGCCGCCGGGCCCCTCGGACCAACAGTTCACCTATACCGTCCGAGCTCAGGGGAAGCTGATCCAGGCCGAGGAGTTCGGCGACGTGGTGCTGCGTCTCAATCCGGATGGGTCCACGGTGCGGCTAAAAGACGTTGCCCGGATCGAGCTCGGATCGCTCAACTACACCCAGATCGCCCGTTACAGTGGAAAGCCGGCGAACATCATCGCGGTTTTCCAGACGCCGGGCTCGAACGCCCTCGCTGTCGCCCAAGGGGTCAAGGCAGCGATGGCGGAGCTGAAGACGCGGTTTCCGAGCGACGTTGACTATGCAGTTTCGCTGGATACGACGCTGCCGGTCACGGAGGGAATCCGCGAGATCGTGATCACCCTTCTGGAGACCACCTTGCTGGTGGTCTTCGTTGTCTTTATCTTCTTGCAGAGCTGGCGCGCGACGCTGATTCCCTTGATCGCGGTCCCGGTTTCGCTGATCGGGACGTTCATGGTGTTTCCGGCGCTCGGGTTCACGATCAACACCCTCTCGTTGTTCGGCCTGGTGCTCGCCATCGGCCTGGTGGTCGACGACGCAATCGTGGTGGTGGAAGCGGTCGAACGTCACATCGAGGAGGGCAAGTCGCCAAAAGACGCGACCCTTGCGGCGATGAAGGAAGTCACCGCGCCGGTGGTCAGCGTGGCGGTGATCCTCGCGTCGGTGTTCATTCCGATGGGTTTCATGAGTGGGATCAGCGGCCGGCTGAACAAGCAATTCGCGCTCACCATCGCGGTCTCGGTTCTGTTTTCAGCATTCAACGCGCTCACGCTGTCTCCCGCGCTCTCTGCATTGATGCTGCGTCCGCGTACCGAGTCAAAAGGGCTCTTGACCCGCCTCTTCGGCGGCTTCAACCGCCTGTTCGACCGAGTGCGAGACCGATACGTCGGAATCTCGGGATCGTTGATCCGCAAGTCAGTGATTGGCCTCACCATTCTCGGCGGCTTCTTCGTGGTGTCAGCGTTTATGGGTCAGCGGGTCCCTTCCGGTTTCTTGACCGATGAGGATCAGGGCTTCTTGTTCTTGAATGTGCAGCTTCCGGATGGCGCTTCGTTGGTGCGGACCGACGAGGTGTGCCGGAAGGTGGATGCCATCCTCGCCGCGACGCCGGAGGTTGAATCGTTCAACACCATCGCCGGCTACTCGGTCCTGACCTACAGCTCGGCGACCTACAACGGCTTCTACTTCGTCAGCCTCAAAGACTGGGCGGAGCGAAAGGGCGGGGAACATACCGCGGAGGCGGTGATGAATCGCCTCAACCGGGAGTTCGCCACGAAAGTCGACGAGGGCATCGTCTTCGCCTTCACGCCTCCGCCGATTGTCGGCCTCGGCTATTCCAGTGGTTTCTCGGGCTGGGTCCAAGACCGCAGTGGCGGCGACGTTGCATTCCTTGACGCGAATCTGCAGAAGTTCATGGCGGCTGCGCGCAAGCGGCCCGAGATCGGGACGATCAACACGGTGTTCCGGCCCGCGGTGCCTCAGGTCTACGCCGTGGTCGACCGCGACAAGGTCCTCAAGCAGGGCGTCAGCTTGAGCAGCGTCTACCAAACGATGCAGGCGTACCTCGGTGGCCTGTACATCAACCAATTCAACCGGTTCGGCCGCCAATGGCGGGTCTACTTACAGGCGGAGGGCGATTGGCGCGTAACCGCGAATGACCTGGCCGGATACCATGTCCGAAACGTCAATGGCGAGATGCTCCCGCTCTCCTCTTTCGCGACCACCCGGCGAGTTTCCGGCCCGGAGTACACCAACCGCTTCAATCTCTATCGCGCTGCGCAGGTGATCGGCAGCGCGGCGCCTGGCTACAGCTCTGACCAGGCACTGAACGCGATCGAGCAGGTCGCCAAAGAGGTGTTACCGCGCGGGATGGGCTTCGCCTGGGCGGACCTCTCGTACCAGCAGCGCAAGGCCGCGGGTACCGGCACCGTCGTCTTCGTCCTCTCGATTGTATGCGTCTTCCTCATTCTCGCCGCGCTTTACGAGAGCTGGTCGCTGCCGTTTAGCGTCCTTCTCTCGGTGCCGATCGCGGTGGTCGGCGCCCTGGCCGGCCTGCTCTTGCGCAAGTTTGAGTTCAACGTCTACGGCCAGATCGGATTGGTGATGCTGGTCGGTCTTGCCGCAAAGAACGCGATTCTGATCGTCGAATTTGCGAAGGGGGAATTCGAAAAAGGCCGACCGTTGGTGGAGTCCGCGCTGGAGGGCGCGAAGCTACGGTTTCGTCCGGTCTTGATGACCTCGCTTGCCTTCATCTTCGGTCTGCTGCCGCTTTGGGGCGCCTCGGGCGCCGGCGGTGTGGCCAGGCGACAGATGGGAACCGCGGTCATCTGCGGCACGGTGACAGCAACCGGGATCGCGATCTTCATCATCCCGATGCTGTATGTGATCGTCGAACGCCTGAGCGGAGCAGAGAAGCAGCGCGAGGGGCAACCGGCTCCAGCGCCGGATGGGCAGGGCAAAGCGGTTGCGCCAGCAGGTCCACACTGACGGAACTAACGGGATGAGCGCAAAAACTCTTAGGCTGACTTGGATTGCCGCCGCGATCGCAACGAGCCCGTGCAAACCTCGAGGAGCAGAACGCCCAAGCCGACGTCTCACTGGGCAGGCAGCTTCCCGGGGTATCGGTCCAGGCAAGCTACCTGCGCTGGAGCAGGCATTGGTCGCTACGCGGACCTCGCGGTCGCCAGCGATTCAGATCTCTTCGATCCTATCTGGGCACACGCGGTCCCGATCACGGATTTCGCGCAACAAGAGCCCGACGAAGACCAACCGCCGAGCCGGCGCATGGCGAGTTTTCATTTTACCGTAACAAACCAAGGCGAGGTCCAAACCGGTGTAGCTTTGAGAACTAGAGAAAGGAATGCAGATTAGCCAGCTCACAGGGAACCTGTCGGATCCTCAACGACCTCTCGAATGGCGACTTGCGAGTCCCAGACCGCAGCCAACTTCTCCTGGGACAGCGCCGCCTTGACCGTAGCGTCAAATTTTGCGGCGGCCGCTGCGAAATCTCGCTCCTTCAGTGCCGCGAGGAAGTGATCGGCAGTCGCGTCGCTATCCTTCGATGGCAACTTGGCGATCTCATCAGGTGGAGCTGTGCGACGTGTCGTCGCCCGGCGGTCCGTTCTTGAACCCCTCGAGCCTTCGATAGAGGACGTACGAGTAGATGGCCGGAATCCCACCCGCGACGGCGACTGCCGCCAGCAGAGGCATGACGCCGCCGCCGAGGAGACCGGACACCAGCAGACCCAAGCCAGCCAGGACGAACAGCTTGCCTCCAAGGCGATGTGTCCGGAGCCAGACCTCGTCGCTGGCGAGTGTCCACGGCGTCCGGATTCCCACGAAAAAGTTCTTGGTGAACTTCCCCATGAAGTTAGCGACGACGATGAAGAGCAGACCGGTTCCCGCTTGAATCGCGCGATTGATCGGCACCGGGGCGCCGATGCCCGCGAGCAACGCCAGCATCGTCACCATGAACAAGAAGGCGAGGAGCGTCGCCTGAAGGATCTCGAAGACGTTCTGGAAACGCTCTACCCGGTAACCGCGCGGCGAGATTCGCGGGATGATCATCAAGAGCAAGTACAGGCCGACCATCGTGAGCGGCAGAATGAAGGGACCCCACGGCTTCGCCGTGAAGCCGTTCGCCTCGCCTCTCGCGTTCCAGTGGGTGGGAACTGATTCGGGGAGTCGGTTGTAGAGCGCGGCGGTGATGACGAATGAGCCAATCACCAGTCCCAGGCTCAAGAGGTTGGTGCGAGTGATTCTCATCGGTCCTCTCCCTTCCGCTTCTCGACCCGGAACAGATCGAGAAGCAGTGCAGCTACGTCCTCGAACACGGTGGTGTTGAGGGAATAAACGATCTGCTGTCCCCGCCGTTCGCAACGCACGAGATCGGCGGCCTTGAGGACATTGAAGTGGTGCGACAGCGACCCTTTGGTGATGTCGAATGCCTCGGCGAGCTCACCGGCAGTTTTCGACCCGCTCTGCAGGAGGCTGAGCACCTTGCGGCGGGTGGGATCCGAGATCGCTTTGAACACTTCCTGGGTTCGCATGGCATCTTGATAGTTTGATTGTCATCAAAATAATGACCACGGCCAGTCTTGTCAAGGAGAGTCTGGAACGCAGGTAAGACTCACCCGCCGACGGACGGCTCTATCTGGTCTCTCAAGAGAGGCCTCTTTCCCAGTCCACCCAGGTCTTCGTTAGCGATGACGGTGGGGCCACCTTCGCGCTCGCGAACGACGGATTGACCGATAACTGGACAACCGCGCTGGTAGCAGACCCGAGCTTGCCCTGTCACGCATTTGCCGGCACGCGCAATGCGGTGTTCGAAACGACGACTGCAGGGGGTGACTGCAGGACGAAGTAAGCGGGGACGGTTACGCTCGGTGCTAGGGCTCCTGCAGAGCCCGGTGCAAGAGCTGAACGCAGATCGCTCCCTCGCCCACGGCCGCAGCCACCCGCTTGACGTTGGCCGATCGCGCGTCGCCGACGCAGAATACGCCAGGGATGCTGGCCTCCAACATGTACGGCCGGCGCGCCAGCGGCCAGCGGGCGCCCAGCAGCTCGTCGGGGAGCAGGTCCGCGCCCGTCTTCACGAAGTTCTTGTCGTCCGTCACCACGCA
>WNFD01007514.1_pt1 | contig 13866 bp, 14 predicted proteins | sample 5400491 | NCBI WGS metagenome assembly WNFD01 (sample SAMN13153343, study PRJNA577476) | soil metagenome | isolation source: 120 cm saprolite under Douglas fir tree site 2 hole 2 replicate 2 | place: USA:California | collected 2015-04-18
TCTTCGGCATCGCCGAGCGCCGCGGCGTGGGTGTCGACATCCACCTGCACGACAGCGGCGAGGACGGGATCGTCCAGTTGCGGGCCATCGCGCTACGGACGGAGAGGGCCGGCCTGCAGGGCCGCGTCGCCGTGAGCCACGCCTTCGCGCTGGGTTCGGTGCCCACCGATGTCGCCGAACACACCGCAGATTTCCTTGCCGAGGCCGGCGTCGCGATCATGAGTCATGGACCCGGCGGTGCGGTGATCCCGCCGCTGAAACTCCTGCACGAGCATGGCGTGGAGGTGTTCGGCGGCTCCGACAATATCCGCGATGCCTGGTCGCCGTTCGGCAACGGCGACATGCTGGAGCGCGCCACGCTGATCGCCTATCGCGCCAACTTCCGACACGATGAGGAGCTGGCGCTGGCCTTCGACATGGTGACGGGGGCGGCGGCGCGCGTGCTGGGCCTCGCCTCCTACGGCATCGCGGTCGGGGGGCCGGCCGATTTCGTCGTGGTCGATGCCGGATCGGTGGCCGAAGCTGTCGCCACGCGCCCCAGGCGCAAACTGGTGATCAAAGGCGGTCGCATTGTCGCCAAGGATGGCGTACTGGTCCCCTGAATCTGGGGATCGACAATGGCGTCGCGTCAGGCCGTGCTCGGCATGGAGCAGGCCAGCTTCTATTACGGCTCGAGCCGCGTTTTCCGCGGCGTGTCGTTTCTCCTCGACGACGCCCGCACAGCGCTGGTCGGCGAGAACGGCGCGGGCAAATCCACGCTGCTGAAATGCCTGACCGGCGCACTCGAGCTAAATGGCGGAAAGGTAGTCCGCTCGCGCGGGCTCCGGATCGGCAGCGTGCCCCAGGACGTGCCGCAAGGGCTGGCCGGGCGGCCGGTGCGCGATGTCCTGCATGATTCCCTCGCCAAGGTCGGGCTCGACGAGGATTACTGGCGCATCGACGTGCTGATGGACGAGATCGGCGTCGAGGCGGCAACCCTCGACTGCGCCTTCGGCACGCTGTCAGGCGGCTGGCAGCGGCTGCTGCTGATCGCGGCCGCGGCGCGACTAGAAGAGCCCGAGATCCTGGTCCTCGACGAGCCGACCAATCACCTCGACCTCACCAACATCAACACGCTCGAACGCTGGCTCACCGTCGAGTTCGCGGTGCCGATGCTGATCGTGAGCCACGACCGGGAATTTTTGGACCGCGTGACCCAGCGTACCCTGTTCCTGCGCAGCGACGGCATGCACGCCTTCAAGACGCGCTTCAGCCAGGCGCGGGAGGAGCTTTTGCGCCGCGACGCCGCGGCAGCCGCCCGGGCGCGGCTGGAGGACAAGGAGATCCGCCGGCTGGAGCAGGCGGCAGCGCGCTACAAGGTCTGGGCGGTCAAGAACCCCGACCTCAACAAGCGCAAGAACGCCGTCGAGACGCGAATCGCCCGCATCGAGAAGGACCGCACGCAGACCTATGTGGCGCGCGAGCGGCGGCTGGAGCTCAGCGACGGCGACATCGATGCGCGCGTGGCACTGCGCATCGCCGGTCTGGACGTCAGGGCGCCCGGCGCCAACGCCAAGCTGATCGCCATCGACCGGTTGACGATCGCCGCCGGCGACCGCGTCGCCATCCTGGGAGCGAACGGCGCCGGCAAGTCGACCCTGCTTTCAACGCTCGCAGCGGCCTTCGACCCCGAGCGCGAGCACTATGATGGAAAGGCGCCGGTGCGCTTCAATCCGGCCTGCCGTCTGGTCTATTTCGACCAGGCTATGCGCGACCTGCCCCTCGAGACGTCGATCCTCGACTACGTCGTGCAGGCCGAGGGCGTCGGCGAGAAGGACGCCATCCGCTTTCTTGCGGGAGCGGGCTTCGCCTTCGCCCGCATTGGCGAGCCGATCGGCGTGCTGAGCCACGGCGAGCGTGCGCGCCTGGTCTTTCTGAAGATGAAGCTCCTGCGGCCGAACATGTACCTGCTCGACGAGCCGACCAACCATCTCGACATCGAAGGCCAGGAAGACCTCGAGGCGCAGCTCGAGAAGAACGACGTGTCCTGCCTGTTCGTGTCGCACGACCGCTACTTCACCCGCACTGTCGCTACGCGGTTCCTGGAGATCCGCAAGGGACGACTGGTCGAAATCGACGACGCTGAAGGCTTCTTCGACGCCAGCTGACTTGCGATACTCTCGGCCAAATTGAAACGGGAGGATGTCGTGCGCGTGTTCACGGAGGTGCCGCCGGCCGACTGGCGGAGCGTGGGGCCGGCGGCCGAGGCCGCCGAGGCGGCGGGCTTCGATGCGCTGATGACGGTCGAGCTCGGCCATGACGTGCTGGCGCCGCTCGCCTTCGCAGCCGTCGCCACCGAGCGGGTCGAGCTCACGCCCTCGATCGCGGTTGCCTTTCCGCGCAGCCCGACGGTGCTGGCCTCGCAGGCCTGGGACCTGCAGGCCAACTCGCGCGGCCGGTTCGTGCTCGGGCTCGGCAGCCAGGTGAAGGGCCACAACGAGCGGCGCTTCGGCATCCCCTGGAGTCCGCCGGCGCCGCGCCTGCGGGAGTACATCCAAGCACTGCGGGCGATCTGGCGGTGCTGGGAAAAGGGCGAAAAGCTCGACTATCGCGGGACCCACTACAAGCTCACCCTCATGACCCCGGATTTCTCGCCACAGCCCACGGGATTGCCGATGGTACCGGTCACCATTGCCGCGGTCGGGCCGGCGATGCTGCGGCTGGCAGGCGAGCTCTGCGACGGCGTGCGGCTCCATCCGATCTGCAGCCGCCGCTACCTTGAAGAGGTCTGCCTGCCCCTCATGCTCGAGGGCATGAAGAAAGGTGGACGCAGCCGCCAGCACTTCGATATCCATGGCGGCGGCTTCGTCTGCACCGGTCCCGACGAAGCGGCTGTCGCCAAGGCGATGGAGGCGGCGCGCTTTCGCGTCGCCTTCTACGGCTCGACCCGGACCTACATGCCGATCCTCGCCATGCATGGCCTGGAGGACCTTGGCCACAAGCTGCACGAGATGTCGGTGCAGGGAAAGTGGAAGGAGATGGCGAAGGAGATTTCCGACGACACGCTCCGTCTGTTCGCCGCCTGCGGTACCTATGCCGAGATCGCCGGCGAAATCGAGCGGCGTTTCGGTGGCGCGGCCGATTCCATCACGATCAATCCGCCGCCGGATTGGCAGCCCGGCCCTGTCCGCGAGATGCTGGCCGACATCCATCGCATCCCGCACGGTTTCCGCGGTTTCAAGTCGGGAGGATAACTCGTTTGCTCTCCCCATCCTCGATCCCCTCCTGCAGCTTGCCCAGGCAGCCGTGGCAAGCCGCCGCCTGCAGCTCGGCACGGCGGTTTACCTGCTGCCGCTGCGCCATCCCACGCCGGTGGCCAAGCAGGTGTCGACCCTCGACCATCTGACCGAAGGCCGGTTCGTCTTCGGCGTCGGAGTCGGCGGCGAATTCCCCAAGGAGTACGAGGCTTGCGGTGTGCCGATCGGCGAGCGCGGGGCGCGCCTCAGCGAGAGCCTCACGGTGTTGCGCAAGCTGTGGACTGGCGAGCCGGCCTCGCACGACGGCCGCTTTTACCAGTTCGAGGGAGTGACGATGCAGCCGCCGCCGCGCCAGGCCGGCGGCCCGCCGATCTGGTGTGGTGGCCGGACTAACGCCGTGCTGCGGCGCATCGGACGCATGACCGACGGCTGGATGTCCTATGTCGTCACGCCCGAGATGTTTCGCGACGGTCTGGGCAAGATCGCGGCGGCGGCGAAGGAGGCGGGCCGCGTCTTCGACCGCGGGTTCGCGACCGCCCATCTCTTGTTCACCCGCATCGACGACACCTACGAAAAGGCGCTCGATGCCGCGACGATCTCGCTCAGCACGCGCTACGCCATGGATTTTCGCAAGGCCGCCCAGCGCTACTGCGCGCTCGGCCCGCCCGAGCGGGTCGTCGAGAGCATCCGCCGCTTCCACGAGGCGGGGGCGCGCCATGTCATTCTCGATTTCGTCGGCCCCTATGAGGAGCGCGACCGGCAGATCGAACGTTTTGCGTCCGAGGCGCTTCCGCTCCTGGCACAGCTTCGTAGGAGATGACCGTGCGGCTCGGCATGCTTTTGCGCTATTCCGGCAACCCAAACAGCCTCGCGATGGAACAGGTGCTCGAGGCCGAGCGCCTGGGCTACGACTCGGTGTGGAGCGGTGAGGCCTACGGAACCGACGCGGTGACGCCGACGGCCTGGATCCTTGCCCGCACGACCCGCATCAAGGCCGGAACCGGTATCATGCAGATGCAGGCGCGCACCCCGGCTTGCACCGCGATGACGGCGCTCACCCTGCAAGCGCTGTCGAACAACCGGTTCCTGCTGGGCATCGGCGCCTCCGGGCCGCAGGTTGTCGAAGGCTGGCATGGCGTGCCGTTCGGCAAGCCGATGGCGCGCACCCGCGAATATATCGAGATCCTGCGCAAGATCCTGAAGCGGGAAGCACCGCTTCAACATGACGGCGAGCTCTACCAGATTCCCTACAAGGGAGCCGGGGCGACCGGCCTCGGCAAGCCGCTCAAAAGCATCCTGCACGGCGATCCGCACATGCCCATCTACGCTGCCTCGATCACGCCGATCGGGCTCAGGACGGCGGGCGAGGTGGCCGACGGCGTGCTGCCGATCTTCATGTCGCCGGAGAAGGCGAAGACCGTGACCGAGCCTGTGCTGGCGGGCATTGCCCGCGGGCCCGCCGGCAGGAGCCTCGCCCAGTTCGACATCGCGCCTTATGTCCGCATCTCAATGGGTGCCGATCTGCAGGCCTGCCGCGATGCGCTGAAGCCCGAGCTCGCGCTCTACATCGGCGGCATGGGTGCGCGAACCAAGAATTTCTACAACGATTTCACCAGGCACCTCGGCTACGAGGAGGCCGCCGCGAAAATCCAGGATGCCTATCTCTCCGGCCGGCGCGCCGAGGCGATCGCTGCGGTTCCCGACGCCCTGGTGGACGGAACCTCGCTGGTCGGCAGCCCGGAACGCATCAAGGATCGCCTAAAAGCCTGGAAAGAAGCCGGCAGGGCGAACGAGGTCGGCTCGATGCTGCTGAGCGGCGTGACCGTCGACTCGCTGCGCGTCGTCGCCGAGGCGGTTCTCTGACGCCGGCCGACTAACCCACGATCTCGCCACGGAATGCCCAGCGCGTCATGCGCTTCTCGACGAGCGCGCAGATCGCGTACATCAGCACGCCCATGATGGCGATGGCGAACAGGCCGGCGAAGGTGGTGGGCGCGTCGTTGCGCGCGCTGGCCGACAGCATCAGGAAGCCGATGCCGTTGTTGCCACCCACCGTCTCGGAGATCACCGAGCCGATGAAGGCGAGCGTGATCGCCACCTTGAGGCTGGCGAAGAGATAGGGCATGGCGCGCGGGATGCCGACCTTGGTCAGGATCTCGGTGCGCGTCGCGCCCAGGCTGCGCAGCACGTCGCGCATCTCGGGCTCGATGGTGGCGAGGCCGGTGGCGACGTTGACCACGATGGGGAAGAAGCTGATGACGAACGCGGTGATGACGGCCGGCAGCGAACCGACACCGACCCAGATCATCAGGATCGGCACGAGCGCCACCTTCGGAATGGCGTTGAAGGCGATCAGCAAGGGATAGAGGCCCGAATAGACGAAGGGCGAGGCGCCAATCGCCAGGCCGAGCAACAGGCCACCGGCGATCGCCAGCAGGAAGCCGATCACGGTCGTCCACAACGTGTCCCAGCAGTACGCCATCAGGATGTCGAAGCGGGCCACGAACACCGTGAAAATCTTCGTCGGCTTGGGCAGGATGATCTCCGGCACCTCGAAGACGATGCAGGCGATCTCCCAGATGATCAGCAGCACGGCCGTGGCCAGCCACGGCATGGCAATGCGCAGCGCCTCGCGCCTGAAATCACTCACGGCCCATGCTCCTGCGAGATGCGGTCGCGCAGCTCGTGGACGATCTCGACGAAATGCGGCTCGAACGTGGTCGCAAGCGTGCGCGGCCGCGGGATGTCGATCTGCCGGCTGAGCACGATGCGACCGGGCCGGCGGCTCATGACATAGACCCTGTCGGCGAGATAGACCGCCTCGCGCAGATCGTGCGTCACCAGCGCGCCGGTGAAGCGCTTGTCGAGCCACAGCGCCTGCATGACGCCCCACAGCTCCTCGCGCGTGAAGGCGTCGAGAGCGCCGAACGGTTCGTCGAGCATCAGGAGTTCCGGCTCGTGGATCAGGGCGCGGCAGAGGTTGGAGCGCTGCTGCATGCCGCCCGAGAGCTGCCACGGGAATTTCCGCGCGAAGTCGGCCAGGCCCACGGTCGCCAAGAGCTTCATCGCGCGTTCCTCGTATTCTGCGCGATGGCTGCGGAAGCGGCGCTTGTGCGGTTCGACGACCTCCATGGGCAGCAGGATGTTGTCCATGGTGGTGCGCCACGGCATCAGGGTCGGGTTCTGGAACGCCATGCCGACGCCCTTGACCGGCCCGGTCACCTTCTCGCCCGCCACCCGCACCTCGCCGCTCGACGCGGGCAACAGGCCGGTGACCAGTTTCATGATCGTCGACTTGCCGCAGCCCGACGGACCGACCACGGCGATGAACTCGCCCTTGTCGATGCCGAATGTGGCATCGGCCAAGGCAAGGGTCGTTTCCTTGCCGAGTCTGTAAGTGAGGCTGACGCCCTTCAGATCGACGAAGGGCATTCCTACTTGGCGACCATCCTGTCGGCCTTGGGCGGCAGGTACTTGTTGGTGAACACCTTGTCGGGGGCCGGCGCTGCCGGCAGGCCGAAGGCGTCTGACACCAGCTTGACCGAGCGCGCGAAACGCTGCGGGTCGACGTCGCCCATGCCGTTGGCCTTCACGTAAGGCGTCAGGATGTTGGTCTGCAGCGAGATCTGCAGGCGCTCGGTCTCGAGCGCCTCGTCGATCAGCGGATCGCGCTTCTTGGCCGCGGCGATGCCGAGCTTGTTGTCGGCGATCACGTCCTTCCAGCCCTTGAGCGTGGCGGCGATGAAGCCCTTCACCGCCTTCTCGTCCTTGGCCATCTCGGGCGAGACCACGATGCCGTTGCCGTAGACGTCCATGCCGAAGTCGACATAGCGCATGGCCACGACGTCATCGACCTTCACGCCACGCGCCTTCAAGTCGAGCATCGACGAGAAATAGTGGCCGGAGATGAAGTCGACGGTGCCCTGCACCAGGCTCTGTTCCCTGAGCTGCGGGGTCAGGTTGACGTGCTCCCACTTGGTGATGCCGTTCAACTTGGCGAAGGCGGGAAACAGGCGGAACGAGGCGTCGAACACCGGCGCGCCGAGCTTCTTGCCCTCGAGACCCTTCGGCCCCTTGATGCCGCTCTTCTTCAGGGCATAGACGCCGAACGGCGCGAAATCGTAGGCCATGAAGACGCAGAGCACTTCCTTGCCGGGATTCTTGGCGTTGTACTCGATGGTCGAGTTCACGTCGGCGAAGCCGATCTGGTAGGCGCCGGTCGCCACGCGCTGCACCGCCCCGGCCGAGCCCTGGCCGGGATCCATGGTGACGTCGAGGCCTTCGGCCTTGTAGTAGCCCTTCTCCAGCGCCACCAGGAACGGCGCGGTCGGACCCTGGAACACCCAGTCGAGGGTGAATTTGATCGCGGTCTGCGCGTTGGCGGGCAGGCTGGCCAGCGCCAGCGCCGCTGCCGCCGCACTGCCCAGCCACTTGGCGAATTTGTTCATGTCTTTCCTGCCCCCCGTGAGTTCCCCGTCGGCCACTCTTAGGCGGACAGCCTCCCTCCGCCAAGGGGGATATTCAGGCAGATTCTATGCCAGCCTGCTGGGTGGCGACGAGACGGGCGAAGGCGCCGCCGCGGCTCATGAGCTCCCGATAGCTGCCCTGCTCGGCGATCCGGCCGTGCTCGAAGACCACGACAAGGTCGACGTCGCGGATGGTCGACAGCCGATGGGCGATGACGAAGGTGGTGCGGCCCTGCATCAGCGTCTTGAGCGCCTTCTGGATGCGCGCCTCGGTGACCGAATCGAGCGCACTGGTCGCCTCGTCGAGGATCAGGATCGGCGGATTTTTCAGGAGCGCGCGGGCGATCGCCAGCCGCTGGCGCTCGCCGCCCGACAGCGTCGTGCCGCGCTCGCCCACCATCGTCTCGTAGCCCTGCGGCTGGCGCATGATGAAATCGTGCGCTTCGGCGAGACCGGCCGCCTCCTCGAGTTCGGCCTGCGTGGCGTCGGGCTTGCCGATGCGCAGGTTGTCGGCGATCGAGCGGTAGAACATGGTGCTGTCCTGGAACACCACGCCGATATTGCGGCGCAGCGATTCCAGCTTGATCTCGCGATGGTCGATGCCGTCGATACGGATGCCGCCGGACTGGGCATCCCACATGCGGTGCAGCAGCGACAGTGCCGTGCTCTTGCCGGCCCCTGTCGGTCCGACGAGCGCCACCTTCGTTCCGGCCGGCACCTTCAGTGAGAAATGCACCAGCGCCGGGCGTCTTCCGTCATAGGAGAAGTTGACGTCGTCGAACTCGACGTCGCCCCTGGCGCGGCCGATATCCTTGCCGTGCGGATTGTCCGGCACGGCAGATTGCGAATCGAGGACACGGAAGAAATCCGCCAGCGCCGGCATCTGGAAGAAGACGCGGCTGACGAAACCCGAGGCCTGGTCCATGCGGCCGATCAGCATGGTGGCGAAGCCCATGAAGCTCACGATTTCGCCGACGCTCGCCTTGCCTTGCGTATAGAGCCAGGTGCCGAGCACGAAGATCAGGATCACGGTGATAGTCGAGGCCGCCCGAGTCATGACCGACAACAGCGCCCACCAGTTCAGCACCGGGAACTGTGCGGCCAATGTCTGGCCAATGATGCGATGCATCTCGCCGGTCTCGGCGGTCAGCCGCACGAAGCTCTGGATGAGATTGATGTTGCCCAGCGCATCCCCGGCGCGGCTGGCCAGCTCGCTGTGCAGGTCCTCGACCTCGTGTTGAAGGCGGTCCGTGCGACTCACCACGAAGATGTTGGCGGCCGCGAAGAACAGGATCAGGACGACCAGCAGCACGCCAAGCCGTCAGTTGATCAGCAGGCTGAGCGGCAGCATGATGAACAACGCGACGAAGGTCGCGAGATTCTCGCGGAAGAACGACAGCCAGATGCCGAACAGATGATCGACGCCGGTCAGCATGACCTTGATCAGCCGTCCGGAGTGCTGGCCGCTGTGGAACGAGAAGGGCAGCACCAGCACGTGCTCGAAGAAGTTCGCCATCGCCCCCAGGCGGCGACGATGGGCCATGCGGTCGGCCTGCAGGGAGACCACGATGTTGGCGACAATGCCGCCCAGGCCGACCACGGCCCACAGGATGAGGAGCTCGCGGGCGCCGTGCCACAGCTCGTCGACGGACTTGTCCTTGGCCGAGCTCAGCAAATCGACGACCTTGCCGAACAGCACGGGCTCGTAGAACTGCAGGGCGGCCACCGCCACGTTGGCGAGGGCGAGCGTGATCGCAAGCTTGCGCTCGGCCCGCAAGAGCCCGATCACCCGTCCGTAGACGCGAAAGAACTCCATCCCGGCCGACCGTCCCCTGTTCAGGTCCGCTGGTCGCCGAGGAAGCGCTCGACGGTGCGCACGAAGAAGCTGACGCCGAACGGAATCGCCATGTCGTTGAAGTCGTAGCGTGAGTTGTGCAGGCTGACGGCATCGGCGCCGCCGCCATTGCCCAGCCAAACCATGGCGCCCGGCACACGCTCCAGCATGTAGGAGAAATCCTCCGCGCCCATGCTGGGGCGGACATTGTCGGCCACCGCATGCTCGCCGCACACGCCGGCGGCGACATCGATGGCAAAGCGCGCGCGCTCGACGTTGTTGACCGTCGGCGGATAGCCCGGCTTGTGTTCGATCTCGATCTTCACCCCGTGCATCTGCTCGGCACCGCGGCAGATCTCCTCGATGCGGCGCTTCACCAGGGCGCGGTTCTGCGGCGTCGTGGTGCGGGTGGTGCCGCCGATATGCACTTCGCCCGGAATGACGTTGTAGGCCGAGCCTGCCTTGAAGAAACCGACCGTCACGACGGTGGAATCGATCGGGTCGATGTTGCGGGCGACGATGGTCTGCAGCGCCAGCACGATGTTGGCGCCCGCCACCATGGGATCGACGGTAAGGTGCGGGTGAGCGGCATGACCGCCCTTGCCGGAGATGCGGATGTCCCAGCGGTCGGCCGCGGCCAGCAGCGGACCGCCCCTGGTGACGATGTGGCCCAGCGGCACGCCGGGCTTGTTATGGATGGCGAAGACCGCGTCGCAGGGGAACTTGTCGAACAGCCCGTCGGCGATCATCTCGCGCGCCCCGCCGCCACCTTCCTCGGCCGGTTGGAAAATGAAGTGTACCGCGCCTTCGAAGTCACGCGTCTCGCTCAGCACCTTGGCCGCGCCCAGCAGCATGGCGGTGTGGCCGTCATGGCCACAGGCATGCATGCGACCGGGATTTTGCGAGCGGTGCGCGAAATCGTTGGTTTCATCCATCGGCAGGCAGTCCATGTCGGCGCGCAATCCAACCGACTTCAACGAATTGCCTTTGCGCAAGGTGCCGACCAGGCCGGTCCTGCCCAATCCCCGCGTCACTTCAAGTCCCCATTCGGCGAGCTTGGCGGCCACGATGTCGGAGGTTCGGTTTTCCTCGTAGGCCAGTTCAGGGTGGGCATGGATGTCGCGGCGGATGGCGGCAATCTCGCCCTGGATTTCAAGCGCACGAGGCAGAACTGGCATTGAGCACTCCGGTTGGAACTGCAGGCATCTTAGCCCAAAGTAGTACGATGTTGTCTCTGCAGGATGTCGAGGAAGCGGCCAACATCGTCTACGCCGCCATGCCGCCCACGCCGCAATATGCATGGCCGCTGCTCGCCAGGCGCACCGGCTGCGAGACCTGGGTGAAGCACGAGAACCACACGCCGATCGGCGCCTTCAAGGTGCGCGGCGGGCTGGTCTACATGGACAGGCTGAAGAAGCAGCACGCCAGCATAAAAGGCGTGATCAGCGCCACGCGCGGCAATCACGGCCAGAGCATCGCGCTGGCCGCAGCCAGGGCGGGGATCGCCGCCACCATCGTCGTGCCGCAGGGCAATTCGGTGGACAAGAATGCAGCCATGCGCGCTTTCGGCGCGGAGCTGGTGGAAGCGGGCCACGATTTCGATGCCGCGCGCGACACAGCACTGCGTCTGGCCGACGAACGCGGCCTGGTCATGGTGCCCTCCTTCCATCGCGACCTGGTGCGAGGCGTGGCGACCTACGCGCTGGAACTGTTTCGCGGCGTCCCGGCGATCGATACGGTCTACGTGCCGATCGGGTTGGGCTCCGGCATCTGCGGCGTGATCGCCATGCGCGATGCGCTCAGCCCTGGGACCAAGGTGGTGGGCGTCGTGTCGACCGAAGCGCCGGCCTATGCCCTGTCCTTTGCCGCCGGCAAGGTTTTAGCCACCAACAGCGCCAACACCATGGCCGACGGCATGGCCGTGCGCGGTCCCGACGCCGAGGCGCTCGCGGTCATCCTCAAGGGCGCCGATCGCATCGTGCAGGTGAGCGACGCAGAAATCGCCGTCGCCATGCGGGCCTACTACGAGGATGCGCACCAGCTCACCGAGGGCGCCGGTGCCGCGTCGCTCGCCGCCCTGCTGCAGGAGCGCGAGCGCATGAAAGGCAGGACGGTCGGCCTGATCCTGAGCGGCGGCAACATCGACCGGCCGCTTTACTTGCGCCTGCTCGGCGGCGCGTGAGGACGAGATGGTGCGCGCGCTCGTTGTTCTGATTCGTTGGGCAGGCGTGATTGCCGTTGTCCTGGCGGCGAATATGGCGAGCCTCGCCTTGGCGCAAACAACCGTGGACCCCGCGACGCGTTGCGCCCAACTCGTTGCGTTTTACGATCGCTACGGAAGAAGTCGCAGCCTGAATTCCGACGGCGCCCGCAATCACACGCGCATAGGTGCAAATATCGATTGCGAAAGAGGCCACTATGAAAAGGGCATCGCCATCATGGAGGACCTGCTGAGGAGGAAGGCGTTCGATGTGCCGCCGCCCGCACCGCCCTCTTCCGTGCCGCCGCTCGAGTCGCCTGAATATGGCGCCAGCATTGATGGATCGTTCTACTTGCGCGCCCTGGCTGCTGCCTGAGGCGCAGGCGCCCAGGCCAGCTCGCTCTTGACCGCCTGCATGATGAAAGACGAGCGCGTGCCGCGAACCCCGGGCATGCGCAGCAGGGCCTTCAGGGCGAAGTCGCTGAAGCTTGCGAGGTCGGGCGACAGCACATGCAGCAGGAAATCCATGTCGCCGGTCACGGCATAGCAGGCCACGACCTCAGAGCGGGCGCGGATCGCCGACTCGAACGCCTCGACCGTTTTCTCCGAATGATCGTCGAGCGTGACCTGGACCAGCGCCTGCAGACCAAGCCCCAGCGCGTCCGGCGAGATCAAGGCAGCATAGCGTGCGATGACGCCTTCCTCTTCCAGTCGTTTGACCCGCCGCTGGCACGGCGTTGGCGAGAGTCCGACCTTGTCGGCAAGGTCGACGATCGGCAGACGGCCATCGGCTTGCAGAGCCGCGACGATGCGTCTGTCTATGTCATCCAAGGCGATCATGGTGATTTCACCTAATTTTTAGGCACGACATGGAGAATAGCTCCAAAAGTGGGTTTTTGACAGGTCCACTTCGCCGGGATTCTCTCCACCCCTCCTCACCATATTGAATCTATGAATCTTGCCCCTCTCGAGAACCTGCGTGGCGACTATGCCGGCATGGCGGCCGACTGGACGGTGCCGCAGCAGCTTGACCGCTACTCCGACGAAGACCAGGCGGTCTGGCGGCTCCTGGTCGAGCGCCAGACGGCGTTGGCACGGCAGCACGCGTGCGATGAGTTTCTGCAGGGGCTGCAGGCTCTCGGTATCGGCAACACCATCCCCGACTTCGACGCCATCAACGCCCGCCTAAAACCATTGACCGGCTGGCGCATTGTCGGCGTGCCGGGACTGATCCCGGACGCGGTCTTCTACGATCATCTGGCGCATCGCCGCTTTCCGGTGACGGTGTGGATCCGCACCCGCGCCGAGCTCGACTATCTGGTCGAGCCCGACCTGTTCCATGATTTCTTCGGCCACGTGCCGCTGCTCAGCAATCCGGTGTTCGCCGACTACATGCAGCTCTACGGCCAACGCGGCGTCGAAGCGGGCACCAAGATCGATCTCCTGGCGCGTCTGTACTGGTACACGGTCGAGTTCGGCCTGATCCGCACATCCAAGGGTCTGAAGGCCTATGGCGCGGGGATTCTTTCCTCGGCGGCCGAGGTCAAGCACGCCCTCTCAAGCAAGGATGTCGAGCGCCTGCCGTTCGAGGCGGCGACGGTGATGCGGCGGCCCTACGAGATCGACAAGTTGCAGAACACCTATTTCGTGCTCGACGATTTCCGCCAGCTCTTCGAAGCGGCCCAGACGCGCGTGGCCTAGCGCTGGGAGCGCGCAACTCCAGTTGCGCGTCTTTGGCCGCTCCCGAAGAAGATTGCGCCACTGGAGTGGCGCGCTCCCAGCAAAGAGGTTACACGGGCTTCAGCAGCACCAGCCCGTCCACCGCCACGACGCCCTCGCCGTCGCGCTTGACCAGCAGCGGATTGATCTCAGCTTCCGACACGTCGCCAAAAGCCTTGTGCGCCAAGGTTGAGAACGCCGCGATAGATTTGGCGAGCGCATCGACATCTCCGAGCGGCAGGTTGCGATAACCGCGAATGGTGGCGAGCCCTTTGACTTCCCCGATCATCTCCCGCGCTTCGGCCTCGTCGACCGGCGCAAGCCGCGTCGCCGCGTCCTTGTAGATCTCGGCCAGCACGCCGCCCAGGCCCACGGTGATCGTGGGGCCAACCAGCGGATCGCGGCGGAAGC
>WNFD01010108.1_pt1 | contig 13866 bp, 10 predicted proteins | sample 5400491 | NCBI WGS metagenome assembly WNFD01 (sample SAMN13153343, study PRJNA577476) | soil metagenome | isolation source: 120 cm saprolite under Douglas fir tree site 2 hole 2 replicate 2 | place: USA:California | collected 2015-04-18
GGGCGCGGCGGCCTGAAAGAAGATCAGCTCGGGCTCGATGGCGAACTCCTTGAAGAATCCCTTGTCCACGCCGATGAAGAGCGGGGTCGACGAGGTGAGCTTGAGCGCTCCGATCCTCACCTTCTGCTGGGCCTCCGCCGGGACGGCAAGGCCGGCCGCCAGAAGCGCGCCCGCCAGCACCCACGCGAAGGTGTGCCGCCACGGCACAGCCGCCCGCTCGCACCGCGTGAGCGCCCAGTGCGAGAGGACTCCAAGCAGCGAGAGACAGACGATGCCGACCATGAGCTTGGTCGTGTCCATGATATTGCCGGCGTGGAGCACGAGGAAGCCGATGCCGGAGTCGGCGGCGATCATCTCGGCTGCGACGAGCAGAAGAAGCGCCGTCCCCGCCCCCAGCTTGAGGCCCGCGAAGATCATGGGCAGGGCCGAGGGCAGGATGACCTTGCGAATCACGCTCCACCGTCCGGCGCCGAAGGCAACCGCGGCGCGAACCAGGAGCGGATCGGCCTGGCGGACCCCCGCGAACGTGTTGATCGCCATCGGAAAGAAGACGCCCAGCGCGATGACGGCGACCTTGGACGGCTCGCCGATGCCGAGCCAGAGGATGAGGAGCGGAAGCAGCGCGATCTTCGGAATGGGGAACGTGGCCGCGATGAGCGGCTGGCCCACGGCCTCGGCCCTCGAGAAAAATCCCGTGAGCACTCCAGCGGCGACGCCGCCGGCGGCGCCCAGCGCGAAGCCCCACAGCAGCCGCCGGAGGCTCACCCCGAGATGGACGAAGAGCTGGCCCGAGCGCGCCATGTCGGCGAGCTCGCCGATCACGCCCAGCGGCGACGGGAGGAAGAGCGACGACACCCAGCCGGTGCGTGTCACCAGCTCCCAGAGGACCACGATTCCCAGCAGCGCCAGCACGCGCAGGGCGCGGTACTCGCGGCGGCGAAGGAACGCGGCGCGGTCGGTGACCGCCACACGCTCGACGGCCATTACGCCCCGCCCTCGCGCAGCGCGGCCTGGGCCTGCGACTTGATCAACTTCCAGATGCGCTCGGCGGCCTGGAGGAAAGCGGGCTCGCCCATCTGCCCCTCGTGCCGCGGCCGCTCGAGCTCGATGGGCACGACGTCGAGGACGCGCCCCGGTCGCCGCGAGAGCACCACGACGCGGTCGGCCATGTACACGGCCTCCTGGATGTTGTGCGTGACGTAGACGACGCTCGTGCGCGTCCGCTCCCAGATGCCGAGCAGCTCCTCCATCATCAGGGTGCGCGTCTGGGCATCCAGGGCCGAGAAAGGCTCGTCCATCAGCAGCACCGCCGGGTCCACCGCCAGCGCCCGCGCGATGCCGACCCGCTGCCGCATCCCGCCGGAGAGCTGGTGGGGGAATTTGCGCTCGAAGCCCTCGAGCCCCGTCATGGCGATGAAACGCGCCGCGCGGGCCTTCCGTTCCGCGGTCGCCGTCGCGAGCTCCTCGAGGCCGAACTCGACATTGCCCTGCACGGTCCGCCACGGGAACAGGGCGAACTCCTGAAAGACCGTGGCCGTGAGGGGCTGGCCGCCGCGGCGCGCGCCTTCGAAGAAGACCTGGCCTGAAGTCGCCGGGAGGAGACCGGCCACGATGCCGAGCAGCGTGGACTTGCCGCAGCCCGAGGGTCCGAGGACGGCGACGAACTCCTCCGGCTCCACCCGGAGAGCGATGTCCTCGAGGGCAGCCACCTCCAGTCCGCTCCGGTCACGGTAGGTCTTCGACAGCCGGTCTACGATGACGCGCATGGCGAAGCCGGCCACAGCATACCAGCCTCTGGGCGCGCCTTGCCTCGCCCCGGGCAGGTCGTCTATCATCGCCGGGCGCTCGAGCGCGCCTGCAGCAGTGTCTGGGCCCAACGTCTTGGGACTCACGTCTTGGGGGGAGGTGTGAATGAGGCGGAAGAACGTGGCGTCGGTGGCCTGTACCTCTCTCCTTGCCTGGGCGCTCCTCGGCTGCGCCTCGGGGGCCGTCACCGGTCGCGTCACGCTGCCCGGCCAGCCGGCCGCGCCGCTCACCATGACGTGGAACTCGGGGCTCTTCGGGGAGAGCGGGACGATCTCGGCCATCATGCCCGACGGCGAGCGCTTCTCGGGCAAGTATCAGGTCGTGGCCCCCGGCATGACGCGGACCTCTCTGGACCCGGCCTGGACGGGAGACGAGCCGGGCGGCGACAACCAGGGACAGATCGACGACAGCATGTGGGGCGCCGGCCGGGACACCATGGCCTTCCTCAAGACGTACGAGAACAAGGCGGTCGCCAGGCTCAAGGGCGACCGCGGCACCACCATGCTCTGCCGCTTCGATCTCGACGCCGGAGGGGCCGGCATGGGCGGCGGGGGCACCGGCGAGTGCCAGACATCCAAGGGCGCGAAGATCTCCGCCCAGTTCTAGTGACGTGGACCAGCCGACGGAGCAGTCTTTCCCGATAGTCCGACACCCGGTATCGGGGAGGCGCACGCCCGTGCTGGTGAGCGTGCCGCACTACGGCACCCAGCCGCTGCCCCACATCACCCGCGACGACTACGGCGAGCCCTCGTTCGAGACCTTCGCCTACGGCTTCGCGGATACCTTCGTGGGCGAGCTCTACGGTGACCTGCATGAGCACGGGGCCACCGTCCTCGCCACGCCGTTCTCGCGCATGTTCGTCGACGTCAATCGCCGCCGCGACGACTTCGAGCACCATGACGGCCTCGTGCGCTCACGACGCGGCGTGGTGCGCACCCATACCATGCGCGACGTGCCCATCTTCGCGCGCCCGCTCGCGCTCGCCGATCTCGAACAGCGCCTGCAGGCGCTCTACGATCCCTACTACTCGGCCCTGGAGCACCTGCTCGCCCAGCTCCGCGATGCCTACGGGTGCGCGATCCTCCTCGATGGCCACACCGGCAGCCCGCGCCGGATGAAGAACCATGAGGTGATCATCGGCACGCGCCACCATTCGACCTGCGCCCCGCAGCTCGCGGCGACCGTGGCCGCGGTCTTCACCCGCCACGGTTTCCAGGTGCACCAGAATGTCAGCGGCTATACCGGCGGCAATATCGTGGCCACGTTCGGTCAGCCCCGGGCCCGGCGCGTCCACGCCATCCAGCTGGAGATCAACGCGTCGCTCCTGATGGCCACGAGCCGTGAGGAGTTCATCGCCCTGGTGACCCGAGGGGGAATCCCCGAGAAGGCCGAAGAGAACATCGCCCGTGTCCGCCGGTGTCTCTGGGAGGTGCTGGCCACGCTCCCGTCAGTCCTCGCGACTGTGCACGATTCATAGCGCAGGACCTCGGGCGGAGAGCCTGACCCTCGGACCCTTCTGCCGCAATTCCCCTCGCCGCATGCGGACGGTGTCGGCCTTTTTTACACTCCGATCGAGCGCAATGCCCCTGCTTCTGATAAAGCCCTGTCCCTAAAACGATCGCCCAATTGGCTCTTCATTTGCGTTATCGTCTCCGGCACACTTCCAGCGGGCGACCAACAATCGGCAGCGCCACGTGGCACGGTGATGAACGAAACGATCTTCATATCCGGTCTCTATTCTGGTCCGAGCCCGTCGGCCGGGCTCGGAGTCGCGCGATCGTTGCGCGCGGCATTCCCCTCGTCCCGACTCATCGGTGTCGACTACTGGCCGGGGAGCTCTGGTCTTCACCATGAGGTGTTCGACGCCACATGGCTCAAGCCGCCGTGGGATCTCCTCGAAGAAGAGCTCTATGCCAAGGAAGTGCGGGCGGAGCTCGATCGTGATGCCCTCTGGATCGCTACCCTCGACCTCGAGGTTGCCTGGCTCGCGCGGACACTCGCGCCTCACCCTCGACTTCTCACACCGTCCGAGACCGCCCTCGTGACGACTCTCAAGCCACAGCCCAGCGTCGCCGGGCTGCTGCCGTTGGAGATGGCGCCCTCGCTCGATTTGTCAGCGCCGGACGAAGCGATCCACGCCTTCTGCCGCGCGCATTCCTGGCGGGTGTGGATCAAGGGTCCCTACCATGACGCCGTGGCCGTCGGGGACTGGCGCCACCTCGAAGAGGTGCGCGCCCGGATGAAGGACGGCTGGCAGACCGATCGCGTTTCGGTACAGGCTCATGTGCGCGGCTACGAGGAGTCGGTGTGCCTCGCCGCTTTCGACGGGCGGCTTGCCGATGCGATCTACATGCGCAAGCGCATCACGACTCCTGACGGCAAGACCTGGGCGGGCCACGTGGGCGAAGTGCCGGCAGATCTGCTCGGCCCGATCGAGGCGGCCGTGCGCGCGATCGGGTGGACGGGAGGCGCCGAGATCGAGCTGCTGCGCGACATCGATGGCCGGCTGTGGCTGCTCGAATGGAACCCGCGCTTCCCCGCGTGGGTCCACGGCGCCACGCTGGCCGGGCGGAACTTGCCGGCCGCCCTCGTGCGCCGCGCGCTCGGCCTTCCTGACGGCCCACGCGTGCGCTCGAAGAATCCGGAGTTCACCCGGGTCGTCACCGAAGTGCCGGCCCGGGCCGATCTACCGCTGCCCCTTCCCGCCGAGCCCGAGCACGGACAGCTCGGCATCCACGGCAAGTACGGCGCCTCGCTCTCGGCGATAGTGCCGAAGCTCGTCCTGAGTGACGCCCCGAGTCCCGCGCCCCCCACGCTCTCGCCGGAGACCGAGATCGACCTCCGCGAAATGGCCGATGTCGTCGAGACGCCACGTCGCCTCTTTCTCCGCCGCACCGCGGAGGCGACCTTTGCCCGCCTGGAGGCAGGCGCGCCGGTCGAAGGCATTCCGCTGCGCTACGCCTACAGCCTGAAGACGAGCCCGGATGCCGAATATCTGACGCGCGCGCGCATGGCCGGCATGCTGGCAGAGTGCATCAGCCTGCTCGAGGTGCGGCGCGCGCTGGAGACGGGCTGGCTCCCCGACGCGATCGTGCTGAATGGCCCCGGCAAGTGGTGGCCGGCGTCCGAGCGTGCCGTGGACGGCCTGCGCGCCGTCTTTTGCGATTCGGTCGAAGAGCTTCAGCGCCTCGCCGCCTCCGGCCGCTCGGACCGGCTGTGGGGGGTGCGGCTCCGCATTCCGGGGTTTCGCTCGCGCTTCGGCGTGCCGGTCGACGAGCCGGCCGCCTTCGAGCGGCTCTGCACCGTGGTGGCCGCGCTGCCCGCGGATCGGCACTTTGGTATCCACGTGCACATGGCAAGCACGATGATCGGCGTCGGGCACTGGCGCGACATCGCGGAATCGGCCGTGGTGTGGGGGGCGGCGATCGAGGCCACGACCGGCCGTCGGGTGCGTGCCCTCGACCTGGGCGGCGGCTATCATCCGGACGACCTGGCGCACCTGCCCTTCCCGGAGATCGTCCGCTTCGCCCGGAAGCACCTGCCCTCCCTCGCCGAGGTCTACATCGAGCCCGGGCGCGCGCTCACGCAAGCCACCATGGCCATCGTCACGAGCGCGCTGGACGTGCGCCGCCATCAGGGCACGCTGCACGAGGTCGTCGTGGATGCCTGCCTCGCCGAGCTGCCTCTCGTCGCCGTGTATCCCCATCGTTTTTTTCGCATCGCCAATCATCGCGTGGTGCCGGTCGCCCGTGGCCCGGTACGCGTCCTCGGCCGCATCTGCATGGAGGATGACGTTCTCTCCCCCGGCCTGGATCTGCCGGACAACCTGAGCATCGGCGATCGGCTGGTCGTGTGCGATGCGGGCGCCTATGAAAGGAGCATGAGCTATGCATTCGGCCGTGGCGGATACCCTTGAGCGCAGAGAATGGCGGCATGTCTCAGGGTCGGTGCTCGCTCATCACGGCCCGTGCTGCGATCGGGCGCGCACCTGGATGATCGCGATGGGGCGTTCCTATGATTTCTCCTGCACGGACGGGCTCGCGTTTGCCGGGCCGCGCTGGCTCACCCGCCGGTGGGCGTGGGGGCCAACCCGCTGGCCGATCGCGTGGTGCGAGGCCGTCAAGGCAGAGACGATCGACTGCGGCGTCTTCGGCGCCTTTGCCCTGGAGCTCTTCCGCGCCAAGGGCATCGAGGCGCACTCAGGGCAGCTCGTGCGCAGCTGTACCGAGGAGAGGATCACGCACTGGCGTCGCAAGTGGGCCTCGATGCCCGACGCCTTCGACTGGATCGGCGCGCGCGTGGTGTACCACGAAGTATGCATAGTACGCGTGGGGGCGGACGAGGCGCGGATATACGACCCGACGGACGGCAACTGGATCGAGCCGGTGGTGCAGGCTGGCCACGGCGCGCATGTGGCGATCCGCGCCGAGATCCCAGTGGCGCTCAAATGGGGCGCGCACGTGCTCGTCAATGGTCAGTGGACGGAGACGGCTCTCGGTGGCTGAGCCGTTCTTGGGGCGAGCGCGTCGGCTTGCCGAGCGGCAGCTCGCCTCGATCGGTCAGACCTTCTTCGTCTACGATCCATGGGTGGGGCTTGCCAGCATCGTCGTGCTGGCCGTCGCCACACCCCGGCTCGCGATCGCGGGAACGCTCGCGAGCGTGCTCGCCCGCCTCACGGCCCAGCGCCTGGGCGCGTCGCGCGCATTCCTCGACACGGGGCTCGCCGAGCTGAACGGGTGGTTTCTGGGCCTCGCATGCGCCACCTTCTTTGCCGTAGGGCCCGGCCTCGCGGTGTCGCTTCTGCTGGGTGGACCACTCGTCGCCGCGCTCTCCATCGTGATGTACCGCGTGCTCGCCACCTGGGACGTGCCCCTCGTGATCGGTCCGTACGTGCCGGCCTTCTGGCTATTGTGGAGCGCGCTGCTCACGTTTCCATGGACACAGGCCGCCGCCCTCCCCCTCGTGCCGGCTGCCCCCGCCTCTCCGTTCCTGCTGGTCTTGCTCGGCGGCTTGCGAGGGGTGGGGCAGATCTTCTTTCTCCCCGACGCCGCCGTGGGTGTCGCGCTCGCCGTGGCTGCTTCGCTTGCCGATCGCCGGCTCGGCCTCGTGATGGTAGCGGCGTCGGTCGCTGCCGTGGGGATCGGCTATCTCGCCGGATCACCGTTGTGGCAGGTGGAGCAGGGCCTCGCCGGCTTCACCGCGGCACTGGTCGCGGCCGCGGCATTGCGTCGCTTCGCGGGGCTGGGCTGGGCGGCACTCGCTATCACCGTCGTCACGATCCCGTTCCTGGAGGCAGGCGCGCTGCGGCTGGCCGGAGCGGTGGGCCTCCATGCCCTCTCGGCCGTGTACATCGGGCTCATCTGGATGTTCGCCCTGCTGCGACCGGTGCGCGAGGCTGGCGCGGTGCGGGCCGGCTGGGCGATGGGCACACGGCCCCGGATCTACGAAAACCGATGATCCTGGTGAAGCCGCGCCATCGAGGACCGCGCGAAAACGAAGGATCCAAGTAAGGCGGCGGCGGAAGCGGTGCAAATCAAAACTGGAAACATCTCCGACACCGACGATCGTTTTTCCCTGTAGATCATTCAAGGAAGTCCCTTCGGCATTTCTCTGTTCACGAGTCTGTTCGCCGAGTGACGCAGTGTCAGTGACACTGATCGCCTCGCTGACGGTGCTCGGCCCCCGACTCCACTCGACGCCGCGACTTCCGCAAGCTTTTCCCGACGTTAAGCGACGGCCTTCCTTCAGTCGCCCTGGCAGAGAAATTGCGCTCCGGCGATTCTCACGAGCGCGCCCAGTCCTCGCATCCGTAGCCCTCCGCGCACGTGTGTGCGAATCAGCCCTGAGGAGGGCATCTGGTGGACTGGCTCATCGACACCCTGCAGCAGCATCCGGAAATTTCCATCTTTCTCGCCTTGGCCCTTGGCTACTGGCTGGGCAGCCTCAAGCTCGGGTCCTTCAGCCTGGGCTCGGTCACCGGGACGCTGCTCATGGGCGTCCTCGTCGGGCAGTTGAACATCACCATCTCGGCAAACGTGAGGGCGACGTGCTTCCTGATCTTCCTCTTCCTCGTGGGCTACAGTGTCGGCCCGCAGTTCTTCGACGGATTGAAGCGCGATGGCGTGCCCCAGATGATCTTCGCGACGCTCCAGTGCGCGATCTCCCTCGCCACGGGCTATGCGGTAGCGAAGGCGTTCGGGTACGACGTGGGCCAGGCCGCCGGCCTCCTCGCCGGCTCGCAGACCATCTCGGCGCTCCTCGGCACCGCGACGGACGCGATCAACAGTCTGGAGATTCCCGATGAAGAGAAGAAGCGCCTGCTCGACGCGATGACGGTTGCCTACGCGGTGACCTACATCTTCGGCACGGCCGGGACGGCCTGGATCCTGTCGGCGCTGGGGCCCAGGCTCGTGGGCGGCAATGTCACGGCCGCCTGCCGCGAATACGAGGCCGGGATGAGCGGGAATGCGGCCGACGGTCCAGAGATCACCGCCGCCTGCCGGCAGGCTGGCCTTTGGACGTATCGGCTCACGGCCGATCGCGCCGCCGACACGACGATCTACGAGTTCGAGTCGGAGTTTCTGCGGCCACGAGTGTTCGAGGTCCATCCCCGCTCCGCCCTTGTGAGCGTGGCCTCGCGCCGGGACCTCGGGCGCCCCGCGACGACTCTGGCCTCCGCGCCCCGCACCGGCAGCGTGAACGCCGTGATATTCGTCGCCGCCGGAGTCACCCTGGGTGGTCTCGTCGGCGCGCTCGCCATCAAGGTCGGCGAGGTGCCGCTGAGCCTCAGCACGAGCGGCGGGGCGCTGGTGGCCGGCCTCGTCTTTGGCTGGCTCCGGTCCAGCTACCGGCTCTTCGAGGGCGTACCCGAGCGTGCTCTCGCGACGATGAACTCAGCGGGCCTGAACGTGTTCATCGCCGTGGTCGGGATCAATGCCGGTCCCGGATTCGTGGCAGGGCTCGGCCAGGCGGGCCCGAGCCTCCTCATTGCTGGCATTCTTGTGACGGCCATTCCTCTGGTCGTCGGTCTATTGCTCGCCCGGTATGTCTTCAGGTTCCACCCGGGCATCGCGCTGGGCTGCGTCGCGGGAGCACGCACGACGGCGCCGGCGCTGGGCGCCGTCCAGGAGGTTGTCCGGAGCAAGGTGCCGGCCCTCGGCTACACGATCCCCTACGCCGTCGGCAATACGCTGTTCACCATGTGCGGCATCGCCATTGTCATGCTCATGAGCTAGCCACCTGGCGGGGCCCGGCTGAGGCTGTAGACCACGCGGCCCCCTTCTCCGCCGACACCGGGCGCCCGCCGGAGGGAGAACATACACCGCCTCGAATTGGCTTATGATCGGCGGAATGACAATCACCGAGGCTGCGCGGACCGCGCGGACATGGTGCGCGCGGTGCCTGCCAGACGACGACCGCTATCTGGCGATCACCGTGCTCGTGTCGCTGCTCCTGCATGGGATCGTCGGGGTGGCCTTTCTCGTCTCGGGCTGGCTTCGCAATCCCGTCGTGGCGAGCCGGGGCGAGGCCCTCTTCGCGGATATCGCGCTCGCCAGGCCCGAAGAGACCGGACCTCGGGGCAATCCCCTGCGGCCCGTTGGGCCGGACGTCGCGGAGACTGAGAAGCCGAGACCTGTCGCACCGCCTCCGGCGAGGGCCCAGGCGTCGTCACCGGTGAGTCTGCCCGTCTCGCCGACTCCGAGCGTCGCCGAGGCGCCCAAGCCAACGCCTCGAGCAACGGAGCCGCGCGAGGTTGTCCGGGCGGCACCGCCGTCTCAGCCATCGTCGCAGGCCGAGGAGCCCGCCTACGAGGGACGAAACGCCCAGGCGCCGAACCCGTCGCAGGCGCGGCAAGCCCAGCTGGAGGCTCAACCTGTATCGCCGACGCCCTCAGCCGGCGGTGAGCCGCGCGTGGCGTCGGTATCCCGGCCGTCCCCGGCCCCGCCCGGCATGTTCGGCCAGCCGGGCGGGACAGGTGGATTCCAGGGGAGCCAGGGCGGAGTAGTGGGCCAGGCGGTCCCCCTCGATACACCAGATCCCAACTATCGCGAGTACATGCAGAGGGTGCGGCAGCGGATCTATGCCAAGTGGAGCTATCCTCACGAGGCCCAGAATCGAGAGCTCCACGGCAAGCTCGCAATCGAATTCCACATCGGCAAGGACGGGCAGCTCTTGAGCCTGGAGCTCATCGCGTCTTCGGGCGAGGCCGTCCTCGACGCCTCGGCGATCAATGCGGTCAAGATGGCCGAGCAATATCCGCCCCTGCCCGATGCCATGCGACGGGATGTGCTTCCCGTCGTCGCCATCTTCACCTACAGGATTCGCACCACGCAGTCATCGGTGTTCCAGCTTCTCCAGTAGCCTGCTGCCGACGAACGGACGCATCACTGGGTCCAGCTCAAGGGTTTGAAGGCGAGGACCTCGGCCTCACGCGCGTTGAGATCCAGCGGACCGAGGGCGGCCAGGGTTCGCCAGACTCCCGTGGCGAGATTCACCGCGCGGATCTTCACGCCGTCCTTGCCCACGGCGACCACTGCGAGCTGGGTCTCGTCGGGCGCCCATTCGATGGCAGCGATGAGCTCTTCCGTCTGAAAGGTGGCGAGCGGCTTGTCCGTGGCGAGGCCGTCGGGCGGCCCGCCCAGAGCGTAGACGAGAAGCTTCCCCGCGCCTCCCGCGCTGGAGCCCAGACCGACCGCCAGCTTCGTCCCTCCGGGGGAGAGCGCCATGGCGCCGAGGACGATCTTGGCCGAGACCGTGAGTCCCAGCGCGTCGAGCTCCTGCCGGCCCAGCAGTAGCGTCGGGGGCGTCCCTGATCCGAGCTTCGCGCGATAGAGACCGGCCAGCAGAGGTCCGGACGGCCGGTCGCGATTGATGACGTCGAAATAGTAGACGGCATCGCCGGCGGGCGCCCACTCGGCGAGGATCGGCCCGCCCGGCAGGAGCTCGAACCCTCCCGTCTTGATGTCGAGGACCGCAGCCGTTTCCCAGCACAGCAGGATCTTGCGGCCATCGGGGGACCATCGGAACTTGTTGGGGGGCGTCGAGTAAGTGGGAATATTGGTGACCCCCCGAGGGATGGCAAAGCGCGACTGGACCTTCCTCGCTGCCACATCGACGAGGGCGATCGACATCTTGAGCGGCGCGGCGGGCCCCGGCACGAAGGTGAGGACCGCGATCTGCTTACCGTCGGGTGACCATGCGGGCTGCCAGGGGTAGAGCTGCTCGTTTGGGTCGCTCTGCAAAAGAACCGTCTCCTGGCCCGCCCGGTCCCGGAACTTGAGGGCGAGCTGGGGGTCGACGAAGGCGAAGCCCGTTCCGTCGGGCGACCACGTGGCGCCAAGCCCGAACACCAGAGTGCCGAGCTGACGGCCCTCGGGCAAAACCCCCGCCGTGACCAGCCGCCGATTCGTTCCGGTTCCCACCACATCGACGTAGAGGAGGGCCCTCGATCCCGTCGCTGAGTCGACGATGGCGATGGGCGGCCTGGACGCCGGCTGGCCATGCAGGCTGGTGGCAACCCCCAGGACGAGGACCAGAATCGAGCAGAAGGCCATGCGGGTGGGACGGGCCGGTGCGCCAGTCGGTCTGGACATGGTCAGAACCCCCTTGGTCGAATGCGCGCGGGCCTACGCGAAGAGCTCGCGGTCCCGAATCTTGTGGGCGTTTGTATAGTCTTTGTCCCACCACGGTTTTTCGCCCGGGTTTCGCGGAGGCTTGGCGAGCTGGAGCTTCCTCTTGCCGTCCTTAGCCTCCTGCTCGAGCACCCGGAAGTGGTAGTGGTCGAAGATGCTCAGCCCTTCCACGAGGTACGAGACGGCAATCCGACGGTCGCGGATGACCAACAGGTTTTCCCCGTTCTTGATGTCCGCCGTCGAGGAAAAGTTGTAGGACCCCATGTACACGCGCGCCGTCGGCTTTTCGAAGTCGATGACGACGAACTTGTGGTGCATGCGGACACCGCTTCCACCGGTCGGCTCCGATTTGAACGGTTCGGGAAGGTTGCCCTGAAGGTTGGCGGGAAACACCGGAGCGACGTTGCCGTCAGGCTTCTGCAGGTCGATGCCGCCGACCTTGCGGTCGGAGATTCCATAGACGAAGATCTTGTCGTCGTTCGTGACTTTCTTGATCGCATCGAGTATGGGCCCCGGCGTCTGGTAGAGAAACGCCAGCGAGTAGAACAGATTCGATGTGGTCTTCTGGCCGATGTCGTCGGCCACCGTTGCCAACAATGCATTTGTCGAGCTGTGCGGAGAGAAGGCCACGCGCACGTCGATCCCGGTGAATCCGAGACCGGCCAGCTTCGCGGAAGCGGTCTTGCCGAAGCCGGCCACGTCGCCATGCGTCCAATAGTCGTCGAACGCCGCGAGGAACAGTTTGACCGCGTTTGTGCCCCGCAGAACCAACGCGTTGTTGGATTGCACGAAGAAACCGCGCCAGGAGAAGGGGGTCGACCCGCACACGACCGCCTGCACCTTCGGCCCGTCGACCACGATGGTCTTGTTGTGCTGAAGCTGGCCCATGTGCTGCCGCTTGACGTTGCCCGCACCGGCCGACGCGGCCAGGCGTTGCGCCGCCTGTGTCTCGCCGGAATGCGGCTGGCCGTGGGAGCCGTCGTCGTCGATGATCACCTTGACCCTGCCCCCGAGCTTTTCGAGACGCGAAACCACGCCCGGCTCGTTGAGGTCATAGGCCACCACGCGGACCTGGGCCTTCTTGTCGGCGATGGCCTGGTCGAGCACTTCGAGGATGACCTGTCGCGCCTCGAAACCCATCCACGCGAGGGCCTCGGTGGCGAGCGGGTGGGTAGGGACGAACGTCAGACCCTCGTCGGCATTGCCCGGCAACAGCGTGGAGATCGGCCCCTGGGACTCGTACCGATCGACGAAGGCCTGTGACGACACGAAGCCGCGGGTAAAGGCGACATTGATCTTCCCCGGATACGTTTCCCGCCGCAGCTCGATGCTGACCTGCTGTGGTTCGCCATAGCTCAGCTCATCTTTGTTGTTCATGAAAACCGGCGTGACCTGATAGACGAATTCGCCGGGAAGCTCGGCATTGCGCGGGAAGTGCACCCACCGGAATTTCTGGATCGGCGAAAATCTGGTCGACAGGCTGTTTGGATTGACGGCGCCATCGAGGCCGGGGAAGCTCAAGCGGTTCTTCAAGGGAAAGAATTTAGTGCCGCCGGGCTCCTTGTATTCGATGGCGAAGCCCACGAAGTCGAGCGGGGGCTTGCCCTTTTTCCAGTTCATGGCAAGGAGGGCCATGCCATCGCCGCGATGAAGCTTGAGCGTGAACAGCGCCGCCGCGTTCTGTCCGGTGACCTGGAATTCACCCGCCATAGCCGATCTCCCTGAAGTGCGGGTCAGAGCGTAGATGACGTAGAGTCGCTTCTCGGACCCTGCCGCTTTGTGACCACGTGAATGCACCCTAGCATTTCGCGCCGATCCTGTCAGAGCACCGGTGAGAAGTCAAACTGGGCGGCGCCCGGGGAGTCCAGGATGCGCGAGCGCTCGCGACCGGGCACGCTCCACGCGTAGGCCGTCAGCGGCGAGCGACGAGCAGGCGGATTCCAGGCTCTGGCCGCAGGGTGACATAGGGCGTCGGCGTGATCCGCTGACCCGGCATCAGCGAGAGCCGGAAGCCCTGGGCAATCGTGGCCAGGAGCAGAACGGCCTCCATCTGAGCGAAGGCGTTGCCGATGCACTGGCGTGGGCCGCCGCCGAACGGGAAGTAGGCGAAGCGCGGTAGCCGGCGGGCGAGATCGCCGTCCCAACGTTCGGGGCGGAAAGCCGCGGGCTCCTCGAACCAGCGGGCGTCGCGCTGCACCACATAGGTGGGCACCACCACGATGTCGCCCCGCACGATGGGTTGACCGGCAATCTCCGTGGCCCTCGCCGCCTGGCGCCCGAGCCCATACGCCGGTGGGTAGAGCCGCATGGATTCCGTCACGACCATGTCGGCATATCTCAAGCGGGGCAGGTCGGAGGTCGCGGGAGCGCGACCATCCAGGGCCGTCCGCAACTCGCCGGCAAGCCGGGCCTCGGCCTCCGGGTGCCG
>WNFD01014132.1_pt1 | contig 13866 bp, 8 predicted proteins | sample 5400491 | NCBI WGS metagenome assembly WNFD01 (sample SAMN13153343, study PRJNA577476) | soil metagenome | isolation source: 120 cm saprolite under Douglas fir tree site 2 hole 2 replicate 2 | place: USA:California | collected 2015-04-18
TGCCAGGGTTCACCATTCGGAAATCTGGGGCGAACGGCTTACTAAGTACAGCTGGCTCGAAACTCACGACATCGAGTCAACGGAGTGGGAGACATTGGTGCCCGAGTCCCCCGACTATCTCTTCGTTCCACAAGATATAGCGCACAAGAGTGAGTACCTCAGCGGCTGGCGTATCACAGACGCCATGCCAACCGGTAGTACCGGTATTGCAACAGCCCGCGACGCATTCGTCATCGACTTTGACGAGGCCGCATTACTAGACCGCGTGGCCGACCTGCGAAGCACTCGGCTATCGGACGACGAGATCCGCAATAAGTACTTTGTCGGCAAGGGATCCCGTTTATACCCTCGCGGAGATTCACGTGGCTGGAAATTGCCCACTGCAAGAAAGCGTATTCGAGCCGACACACTTTGGCGAGAGCGGGTGGTCCTCTGCCGATATCGTCCGTTTGACGATCGGAGTCTGTACTACACGAACTGGATGGTGGATTGGCCTCGGTCAGACGTCATGAGGCACATGCTCGCCGGTCGCAATATAGCCTTGCTCACGTCACGCATGACCAAAGGAGAGGAATTTCAGCATGTCCACGTGACTCGAAGTATCGCTGAAGTGATTTGTCTGTCACCGAAGACCTCCAATAACGCGTTCTTGTTTCCCCTTTACCTCTATTCGTCTGAGCAGCAGTCGCTCCTTGACCCGCCCGGAGGTCGACCAACTGCAAACTTCGCACCCAAGTTCATCGAAGCCATTGAAGGTGCTACTGGACTTCGGTTTGTCGCCGAAGGGGTCGGCGACCTGGGCGAGACCATCGGTCCCGAGAGTGTCTTCGCATACATATTTGCCATCCTCCATGCTCCGACGTATCGCGTGCGCTACAGAGAGTTCCTCAAGAGAGACTTTCCTCGAATCCCCATCGCAGCAGACCCCGCGATCTTTCGGCGGCTAGCCCGACTTGGTGGCGAATTGATTGGACTGCATCTCTTTGAAGCTCAGATTGGTGGCGGTTCAACGGCTCATTACCCGATCGCCGGCAGCAATGTGGTTGAACGTGGCTATCCTCGCTATCTGCCGCCCGGCACGACAGATCCTTTGAATGGCACCAACCTCCTAAGCGGCCGTATCTATGTCAACGGTGCCGGTGGGAGAGATATTGGCATGGGCCAGTACTTCGACGGAGTCGAGCCTGAGGTCTGGACCTATTACGTAGGGGGCTACCAGGTCTGTGAGAAATGGCTCCGGGATCGTCGCGAGCGTACGCTGACTGATCAAGAACTCGATAGGTACCAGCACATATTGACAGCCCTGCATCTCAGCCTGGACGTTCTGAAAAGTATCGACGGTGTCGTAGCATCTGGGCAATTCATCCGGCAATCCGGTCAGGCGGAATCCTAACAATGCCGCACAAAACGCCTGCGACAGCACATTGAGTATTTTCGTTGAGGACTGGCAGGGCAGCTATGGCTCTCCGTACCTTGTCACGCCCGACGATCAAGGCTCCGCCAGCGTCGCCCTAGCTGAGGACCCGACCTTTAAGGCTCACCCGAGTCAGCTTGCTCAAGGTAGCCACGAGCGACTTGCTTTCGTCGATGGAGTTCGCCGCGGTGAAGCAGCTCTATATCAGCATTCACAGGAGTCCGGCAAGGTCGTCCGCGGAGTGGCGGGAAGTCATGCGTGCGGCGCGGTGATCGCCGACGGTGAGACGCGGGCAGTGTTTGCTTCTGAGCGCGTTCAGCGCTTAGTCATTTGGGGATCGGGGGAGACTGGCGACTTGGAGCCGGTAGGTGGCTTCGCATGGGTGAATCGGTCGGTCGACGACGAAGCACCCGACGCGCCGCTTAAGCAGCTGCAGGAGAGGATGCGCCGCGAAGAGGTAATGCTTGCAGAAGAGCTCTCGCGGCAGGGACTGCGTGTGGTACTCGATGGGCCACTGTTCTACGTTCGCTCATGGGACTTGCCCATAGTCGGCTATGTCAAGACTCATAGCCGGGCGCTACTCGAGCCAGACATGCACAAACTGATACCGAGCCTCCGGCCGGGCGAGCGGTCCACCATGTTCCGGCTGGGCGACGACCGTTACTCGTGCTATCTCCGGCTCATTCCTATGAGCGAGATGTCGGGCCCCTGGGCGGGTATCGTGCGCCTCGAGGTGCCACAGGCCACTGGTCTCAAGCAAGCGATCGAGACCGTCAACTGGATCGCGGGCGTAATACCGCGGTACGCGGGCGTTTCGTATAAGGATCCCCGAGCGCCCCAGAATCTCCAGCCCGTGGGTGCCCTAGAGAAGCATTTGCGGCACCGGCTGGGCGATCCGGGACTCGCTTATCGGGCCGTGAGGGCTGCTGTGGCTACGTCCCGGAAAGAGGTGAACGCGTGAAGAAGGTAGTCAGCGAACACGGGAGCACACCGAAGCCATCGGATGCCTCTCCGATCGGTTGGGTAGACGGTTCAAGTGACTCGACAACACGGCGTTTCCACCTAGTCTTGGATGAGAACGCCGTCGTGCAACTTGATGAGCTCGTCCAGATCGAACAGACGCTACCCACTGGCGAGTTGCTCCGTCATTACGGCATCGTCGTGGAGGGTCGAGGGGTCATCGAAGGTGCCGAGTTTCCCTCTGACACCAAGTTGATTGCACACGACGCCACAATGCCCGGTACTGAAGTACGGCGGGTGGAGGTCCAAGTGCTCCGCACGATGCCCGAGATGTGGCTCGCTCCCCGGCCAGGCGCGATGGCCTACCGCGCGATTGGAGAACACCGCGACAACGCGCTGTTCCATGACCAGATGGATCAGCCACTCGCGGTCGGTCTCGATCAGTCGCACCAGCCGGTGAACATCGATTTCTCCTTTCTTAACGGGCAAAAGGGCGGCCATGCCTCCGTTTCGGGCATCTCCGGAGTGGCTACTAAGACGACGTGGTTGCTCCATGTCCTGTTTATGCTTTTCGAAACCGACGAGGGGCGACGCATTTTGGGACCTACTGCTCCGCAAACCCGGGCGGTAGTCTTCAATGTCAAAGGCGAAGACCTACTCCATCTCGACCGCCCCAATGCTCAGTTCGAGCGACATCCGGATGCAAGACGCCAGTGGGAGCAGCTCGGGGTCACCAACCCTGGAGCCTTCAAGCAGGTGGAGGTCTGCGTCCCACGCGGGAAGGACAGCCGCCCGGGGACTTTGGTAGTCGATGCCGGAAGCCGGCCGCAGAATGAACTAACCGTCTACGGTTGGTCGCCCCAGGAGTTCATCCGTCGGGGCTTGTTGCGTTTTTGCTTCACCGATGCCAACGACCGGAACAACCAACTGTCCTTTATCGAGCAGCGCGTTCGCGTGCAGCTCGCACGGTGGGCTTGGCCCATGGACGGTGAGGAGGGCGCCGTTGTACTGGCCGAACCGCCGACAAATACGGGCTTCAACCTGGAGCGCGTAATCAACGAGCGACGCGCATCCAAGACGCCGGGCGAGGGCTACCCGGTGCGGTCCTTCGCCGATTTGGTCGACTTCCTGACCACGATTCTCGTTCCAGACGATGGGAGCGAACCCGACAGGCGGTGGACCGGCGGTGTCCAAGGTGGCACCGCTCTGGCCTTCTACCGCCGACTTACCGCGCAAACTCAGCGCATCGGGCAGCTGGTGGCCACCGGCGTTTCACAGCCCGAGTTGCGCATGGCCATAACCGTGGTCGATATCCACTCGCTACACGATGACGCGCAGCGCTTTGTGGTGGGTGCGATCCTCTCCCAGATCTTCGAAGACAAGCAGGGTAGGGGCCGCGAGCCCTTGTCCTTCATCCTGCTTGACGAGCTCAACAAGTACTGCCCAAGAGAAGGTTCCAGCCCACTCAAGGAGATGCTTGTCGACATTGCGTCTAGGGGACGTTCGCTTGGTGTCCTACTGTTGGGTGCGCAGCAATCAGCTAGCGATGTCGATCCCGCGGTAATCCGCAACGCTGCGATCAAGGTGGCCGGCCGCCTCGACGCCGGCGAGACAAGCGAATATCGGTACCTATCCCCCGAGCTACGTGAGAGGGCAACGAGGTTCCTCCCGGGCACCATGGTTCTAGATCAGCCGTTGGTGCCAGCCCCGATTCCAATTCGCTTCCCGTTTCCTGGTTTCGCCACCAACGTAGTCGAGGCGGCCCAGGACGTAGGCCGCAAACGAGCGGCTGAGGACGCCTTCAGCAAGCTCTGATGCGGCTCCTGCATACCGCCGATTGGCACCTGGGCCGCATAACCATGGGCGTCTCCCGCAAGTCGGACCTGCAGTCCGCGGTGCAGGAGGTCATCACGATCGCGCGTGAAGACAAGCCCGACCTCATCATTCACGCTGGCGATCTCTTCGATGCCATCCGGCCAGGATGGGAGGACTTGCAATGGGGCGTCGACTCACTTCGCCAACTCGCTGCGATTGCTCCCACGATCGTTGTCTGCGGAAACCACGATTCGCCCCTGCTCTTCCGGTTCCTGGGGAGTCTGTTGCCGTCATCGTCGGACCTGCGGCTTATCCCGAAGGCGCTACCTCCAACCAAAGGAGGAGTAATTGAAATCGAGCTCGCCCGAGATCAGGTGGTGCGCCTGGCACCAATTCCCTTCATCCACCAGAACCGTTTCATCGATGGTTTGGAGGACGATCCGGCACAGTGGATGGCCAATTACGCCGATCGGGTGGCCGCCATCCAGAGCGAGCTCGCTCATGGCCTGGAGGCGGGCTACGATCCCGCGCGCCACATCCTGCTACTCGCCGCGCATCTTCACGTCACCGGCGCCCGTTTCTCGAAGAATAGCCAGCGCCAGATCACAGTCAGCGACACATATGCCACGCGAGGTGAGCACCTGCCGGCGGTCTCGTATGCCGCATACGGCCACATCCATCAGCCCCAGCAACTGCCGGGCATAGTTTTAGGCCGCTACGCCGGCAGCATCATTCCAATCGACCTCGGCGAGGAGGGCGAGCAGAAAGAGGTCGTCCTCGTCGACGCCGAGCCGGGCCGGGCTCCTGAGGTGACCATCCGAAACATCAAAGGCGGTCGGGCACTCCGCCGCATAGAGGGCACTTTCGATGAAATCGCCGCGCTTGCACCGAAGGTGGGAGACTCTCTGTGCTTCGTCATTGTTAAGACCGAGCGAACGACGCCGGATCTCAGCGAGCGCATCCGAGACCTAATGCCGCAGGCCACATTTCTTGGCATCCACGAAACGGCGGATGCGCAACGCATCGCAGTCCTCGGCGCAGACGACGTGTCAAGCGACAAGGAGCCCGGCTTCAGCGAACTATTCAGAGACTTCCTTCGCGATCACCCGGCGCGCGCCGGGTCCGCAGCCATGATCGCCCAACTCTTCGACAGCGTGTTGACGTCGATACAGAGCGAAGACGTCCTGAGTCTGCCGCAACTGGAGCGGCTTGAGGCAGTCGCACGTGAGACAAAGTCGTGAGGCCAATCCAGATCTCAATCCGCGGACTGCGATCCTACCGAAAGGAGTGCACGATCAATTTCGAGAACCGATCCCTACTTGCAATCGTGGGAGACACCGGCGCAGGCAAGTCCTCGATCTTGGAGGCGATTACATACGCGCTCTACAACACATGCACATGGCGCGGCGACTCCAAGGCGCTGATCGCCGACGGCACGCACACAATGCTGGTTGTTCTCGATTTCGAGGGCGCGGGCCACCGCTGGCGAATCACGCGATCCACTTCGCGCACGGCATCGCCGCGAGCCGTCCACAAGCTTGAGTGTTTAAGCGACGGCTCATTCGTTGCTTTGGATAGAGAATCTCAGGTCAACGCCAAGATCGAGAATATCGTGGGCCTCGACCGGCGCACCTTCCTGATCGCAGTTCTGCTGCCACAAGGCAATTTCCAAACTCTCCTTACTGAGGAGGCTCCTGGCGAGCGCGCCAAGATCTTGAAAGGTATCTTCAGAGTCACAGAGCTCGAGGAGGCGAAGACAATCGCCGACGGGCTGAGACATCGAGCTGAACCGGCCCTTGCCTTTCTCAGCGGCCACCGCAAGGCGCTTCCGAGGGATCCAGCCGCCGATGCCAAGCAGCTTGGTAGCGAGCTTAAGTTGGCTGAGGCGCGCCATAAACGTCTGTTGGCCGCTAAGAAGATTGTCGATGAGGCCCATCAGTGGGACAAGGACGCAAAGCGCGAGGCGGCACAGTTCTTGGATCCGGTGACCAAACTGCGTGCACAGCCACTCAAGATCGCCGCAACCATGGCTGCCCTGGCTCCCGTCGCTGAAGAACTCGAGGGCAAGATCAAGGAAGCACGGGCTTCGCTGCAGGTCCTCGACCGTGATGAGAGTCAAGCCTCGGCTGCCCACGAAGAGGCCGTGAAAGGCGGAAAGGGCGTTGAGGCGCTGACACACGCTGTGGCGACGCTCAGCGCAGGGACTCGCGACCTGACTCGAATAGAGCGCGCGAATGTCGCATTTGGCCGACGGCGTGAAGAACTGGCTGCCCAGCTCGGAAGAGTCAGCAAGGCTCGGAAGGGTCTAGCGGAACTCGTAGCCGGCGCACTGCGAGCCCGCAAAGAACGCGACAAGGCAATCTTGGAGGTCGATATCCAGGGCAAATTCAACCGGCAAGCCCAAGACCTTCTACGGGAGTCCCGCCAAGCAGTCAAAGAGTCGCGGGCACTGGCGACCAAAATCCTGAATGTTGAAGCGACTGCCGACAAGTGCAGGCACGCCTCTGAAAAGGAAGCCTTAGTTCTCAAGACCGCGAATGAGAGCGCCAACAAGGTCCGCCAGGCTCTTGACCATGCGTCTCTCGAGCACGCCGCCGCGTACGCAGCTGCCGGCCTGAAGCCGGGAGACAAGTGCCCGGTATGTTCGACCATCCTTCCCAAGGGCTTCGCTCCGGCAAAGCACGCCGGACTCGAATCTTGGAAGGCACAACTGGGTGTAGCGGAGGGGAAACTAGCGGCCGCCCGAGAAGCGGCTGCACGGGCGTCAGCCGCACATACGTCGGCGCTCGCAGAACTCACCGAAGTCAAGGCCCGGCTACCCGAGATCACCGGGTCCGAGCGCGCCGCCGTCAGCGCCCTGCACAGAATTTTGCCCGGCGCAGATCTCGCCCAGCCCGACGCCACATTGATGGCGCCGTTAGGAATCAAGCTCAAGTCCCTTGAAGCAACTGCTAGGGAAACGGCTAAGGCCGATACCGAAGCTGCGGTCAAGCTCGCCCGAGAACAGTCCCGCCTAGACGCAGCAGACGGCGCGCTGGCCACGAACGGTGCGGCCCTCAAGGCAGATGAGGCCGAGAACGCGGAGGGTCTTCGCATTGCCCGCGACGAACTGACTCGAATGCCGGCGTTCGCCAGACCCGCCCCGAATACCAGCGCGGAGCAACTTGCCCCCACGTCTACGGTGCTGGATGCACTCTTAGCCCAGGCACGCAAGGCCGAATCGGCGCTACAGGCGCTTCGTGCTAGCCAGCAGAAGGCTCGATCCAACGTCGTGAACCTTGAGAGCCGGTACGAGAAGCAAGTCGTCGACCCAAAGCGTCACGCCCACACCACGATGATCGCAATCTTGGGCCAACTCAATTCGGCTCGTGCACTTATCGAGCAGACGCCGTTTACCGGCCCTGACGAGGTGGCGACCGTTGCCGCAGCCGGCACCTATGCCGAGAGATTCGAATCTGCAATTCATAAGGTCACCACTGCGCTTGAGTCCAAGGCACAGGCGGTACGCAAAGCAGCTGACGGAGGGCACCGAGCTCACCGAATCCATGATCGAACTCGCACGCATGCTCGGCGATGGTGGATTCGTTCGCCATGTGATCGAGCTGCGCCAGAAGAACCTACTTGCGGTGGCCTCGACCATCCTGCAGGACATGACAGCGCGTCGCTACGGCTTCGCCGCCGATTTTCAGGTTCTCGACATCGTGACCGGCCAACCTCGATCGCCACGCACTTTGTCCGGTGGTGAGACGTTCATGGCGAGTCTGGCGTTGGCTCTGGCTTTGGTTGAGATTGCAGGCCGGGCTGGAGGTCGGCTAGACGCACTCTTTCTCGATGAAGGTTTCGGAAGTCTTGATGCGAATGCTCTTGACGCCGCCCTCGGAACCCTCGAAGCTCGTGCGAATGATGGCCGGCTGGTCGCTCTGGTTAGCCACATCAAAGCGGTCGCGGAGCGGATTCCCGACGTTTTGGAAGTGAGACGCAAGCCTACTGGGAGCGAGGCGATTTGGCGAGGAACGCTGGAGCGCGACCAAATGGTCGCCGAAGATCTCGAGGCGGGTTTGCTGGTCTAGGCACGAACCACCGTAAAGGCGCCACTGCTCATCGCATTATCGACCTCGCGTAAACCGACGATGCGCTACAGCTTCTTGAGCAGGTCGACCAATCCTTCGTGCAGGTTACTCCGCGTCCGGCGATAGGAGGACCACCGGTTATTAGTCCCGGCCAAAGACATCGCCATAACCCAGACGCGACGCCTGGCACTTTGTGACTTGGTCAACGTTGCGAAGTCAAGCGATGGAACGAGCCAAATCGGTCCGAAGTCCAATTTCACACTGTCATAGAGAACAGCGAGGATCGCAAGGTCGGCCCGAGGTTCGAATGTCGCTTTTCGAATGTCGATCCGGAATGAACCGCGGCCGACTCGTTTTGACGTGTCGAACCGCGCTTTTACCTGAACCGCTAGGGTTGCAGGCTTACCTCGAAGGCTGAACACAAGGTCAACGCCCGAATCGTCAAACATCGGCCTGCTCACATTCAGCTGTCCTCGGCTTGCCAGGACGCAATGCGCCCCAACAAGGTGCTCGATCCCAGAGCCTTTCCAGTTGGAATCTGGTTGAGGCCTAATCACAGCGGTGGGCATGCGGCCAATCTATAACACGCTGAGGCCGCCTCACCTAGTTTGATAGCGTCAACAATCTGCTGCCTTACGCATCCTCCAATCCGAGCCATTTGTATTTGGATTGTCTGCCTCGGCCAGGGCGAAGTTCAAACGCTCGGCGATGGAACTTGGCACCGTCAATGCCTGCAGCACTCGCTCCTCGTTGGTGCGCCTATTCGTAACGCTGCGGATCGGCTCGATGCTGTCAGCATCGATTCGAGGGAGCACTGGATCGACCTCATAGACCAACGCCAACTCAGCCGAACCGTTTCCGAATTCTGGTTCGCCAAAGATCCGGTAGCACTTCAAGGGCTCGATCCGCATCCACGCGACCAGCAGGCGCTCTAACCGAGCCACGACTTTTCCGGTGGATATCGATTGGGTATCGAATCTGAGCGTGAGGATAGGGGCATATGTGTCCTCGATGGCCGAGGAGCGGTACGACAGATCTTGTAAGGACTCGCCAGTGATTTGCGCAATCTCAAGGTGAACCATTTCCAAGGTCACACTTACTGCCAAATCTCGCAGCCGCACGACGGCATTTGCTACATCGACCGCGTCATCGCCAGCGAGGCTGGCTAGGACCTTGCAACCGGCCTGCACCAGGTCGGGGCGCATGGGGACGGGCGAGTGAAGAGCGATTCGCCTGATCATCGCGCGAAGTCGGATCTCAACATCGATTGGGAGGTTCAACGTAGCCGCGCGTAGCAGCGCCGCGAGGAGCTGAGGCTCGCCGTCTGGTTCGCGCGTGTAACCAGCCTCCGCCCGGTAGGCCATTTCAGGGCCCAGCTTATGGAACCATCCAGGGTCGGGCGCCGCTCCCCAGTAGAGTTCCCAATTGTCGAGTTCAAGTTCAAGAACCCCGGTCAAATCCGCGAAGGGCCGGGCACCGAGCAGGATGAGGGTCGTCTGAATAACCGAATGTGTCCGAGCTATGACCTCGGGATCGATGTCCGGTCTTCCCATTAAGGTTGCCAGGAATCGCAACCGCCGCCTCGAAATCCACCTCGCTCGACGCCACAGGGCAATTGCCATACGCTGGCGTTCTTCCTCGAGATTCTCGGCCTCGTCGGGATTGGGTTGTTCGTTCCGTGTCGTTGATACGCCTTCGTCATCATCCGGTGGCTGCGACGCGATGCCAGCGGAGAGGTTTCGGGCCACTCTGCCCAGCACAGCGAGTGGGGTGTGCCCCCGGGCGGCTAAGGTCGATGCTCCAGAGGGATCGAGCGACTGCCGGTATCTCTCATCCTGCTTCAGCTTGTCAACGTCAAAGTCTTGCCATTCGCTGATGAGAGGTTCCGAATCAGCTTCATCTGGAGCGTCTTGCCCACCTCGGGATCCAGAGGCCGCCCGCACTCGCAGGCTTGCCGGGATCTCAAGCAGGATGTCCGCCTCGAGCCGGAGAAAGTATTGCATCCAGTCCTCGTCGTTCAACGCGACACTTGCAAGATTGGCTAGCCCCGAATAGTCGGCTGCGCCCCAAGCCCGAGCGAGCGCATCTACAAGGACAGGGAAGACCGCATTACTCCGGTCGCCGGATTGGGAAAGCAATGTGACCGATAGCGCATGCTGACTGAGCGAAGACTGGGTTTCCGGAGGGAGGTCCACGATCAGCGGCGGCCACAACCGCGGGACGTCAAGTTCACGATCGCCAACGATCACTGAGGCCAGCGGCGGCAGTGTCCCATACGTCTCGACAGTTAGCCGGCCATGCTCGACGAGTGCCCGCGCAACGCCCCAGCTGGGGACGCTTGTCCAATGTGGGTTCAGCGATACATTGAGGTCGGCGATCAGACCCACCGGCTCGATCTGCAGTCCCTCCAGCAAATGCTCAAGTTCGCTCCATGGCCCCTCAACCAAGGTTGCCAGCTCATAGTTCCCCGCTGGTGGCACGGTGAGGAGGGCTGCGGTCGAGCAGTTGGGGGATCCGCCCAGAGAGACAGTCGTCTCGCCAAGACGAGCCAGGTAGAACTTGGCGTGGAGGTAGTAATCCTCGCGCCGGGCCGTTCGGACATCGAGTCCTAGCACGCTCTTGGCTCGCTCAAGCTCCTGAGGGTCGATCGACGTTGCTCCCGGCTGCACCAGCAGATAGGTTCGATCAGGCTTAAGACTACTGACCAACTCTGTAAGCGCTATCAGGTGCGGGTCGTGGAAGGGGGCCAGGACCCACAACTCCCTGACTCTTCGGCCGGCGACCGCTTGGGCAAGTTGCACTGCAAAGGGAATCTGGAGGTTATGCCTAAGGCGCGCCGATTCCCGCGCGCTGGCTTTCAGGTAAGGGAAGCGGTCAACGATCTCCGACACCTGCTCTGCAGAAAAGGCATCGAGTCGGTCGTTGGCAACGAGGTGGCGAAGAACCTCGCCAAGTGTTACGAAAGGAGCCTGACCATCTGCTGGGTAGTTAAACTCCGCGAAGATCTCTCCGGCCCTTGTCATGCCAGTCATCGTCAGGTTGCCGCTTCCAATCAGCAGGCGTGCCTGTTCCTTGCCAGCGAGCAGCACCACCTTTGGGTGAAAACTCGCCGAGCATTCGACGCCACTGACGAGGTATGCGCGTTGCGCGGCGCGCACACGGCCCCACTTCGCTGCCTGGTCCATTTCCTCGACCAGTCGATGTTGGTCAGCCAGAACGATCCTCTTGTTGGTCTGAGCCTCTAGTCGTGGCAGGAACCATCGTTCAAACCAGTCGAGCTGCAGCGAGTAGGTGAGCACTAGGGCGTACTCGTACGGTCCCGACAGCCGATCCCCGAGTTGGATCTCTGTCAAACGCTATGCCTCCTTCAGAAATTGCTGTCCAAGACTTGTGAGGGGGTGGACGGGCAAGGAGGGGTCGCCACAAAGGGCAAGCTCGTGGGCATGTGTCGCGAGTGCCAAGTAGCGCGACGAGACGAATCCGACCCCTATATCAAAGCCACCGAACCGGAAGCCTCCGAGTTCTCGGAAGAAACGAAACCGATCTTCGGGGAGCTTCGACAATGCCACGTTGAGGTGGAGACGAATCACCCGCCCGCAAAGCTCTCTAAGCGCCTCTTCTACAGTCATGCGCCGCTCTGAAGCCGATTGAACCCACTTTCCGATCTGCCTGATCGAGATGTCATCGCCAGCACCCGCGTCGAAGAAATCCTCGCCGGCGTCAGTCTCGCGCCATCGGCGACCGATGGCAGTAACGAGGAGTAGCCCTGCCAGCGCCAGGCGCGTCGTCGATCGAGGTTCGAACCGAAGAAGTTGGGCCAGCCGATGCTCGCCGAGTGAATCAGGCAAGTCTGGAGAACCGAGGTTGAGGTGCTTTGCTTGCCAATCCACCAAAGTCGAGAAGGCTGAGTTGAGCTCGATCCTCGGGTGTCCCGGACCCAAGTCCCGCGATAGCTCGCTGAACGAGGCGTGGATTCGCAGGTGGTCCCACAGAGCGGCCAACGGTAATGCCCGAACCATTCCGCCCTGCCCCACGCCCCAGTCGTTGATGAGAGCGAAAATGGCGGACAGTCCGACAGACAGGTACTCGCGCGCCTGCCAAATGCGCCAGCGGCCCACTTCTTTGGCCAACTTTGGCGAGGGCCTGTAGGTCGCCCCTTCGTCAGTCTGGCCGAAGTAGATCAGCTGCCGGAACCGCTCGTCGTCGAGCGAATGGCCCTCCGTTTGGTTAGCGATGTCCAGAAATGTGCGCAGGCCAGCCCGGCGAGCGTTGGCTGCGAGCCCCGCTGTAGTGAAGGCATCCAGGAGAAGACGCTGATCCGGGGTAGCCGGATCGCTGGTTCGGCAGAGACAGGACACCTGTGCGTACTCCTCGATGACTGCCCGCGGCACTTCGTCGGCATCGAAGTACTTGCGGAAGTACTCCGTGTCATGGACAGCTTCCCGGAAGGCCTCAGCGAGTTCCGCGCCGCGCTTGGTTGGCTTATCCAATGGAAGGCTGCCGAATCTTGGACCGGCAATCAGGTCGAGCCCAAGGGCGACAGATCGGTAGTAGTAGCCGTAGCCTCCCAAGGCGTTGCCGATGTAGTTCTCGCGGAACGGATATATCGGGTCTCGCCGCTTTGCCCAACCAGAGGTTCGCCGTGAGCCTATAACGGAGCCGTAGTCGCCTGCGGGGTGGGTCGGCTGCTGACAGTAGAAATTCGCGAGCGAGTGGAAGTACTCCCTGGGCCGTAAGAACTTGGAGAAGCCTTTGGCTGAGGCTTGGCGCTCCCCGCGGCGCCAATACTCGTCAAGCAAGAACAGATAGAAGGATTGGTAGCGAGGGTGGACGGTTAGGACGTTGATATTCGGCAGCAGCTGGGCCAGAAGGCCGGAGGCGTCGATGCCATTGAGCCCTAGATGGTCTTGTCCTCCGCCAGGTCGGGCCGCATTCGAAGCCTGAGGAGCTGCCCACCTTTGGATTCCCGAGGAGACGTCAGCCATCGGTCCGTCCGCGAACCGTCGAGGGTTCCCGCAGTTTGATCGTGGCCCGGCCACAAACGGGCAAAGTCAAAGGAACAGAGCGCACGCGATCCGGTAAAGAGCGGACCGCGATTCCACTGTGCTAGCGGGCCTTGGATCGTGACAAGTTGGCAATTGCGTGACGACGCTGCGTGCCAACGAGTCGGTTGTGTCCCTGAACGACGGCGATACGGTGGTACGCTTGCATTGACCAGTGGTTCTTGTATAGACGACCTCTTATCCCATGAGCGCGGTCCGTTTTCAAACCACCAAACAGTCCCCACCATTTGCGCCCATGTTCGCCAATGTCATGCAGTAGCGCGGGGTTAAGGAACCCCCAAAACAGGTCTTGTGCGACTGCCTGTCGTGTTGCTCCGTCCAAGGCAATTGATTGCAGTTCGGTCCACCACGACTCGAACAATTCGGGCGAGATAACCGCGATGTCTATGTCTGATCGTTCGGGATCGAACGGCTTACCGAAGCGATCCTCAGATGCGATGGGAGAGAAGCCCAGATGGGCGCTGCCGCAAACGATGAGCTGCAATATGTGGACGCGAACCCCAAATATCTGCAGCAGTTGCGACGCGACCTCTTGCTTCAGCCG
>WNFD01015138.1_pt1 | contig 13858 bp, 13 predicted proteins | sample 5400491 | NCBI WGS metagenome assembly WNFD01 (sample SAMN13153343, study PRJNA577476) | soil metagenome | isolation source: 120 cm saprolite under Douglas fir tree site 2 hole 2 replicate 2 | place: USA:California | collected 2015-04-18
CCTTCACCGGCCGCACGGGCGGGTCGAACGCGACGCAGATGAACGGCTTGAGGGGCGACCCGAATCGCGTCGGCTCGCCCTCGTCGTGGCGCGCTTCGATGAAGTACTCGAACGAGCCTTCGTCGAGGATGGAAGAGGGCAGGCGGGCCAGGAAGCCGCGGCTGCCGCGGTCCACCATGCTGTAGGCCCCGTACCGCTCCGAGCCGGCGGGCCGCGCGAACACGAGAGGCGCGAACAGGCGCGCGGGGTCCTTGACCTGCGCGCGGATGACGATCGCCGCGCCGCGCGGGGTGCGCTCCAGCGGCTTGTGCTGGATCTTTCCCTCGCCCGCCGACGGGGCGGGCTGCACGCCGGGCTGTACGACGGCCTGGGCGAGGAGAAGCCTTCCGGGCGCAATCGATGGTTCAGCCGTGGCCGCAAGGATTGCGGCGAAAAGGGCCCCTAGCTGCATTGTCCGATCCCCCCTACCGGTCGACCGCGGCTCCGCGAGCCGGAATCGAGCAAGAACGAGCTTGGATGTCCCTCACGGGGGCAGGCCGCCCCCGCTCTCCCCAGAGCAAGCGTTTTACCGCCTGCCTACTAGTACACACAAGCCCCCCGGGCCACCTACCTGGCCCCGGGGGGCCGACGCGTTGCGAAAAACTCCGTCGCCGCGCAAGCTCCGCTGCCTGGTGAAGGACGGAATCCAGGTCCTGGGCGGTCTCGCGGACGTCCCGCGCGAGGACTGGGATGCGCTGCTCGATCCAGCGGCCACCCCATTCGTCCGCTGGGACTGGATCGACGCGATGGAGCGCTCGCGCTGCGCCTCGGACCGCTCTGGCTGGTCCCCGCGCCACCTCGCGCTCCTCCGCCGGGGGCGCCTGATCGCCGCGGCCCCGGCGTGGGTAAAGGAGGACTCGGACGGCGATTTCGCGCGCGACTGGGACTGGGCGGGGGCGGCGGCGCGCGCCGGGCTGCCGTACTACCCGAAGCTCTGCATCACCGTGCCGTTCACTCCCTGCACCGGGCGGCGGATCCTGGTCGCGCCAGGGGAGGACCGCGCCGAGGCGGTGCGGCGGATCGCCGACGGGGCGCGCGCCCTGTGCCGGCGCGAGGGCATCCCGAGCCTGCAGATCCTCTTCCCGCCCGAAGAGGAGGCGCGCGAGCTGGGTGAGGCGGGCCTCGCCCTCCGGATGGGCTACCAGTTCCACTGGCGCAACGAGGGCTACCGCACGCCGGAGGAGTTCCTGGCCCGTTTCCGCAGCAAGGACCGCAACGCGATCAAGCGCGAGCGCCGCGCGCCCCAGGAGCAGGGCATCGCCATCCGGACCGTGCGCGCCGAGGAGCTGTCCCGGGCGCCGCGCGAATGGGCCAAGGCGGTGCACGAACTGCACAGCTCGACCTTGCGCAAGCTGATGTGGGGGCGCGGCTGGCTGAACCGCGCCTTCTTCGACCTGGTCTTCGAGCGGATGCCCGGCGCACTGGAGGTAGTCGAGGCCCGGCGGGAGGGCCGGCTGGTGGCGGGCGCCTTCAACGTGGCCGGCGGGAACCGCCTGTATGGCCGCTACTGGGGCAGCTTCGAGGAGCACCCCTTCCTGCACTTCAACGTCTGCCTGTACCACTCGATCGACGAGTGCATCCGCCGGGGGGTCGCGGCGTTCGAGGGCGGCGCGGGAGGCGACCACAAGCTGTCGAGGGGGTTCCTGCCCAGCGAGACGTGGAGCGCCCACGCCTTCCTCGACGCGCGGCTGGACGAAGCCATGCGACGCGCCCTCGCCGCGGAGACCGAGGAACGCCGGCATGCGCTGCGGCGCTGGTCCGCGCAATCGCCTATCCTCAAGCCTGCATGAGTCCGAAACGCCAGGAGGAAAGCGAGCCCGGCGTCGTCACCAGGACGCGCCCGAAGACCAAGCCCAAGCTCGAGCGGCCCAAGCTCTACAAGGTGCTTCTGCACAACGACGACTACACGCCGATGGAGTTCGTCGTGCTGGTGCTGGTGCAGGTGTTCCACAAATCGGAGAGCGACGCGGCCAGCATCATGCTGCACGCGCATACGCACGGATATGCCGTGGCGGGCGTCTACACCTTCGAGATCGCCGAGACGAAGGTCAACGAGACGACCGCGCTCGCCAGCAAGGCGCAGTTCCCGCTCCTCTGCACGCTGGAGCCGGAGTGAGAGGCCGCCTCCGGGGCGTCTACTTCCTCCATTACGGCTACGTCGGAGCGGTCCTCGGGTACCTCGCGCCCTACCTGCGCGGGCTCGGGTTTTCGGGCGAAGCCATCGGCGGGGTGTCGATGGCCGCGCAGCTCGTCGCCGCGCCAGCGGCGCTCCTGTGGGGACATGCGGCCGACCGGCGCGGATCGCGCGCCGCCACGCTGCGGCTCTGCGCGCTGGGCGCGCTGGTCGCCCTCTGCGCGTTGCCGTGGGCGCGGACGCCGCTGGCGGTCGGCGCGGTGCTGGTGGCGCAGGCCGCCTTCGGGGCCGCAGTGGTGCCGCTGCTCGATTCGCTCACCATGGAGTGGGCGCGCGGTGAGGCGAGCCGCAGCTATGCGCGCACGCGGCTCTTCGGGTCGCTGGGGTTCGTGGTCGTCGCGCAGGGGCTCGGCCTGTGGCTCGCGGCACGCGGGGACAGGCCGGCCGACCCGCTCGTGCCGCTCGCCGCGGTGGCGTGCGTCGCCGGATACGCGCTCCTGCTGCACGCGGCGCCTTTTCCCCCCACCGCGAACGCGACCTCGACCTCGGCGGCTCCCTTGCGGGTCCGCGACGCGCTGGCCCTGCTCCGCGACCCTGCCATCTTGCTCCTGTTCGCGCTCTGCCTCATCCACTGGGCGTCCTGCGCGCCGTATCACCTCCTCTTCGGCGTGCTGGTGCGCGACCAGGGCCTGCCGTCGACCGTCACGGGCGCGGGCCTCGCGCTCGGGGTGCTGGCCGAGGTCGCGGCGCTCTGGGCGTTCCCAGCGCTGCGCAGGAGATTTGATCTGCGGGCGCTGTTGACCGCCGCCTGCGCGGGGACCGCGCTGCGCTGGTGGCTCGTTTCGCGGGCGCACGGCGCGGCCCCGCTCGTGGTCCTCCAGCTCTTCCATGCCTTGACCTTCGGGCTGTGGTGGGCTTGCGCCGTCGAGGCGATGGGACGGCTGGTGCCGGTCGGGCTCCGCGCCACCGGGCAGGCGCTCTTCTCCGCGCTGGTCTTCGGCGCCGGCAACGCCGCCGGCTACGGCCTGTCGGGCGCGGGATACCAGCGGCTCGGAGGCGCGGCGCCTCTGTTCGCGCTCGCCGCTTTGGTCGAGCTGTGCGCCCTGCCGCTCTGCGCGGTGGCCGGCCGACGCCTCGCCAGCGCGCAGGCTGCGCGGGCCGGCTCCGCCGAAGGTGGCGCACCGCCAGGCAATGCGTAGCTTTCCCGGCGCCGCACCTCGCACACTTCGAGCCGCAGCCCGGCGTCCGCTTCGCCTCGCGCGCGGTCGAGGCGCGGTTCAACCGGTTGAACCACGGGCTCCGGTGCGCGGCCGAGAATAGGAAGGCCCAACCGCAGCGGCCTCAAAATTATCGTGCGCCCCGTGCGAGAGGGCGCACGCCCAGATCGGAATGACACCGAGAACGCCTGGAACCGGGGGGAAGACACCCCCAGACCTGACATGTACAAGCTGTACAGAGCCGCGGACCGGACGTCTCCCCAGGCGTCGGTGATGCACAAGCACCCTTCGAGCGCGAGAGCACGAACCCCGTCCCAGCCAGCGTGCGAGCTTCATGCAGCTCTCGAGGTTGTCGACACGGCCGAAGTCTTCACCGGCGCGATCCGGCCGGTCAGCCGACCGCCCGCAGCAGCAGCGAGAACCATCGCGGGTGCCGCTGCACGAGCAACAGGGCGCGGCGCCGCAGCTCCGGCCGGCGCGCGAGCGCCAGCAGCCCGCGCGCCGGGAGCGCGTAGCGCAGCCAGTGCGCGCGAAGCGACCGATCGTAGCGGCGCAACGCCTCGCCCAGGCCCGGCTCGCTCAAATCTCGCGGCAGCACGCGCACGAGCAGCTCCGCCGAGGTGAAGGCCAGTGACAGGCCCTGCCCGGTGATCGCGTCGACGTATCCGGCGGCGTCGCCGATCAGCGCCACCGGGGTCGCTGTGCGCGCCTTCACGCGGCGTGAGAGCGGTCCCGAGCCGCGCGCTTCGGACTCCAGCGTGGCGCCGCGGAGCATCCTCTTGCCAGAGGAAGGCCACGTTCACGGAGCGCGGCCCGACCGGGGTGACGTAGCCCTCGGCGCCCGCCGACCAGTGCACCTCCACCAGATCGCTCCAGGGCGGGAGGCGGAGGTGACGCCGGAGCCCGAATCGGCGCGGGCCGCGCGCCGGCAGCTCCAGCCCGGCCGCGCGGCGGAGCGCCGAGTTGAGCCCATCCGCGGCGACGACCAGGCGCGCCTCGACGGTTCCCGCGTCGGTGTCCAGCCGGCCGCCGGACAGGCTGCGCACTCCCGCGTTCCGGATCTCCGCGCCCGCTTCGCGCGCCCGCCGCTGCAGGGCCTGGCAGAGCGCGGTGCGCCGGACGCCCAGCCCGCTGCCGGCGCGGAACCGGCCCTCCACGCTCGAGCCGTCCTCCTGCTCGCCGCACGCCTTGTCGGGCACGCCGGGCGTCCGCTCGAGGACCAGTGTGGAGAACCCGGCGCGGGCGGCGTGCACGGCGGCGGCGAGCCCCGCGGGACCCCCGCCGCAGATCGCGACGTCCCAGATCATCGCGAGAAGCGCAGGCGCGCCAGCGCCGCGGCCGAGAGCGCCGCCTCGCGCGCCATCCGCAGCAGCGAGATCTTGTGAGGCGGCCGCAGCTCACCCTCCACCAGCTGGCGGAGCGCCTCCGCGCGGCGCAGCTTGCCGCTGGAGGTCCGCGGGAGCGTCCCGGGCTGCAGGAGCTTGACGGTGTGCGGCCGGATGCCCGTGCGTTCGACGACGCGCGCCCGCACCGCGTCTTCCGTCAGGGCGCCGTCGCGCTCCACTTCCACCAGGAGCGCCAGCTCCTCTCCGTCCGCGCCGTCGGGGACGAGCCCCACGGCCACCGCGCATCCGGGGCGCGCTCCGGCCAGGCCGTCCAGGGCGTCCTCGAACTCCTGCGGAGCATGGTTGGCCCCGCGCAGGATCACGACGTCCTTGGCGCGCCCGGACACGACCAGCTCGCCTCCGTCGACGAATCCCAGGTCGCCGGTGTCCAGCCAGCCGCCGCGCACCGCCTGCGCGGTCGCGTGCGCGTCCTGGAAGTAGCCGCGCATCACCGACGGGCCGCGCACGCGGATGGAGCCGATCGAGCCGTCCGGCAGCTCGCTCCCATCCTCTCGCTGGATGCTCACCTCCACGCCGGCGACCGGCAGCCCGACCGAGGCGAGCTCGCGCTCCGCGCGGCGCAGGGTGCGCGGCCCGCGCCCCGGCGGCGAGAAGGTCACCGCCAGCGAGGCTTCCGACAGGCCGTACACGGGCATCAGCGCGCGCGGGTCGAATCCGAATCGGGCGAACCGCTCGCAGAAGCGCCGCAGCGCCGCGGGAGCGATCGGCTCGGCCCCGTTCAGCACCAGGCGCAGGCAAGACAGGTCGGCGCCTTCCATCTCCTCGTCGCGGATTCGCTTCGCGCACAGGCCGAAGGCGAAGTTGGGCGCGACGGTCAGGGTCGCGCGCGTCCGGGCGATCGCGCGGAGCCACAAGGCCGGTCGCGCCAGGAACGCCTCCGGCGGGAGCAGCGCGAGCGGCCCCGGGTGATAGACGGCGAGCAGGAGGCAGCCGATGAGCCCCATGTCGTGGTAGAGCGGCAGCCACGAGACGCCGCGCTGCCGCAGCGGCCCCTCCTCCGGGATGTAGGCGTCGATCGCCGCCACGTTCGCGAGCACGTTGGCGTGCGTGAGCGCGACCGGCTTGGGCTCCACCGTGGTCCCGGAGGAAAACTGGATGAGCGCCAGGTCGCCGGGCGCGGCGGGCCGCTCCAGCTCGCCCCCGCGGGGAAGATCGGAGACCGCGCGCACGCCCAACTCGGGCCGGGCGCGGGCGGCGGCCTGGCCGAGCAGCCGCCCGGCGCGCGCGTCGGTGAGCAGCAGCCGCGCCCCACAAGACTGCAGCAGGCGCGCGGTGCGCGCGTGGAACTCGTCGAGGCGGCCCAGCCGCACGGGCGGGTAGAGGGGCACCGGCACGGCTCCCGCGAGCAGCGCGCCGAAGAAGGCGTCCATGAAGTCCACGCCGGTGGGCAGCACGAGGGCGACGCGGTCGCCGGGCCGGATCCCCAGGCCGGCCAGGCCGGCGGCTGCGCGGCGGGCGCGGAGGCGCAGGTCGGCGAATGAGAGGTGGCGCTCCTGTTCGCGGGCGTCCAGGAAGGTCAAGCCGACCGGCTCAGTCGCGTTCGGGGTCGAGGTCGGGGTCGGGGTCGTCGGGGTCGACGCCTTCGCCGCCGCCGCGAGCGCCTCGCCGATGGTGGCGTGCTTGAGCGGCGGCAGCGGGGGTCCGCGCAGCATCAGCGGCCCTCCGCCCGCGCGGCCACGAGCCCGGCGAGATCGCCGACCGTACGCACCTCCGCCGCGTCCTGCTCCGCGAGCGCGATGCGGAAGTGGTCCTCGAGCCCCACCACCAGGGTCAGCACGCCGACCGAGTCGAGCTGCAGGTCGGCGAGCAGGTCGTCCTCGGCGCGCACGTCCCGTGCGATGCCGAGCTCCTCGCGGAGCACGCGGCCGATCACACCCGCAGCACGACGAGGTGGAGCGCCGAGAACACCAGCGCCGTCGCCCAGCAGCCGTGCACCAGCGGGACGGCCAGCATCTCCAGCACCACGGCGGCGTAGTTCGGATGGCGCACGAACCGGTAGGGCCCCCGCTGCACGGGCACGTCGCCCGGGACGACGATGACGCGCACGTTCCAGCGATCCCCCAGCGACGCGACTGCCCAGTACCGCAGCGCCTGGGCGCCGAGCGCGGCGGCGAACGCGGCCCAGCCCAGCGCGCCGGGGAAGGGCCGGATCGCGGACTCGACGGCGCACGAGGCGAGGAAGGCCGTGTGGAGCGCGACCATGACGGGAAAGTGCGCCTGCCCGGATTCCCGCCCTCCGCGCGCCAGCGCCCGGGCCGCGTTGCGGCGCGACAGCGCCACCTCGAAGAGCCGCTCGGCCGCGAGCAGCAGGAGGAACCCGAGGTACAGCGCGCGGGAAGTCACCATCGCAGCAGCACCAGCTCGGAGCAGAAGCCGGGTCCCATCGCGATGAGGAGGCCCAGGTCGCCCGGGTGCGCCTCCCCGGAGTCGAGCAAGTCCCGCAGGACGAAGAGCACGGACGCGCTGGAGAGGTTCCCCACCTCCTGCAGCGAGTCCCAGGTGCGCCGCAGCGCCGCGCGGGGCAGCTCCAGCGCCTCCTCGAACGCCTCGAGGACGCGGGGCCCGCCGGTGTGGCAGATCCAGTGCCGGACGGCCGCGCGCGAGACGCCGTGCGCGCCGAGGAACGCGTCCACGTCGCCGCGCACGCGCTCGCGCACCAGCTGCGGCACCTGCGGCGAGAGCACCACCTTGAAGCCGGAGTCGACGACGTCCCAGCCCATCACGCGCTCGGTGCCGGGGTAGAAGACCGACCGGGTGGCGAGGACCCGCGGCCCGCGCGCCGGCCGATCGCCGCCGCCGATCAGCGCGGCTGCCGCGCCGTCGCCGAACAGCCCGCTGGCGATGATGTTGGCGACCGACAGGTCCTCGCGCTGCAGCGTCAGCGAGCACAGCTCGACGGCGACGAGCGCCGCCACCTGGCCGGGGAAGGCGCGCACCGCATCGGACGCGCGGGCGAGCCCGGCGGCGCCGGCGACGCAGCCCAGCCCGAAGAGAGGCACGCGCTTCAAGTCGGCGCGCAGGCCCATCCGGTTCACCAGCCGCGCGTCGATCGACGGCGTCGACAGGCCCGTCACCGTCACGAAGTAGAGGTGGTCCAGGTCCCGCGGCCGCAAGTCCGCGCGGAGCAGCGCTTGCTCGAGCGCCTTCTCCCCCAGCTCGACGGCCGCGGCGATCCAGGCGTCGTTGCGCTCGGCGAACGAGCCGAGCTCCGCGTAGCGGCCGAGCGGCAATGCAAGGTGGCGGCCGCCGACGCGCACCGAGCGGTGCAGTTGCTCGAGGCGATCCAGGTTGAAGTGCTTCCGCCCCCAGTGCGCGCGGAAGGCGGCCAGCAGCGTCTCCTGATCGACGTAGTTCTCCGGCAGCGCGGCGGCGGCCGAGAGGATGTGCGGCTCGCCCAACCCTTCCTCCTACCTGCGCACCTCGAGCGGCAAGGTCACGCGCACCTCGCGCTGGCCGGCGTCGCGCAGCAGCCGCAGCGGCACGCGGAACGAGCTCTTCACCGGGTAGCAGGCCTTGTGATCGGTCGCGTCGCACGCCACCGCGCGCAGCTCCACCAGGAGCTCCGAGTCCACGTCGTAGAGGTGCTGCGCCTCGACCCGCAGCTCGATCTCCTCAGTGCGGCCGCCGCGCGCCTCGCCGCGGGTGAGCTCAGGCGCGACCTGCAGCAGGTCGCTGCGGCGCGACACCTCCAGCGCCGCGGACCAGGGGGCGCCCGCGGAAAGCTCGAGTCCCTCGGGGGCGGCGATGGTCAGCACCAGCTTGCCCGCGCCGGGAGCGAATCCCTTGTCGCGCGGCGCCGGGAGGATGGCCGTGAACCATCCGGCGCCGCCCTCGCCCTGCGCGGGGCGGGTCTTCGTGTCCACCGCGACGCCGTGGCGCGGAGCGGGAGCCCCGCGCACGGTCAGCTCGTACGCGCGCTGTCCGTCCGCGCTCACCTTCACGATCCGGTGGTGGTTGGTGTCGGCGACCAGCACCTCGCCCGAAGGCAGGACCGACAGGCCGGCCGGCTGCGAGAGCCTGGAATCCACCGCCCCCTCGAAGAAGGGCTCGAGCCGCAGCCCGTCGGGCGAGAACCGCTTCAGCTTGTCGTTGTAGGTGTCCGCCACGATCAGGCCGCTCGCCGTCGCCGCGACCGCGAGCGGATGCTGCAGCATGCCGGTCTCGACCTTCCCCACCCGATCGCCGAAGTCGAACAGCCCCGGGCCGCCCGCCAGCGTGTAGACGCGCCGGGTGCGCAGGTCGATCGCGCGCACGCCGCTCGACTCGCTGTCCGCCACGTACAGCACGTCGTTCTGCAGCGAGAGCCCCGAGGGCTGGGCCAGGGCGGCGTGCGGGCCCGGACCGTCGATCAGCGCCTCGCGGCCGTTGCCGGCGACCGGCTCGATGGTGCCCTCGTCGAGGGCGATGACGGCGACCTGGTGCGACCCGGCCAGCGCCACGTACAACTCCCGGTCGCGCAGCGCCAGGTCCCACGGCGAGCGCAGTGGCGTCTCGAGCGCGCGGGTGCGCTGCGAGAGCGGCGTCCGCCCCAGCTCGCCCGTCCCGGCCAGCCGATGCAAGGTGCGGTCGCGCAGGTCCGCCCGGAAGACGGCGTGCGCGCGCGCATCGGCGATGTAGAGCGAATCGCCGGAGAGCGCGAGCCCCTGCGGATCGTCGAGCGCCGCCTCGGCGAACGGCCCCTCGCGGTTCCCGCGCAGGCCGCTGCCGATCGTGTCCTGCACGGCGCCGTCCGGCCCGAGGATCAGCACGCGGTGGTGCCCGGAGTCGGAGACCACGATCCGGCCGTGCGAGGTAGAAACGACCTTGCCCGGGAACGAGAGGGTCTGTTCGTCGCGCCGCTCGGCCCGCAGAAGCCGCAGGGGAGCGGCGGCCAGCGTCCCGTCGTCGCGCGCCCGCGCCAGCTGCTCCGACACGAACGCCTCCAGCACGGAGGGATCGGGCTCGCCGGGGGCGACCGAGGCCAGCGTCCCGTCGGGGCGGATGATCACCAGCGTCGGCCAGCTGCGCACCGCGTACTGCGACCACAGCTGCATCTCGCTGTCGACCGCGACCGGGTGCGACACGCCGTAGCGGCGCATCGCCTGCAGGATGCGTTCGGGGTCCTTCTCCGCGTCGAACTTGGCGGAGTGCACACCGATGACCACCAGCGGGTCGTCGCGGTGCCGCTCCTCCAGGTCGCGCAGCACCGGCAGCACGTGCATGCAGTTGATGCAGCAGTAGGCCCAGAAATCGAGGATGACGAGCTGCCCGCGCAGGTCGCGGATCGACGGCGGCCGGTCGACGTTCAGCCAGGCCGTCGCTCCGGCGAGGTCCGGCGCGTGGATGCGCTCGCGCATGGCGTCCCTTGTAAATCGCCTGTTGGACGCGCTGGCAAGCAATTCGGCGCGCTCGAGGTCAGAATCGTCCGCGCTTGGAAAGGCGTAGCGCCGCCGAATACGGCGGCGACTAGATCATCTCCTTGCCGGCCCGGCCGTTCACCGCGCTCCGCAGCGCCTGCAGGTCGGACTCCTCGGGGCGCCACTCGGCGAGGTGGGCCAGGCGCCGCTCGGCGAAGCGGTGCGCGGCGTGCACCACGGGGCCGTGGCCGTGGAGGCGGGCAAAGGACTCGCGCAGGACGCGCGGGCGGTGCTCCGGGTCGACGCGCCCGTCGCCGCGCACGCGGATCTTCGAGAACCACACCCGGCGCACGGCGCAGGGCTTGCGGTTGCGCAGCTCGACGGCCATGCCGATGCAGCGCACGTAGCCGTCGCCGTCGTGCGCGAGCGAGCGCTCGCCCGCGAGGAAGCGCTGCATCGACGGCAGGGGGATGCGGCGGATGTTGCCTGGAGCGGTCCGCTGGAAGAACCAGAGGGCCATTCTTCCTCCTGCGCTTTACGTAGCACGGAAGCGCTCCGTGCCCCTGGCGGCGGAGCTCCTGCTGTCGCTCGATGAACGGTTGGCGCGGGGGACGCGCGCCTCGATCAGGCCCTCGAGCAGGGTGCGGTGGCAGTGCGCGGGGTCGGTGCAGGTGGACGAGCAGAGCAGCGTGATCGTCTCGCCGGCGCCCACGCGGCGCGCCAGCTCGTCGATCGCAGAGGTCTGCTCGCGCATCTCCGAGAGGTACCGCTTGCGGTACTCGGACCAAGACAGTGGCGTCGCGCCGCGCTTGCCGTGGAACGCGGCCAGGAGCTCGGGGCTGGGACCCAGCTCCTTGCGCCACTCGTCCCACGTTTCCTTTCCTTTCGGGAGCCCGCGGGGACGGTACCGGCAGATGAGGATCCGCAGTCCGTCGCCCGGCCGTCCCGGGTCGTTCCAGCGGCGCGTACGGAGGGGCATGTGTGCGATGATCTCCGTCTCGATCCATTCTTTTGCACTCCGACGACCGTAGAGTAGGCTTCCGACCATCGTGCCGGCTACTCGCCTTCTCGTCCTCGCCGACCCGAAGATGCTGCCCGCGCTGGCCAGCGGCCTGCGCGAAGGCAGCAGATTCGACGTGCTCACGCTCCCTTTCGGCGACGCTGGGGCGGGGGCCGCCGCCCAGCGCGCCGACGCGCTGGCGGTCTTCTACGGGACTCCCGACCGACCATTGCAGGCCGCGCTGCAGGCGCTCGCCCCCGCGGTGCGCGGCCGGGGCGGCCGCGTGATCGCGGTGCTGCAGCGCGAGCAGGCGGCGCAGCGGGACGACTGCTTCAAGGCGGGCGCGAGCGACCTGCTCTTCATGCCCATGCCGAAGGAGCAGTTCGTCGCGCGCCTGGCCGAGGCGGTGGGGCTTTCGTACGCGGCCGAGCGCGGAGCGACCGCCGCGGTACAGGTCGGCGCGCGCGGGAACCTGGTGCCGCTCGCGCAGGCCACGGTGACGGCGTCGGGAGTGCATGCCGGCGCGGCGCTGCCCTTCCAGCCGGGCGAGACGGTCCGGTTGTCGTGGGGCGCCCTCGAGGCGTGGGGGCTGGTCGTCCGCGCTTCGCCCGACGCGCAGATCCGGTTCGCGGGTGTGACGCCGGACGAGGAGGGCCGCATCCGCGACTGGATGCGGCAGGCGATGGGCGGCGCCGCCGCGAAGCCCGCGGCCTCCGCCTCCGCTCCCCGTCCGTCGGCGCCCGCCGCGCCTCGCCCGCCTCCGACTGTGGCGCCGCGGGGCGCGCCGGTGGTTCCTCCCCCGCAGCCTGCGCGCGCCGTTCCGCAGGCCGCCGCGACCGGCGCCGTGCCGCAGGGCGGGCCTCCGCCGGGTTTCGCGGAGCGGCCGCGCATCAAGGACACGACGCCGGTGCGCCCTCCGCCGGTCCCCGCGCGCGCTCCGATCGCCGGCAACGGCGTGCGGCCGATCACGGCGGGCACTCCTCCGGCCCGCGGGCCCCAGGCTGCGGTGCCGCCAGCCCCCGCAGCCGCGCAGCCGCCGGCGGCGGCGGGATTGTCCGATCTGTTCGACGACGGCGGCCCGGCGGTCGCCGCTGCCGCGCCAACCGCTCCCGCCCCGATGTGGCCGCAGGTGCCGCCGCCCGAGGCGTGCCTCCTCGCCGGCATCGCGCTCGTGCGCGACAAGAAGGCCCCAAAGGATGCGGCGCCCGAGATTGCCGCCGCCGCGAAGAAGATCGCCGGTGTGCTGAACATCGGCGAGCGCACCGCGCTGGAGAAGGCGGGCACCGAGTCGCACTTCGCCGACGTGCTGGCGGCACGCATCGCGCTCGAGGTGGGCCGTGCGGAAGCGACGCGCCTGTTCTCCAGCCAGCCGCCGCCGGTGGTGGACGACGGCTCGGTCAAGGCCATGACCCAGCTCGCGGACGCGGCCGCGGCGCGCCTCCAGAAGGAGGCGGACGGCGCCATCAGCCGGGGCGAGGTCGAGAGCCTGCAGCTGATCACCGCCTCGAGCGCCGCGCTCTCGCGCGATCTGCACTCCTTCAAGGAGACCGCCGACCGGCTGCGCGGCGTGGGCACGGCTCCCCGCCTCGGCGCCGGATCGCTCGACCCGGAAGTGGTCCTTCCCGGTCAGGCCTGGCGCCCGCCGCCGAAGGCAACCGAGCCGGCGCCGGTCAGGGCCGAGCTGCGCGAGTTCCAGGGAATGGGAGAAGCTTCGCCCGAGTCGCGCCGGCGGACGACGCTGGTCGTCTGCATGCTCGCGCTGGGCGCCGCGCTCGTGAACGTGCTGTTCTTCGCGTATCCCCGTATCCACGAGCTGCCGCCCGTCGCGGGCATCGCGCGCATCGAGGTGTCCGGGCAGACGGCGCGGGTCACGCTCGCGTCCGACTTCGCCGACCGCCAGGAGGCGGCCGTCGCCGCGCTGGTGCAGGTGCTGCGCGAGCGGGGCGTGCAGAATGCCGTGCTCGTGCGGCAGAACGGCAGCGGAGCGGGCCAGCTCTCCGTGACCGACGGAAAGACGTACGGGCTGCCGCCGGCGGTGAAGCGCAACGACGTTCCGCTTCCCTTCGTGCCGCCCCAGCCGGCGCCGCAACCCGCGCCCCCGCCTCAGCCCGCGCAGCCCCAGCCCGCGCAGCCTGGCCGGGCTCCCGCGCCCGCGCAGACGGCCGCCGGGAAGCCGCCGCGGGCGCGCTGAATCGCTCGAGCGCCGCGACGCACGAACGCGACTTCGCGATCGACCGAGCTGACGGGCAAATCCGCGCGGCGGATCAGAACGTCGGGAACTCGACCGGGACGCCCGCCGGATCCGAGCCGGTCCACGACTCGGAGTACGTGTACAGCCCGACCCCGAAGAAGTTGCCGCGCGCGGTGAGCGTCACCGTATTGCCCGAGTTCGTGACGCTGTACTGGTAGCGCATGCGGACGGCGCCATCCATGCTGGGGAGGTTCATCCAGTCCGGGTCGGTGGCGTTCCACGCCGCGGCGTTGCCGAGGGGCGGAGTGCCGGTCACCGGGTCGGCCGGGTTCCAGGTGCTGTCGGTGCCGCTGGCGGGCGCCGGGAAAAAGCTGTTCGTGTGATAAGTGGCGATGAACTGCATGCGGAGCTTGCTGATGGTCAGCTCCATCTCCGACCTGCGCGCCCGCGCGGTGAACTTCTGGTAGTACGGGATCGCCAGCGTCGCCAGGACGCCGATGAGGGAAACGACGATCATCAGCTCGATGATCGTGAA
>WNFD01018622.1_pt1 | contig 13857 bp, 16 predicted proteins | sample 5400491 | NCBI WGS metagenome assembly WNFD01 (sample SAMN13153343, study PRJNA577476) | soil metagenome | isolation source: 120 cm saprolite under Douglas fir tree site 2 hole 2 replicate 2 | place: USA:California | collected 2015-04-18
CACCCTGTTCGTCGCGAACTAGCTCCGCCGCATAAAGACTGGGAAGAGGGAGTTGGGGCGGGGCCCGGAGGCTGAGTGTGCGCTTGGAGTGTGGTGGCAAGGGACGCTCTGAGCACTCCTTGTTTTCGTGCTTCTTGAACTTAACCGGACACTTTTCTTGACACTCTGCCACCGGCATCATTGGATGGTCCACGAAGGCAAGTGGCAGATCGTGCAAAGCGACGACGGCCGGATGCTCAGCATCCCGCCCACCACGACCTTCGGGCAGCGGGCGCGTGGACCTGACTAGCTCAGCGGCTTGGCTGGATTTGGCCGTCGGTATACTTCTCGCTCGCCCCGACGCGGCGGTGGCGGAATGGCAGACGCGCTAGTTTCAGGAGCTAGTGTCCGCAAGGACGTGGAGGTTCAACTCCTCTCCGCCGCACCAGTAACCCATCGTGTTTGAGCCTGCCCCGACCGCTGCTCGCCACTTTGAGCGCCGCGTTCCTCGCCACTATCTCGTCGACTGGAGCGGCTTGCACACCTGCGCCGGCCACCGCTGTCACGACGGCCAGCCCGCAACTGTCCCCGTCCCCGACCCCGGCGACTCGCACGTCTCCAACGGTTGCTGATGTCGCATCGCCAAGTCCCTCCCCGGCGCCGACGGCCAGTCCGGCTTCAGCGCCGGCGGCCAGTCCCGCTCCAACCGCGACACCTGGTACCGCGTGTCCTGCATCGGTTCGAAGTATTAGTGGCGTGTATTCGTTTCAGTGTCCGGCCGGTTGGCACTACATCAATTGCGAAGGCAACAGCGCATACGCTCCTCACACGATGCTGGTCAATCCGGATCCGGTATGCAATCAAGAAGAGTACGGGGTTCGGGCGTTTGCGATTTCATACCCAGCCCCTAGTGATCCACCGCGCTACCTGGGAACCCTCCAGAGCACTCAAAACGTCACCGTAGACGGAGTCTCTGGTACTCGGACCGTCTACGTGGTGACCGCCGACAACCCGTTGCCGCCTCCGAAGGGGACTGTGCAAGTCCTGTACAAGTTCGTCGCCGGTGGACGGACCTACTACCTCGAGTACGACCATTTTCCCGACAACATCGACCGCACCGTTGCCTTCGATCAGATGGTCACCGGCTCGCTAAAGTTTTCCGCCTAGCGCCTGCGTTCCCTAGGCCATCGTCGCCACGCGGGGTAGGCTGCACCAATGTCTTCGTCCGCGGAAGTCGTCGACTGGCGGCCGGGTCGGGCGGAGGCGACCATCTGGAACGTTGTCGCCATCGTGCTCATCGCGGCAGGTCTTCCTCTGTTCGCTCTGCCGTCGATACTCCGGTCGGGGCCGGCCGGCGCTTCGTTCCGGATCGGCCTCACCGAAATATTGCTGGTCGTGGCTCTCATCGCGCTTCTGCTTCTTGTGCACGAAGGGATCCACGGCCTCGTAATGCTTGCGTTCCACGCCCGCCCATCCTTTGGCGTTGTACTCGTCGGAGGCGCTATGCCGGCTCTTTACGCAACGTCAGTCGGCCATCGCTTCAGCCGCGCCCAATACTTGACAGTGGCCGCCACGCCGGCGGTTGTCATCTCGGTGGTCGGGTTCTTGTTGTGCTTTGAACCTTGGGGCGGTTACTTGATCGTTCCGCTGGCCATTCACCTCGGAGGCTGTGTCGGGGACGGTTTCGCGTTCTGGCGAGTGCTGCGCGAGCGCCCCCGAACCGAATTCGAGGATCTGCGAGACGGCATCCGCTTCCATCGAAGGCCGCCTGATCGCGCCTATTTGCTCAGTTCGTAGATGACGTGCGCCGTCGGTACCCGGATCTGCATGGCCGGGCGCTGGCGAAATGAGGCCCCCTCGACGTACGGATTCGTGACCGTCTCAGAGCTCACCTTGTAGCCGAGCAAGCGGAGGCGCTCCGCGTCTCGCTGGTACTCGCCGACGGTCCAGTACGCGCGCTCGACAGACTCCGGTCGGGGATTGCGATTCCTCAGCCGCCTCGCCGCCAGCGCGAGGAGCGCGTTCCTGAAAGGACCGCCAATATCGATGCTTCCTTGCATGGGTGACGAGCTTAGCGCTCGATACACTGGCGTTTCGTGGTTGCCGGCCCAGTCGACCAGGTGCGCACGCTGTACCGAACCCTGCTCGTCTTCGCCGCCTTTTCGCTTCTCATCCTCGTCGCCGGGCTGGTGGAGTTCGCCTACTTCGAGCCCCCCGGCCGGCACACAGGCCTCAAGGCCACGATCGTCGGGGTCTACCAGTACGACCCAGATCACATGGCGACCGTCGGCCCTGACCGCAACTCCTTCCCCCGCGCGGTTCAGTTCGCGGCCGTGGTCGACTGGTCGTCGCTGCCCAAGAACGTCGTCGTCGACGCGCGCTGGTACGACGGCTTCGGGAACGTCGTCGGCAGCGTCGGTCCCGGTACCCCTGACCAGCTCGCCGGCCAGACGATCGTCCTCGTCAAGGTCCCGCCGGGCTCCACCCACGACCTTCCCGGCGACTACATCTTCGTCGTCGAGCGCTATGAAGGCGGCCTGCCGGTCGAGGTGATCGGACGCCGGGTGGTCTTGGTGGAAAGGTAGTGAGCGCCCTCACCACGGCTCGGCGCGCGAATCCTCGTGCGCGCCGGCCTGCACGCTATGCGATCGCGATCGCGATCGCAGTTGTGCTCAGCCTCGTGCTGGTCGCGAGCTCGATCCTTAACTACGTCTACCTCGACACCGTCGCCGGCCGCACGTCGCTCTATGGACTGCTGGCCGTCGCTCTGATCGCGATGGGCACCTTCATCGGGGTGCGCGCCGCGGCCCGCGACCCAGCCGTGCGCCGGCGCGACTTCATCCGCGCGGCAGTGCTCCTGGGCCTCGCGGCACTGCTGTGGCTGCTGCTGATCGACGTCTTCATATTCACGGGCGCGGCGGGCCCCCAGGTGGCGGCGGTGTGCGCGCTCGCCTGCCTGCCCACGACCGCGTTCGGGCTGTGGGTCGTCCGCCGGATGGATCGCAACGAAAAAGAACCCTGGCGCCTCGTCCTGGTCGCGGCGGCGTGGGGCGCGGTCGTGGCCACGAGCCTCGTCATCTGGGCTGAGAGCCTCTGGCAGGACATCGCCATCCGCACGCTCGTCCCCGGGCCCGGCTTCGACGTCTCGACCGCGTTTTCCGCAGGCATCCTCGAAGAGCTGGCCAAGGGCTCCGCGGTAGTGCTGCTTTTCCTGGTCATGCGCAACGAGTTCGACGATGTGGTCGACGGGATCGTGTACGGAGCCGCGATCGGGCTCGGCTTCAACTTCATGGAGTCGGTGGCGTACATGACCAACCTGTATGCGATCTTCGCGCCCGACGGCGTAGGCGGATATGCGGCCGGGTTCCAGTGGTACGCGCGACAGGTGCTCGGCCTGTTCTTCGGACACGCCACCTACACGGCGTTCGTGGGCGCGGGAGTCGGCATCGCGCGCCAGCTGCCGACCACGCGCAAGAAGCTCATTGCGATCGCGGCCGGATTCATCGTCGCGATCGCCGCGCATTTCTCGTGGGACGCCTGGATAAACCTCTTCCCGATCGTCCAGAACAATTTCTTGATCCTGGAGATACACCTCCGCACCCTGATCATGACCGGCCCGTTCACCGCCGCCGTGGTCGCCCTTCTGCTGCTCGGACTGCACATCGAAAGCCAGGCGCTCGCGGATCAGTTCCGCAAGGAGGCCGCACTTGGCAGCGGGGCGATCATGCCTGAGGAGGTGCCGATTCTTATCAGCCCTTGGCGGCGCTTTCAGCAGCGCTTGCGCGCGCTGGGGCGCGGGGGCCTGCGAGCGTACATCCGCCTCGCCCGGCTACAGACCGCGCAGGTCGACCTCGCCATGGAGCGGTGGCACCGTGAACGCCGGGAAGTCGATAACCCGCTCGAGGCTGAGCAGGAGCTGCGGAGCCAGGTGATCTCGCTGCGAAAGCAGCTCGCCGCCTAGCTCACCTCGAGGCGGGCAGCCGGCCCCAGAACGCGCGGGCGAACGCGAGCACGAGGAGCATGGCGCCCGCCGACCAGGTGATCGCGCGACGTAAGCGAGTCGATGCACCCACTTCCAGAGCTCGACCGACATGCGCCTCTTCAGATAAGACGTAACCGTGACGACCAGCAGCACGTCGACGGCCACCGTGCCGAGCCCGATGCCCAGGGTCCCGTAAGTGGAATGAAAAGGCAGCACGAGGTCGATCAGCGCAATCCGAGAGGTCCGGTCGAGCAGCAGCGCGGCGAGGTGCACAACCGCGAGCGGGATCCACAGCACCGTCGTGTATTCGTGCAGCGAGCGCAGCGCCCGGTTGCTGCCGAGCCAGTCGAGCACCGCTGTGCGCAGAGCGATGCCGGTCACCAGGGCCACCGCCAGGGCCGCATACGAGCCGAGACCGGCCACCCGCGACAGCACCCAGAAGAACTGGTCGATCGTCATCAGCTCAACCACCAGGCTTGCGCATGGGCCGCGCAGTACGCTGTGGCCAGCCCGGGCCCGAGCAGGAGGGCGGTCTTGGCGACCACCTCTGCGTCGCAACCCGTGGCGGCGACGACCGACACCTCTTCCAGCCCCGTCTGGGACGGGAGCCCGGTGCGCGGATCGATCAGGTGGTGAAGATCGCCCCACCTTCGCCGCCGCACGCTGCTGGTGGCGGCGCCCTGGTCGCGGAGCATCACCGTGACGCCGGCGAATCCGACCGGCCAGCCGTCGCCGTTCGGTCCTGGGCCGTTCGCCCTCAGGTCGCCGCCCAGATTCGCGAGCGCGTTGGATCCCAGCCGCGCGGCCAGGCGGTCGGCCATCCAGCCCTTGGCTATGCCCCCGAGATCGACGCCGCAGCCGAGCTCGAGCCGCGCACGCCCACGCTGCACGGAGAGGACGTCCGGAAGTCGCGGCGCGGGCCGCGCGTCCTCGAGCTTCGCCGTCGACGCACCCGCCGCCAGAGAGCGCGTGTAGCCGATCGCGAGCATCGAGGGCAGCACCGCCGCATTGACGAGTCCGGCGCTGAGCTCGTATGCGCGCAGCGCTTCCCAAAGCAGGGCTTCCATCTCGGCGCTGACGTCCACCCATGCGCCCTCAGCGCCGTTGAGCAGCGCCAGCTCGCTGCGGTCCGAGAATCGCGTGATGCGCGCGCACAGCTCGCGGACCCAGAACTCTCCCTGCAAAAGCTGCGAACGCGTCACACCCAGGCCGAACAGGCTGCAGCTCGTTCCGAGCGCCTCGAAATGGTGGGCTTCGACGGAGGACCTATGACGCATAGGTCGATGTCACCGGCTGGACGTCGCCCTTCCTGACGCCCGGCGTGATCGTCACCCCGCCCACCGACCCGCCCTGATGCGAGGCGAGCACGATCGGCTGAAGCGGGGCGGACGGATTCTTGAGATGAGCCGTGACGTACAGAACTGAAGCCAGGGTCGCGCCCAACGTGAGCGCGGTCGCCCCCAACTTCAGCAGGAACGGGCGCATGAAACCGCTACAGCGCCGCGACCGGCACTTTCAGAAACGGAATGCGATCGAACGACGCGCCGAGGATCTCGTTCGAGTCCGCGCCGAGGTGACCGCCCAGGATCTCCTGGTACACCGAGCGAAAGTCGACTGCGAACTTGAGGTTGCCGGTCGAGTCAAGGCTCGTCAGGCTCGGCTCGGCGCCGTAGAGCCCGCCCTTGACCGGGTCGCCGATGAGCAGCAGCGGCGCCGCCGCCCCGTGGTCCGTGCCGCCGCTCGCGTTCTCCTTGGACCGCCCAGCGTCACGTGCAGCAGCTTGACTCCGGTGCCTGTGACGATGAGCTCAGCGGCCAGCTGCAGGGCGGCTGCGAGCTGGTTCTTGGACGAATAGACGAGCTGGACCTTGTCGGAGTAGTCGGCCATCGGCTGATAGCTGGCCGACGACGTGCGCAGTGTGGCGATGGTGTCGTTCGCGGTGGCGATCGCCGTGTCGAAGAGAGCACCGTAGATGCCAGGCGTGCCCTTGTAAAGCGCGCCCACAGCCGCCTCGACCTCCGAGCCGCCGGTAAACCCGAACGTCTTCTGGTTCTGGATCACGGTCATCGTCGCCTGCAGGTCGCGCAGCGCGCCGGGGACATCGGTCGTCCCGCAGGCGCAGCCCGTCAGCGGGTGGCCGTTCGAGTCATAGGCCTTCGCGAGCGTGCGGCCAAGCCAGCCGTCGACCTGCCGGCGCGTGGGATCGCCGGTCTCCCAGATGCGGATCGACTCGAAGTGCGAGAAGGTCGGGTTGGGGTAGCCGACGCCCTGCACCATGGCGACCTTGCCCTGGTCCCACAGGCTCTTGATCCCGCCCAGGTTGTGGTTGAGGCCGAAATCGTTGGTCAGCGGCAGCGCCTGCGACACCATCGGGCCGGCCAGCTTGGGTCGGAGATCGTGCAGCGTCGGGTCCGTGAGCGGAACCAGCGTGCGCAGGCCGTCGTTGCCGCCCGCGAGCTGGATCATCACCAGCACGTTGTCGTTCGCGATGCCGTTCTGCTTGGCCGCGAAGACAGCGCGGGCGAAGGCATCGGGGACGGCGGCGTAGCCCGCGGCCAGCCCGGCCGCGCCGGCTCCGAACACGAGGCCGGCCCTCAGGAAGTCCCGACGCTTGAGCTGGTTGATCCCGATCTCTTGTTTCATGTCACGTGCACCTACTTGAGCTGAAATTCCGGAGACGCCAGGGTGACGAACCATCGCGTCCGCTCGTCGGGCGCCTGGTTCAAGAGATTCGCGGTCTGTGGCCCGACCACTCCGTCGAGATGCGTTTGGGCCGCGTCGGTCGCGGACGGGAGCGAGCCCTTCGTCTGAGCCAGGGCCAGGGTGACGAAGTTGACCCGCTCGACGACTGTGTTGGAGGAGATCCACGCCGCGTTGTTGGGCCAGCCGTTGACGTCGGGCGGATCGAAAAGGCTCTGACCCATTCCCGAACCGGCCGCGACGACAAGCTTCGAGAGGCTGGTCGCGCCCAGCGCCCGCGCGCCATGCACCATGAACTCGATCGGCGACTTCAACAGCGCTCGATAGCTCGCGCCGGCCGTGAACTCCGGGCTGGTGAAGACGGCGCGCATCAGCGTCTTCATGTCGTACTGGCTGCGCCGGAATATGTCTCCCAACCGGGCCACGTATGAAGACGATGGCGAGCTCGTGACGAAATGCTGGGCGACCTTCGCGGCGATGAAGGGCGCGGTCGCCTTCTGCGCCAGGATGGCGTCAAGGACGCCCTGAGTGTCGAGGGGACCGGTGTGACCGAGGTACGTGACCGTCCCCTTGTATGCGCGTTTCGCGTTGAAGATCCCTGACCGCTGGGTGCTGTAGACCGGCAGCTTCTGGGTGACCATCTTGGCCTTGTCGATAGTGACCGTCGCGGTCGAGTCTGGCGGTGGTTGCTGCCAGCCGGCCAGGGCCTTGGCGCTCGACCGCACGTCGTCTTCGGTGAAATTCCCGGCACCCATCGTGAAGAGCTCCATAAGCTCCCTCGAGTAGTTCTCGTTCGGGCTCTGGCCGGTTGAGGTGGCGAGGTCGAGGTAGCGGAGCATGGCGGGGTCCGTGGTGACGTCCATGAGCATCGACCGCAGATTGGTCATGCCCATACGCCGCCATGTGAGGTTCTGCCAGTACATGAACGTGTTGTTTGCGGTCTTGCGGTAATCGCTTGTGAAATGCCCGTGCCAGAACAGGGTCATGCGCTCGGCGAACGGCGTCGGCGAGGTGAGCATGTGGCCGACCCACCACTGCTGGAGCTCCGGGACGCCGAACCTGCCACCGGGCGTGAGAGCCGCGGCCAGCACCGGCGGTTCCGCGGGCTTGGTCTCGAGCAGCCGGTCGACCGTCTTGCTGTATCCGTCGGACAGAGCCGCGTCGAGCTGGGCCTGGGTGTACCCGAAGCTGGTTCGCCGCAGCAGCTGCATCACCCGCGCCGACTCGCGGCCGAGCGGCGAGACCCAGTCCGTGCCCGAGGCGGCACCGGAATGGGAGAGGTTCTGGATCGTCCCACCCAAAAGTCGGACGGCGCCCACGCCGACGCCGGTCGCGACCGCGGCGGCCAGGGCCTGGCGGCGGGTGATTCCTTTGCGAACGGGAGGGGCCGCCTCAGCGAGTGGTTCTGGAGCCCTCAGTGCCATGGCCCCAATTCAATCCTTGTCGGCTCGGTCTGGCATCAGCCAGATGTGAAGAATTCGTAAGCACCGATGAATAGCGAAGCCGCCAACGCCCCTCGATGCCAGGACCGTCCGGGCAGCTACGAGGCGTGGTACGTGACGGTCTCCGACCCCCCCTCGCGGCGCGGCTTCTGGCTCCGCTACACCACGATGAATCCTGCGTCTGGCACGGCCGCCGAAGCACACTCGGCCCTCTGGGCGTTTGCATTCGATCGCGACCACCCCGAGACGAACTGGGGCGGAAAGGTGACCTACCCGCTGGGCGCGCTGCGTATCTCCCGCCTGCCCTTCGGTCTGCGCCTCGAGGGCGCGGCCCTGGATCGCGACGGCTCCGCGGGCCAGATCCACAACGAGCACGGCAGCGCGACGTGGGACCTGCGGTGGGAGTCGCGCGAGCCACCGTTTCCCTTCCTGCGCCCGCGCTGGCAGGCACTCTCGTCGGTTGCGAACATTGGAGCGCAGCCGGCGCTCAGCGTTTCCGGCACGGTCGAGTTGAACGGCCGCGTACACCGCCTCGACGCTGCGCCAGGCGGACAGCAGCACACATGGGGTTCGGCTCACGCGCTGGCGTGGAACTGGGGTTTTGCGTCAGGCGCTGATTTCTGGGTGGACGGCGCCACGTCCCGAGTGCGGTCTCGGTTCGGCCGCGTGATCGTTGGCACCGCGGTCGGAGCGCACGCGGGCGCTCACACGTTCATGTTCAACGGTCCGGTTCAAGTGCTTCGCAATCGCGGCCCGATCTCACCCGACGGGTGGCGAGCGACGGCACGACTTGGCGACCGCACTCTTGCGGTGGTGATCAAGCCTCGCCTCGAAGACCTGATCGGGGTCACCTATGACGATCCGCGAGGCGGTTCTCGCTACTGCTACCACACGGAGGTGGCCGACCTCGATCTCCGCCTGACGCGCGGATCCGAATTGCTCGCGCACGTCAACCGGCCTGCTTCCGCCGCCTTCGAGTACGCCTCGGAGACGCCGCTGGCGGGCGTCCCGCTGACGACCTAGCTCAGCTCGGCCGCGAGGTGCCGGGCGTTGCGCGCGGCCAGCGCCATGATCGTGATCTGCGGGTTCACGTACGTCGAGCCCGGCAGGATGCTGGCGTCGCTGATGACCAGCCCGGCCAGGTCGTGCGCGCGTCCGAATTCGTCGACCACCGACGACCGCGTGTCCTTGCCCATGCGACAGGTCCCCATCGGGTGGTAGGCGGAGAGCTTGAGGTCGGCCGAGGTCCATTTGCCCTCTGTGATCCATGACAGCTCTTCGCGCTTGCGCACGGCCGGCAAGCCGGGCAGCAGCGTGTGCACCTCCTCCGCGCCCGCGGCCAGGTAGATCTCGGATGTGAGCCGGATGCCCTCGAGGGTCTTGCGCAGATCGTCTGGGCTCAGGTTGTAAGTGATGAGCAGGCCTCCACCGGGCGTCGCGCGCACACGGCCGGTGCCGCTGTCCGAGATGATCAGGCCCGCGGCCGCGGTCTGTCGGTAGCGAGCGAGGAAGTCCTTGAGGTCGCTGCCCTTGCCGCCGACCCCGCCGGCGCTGTAGCCGACGCCCGGCGGTGGGTACGTCGCCTCGACCAGGATGCCGTCGCGCAACTTCTCGTCCACGTAGTAGCTCTGCATCACGCCTTTCCACGCTTGCAGGTCGTGATCGAATACGCCGAGCACGCCGCAGCCCGGATGGACACGAAGGTTGCGACCGACTTGCCGGCTGGAGTTGGCGAGGCCCTGCCGCAGGAGCATGGCGGGCGTATAGACCGCGCCGGCGGCGAGCACGACCCTCCGCGCGCGCACCTCGAATCGCGCGTCGCGCTGGACCGCGCCGGTCTCCGCATCGACGATCGAACCCCGCACCCCAACCGCGCGCCCGCCGTCAACCACCAGGCCATCGACGCGACAGCCGCTGATGATCTGCGCGCCGGCTCGCGCCGCCAGCGGCAGGTAGGTGACATGCATGCCGAGCTTGGCGTCGAGCGGACAGCCAAACGCGCATACGCCTGAGCCATGGCAGCCACGAGCGTTGCGCCGGATCGGGCCACCGCTGTAGCCGAGCTCGCGGCGCCCCCTGTCCATGACCTCGCCGTTGGCGCCCATGATGTCGTCGCCGACCGGGGCGACGCTCAACGTCTTCTCCACGTCTTCGAACACCGGCTCGAGCTCGGCACGATCCATGCCCCATGCGTCGAGCACGAAGTCAGGGGTCCGAAAACAGGTACCTGAGTTGATCAGCGTCGACCCGCCCACGCCGCGCCCGATCGGCAGCGAGATGGTCGGCACGCCGATCGTGAACGTCAAGCCGTTGCCGCGATAGAACCGCCGAAGGCGCTCCGGCGGCGAGCCCGTGAAATCGCGCCGGTCGAAATGCTCGCCCTCTTCGAGGACGATGACCTTCAGGCCCGACTCCGCCAGCTCCATGGCGGCCACCGCGCCGCCGGCGCCGCTGCCGACGACAACCACGTCTGCGGTGTCGTAGAAGCCCTGGTCAGGTTGCATGACCTTGAGCTCGACTACGCCCGGGTCGCGCTCGACCTTTTTGTAGGGCTGGGCGTCATATCCGATGAGCGGCTTGATGCGGTCGTCAGAGCAGAAGAACATGAGAATCAGCGCCTTGAGCGCGATGAGCGTTTCGCGGCGCTGGCGGATCTTCGATTTCTCGCAGTCCATGAGATAGGCCTCGCGCGCAGCCGGTCCCAGCATCCGAAACGGCCGCGCGTGACGGCTGGCGATGGACGATAGGTTGAAGGCGGTCAGCATGAGGTCGACCGTGCGGCGGGTCCCGGGTGCGCACCGGTCCAGGTACGAATCGAGCTGCCCGGCAACGTTCACGTCGCGTGCCCCCGGCTCGAGCGCGCCGCCATGCGGCAGGATCGAATCGGCCAGCGCCGCCAGAGTCGCCCGCCGGGCGGCAGTCAAAGGCATGCCGTGCGATTATGGCCCCGCCATGGCGACGAAGCGCTTGCGGCTGCTGCTCCGGATCTGGACGGTGATCTTCTTGCTGGGCGCCGTCGACTTCTTCGTCTTCCCTTACCTGACGGTCAAGATCCTGAACTCGACCGCGAGGTCGCTCGGCATGCACCAGGTCACAGCGCTCAACGGCGGCCAGGATTTCTGGCTGACGCTGGCCGTGCCCTACATGATCCTGGTGGCCGCGCTCTCCTGGATCGCGCAGCGGGGCACGCGCATCCAGGCCCAGCCGGTGCAGTTCCTCCTGCTCGCAAAGGCCGCCAGCTCGCTCACCTCGCTGGCTCTTTTCCTGCTCGGTGGCTTCGCTTACCCATTCCTCGCCAACTTCGTGGTCGACGGCGCCATCGTCTTGATCACCTACTGGTTCTACCGCGCGGCACGCTCGGAGCTGGCTTTTCCCGCTCAATAGCTGGCAACTGCTAGGATTTCCAAAGAAATGCCTAGCTATCGGCTGAGCCAGGCGGCCAAGATGCTCGGGGTCAGCCCCGACACCGTGCGCCGGATGGTGGACGACGGGCGGCTGCGGGCGGCGCGCAGCTCGGGCGGGCAGCGGCTGGTTGACGGCGCCTCGCTGGCGCTCCTGGCCAAGCCCGCACGGAAGCAATCGGCCGCGGTGGTGGTCGCGCAATCCGCTCGCAACCACTTTCCCGGCATCGTCACCCGTGTCGTGAAGGACCGGGTCGCGGCCCAGGTCGAGATCCAGGCCGGACCGCACAGGCTGGTGTCGCTGCTCACCCGCGAGGCAGTAGACGAGCTCGGCCTGAAGCCTGGAATGCCTGCTGTGGCCGTCATCAAGGCCACCAACGTCGGCGTGGAGCTCCGGCGTGATTAAGACGGCAGCAACCCTGGGCGCGATGATCCTGGTCGCCGCTTGCGGCCCGACCGCCGCGACTTCTACCGGCCCTGCTCGCACGACCCTGACCGTATTCGCGGCGGCCTCCCTGCAGCCCGCCTTCGACAACATCGGCCAGAAGCTGCAGGGCACCAACAACATCGTCAGGACGTGGCGCAAATGGCCACCATCGAGTCGGGGGGCCTGATTCGCGGGCAATCGGCGGTGTTTGCTCACAACCGCCTCGAGATCGCCGTCGCCAAGGGCAACCCGAAAGGGATCCACACGCTCGCCGACCTGGGGAGGTCAGGACTCGTGGTCGTGCTTGCCGATCCGTCTGTTCCCGCCGGCAAATATGCGCAGCAGGCGCTGGCGAAAGCTAAGGTCACCGTCCACGCGGCGAGTCTGGAGCAGCAGGTGACCGGTGTGTTGAGCAAGGTCGCGCTCGGCGAGGCGGACGCCGGGATTGTTTATGTCAGCGACATCGTCACCAGCGGCCAGGTGGGTGGCGTGGCCATTCCCGACGCGCAGAACGTGATCGCCGACTATCCGATCGCGGTCCTGAAGGGAACGCAGAACCTCACCGGGGCGACCGCGTTCGTCGACCTCGTGCTGTCGACAGAGGGCCAGACGATCCTCAGGGCTGCCGGTTTCGAGGGGGTTTGAGGCGAACCAAGACCCCCGCGGCCATCGGAATCCTGGCCGCCCTGGGATTGCTGCTCTTCCTTCTACCGCTGGCCGGTCTCATCATTCGCGCGCCGTGGAACCAGGCGCTCGGTGAGCTCGCCGATCCGACCACGACGACCGCGCTCGGACTCTCCATCTTCTGCTCGCTGACCGCGACCGGGATTGCGCTCGTCCTCGGCATCCCGCTGGCCGTGATCCTGGCCCGCACGCGCGGGACGTTGAGGAACATCCTGCGCGCGCTCACCACGCTGCCCATGGTGCTGCCGCCGGTCGTCGGCGGTGTCGCGCTCCTGCTCGCGTTCGGGCGGCGCGGCCTCGTGGGCTCGCTTCTCAACCAGGCCTTCGGCATCCAGATCCCGTTCACGACCGCGGCGGCCGTGATGGCTGAGACCTTCGTGGCGATGCCGTTTCTCGTCATTGCCGTCGAGGCGGGCATGCGATCGCTCGACCACCGCTACGAGGAGGCGGCGCGGTCGCTGGGCGCCGGCTACTGGCGAGTCTTCACCCGCGTGACGCTGCCGCTACTGCGCCCGGCGATCTTCTCGGGTGCGGTGCTGTGCTGGGCCCGAGCGTTGGGCGAGTTCGGCGCCACGATCACGTTTGCCGGCAACTTTCCCGGCCGCACGCAGACCGTGCCCATTGCGGTCTACCTCGCGCTCGAGACGAAACCGGAGGCTGCCATCACGTTGAGCCTCATCCTGCTCGTGGTTTCGGTGGCCATCCTGGTCGGCATGCGCGATCGGTGGCTGGGGGCGCTGTGACCCTCGAGGCTGCGGTGCGCGTGAGGCGCGATGGCTTCACGCTCGACGTCACGCTCAACGCCGCCGCCGGTGAGACGGTCGCCGTTCTCGGTCCCAACGGCGCGGGCAAGACCACGCTGCTGCGAGCGCTGGCCGGCCTCGACGACATGGACGGACGCGTGGTCCTCGACGGCGAGGTCCTCGAGGACACCGGCCACAGGGTGCACGTGCCCGCCGAGAAAAGGCATGCCGGCCTCGTGTTCCAGGACCACGTCCTGTTCCCGCACCTCACCGTCGTGGAGAACATCGCCTTCGGGCTGCGCGCACAGCGGCGTCCGCAGCCGGCAGCCCTGGCGCGCAGGTGGCTCGATGACGCGGGGCTTGGTGACCGGGCGGAAGCGATGCCGGGGGCTCTATCGGGCGGGCAGGCGCAGCGCGTCGCGCTGCTGCGCGCCCTGGCGACTGAGCCAAAGCTGCTCCTGCTCGACGAGCCGCTCTCGGCCCTGGATGTCTCGATCCG
>WNFD01005501.1_pt1 | contig 13853 bp, 9 predicted proteins | sample 5400491 | NCBI WGS metagenome assembly WNFD01 (sample SAMN13153343, study PRJNA577476) | soil metagenome | isolation source: 120 cm saprolite under Douglas fir tree site 2 hole 2 replicate 2 | place: USA:California | collected 2015-04-18
CTGGCGAAAATCAGTGAGGCTCCACTCGAACCGGAACTGGCGATCGTCGATCCGCATCATCACCTATGGGACCATCCGGGCAGCCGCTACATGCTCGACGAGATTATCCGCGACACCAACTCGGGGCATCGCGTGGTCGCGACCGTGTTCGTGGAATGCATGTCGATGTATCGCGCCGACGGCCCCGAATCGATGCGGCCGGTTGGTGAGACCGAGTTCGTCAACGGCATCGCGGCGCAAAGCGCGAGCGGCCAATATGGCGAGACTCGAGTCGCGGCGGGGATCGTCAGCTTCGCGGATTTGTCCCTGGGCAGCGCGGTCGAGGAAGTACTGCAAGCTCATATCAACGCGGCGCCGGCGCGCTTTCGCGGTATCCGGCATGCGGCGGGTTTCGACGCGAGTCCGGAGGTCAGGAACTCTCACACCAATCCGCCGGCCGACTTGTACGCGTCGGCGCGCTTTCGCGAGGGCTTTGCGCGACTGAAGCCGCTCGGTCTCAGCTTCGATGCGTGGCACTACCATCCGCAGATGAGCGGCCTGACTGAACTCGCAAGAGCGTTTCCGGATACGACTATCGTGCTCGATCATTTTGGCGGACCGCTTGGTATCGGGCCTTACGAAGGGCGGCGCGCGGAAATCTTCGAGCGCTGGAAGTCGGACATCGCGGAACTCGCGCAATGTCCAAACGTGGTGGCGAAACTCGGTGGGATCAACATGCCGGTTAACGGCTTCGGATGGCATCGGCGGCCGTCATTACCAAGTTCGGATGAACTCGTAGCGGCGACTCGCAACTACTATCTACATGCGATCGATCAGTTCGGTCCCAAGCGCTGCATGTTCGAGAGCAACTTTCCGGTCGATAAGATTTCATGCTCGTACGCGGTGCTGTGGAACGTGTTCAAGAAGATCGCCGCGGGTTTCAACGCTGAGGAGAAAGCCTGGCTGTTCCATCGCACCGCCGCGGAGTTCTATCGCGTGAAACTTCCGTAGCGGCGCGACCGCGGGGCAGCGCTGGCGGTTGAGATGCATCGTCGACTGCGTTGCGCTTCGCACCGGGGTCCCTCGACTCCGGCAGCCTCCGCTCGGGATGACGGAGTGAGGTCTGTAGCCGTGCGATGGCTCTGGAAGCGGGGTTCAGCGAGAACGGAACTGCGGGATTATGTCCTCCGCGAAAGCCTGGATATCTTCTTCGGCGGTCATCGGCGGAATGTGCATGAACAGGAAGTGCGTCACACCGGCCTTGATGTAGCGCTCGATCTTATCGATGCACTCCTGCTTGCTCCCGGCGATCATCCGGCCGCGCGCCTTGTCCGGCGTGGTCTGCGCCATCATCGCGACGATCTGGGTCAGAGTTTCCTCGCGCTGTTTGGGCGCCTTGTAGCACATCGTGAGCGCCAGGGTCTTTTCGATTTCGTCGGTATTGCGCCCGACGGTATCGCCGTGGCGCTCAATCACTCCGATCAGCCGTTTCATCTCGTCCGCATCGGCGTTGCCCATGTTCCACATATCGGCGTATCGCGCGACAATCTTGAGCAACACTTTTTCGCCGTGCCCGCCGATCATCAGCGGCAGATGCTTCTGCACCGGCTTTGGATTACAGACCGCGTCGACGACGTTGTAGTGCTTGCCCTTGAGCGTGGTCTTTTCCTGGGAAAACATCCCCTTGATGATCTGACATGATTCGTCGAGCGCCTGGAGCCGGCCGCCAACGGTTTTGAAATCTATGCCGAAGCTCCGATGCTCGAGCTCGAACCATCCGGCGCCGAGGCCTAAGTTGAGCCGGCCGCCGCTCGCGTGATCGAGCGTCGCAGCCATCTTCGCGGTGAGGCACGGATTGCGATATGTGTTGCCGTTGACCAGCGCGCCGATCCGCGCGCGTTTGGTGTTCTGGCTGAGCGCGCTCAGCATCGTCCAGCTTTCCATGCATGGGCCAGTCGGGTCGGGGACGAAGATCGGATAGAAGTGATCGAAGCACCAGAGCGAGTCGTAGCCCCAGCGATCGGCCTTGCCCCAGAAGCTGCGCAGCTGCTCCCATTCTACGTTCTGCTGCCCGGTTTGCACTCCAAAGCGAATCGGATGTCGGTCCACGTTTTCCTCCGCCTCAAATACAATTGCTGGAACTTGTCTTTATTATAGTCTCTTGAAACCTTTGAAAGGTTTCAAACTTCCCACGGTGTCTTGGCCAGACACAATCGCGAAATGGCGCGGCGCCATTTCGCTCCGTGTGTTTGTGTGAGTCACTGGGTCAAGGGGTCATCCCCTTGCGCCCGCCGCGCAGGCGTCTAGATGTTTCTCGATGGCTGTCTCGAGTTCCGAGGCTACGAAGCCGAATGGGCCGGGCGCGCCACGGTAAGCGACGCGGCCATCGCTCCCGATTAGATAGAGGCGGTCGGGGAGCGCGTAGTATTTGAGGTCGGTCGAATTCTCCATGTCGTCGATGAGGGTCGGAATCGAAAGGTCGAGCTTGAGCGAGCAGGCCTGCGCGATTTCGGCGCGTGCATCGAGGGCTTTCGGCTGAGCGAATAGAATGCCCTCGTTTTCGTTCGATTCGACTTGCCATTCGTCGATTGGATGCGCCTCGCGGATGTAAACGACGAAGAATTCGACCCGATCGCGATAGCGGCGGTGGAGCGCCTCGAGGTGCCCAGCCTGGGCACGAAACGGTGGTCAGGTGTAGCTCCCGAAGATCAGCACGACTGGCTTGCGTCCGCGAAAATCCGACAGCCTCACGCGCTCGGCGCCGCCGAGTTGCGGCAACTCGAAGTCGGGCGCGTCGGCGCCGACGGCGGGCGCCAACGTCTCGCGCTCGGCGAGAAACTGCATCATCGCAGTGCGCCGCTCGGGGGGCATCGCGGCGACGAACGCCATCATGCCGGCGAAGTCCTTCTCGGAGAGATTCTTTCGTAACAGTTCCATGAAAGTATCGAGACTCATGATCACACCTCGATGCGTAGGGCGCCTTAGAGCATCGCGCAAGTTGGGCGTGGAAGCCAGCTAGAGATCTATGTGCGGCGTTAGGTGGGTGTCGCGAGAATAGGAACCTAACCCCTAACCCCTTCCCTTCGAAGGAAGGGGAACAAGAATATTTTTTGTAGCGTGGGCCGCGACGGAAACGTGCGGCATAAGCTGGTGTGCGGGCGCCCTCACCCGTCGCGCGCGGCGCACGACGACCCTTCGGCAAAGCTCAGGGCAGGCTCTCTCCCGGAGGGAGAGGTGTTTCATCACATCACGGCTGCGGATGTGGCGGTGATTTGCGGATTGGGAGGGACCGGCATGATAATCGGCTCGGGCTCGATCTTGATGCGCAGGTTATGCGCGAGGACGGTGCAATCCTATGGCGAAGATCGATGGTGGCGAAATGTTGGTGCGGGCGCTTGAGACCGAAGGCGTTCGCGAGATTTTTACGCTGCATGGGGGGCATCTCGACGCTATCTATGCGGCTTGCGGGCGGCATGACTTTCGCGTGATCGATACGCGTCATGAGCAGGCGGCTGCGCACATGGCGGACGGATGGGCGCGCACGACGGGACGGCCGGGGGTTGCGATTGTGACTGCGGGACCGGGGGTTACCGATGCGGTTACTGGTATCGCCAACGCGTACATGGATTCGATTCCGATGCTTCTGATCGGCGGACGGAGTCCGCTCGCCGACGACGACAAGCTGCCGCTGCAGGCGGTCGATCAGATGGGCATCGTGCGTCCGATTACGAAGTGGGCGCGGAGCGTCACGCATACCGCGCGGATTCCTGAATTCGTCGGCGCTGCGTTTCGCCATGCTACTTCGGGGCGGCCGGGGCCGGTTTTCCTCGAACTGCCGATTGACGTGCTGTTCGCGCGCGTTGATGAAGAGCAGGTCGAGTTTCCGAAAAACTATCGTCCGCAATCGGCGGCGGGACCTGGACGCGCCGCTCTGGCGCAGGCGGTTGCGTGGCTGCGCGAGGCTAAACGTCCCGCGATTTTTGCTGGCGGCGGCGTGTGGTTCGCGCAAGCGGCAGCGGAGCTGGTGCGCTTTGCCGAGCTGACCAATACGCCCGTTATGACCAACGCGAAGGCGCGCGGATCGATCTCGGAGGAACATCCGCTGGCATTCGGCGGCTTCGGCGCGATTCATCCCGGAGTTCACGCCAAGAGCGGCGGTGGCAGCGCCGACCTCGTGATTCTGCTCGGGACTCGAATTGGTCTTTTTACTGGCGGGCGCAATTCCGTCATTCCTAAAGACGCTCGCGTTATACAGGTCGATATTGAACCGGAGGAGATCGGGCGCAATCGCGGTATCGAACTTGGGATCGCGTCGGATTGCGGCGAATTTCTGCGCCAGGCGATCGAAGCGGTCAAAGATGAAAAGTTCGATCGCCACGAGGAATGGATCGAGCGGCTAAGCGCGATTCGCACCGGTTCGCGGCATCGCTTCGACGACGCGCTCCAGGAGCGGCCGGGTGCGATTCATCCGGCGCGAATGGCGCATGAAATCGCGCGAACGCTGAGTCCCGATGCGATCGTAGTCGCCGATGGCGGCGAGACTGCGGCGTGGATGTCGAACGCGTGGACGGCGCGACATCCGGGCCGTTTCCTGACGCATGGTTATCTCGGATGCCTCGGGACCGGACTTCCGTTCGCGCTCGCTTGCAAGGCGGCGCATCCCGACAAACAGGTATTTTGCATTGTCGGAGATGGATCGGCGGGGCTCAACTTTTCGGAGTTCCATACCGCGGCGAAAAACAATCTTCCGGTGACGGTCGTGATCAACAACGACAAGCAGTGGGGGATGTCGAAGCATGGGCAGGAGCTGATGTGGGGCAAGGGCCGGCACGTGGCGACCGAACTCGGGATGGTGCATTACGAGCGCGCGGCTGAGGGTCTCGGCGCCGAGGGGATCCTGGTCGATCGCGCGACGGAGATTGCACCGGCGCTGAAACGCACGCTCGCGTCGGGACGCGTCGCTTGCCTGAACGTGATCACCGACAACGACGTGATCGAACCGGGCACGCTCGCGATGTACAGTGCCGCCGCGCCGCGGCCGTCGAAGGAAAAGACTGCTGAGCCCAAGCCGGGCGATGAAACGACGCTGCCCTATTACGGCAAGCGCAAGCTTGATTGATCGACGCGGCACTCAGGAATGTGAGAGCCGTGGATTCTGGCACGCTCGCATACGTGCGTTGACCTGTTTCGCGAGGTTCCCTTACGCTGGTCGGTGATGATCCGGCTCCTTGCGATCCTGGCTTGCGTACTGTGCGGTTGCACCACTTATCATCCCGAACCATTGGAACCGGCGAAGGTCGCGCAGCAGTTCGAGCGCCGTTCGCTCTCGGACGCGGGATTGTGCGAATACCTCAAAGCGAATCTCGGCGCGAAGTCGTTCGCGTGCCCGCAACCAGACTGGGATCTCGCGAGCCTGACCCTGGTCGGTTTCTACTACAGCCCCGATCTAGCGGTCGCCGACGCACGAGTTCGCCAGGCCGACGCCGCGATCATCACGGCTCGTGGGAGGCCGAATCCAACTGTCCACGTGGGTCCGCAGTACCGCGAGGCGATTACTCCGAACTTTGCACCGTGGGGAATCGGCTCGTTCACCCTTGATTTGCCGATTGAGACTGCGGGGAAGCGCGGTTATCGGATAGCCGAAGCTCAGCAGCTGGCCGATGCGGCGCGCCTGGCGGCGGGAGAAACTGCATGGGCCGTGCGGAGCCGAATTCGCACCGCGCTGCTGCAGCTACTGCTTGATATTCAGCGGCGGGATCTGGCGGCGCAGGAAGAGGAAACGCTGGCCCAAGTCGTGACTCTGTTCACGCAGAGAGTGAATGCCGGAGGGGCGTCGCAGCCGGAGCTCTCCTTGGCGCAGAGTAGTCTTCAAACTGCGAAGCTCAAGTCCGCGCAGACTAGTGCCCGTGCGTCGGAGGATAGAAACGTGCTGGCCGCGGCGCTTGGGCTACCGGTCGAGGCGCTCGACGGTGCGGCGTTCAGGTTGTTGATGCTCGATTCCCCGCCGAGTCAGCAATCGCTCTCCGCCAAGGAGGTTCAGCGCCTTGCTCTGCTGAATCGAATCGATCTTCGCCGCGAACTCGCACAATACGCAGCCGCGGACGAAGCGTTGAAACTCGAAATCGCGAAGCAATACCCTGACATCAATATTGCCGGAGGGTACTCATGGGAGGGCGGTGAGAACATTTTTGAGTTGGGGCCGACTGCGGTGCTTCCAGTCTTCAATCAGAATCGGGGACCTATTGCGGAAGCCGAGGCGCGGCGCAAAACGCTGGCGGCCGAATTTCTTGCGATGCAGGCGGGAATTATCGAGCACTCGAATGCGACACTGGTCCGCTACCGCGGGGCGTTGCTCGAGCTGGACGCGGCTCGTAGCGGCGCCGACTTTCAGGCGAGACGGCTCGGCCAGGCGACGCGGGCGCTCGCGGAGGGCGAGATCGATACGGTCGTACTAACCCAGACTCAACTGCAGGACCTGTCCGCCAGGCAGAATGTTATCGAGTCGCTGGCGAACACGCAGACCGCTCTGGGAGCGCTCGAGGACTCTATCCAGCGCCCGCTCGACAGCGGTGACATTGGATCCTTCACGTTTCCTCAGCCGCAACGCGATTCGCGGCAGGCGGCAAAGACGCAATGACCAATCGATCCAGATGGATTGCGGGAGCCGTCGCGGTGCTCGCGGTAGTGGTCGTCCTGGTTTGGATTTTTTCAGGCAGCGTTAAGGACGAGGGTGACGAAGAAGAGCGGGTTACCTCCGCGCCGCCGAAAATCTCGCACACCAGCAGCGGCCAGGCGGTAGTCGAACTGACTCACGACGAGCAATCGCGAATTGGGCTCGAAACGGAGGTGCTCACCGCGGTCACGCAAGCGAAGGAGTTCACGGCATATGGTGTCGTGCTGGATCCCGCGCCGCTGGCGTCGCTGAACGCCGAGGTCTCGTCAACTCGCGCGGCGGTCGAAGCCTCGAGAGCGGAATACGAACGGGCGCGGCTTCTTCATTCGGAACAGCAAAATGTTTCGCGCAAGGACTTCGAAGCTGCGCGGGCGAAGTTCCAGGCTGATGAGGCACAACTCAACCTGTTGAATCTGCGGGTTGCCGATGAGTGGGGTACAAAGATCGCGGCGATGGCGGCGGGCGAGCGCGCTCGGCTGATCGGCGCGCTCACGAAACGGGTCGCCGCACTCGTGCGAATATCTCTGCCGCCGGGTCAGGCGTTTGCACAAGAGCCAACACAGGCGCGGGTCGCGGCGCTGGGTTTTGACAATCACCCCCTGGTCACACGCTCGATCTGGTTCGCGCCGACCGTTGATTCTCATCTTCAGGGCCAGAGCTTCATGCTGATAATCCAGGCGGATGGATTTTCCCTTCGCCCCGGCAACGCAGTCAGCGCTCAGCTCGAGTCGCCCGGCACTGCGATGTCGGGAGTCGTGATTCCCGAGGCGGCAATTGTCCGGACTGAGAATCGCGCGTGGGCGTATGTGCAAATCGCGCCGACACGGTTTGAACGCCGTCAGCTTGCGCTGACGAGTCCCGCCGCGCGCGGATGGTTTGTAACGGCTGGCTTTACCGGCGGCGATCGCGTGGTTGTTACAGGCGCGCAGGCGCTGCTCTCCGAAGAACTCAAATCGCAAATCCAGGTGAAGGATTAAGGCGACCACTGTATATGCTAAGCGCGATCGTCGAGTTCTCACTGCGCTTCCGCGGAATCGTGATTGCGCTCGCTTGTCTCGCGGCACTTTACGGAATTTACGCGACCGAGCAGGCGCACCTGGGAGTGTTTCCCGAGTTCGCACCGCCGCAGGTCACCATTCAGACCGAGGCGCCGGGGTTGTCGCCCGAGCAAGTTGAAACGCTGGTCACGCAGCGAATCGAAAATGCGCTAATCGGAACCGCCGGTCTCGAAGCGATTCGCTCGAGCTCAATTCAAGGGCTCTCCGTGGTTACGATTACTTTTTCGGAAGGCACCGAAATCTATAGAGCGCGACAGATGGTGGGTGAGCGCCTGCTCGAGATCACGAGCCAGATGCCGCAGGGTGTGGCGGCGCCGATCATAGCGCCGCTAACCTCGGCGACCAGCACAATCATCGCGATCGGCCTGACGGCCGACGCTCGTTCAGCGATGGACCTTCGGACGATCGCGGATTGGACGGTTCGTCCGCGCCTGCTTGCGGTGCCCGGGGTAGCGAAGGTTTCGATCTATGGCGGCGGGGAACGCGAGCTTCAGATTCAGGTCGATCCCACGCGGCTGCTCGGTCATGGGGTCAGTATCGACGACGTAATCGCAGCTGCGCGCGCGTCGACGGGGGTGCGCGGCGCCGGCTTCGTCGAGACCAGGAATCAGCGGATCGTTATCGAGACCGAGGGCCAGTCGATCACACCTGAGGAATTGGGAGAGGCTGTGCTCTCGCGTCAGAGTGGCGCGAGCGTTCGCCTGAGAGATGTCGCGCAGGTGTTGTGGGCGCCCTCGCCCGCCATAGGAGCCGCTCTGATCCAGGGTAAGCCGGGGGTGATCATTCAGCTCTCGACCCAGTTCGGAGCTAACGCGCTTCAAGTGACGACCGGCGTGGATCGCGCGCTGAAAGATCTGGGGCCGGTTCTCGCGGCGGAAGGCGTCCGACTTCATCCGTCGCTGTTTCGCGCCGCGAGTTTCGTCGAGACGGCGATTAGCAACGTGCGTTCATCGCTGCTTCTCGGCGGCGTTCTGGTCGCGATCGTCCTGGTGCTGTTCCTCTACAATCTGCGCACCGCGTTCATCTCGCTTACCGCCATTCCGCTCTCCTTGTTGATCGCGATCATTATCCTGGAGCGCATGGGCGCCACGCTCAACACGATGACGCTGGGCGGGCTTACGATCGCCATCGGCGAGGTGGTTGACGACGCAATTATCGACGCGGAAAACGTTTTCCGCCGGCTCGGCGAAAATCGTGCGCTTGGCAATCCTCGGCGCGCCTTCGACGTGGTCTTGAGCGCGTCGCTGGAGGTTCGCAGCGCCGTCGTTTACGCGACATTCGTGGTCGCCCTGGTGTTTCTGCCGATAATAACGATGTCGGGTGTGCAGGGCCGGATCTTCGCGCCGCTCGGAATGGCATACATTTTCGCGATCTTGGCTTCGCTCGCCGTCGCGGTGACTGTCACGCCAGCGCTGTGCCTGATCATGCTGCCGCGGGCTGACGCTGCCGGCGAAACTGCTTTCGTCCGCCGGCTGAAACAGAGACATCGAAGGCTGCTCGAAGGTGCGTCCGCGAATGCTGACCTCGTAATCGGCGGCGCGGCCGCGCTCATCCTCCTGGCGATAGGAGCGCTGCCTTTTTTCGGCGGAAGCTTTCTGCCCCAACTGTGGGAAAAGACTTTCGTGGTTCACATGGCATCTGTGCCAGGAACCTCGATTGAGGAATCGCTCCGCGCGGGAGCTGAGGTGACGCGCGCCCTGCTGCAAAATCCGCACGTCGGAAGCGTCGCGGAGAGGATCGGGCGCGCCGAACTGGGTGACGATACGCTCGGCCCGAATGAAAGCGAGTTCGATGTCTCGCTTAAACCGCAGGACCGCGGCGACGTCGGACAGATCCAGGTCGAACTCCGAAAGACGCTGGCAAAATTCCCCGGCTACGACTTCTCGATGAACTCATTCCTGACGGAGCGAATCAACGAAACGCTTTCCGGCGAACTGGCGGACGTGGTGATCAAAATCTTCGGCAACAATCTCGACGTGCTCGATCGGGAGGCGCAGAAGATCGCCGAAGTCCTCGCGCCAATACGAGGCGCGGCTGATGTTCGCGTGCAGTCGCCGGGCGGATTGCCGCAGATGAACGTGAAGTTGATCCCGTCGAAGCTGGTGCAGTTCGGCTTCCGGCCCCTCGATGTGCTCGACGCAATCCAGACGGCCTACCAGGGATCGGCGGTAGCTCAGATTTACGACGGCAGCCGGTTGTTCGACGTTTCGGTGATCCTGCAATCTGAAGACCGTCGGCATCCTGAAGCGATAAAAAACCTGCTGCTCAGGAACGCAGCTGGAGAGCTGATGCCGCTAAGAGAACTGGCGTCGGTCGGGATCGCGTCGGGACGCGGCACGATCCTGCACGACGGTGCGCGCCGCGGCCAAGTGGTCACCTGCAACGTTCAGAATCGCGACGTCGCTTCATTCGTCGCCGAAGCGCAACGGAAGGTGACTTCGAAAATCTCTCCCGCCTCGGGCGTGTACGTGGAATTCAGCGGAGCAGCCGAGGCGCGCGCTCAGTCGCAGCATGAGATTCTGCTCAACTCGCTCATCGCGGCGGTAGTGATCGTGTGCCTGCTCTACATCGCGTTCGGCAGTGTCAGAAACCTGGCTCTGGTCCTGGTTAACGTTCCATTCGCACTGGTTGGCGGCGTGCTTGCAGCGTTGCTCAGCGGCGGACAGCTCTCGTTAGGCTCGATGGTCGGGTTCGTGACGCTATTCGGCATCACCATGCGCAACTCGATCATGATGATCTCGCACTACGACCATCTGGTCTCGGTCGAGGGCATGAGCTGGGGTTTCGACGCGGCGATGCGCGGAGCTTCCGAGCGGCTACTGCCAATTCTGATGACCGCTATCGTTACGGCGCTCGGCCTGTTGCCACTTGCAGTTGGCAGCGGTGCGCCGGGCCGCGAAGTGGAAGGTCCGATGGCGATCATCATTCTCGGGGGACTTTTCACTTCGACCGCGCTCAATCTGCTCGTACTGCCAACGCTGGCGTTGCGCTACGGCCGATTCGGAGCGGAAGCGCGCTGATGAAACGAAATCGCAATGTTAGCGGCAAATGATTCGGATTCTCGACGCGAGGTAGGCGAGCCTTCGATCGGGTGGTCCCGATCGAAGGCTCTTCGTTATTGTCGCGCGATTATTGTGCCGCGCGCGCTAGTGCGTCGGTGGTGAAGAACGATTTGTCCACCGCGCCCATGTTGATGTACCAGCATTCTCGTTCCGGCGTCTCCATACCCGGCAGATAGCACATCGTGGCCTGCCCCGATTGAACGTCGGTCGAGACCGCGGCTACGACGAAGGATCGCTTGAACGGATAGATGGCGACCTTTGCGTCGGGGACCGGGCGATCGCGATTGGCGAGCCAATAGATGTGCGCGCGGAAGAGATGGCCGGCACGGTCGTAGGTGTCGATGTAGGGCTCGAACCACATTTCGCTGTCCATGTAGATGAGGGTTCTTGAGTCGATCGCATTGATGTGGCCGGCACGTGGATTGGCCTCGAGGATGTAGATATGGCGCGCCTCCCAGTCTTCCGGGCATGCGCTCGCGCCACCGTCGGTGTTGCAGCGGACTTCAGGCGAGTGCGCAGCGTGAACGCACGCGAGCATCGTCTTCTCGCCCATGAACTTGTAGTTGTATTCCTCGGTCTTGGCGTTGAAGCCCGAGTAATGATCGGGATCCCACGAGAATGCGGCGGTACCCGAAGTGGCCGCCGAACTCAGGATCGATTCGTCAATGCGCCGGATCCGGCGGGAGTGTGCGTTCCAGCTCCATGTGTCGTCGCCCTTGCTGGCATCGGCGTAGCGCCACCGGATGAAGCCGACGCCGCGGATTTCCTGCGGGGCAAGCACCGGATAGAGCCCGAACAGCCACAAGCGCTTGGTCATCTTGAAGTCGGGATCGGTGGGCATCGGATCGACTTCGGTGCGTCCAACCAGATCGTAACCGGCATAGTGGCCGAGTTGGAAGTACTCAATCTGGCCCTTCTGCGGACCCTTGGCTTCATACTCGGTGTCGCAATCGTAAAAGCGGAGATCGTAGTCGTCCGAAGTGATCGGACGGAACACGTTGTTCCAGATGATCTTCACACCGACGTCGGCGTCGTTGGCGTCGATCAAGGGGAAGGGCTGGCCGGCGACGTATCCGAGCAAGCTCCGATGGTCCTGCGTCAGCCTGACCTGCGACGAATATTTTTCGGTCGCGTCTTTGTACGGAGGCGGCCAATCGACACGCTGAGTCGGGACGACATGCATCTGCATCCCGCGCTCGACCTTGTAGTAGACTCCCGGTGCCACCAAGTCTTTCACCTTAGTAGCATTCTCGGGTGTGATCAGATCGCCCGGCTTAACCTGCGCGTAGCCTGGTGTGCAAAAAACCAAAGCCAACAGCAGCAAGGTTGCGCCGGCGGTCAACGTTGAAAGGAATCGCAACGCTTTTGCCCTGTGCATACTCGCCTCCATCGAAAAGGTTTGAGTACAAACGTCCATCTCCAAGCCAAAGGTGAGATTAGATCAGGTTATGCTAAACGTCAATTGTAATAATAAGGCGTCAAAATCGAGGCAAAAAAGCTCAAGTCTAACGGTCGTTAGTTGAGAAAGTGACCAGAGCATGGCTCTCGGTCACGGAAGATCGCTCAGGCGATCCGGTTGGAAATTAGAGATGCGCCATTCTGGCGTATAAGAAAACCGAATGGAGAAAACGGATGGCCGTCACCTCAATGATGACTTCAGGTGCATGAGGAGGTGCGGGCAGAAGGTTTCACCATCTGAGTTGAGATTCCGACAAGATGTAGCCCGAGCCTTCGATCGGGAGCTGCTCCCGATCGAAGGCTCTTCGTTATAGTCGCGCGATTACTGGGCCGCGCGCACGAGTGCATCGGTGGTGAAGAAGGATTTGTCCACCGCACCCATGTTGATGTACCAGCATTCTCGTTCCGGCGTCTCCATACCCGGCAGATAACACATGTCGCGATTGGCAAGCCAATAGATGTGCGCGCGGAAGAGCTGGCCCTTGCGATCGTAGGTGTCGATGTACGGCTCGAACCACATTTCGCTGTCCATGAAGATGACGGTCTTTGAGTCGATCGCGTTGATGTGGCCCGGGCGCGGGGTTGCCTCGAGAATATACATATGGCGTGCCTCCCAATCTTCCGGGCATGCGCTCGCGCCACCGTCGGTATTGCATCGAATTTCAGGCGAGTGCGCAGCATGAACGCAGCCGAGCATCGTCTTCTCGCCCATGAACTTGTAGTTGTATTCCTCGGTCTTGGCATTGAAGCCCGAGTAATGATCGGGATCCCACGAGAATGCGGCGGTACCCGAAGTGGCCGCGGAACTCATGATCGATTCGTCAATGCGCCGGACGCGGCGGGCGTGTGCGGTCCAGCTCCATGAGTCGTCACCCTTGCCGGGATCGGAGTAGCGCCACCTGATGAAGCCGACGCCGCGGATCTCCTGAGGGGCAAGCACTGGATACAGACCAAACAGCCATAGACGATGAGTCACCTTAAAGTCGGGATCGATCGGCATCGGATCTACTTCGGTGCGTCCAACCAGATCGTAACCGGCGTAGTGGCCGAGCTGGAAGTACTCTATCTGGCCGCGCTGTGGACCCTTGGTTTCATACTCGGTGTCGCAGTCGAAGAAGCGGAGATCATAGTCGTCGGAGGTGATCGGACGGAACACGTTGTTCCAGATGATCTTCACACCGACGTCGTTGTCGTTGGCGTCGATCAAAGGGAAGGGCTGACCGGCGACATATCCGAGCAAGCTCCGATGGTCCTGGGTGAGCCTGACCTGCGACGAATACTTTTCGGTCGCGTCTTTGTAGGGAGGCGGCCAGTCGACCCGTTGAGTCGGGACGATATGCATCTGCATCCCGCGCTCGACCTTGTAGTAAACGCCCGGCGACACCATGTCTTTCACCTTGGCGGCATTGTCGGGTGTGATCGAATCGCCTGGCTTGACCTGCGCGTAGCCTGGTGTCGAGCAAAAAACTAAAGCCCACATCAGCAAGGTTGCGCTGGCGGTCAACGTTGAGAGAAATCGCAACGCCTTTGCCTTATGCATACTCACCTCCGTCGAAAGGTTTGAGTGCAAACGTCCATCTCCAAGCTGAAATGGACATTAGACCAGGTTATGTTAAACGTCAA
>WNFD01017743.1_pt1 | contig 13848 bp, 19 predicted proteins | sample 5400491 | NCBI WGS metagenome assembly WNFD01 (sample SAMN13153343, study PRJNA577476) | soil metagenome | isolation source: 120 cm saprolite under Douglas fir tree site 2 hole 2 replicate 2 | place: USA:California | collected 2015-04-18
CCGGCGACTCTCACGCTGGAGGACTTCCTTGCGGCCCTGCGCCTCTGGCGCTGGCAGCGGGCGATGACCGGGCAACCGACTGGCGATCAGCGCGTGGACCGCGCGAGCCATCGCGAGGTCTCGTCGCCAACCAGTGTGACCGGGGTCCGATGAGTGCGATGCTGACACACGACACCACTCCGGGGGGCCCAAGGGCGGCGGTGGCGCGGTTCCTGACGCAATACCCGACAGCGAACCGCGCCGAGGCGCTGCACCTGGCGCTGCAATCGCTCCGGGATCGTGTCGAACCGGACCGAGTCCTCGCCTGCGAGCTCGCCTGGGAGATGCACGTTCATGGGTACTGGAGCCAGATCCGGCGGCCTGATGGCGCCGCCTACGAGTCCGAGGAGGCGTATTTCCGCGACGTGCTTGGCCTCGCCTCCTGGCGGACAGCCTACAAGCGGCTGGCGATCGGGCGCATGTTGATGGGCTTCGAGGAGGTCGAGCGGGGCCAGCTCCGCGCGGCCATTGCAGCGGTGGGCCTCGCGAAGGCGACGGTCGTCGTCCCGGCGATCGAGCGGCTGCGGGAGTGGAAGCCGTGGCTTGAGTGGGCGGGGCAGCTGCCGACCGTGGCGTTGCAGGAGAAGGTCTCGGCGGCGCTTGAGGCGCTCCCGCGGGGCCGTGAGCCCAGTCCTCCGGGCGAGCGCTTCCGGCGGACGGTCCTGGCGGCAATGCCCGACATCGAGGCCATGGACTCCAGGCCAGCCAGTGGTCTCGCCCATCGTCCCGAAGGGCGAGCGACCCCATGGCTTTAGACCAGACCGTTTGCCCACGTGGGCAAACGGCCGAACCGACCGGCGATGCGCAGAAATAGATTTTGCCCACGTGGACAGAACCGCGGGCGGCGCTGATGCTGAGGCGATCGCTTCGGACGAGGGTGCGCGTTGGCGCCGCCGCGCGCCGACGGATCCAACGTGGCGGCCCGCGCGCCACGGGGCGCCCCGCCGCCACCCTGGAGGAGTGGGCGGCGATCCGCCGGATGGTGTTCCGGCGCGCCCGCTGGAGGTGCCAGGCCTGTGGCCGCGGGGGCGCCCTCGAGGTCCACCACGTCGTCAAGCGCGCCCAGGGGGGCTCGGACTTCGATCTCGACCGGCTGGTGGCGCTCTGTCCGGCGTGCCATGCCCGAACGGATGCCCCCTATGCCCGCGGTCGGCTCGTCATCACCCCGCTCGGCGACGGGCGCTTCACCATGGAGGTCACCCGAGGGGCTGACAAGTGGGCGATCCGCGCGTAACGACCAAACCATCGGCCCGCCCCCCAGAGTGGGGCGCGCTTCTCCGCCCTCCGCGACTCAGCCTGGCGTTGAACCCTTCCGGGCCCTCCCGCTGACCGTCTCCGTCACCGCCCAACCAAGCGCCACCCTGGAACCCTCTGATTGTATGGGGCTGCGACCGTTGGCCCTGCTCTTGCTGCCGCCTTCAATGGGGAGAAATCTGTCCAAGAGCCATGACCGCCGGCATCCTCAGCTTGCAGGAAGTCTTGACGCATTGTCGGGCGCTCCCGCCGCGCCGGAGAGCCTTCTACGAAGCCTTGCTGACGCATGGCGACGTGGTGGCGGTGAGCGTGAAGTACCTCCCCGGCGCTCTCCTGTGGCTCGTGACGACGCCCACGCAGGCCCGGCTGATGCGAGAGGGTCATGATCCGGACGCGCACGTCGAAGCCACAATCCTAAGCCTCCAGGAAGCCAGAGAATTGCTGACGACCGTGGGTGACGCAGCGCCAGCCACAGTCTATGAGGCGGCGGCGTGGCTCCTGGCTCCGCCGCCAGCGGAGCCCCAGAGCCCTGGCGACGGTTCCTAGACGTCCACCGATGATTCCCCGCTGGCCCGCCATCGTGGTCGCCATGCTGGCCCTGTCCGGGTGCGCCACGACGTGGTCGCGACCGGCTACGTCAGATGCAGAGTTCAATCTCGACAGCCGCATGTGCCAGCATATGAACACTCAGCTTGTCGTTCTTTCGTCCATTCCGGTCGGTGAGTACGTGGTGCGGTCCGGGTACCAGCGCTGCATGCTGGAGGAGGGCTACACCGAGGGCGGATCTTGGACGGGCTCTTCGGGATGGCGGGAAGAGTGACCGGGGACGTCGCAAGGCTATCAAAGACACCATAGACCTGACGGGCCGGAGCGACAACAAGGCAAGCGACGGGGGTCAGCTTGCTGATGCTGATCACCGCGGCCTTGCTGGCCTTGTAGGGAAGGCTGTTGGCACTGCTGATCTTGCCCGCCATCGAGGCCAGGCTGACGAACCCCGCTCTTCTGCGCGATCATTGTCGGTAGCACGGCCTGGCTGGCGAAGAAGACCGCCTTGGCGTTGATGGTCAGCCCCGCGTCCCAGTGAGCCTCGGTGATCTCCAGCGTCGGGGCGGCCCGGTAGATCCCGGCATTGTTCACGAGGATGTCGAGGCGACCGAATGCCGCTCGGGTCCGCTCGACCATTGCCGTGAGGTCGGCCCGGCGGGTGACATCGGTCGGCACGGCGAGCGCGCGCCGCCCGAGCGCGGTCACCTCGCCGGCGGTGCGCTCGGCGCCCGGCGTGTCGAGTTCAGCGACGACGATATCGGCGCCCATCCGCCAGCTCGAGCGCCGTCGCGCGGCCGATCCCGCGGCCGGCGCCGGTGACGATTGCGATCTGTCCGCGCAGTTCCATCACGGTCTCCTTCCCTGACGGCGCTGATGACATCTTGCTTTACACGGCCCGTTCCGCCCGACGGACACTCACACACGACTGTTCAGCACGTAGAACGGCCGGGCCGCCTCGGGCATGAGCCACGCGTTGTACCACGCCTGGTAATAAGGCTTGAGCCGCTGGAGCATCTCGGCGTGACGCCGCTGCTTGGGAGAGATGGCGCGGACGGCCTTTCGGATCTCGCGATAGAGCCCGTCCACGTCGAGCGTCGTCATCCTCCGATTCTCCATGACGATCCGGCCGCCGACGACCGCCGTGTCGACGTCTTGTCCCATCGCGCGGTGGATGAAGGCCTCGGCGATGGGCAACTCCGCAGTGAGCCAAGGATCGCAGAGAACGCGGTCGAGGTTGACGAGGATCATATCCGCCTTCAGGCCCGGATTCAGGGCGCCGATCTGGCCGGCGAACCCCACGGCCCGCGCACCGTTCACCGTGCCCATGCGGAGGACGTCGTAGGCGCTGAGCGCCGGCGTGCGGAGATCGTAGTCCGGCACCCGGTGGAGCTTGTGCAGCATGCGCAACTCCATCACTGCGTCTTCGTCGTCGTTGATCGTCTTGTCGTCGAGCCCGAGCGCGACGTTGACGCCCCGCCGATGCATCGCATAGATCGGCGCGAGCCCATTGCGCATCCCGAGGTTACAGCTCGGGTGGCTCGTCACCGATGCCCGCCGGGTGGCGAGCCGGTCGATGTCGTCCTCCGTCACCCAGATGGCGTGGCCGAGCACGAGGTTCTCGTCGACAAGACCCAGCTCGTCGAGCCACGCGACGGCGCTCTTGCCGTACTTCCGGAACGAGAACGCCTTCTGGATCGGTGTCTGCACGCAGTGCATGTGGATCGGCACCTTACCCAGACGGTCCGCGGTCTCCTTGGCCCGGAGCAGGAAGGGCTCCGTGCACGCCTGGGCCCAGCTCGGCGACAGGAGGATGCGGGTATCCTCGGACGCGAAGCGCTGGTGCAGATGCTCGAAGAGCGCGAAGTACTCTTCTTCCATTCGTTCGCTGTCGATGCGCACCAAGGGCTCAGCGAACCCCTGGAGATCCGGCGGCAGCGTCGCGAGGAAGGCCGTCGAGTCGAGAACGAGCTTGTCTACGTTCCGCACGCCCGGGGCGAAGGCCAGGCGGATCCCACAGCGGAGATAGGTACGGATGGCCGTCTCGGAGCGACCACGCGCATGCGGCCCGTCCGTGTCGAAGCCCATGTGGTGAATCGTCGTGCAGCCGCTGCGCAGGTGACGCCAGGCGCCGAGGGCGGCGGTGAGCTCCGGGTCGAACACCGGCATGAACGCCCAATCGAGCAGGTTGTTCTCGAGGTAGTCGTTGAGGACACCCTTCTGGATCGGGCTGAGCGCGCGGCCGTGGCTGTGCGCATCGACCAATCCCGGCATCAGCAGCTGCTTGCCGTTGCCCACGACGCGCGCATCCGGGTGTCGACGACGGAGGCTGCGCCAATCGCCGACGGCGGCGATCCGGGAACCGGAAACGAGTACGGCGGCATCGCCAAGGACGCCGGCATCCCCGGCAGTGGGGTCCGTAATCACGTGCCGTCCACGTACCAGCAAATCCATGCTTTCACCTCCACGTCGACGCTAACTGCCGAGGCGTTTCGATGAGCTCGTGCAGGTGGGTTGTATCACAAGCAGGATGGCGCCCGCGGGAGGTGTCAGGCCTGTGGCCGCGGGGGCGCCCTCGAGGTCCACCATGTCGTCAAGCGCGCCCAGGGAGGCTCGGACTTCGATCTCGACCGGCTGGTGGCGCTCTGTCCTCCGTGCCACGACCAAACGGATGCCCCCTACGTGCACGGCCGGCTGGTCATCACCCCACTCGGCGAGGGGCGCTTCAGCGTCGAGGTCACCCGGGGGGCTGATAAGTGGGCGATCCGAGCGTAACGACCAAACCACCGGCCCGCCACCCCAGAGTGGGGCGGGCCTGCCAGCAAGGCCTGCTGAACCAGCTCGGTCTGCGGCGGACCAACTCGCCATAGGCCTCTCCTGCAGCGCCCGCCGCCGTCATGGCCCCAACCGCGCGCTGCCAGTTCTCGGACGGCAGCCGCGTGTGGGGGCGGCTCTGGCAGCCCGCCGAGCGGTAGCAGTCTAGGCTGTCGACTAGCCCGACCGTCTCTTCCGCTTCGCTTTCCTCGCTGTTTTGCGTTTAGCCAGTCTCCGCCTTGATACGGTTCTGGGGCCGTTGGCGTCGGGGTAGCGTCCAATAGCACCGCGGTCAACCGAGGCTCACGAACCGAGCAGCCGTTGGCCCAGATTCTTACGGGCCTGCGCCAGCCGCTCTTGCATGTCGGCCGCCACTTGGGGTCGATCCGTGCTCGCGAACAGGTCCGCCTCGACCTGGAGCGACCCCGCGACCTTGTCTCGTGACTGCGACGAGAGGTGCGCGTCGATGCCGAAGGCGGCCAACGGGACGTTGAACTTCGCCACCACGTGCAGCAGGTCGCCAGGCAGGCGGCGGCCCGTGTCCTCGCTCTTTCTGCGCCACGTGACTTGCGCCCGCACCGGCACTGTCGTCGACGTCCCGCGCAGCTCGAGGATCCCCTCGCCCTGCACCTGGAGGGTCTTGCCGTCCTCGATCGCGGCCCGGCCGGCCGGCGAGACGACCCGGCTGAGTGTGAACCGCGCCGCTGGGTGCTTCGAGGCGTCGAGCCACCGGTCGCCGTGCATCACATCGTCCATCAGCGCGATGCCGGTCTCGAGCGAGTCGACAGGCACCTGAAAGGTCACGCGCGGGCGGTCCGTGACGTCGTTGGGATCGAGTTCGATCTCTCCAGTGACGTGGTTCGTCCGCACCAGGATGGTCTCGAGCGGCGCCCGGGACCGCACCAGGATGCCGTTGCGGGTCATCGGGTCGTCAACGATGAATGTCGTGCGCGGCATCGCGTCGCCTCCAGTGTGTGTAGGATTCGGCTAGGGAGTCACTTTGCCCGGATGCTCCAGGCAGTACGTCTGGATGGTCCCCGGCGGGTGACTCCCGAGGACCTCTCGGACCCGAGCCTCCCGGGCGCGGGAGAGCATCGCGCGGCTATCGTAGCCTAATGCAGGGAGCCCGGCCAGAGACCGCCAGGATGCCTTGACAGGGCCGAAAAATCGGGCGCACTGATCGCAGTCAGAAAGAGGGCAACTCCTGGTGGCCTGAGGGCGCGAAAACGAAACATGGCCCGATTGCCCTTCATCGTGGCCCGAGACCAGCCTGGCTTACTGGAGTTCCTCCGGAGGGACTTCGCGGCGGAGGAGGCGCAGAGCGACGTCGAGATCTTCATGGACCGGCGGGAGAGCCCTCGGCGGCAGGTTGTCCAGCCGCGTGAGGCCGAGGGGCGCGACTGGAATCGCAACTGGGACGTCGGCGAGAGTCTTCGTGAGCTGGGCTGTGCCTTCGTCCCTCAGCCACCCCCGCGCCCGTAGGGGTGTGCCACAGCAAGGAACAATGGAGGGCCTGTCATGCCTGTGTATGAGTACTGCTGCGACAACTGCAGACGTGCGGTAGCCGTGACGTTGTCAATCGGCGAGCACGACAAAGGCGTGTCCGGAGTGTACGTTTGTTAGGATCTGTGCGTGGCCCGCCCTGTCACACAGGACGTCGACCAGTGAGGGAGACGATCATGGCGAAGAACATTATCCGCGTGGGCGATGTGGAGATCATGTCGTTGTCCGACGGCATGCTCGAGTTCGATCTGTGCAACTTCTTTCCAACGATCCCTGCGGACAACTGGCGCAACTACGAGTCGCATCTCACCGACGCGCACAAGGTTCGCTTCAACCTCGGCTCGTTCCTGATCCGTTCTGGCAGGCGCACGATCCTCGTGGACACCGGCCTCGGCCCGAAGCCGGCCGACACGCCCGACGTCCCGTGGGGCCAGCTCCTGCACGATTTTCAGGCCAACGGCGTGCGACCCGACGAAGTGGACATGGTCGTCATGACCCATCTGCACCGCGACCACGTCGGCTGGAACTTGCTGCCTCAGGGTGATCGTTATGTCCCGACGTTTCCGAATGCGCGGTACTGGATGAGCGCGACGGATTGGGACGTCTGCCATCAGCCGGACGTGCAGCCGCAGCGGTTTCCGAACGCGCCGAGCTGTGTCTGGCCTCTGGAGGAGCTTGGGCTGGTGGAGCTGATGGACGGCGAGCACAGCATCACGCGCGAGCTCACCGCGGTGCCGACGCCCGGCCATACACCGGGACACATGAGCATCTTGATCACCTCACGTGGCGAGCGGGCGCTCGTCCTCGGCGATGCCGCGCACAACCCCGTGCAGCTTCACGAGACCGACTGGGTCTCACGCGCTGACATGGACCCCGATCTCACGCGCCAGACGCGGCGCGCCCTCATGGAGCGTCTCGAACGCGAACAGATCATCGTGGCGGCTGGTCACTTCGGGGCGCCGGGCTTCGGCAAGGTCGTGCGCCTGGAGGGTCGTCGTTACTGGCAGGTGTTGTAGGGTCACCCTGACCCTCTCCCCGCCCTGGGGGAAAAGGGCAGGGTGAGAAGGGGCCGCTCAGGCCACGACTCTATCAGCGCGCAGCTTCTGGATCGCCGCGTGGTCGAAGCCCAGCACCGCTTCGAGAACCTCGTCGGTGTGTTGACCCGGCGTCGGAACCGACCCGACCCGGCCGGGAGTGCGGGATCGTTCGCCACCTCGGGAACCGTTCTCACGGGCGCCGCGGGGATGCCGGCATCGAGAAGCGCCGCGCAGATCTCTTCGACCGTGTGGTCCGCACACCACGCCTCCACCAGAGCACGACGGCGATCGGCGCCCGTGCTGCTGGGCATCGGCGTCGCATCGGTCACGGATCCATCCGCGCCGCCCACGAGGCGCATGAGACCGGCGGCCATGTCGCGTCCGGCCGCGCTGATGACGACCCATCCATCCTTGGCGCGATACGGCGGTCGACCGCCCTCGCCGCCTTCGGCGCCCGTCGCCAGATAGTACGACGTCGGGATCTCGACCATCGTGAGCGCGGAATCGAGCAGGCACACGTCGACGACCTGACCTTCGCCGGTGCGTTCGCGATGGCGAAGCGCCGCGAGCGCGCCGATCGTCGCGTGTAGCGCGGTGTAGCGATCGACCACCGAGGACGCGGTGCCGACGGGCTGGCCGACCGGCTGACCGGTCAATGCCATCAGGCCGCTCATCGCCTGACCGAGCGGGTCGAAGGCGGGACGATCGATGTACGGGCCGTACTGACCGAAGCCGGACACCGAGATCAAGATGATGCCGGGATTGCACGCTCGGAGCCGTTCGTAATCGAAGCCCATCGCCTTCATGATGCCGGGGCGAAAGTTTTCGAGGACGATGTCCGATTTCTTGACGAGCTCGCCGAACAGCTCTTTCCCTTCGCGGGTGCGCAGGTCGATGCACACGCTCTTCTTGCCCCGGTTGTAGACGCTGAAGTACACGCTCTGACCGCGGACGAGCGGCGGATGCTGGCGTGTCTCCTCACCACCCAAGCGCTCGATCTTGATCACCTCGGCCCCGAGGTCGCTGAGCAGCATGCCGCCACGCGGGCCGGCCTGAAAGCGCGCGAGCTCCAGCACCCTGACGCCGTCGAGCGCGAAGCTCATTGCGAGCTGCGCACCTCGACGCCGGCGCGCTCCTCCTGCAGCTTCCAAGGGCCGTTCGAATCCTTGTCGCCGTCTGTGGCCATCGCGACCTCGTAGCCGTGCCCGACGGGCACGTCGGCGATCAGCTCTCGGACAGACTCCTCATCATCGACGACCAAGATGAGGGCTCGCTTGATGGAACTCACGGCCCGCGAGTCTACCGGACCGAGGCAGACAAGGCAATGAGGGGAAGCCAAGGTCGCGAAGGGGTGGGGGCGCGAGCGTCAGTTCATGCAGATGTACGTGAGCGCTTTCCCCGATCTACATTTCGACACCGATCAGATCTTCGGGGACGGCGACTTCGTGCCACCCGCTGGACAGCGACCGGCACGCATCGGGGCGAATTGATGGGCATCAAGCCGACGAATCGGCGCACCGTGACCCACGGCTGCTCCGTTAAACAACTCAAGAACGGCAAAGCCGTGCATGACTGGATCTACTGGGACACCGGCCATCTCATGCGGCAGCTCGGCGTGTTGCCGGCAGCCTGAGGGGTCATCGCGGCGTCCCTCCCACAGACCTGGCCCCGAGCGCCGAGTCACGCTCGGCGCTCGGGCCAGAGAGGTCGCGATGCGCGTGGGCGGGGTGGCAGTCGCATGCGGTCGACGCGGAGGAGCATCGCGCGAGCCGTCGCCCGCCCGAGCCCTCGAGGTGACCGCATGAAGCGCGCTATCCCGCTGACCCCCGCCAACCTCCCGGTGGCCCCGGACTCCGATGACGCCGGATTCGGGGCCCTGAAGATTTTGCGGCCGGCCTGCTGCCGCTCAAGGCCCTGGAGATCGAGGCACACATCCGACGGACAGTGGTCCGGCGCGCCCGCTGCCGGTGCCAGGTCTATGGCCGCTGGGGCGCCCTCGAGGTCCACCACGTCGTCAAGCGCGCCCAGGGGGGCTCGGACTTCGATCTCGACCGCCTGGTGGCGCTCTGTCCGCCGTGCCATGCGCAGACGGATGCCCCCTACGCGCGCGGTCGGCTCGTCATCACCCCGCTCGGCGACGGGCGCTTCATCTTCGAGGTCACCCGAGGGGCTGATAAGTGGGCGATCCGCGCGTAGCCGACCAAGCGACCCGCCCGCCACCCAGGGGGTGGCGGCGGGCCTTAGGTGGGCCCTCATTGACCTCGTCGTGGGATCCCGCCCTTCGTCGATCACTTCGGGATGAACTTGAACTGCTGCCCGCCTACCGCCGCTTCCGCCATCGCGCCGGCGAGCGGCCTCACGATGACCGCGACACCGTCGACGAACCTGGCGTTCGCGGCGGCGCCGGTCGTGAGGATGACCGCGGAGGCGTCGGCCGCGAAATCGAGCGGGCCTTGCTTGAAGCGGTCCAGGGCCTCCTTGTTCTCGAAGACGATCAACTCGCTGTATGTCTGGCCCCCTGCCTGCAGCCCGAACGATGCCAGCGTCAAATCGGCATAGCCGATGAGCTGCCCCTGCTCATACACGACACCACGGCCGTAGGCGCCACCGAAGACCAGCCCGCCCTTAGCGACCTCAGGAAACAGGGCGTAGCCGTAACCCTTTCCGGCGAACGACTCCACGCTGGGGTCCTCGCGGTTCATCTCTTTCATCGTGGCGGTGGCCTGCTCGCGCAGCTCGTTTCGGGTCTCCGCGGTGGGCGGCGCGGTGCTGCAGCTGACGAGCCACCCCGCCATGAGAGCGGAGACCATGGCCGCGCGCGTGGTCGACTTCATCGCCCCTCCTCCTTATCAGTGAGCAAAGATCCGGAACGCTGCCCGTAGCGTAGACCGAGCCTAGTCCGGTGCCGGCGAGGAGTCAACGCTATGCTATGTTCCTCTGGTGACGCGACTGTGGTCGTGATCGGTCGGCACCCGCTCGTGGAGGCAAGGAGGCGCACATGAAAGTCGGGATCGCACTGAACATGCTGACCAAGGAAGGGATACCGGATGCCGCCGTGCTCGCCGAGCACCTAGCCCTGGGTGATCTCGCCGAGCCGCTCGGGTTCGACTCGCTCTTCGCGCTGGAGCACCACTTCACCGGCTATGCCATGTCGCCCTCCCCGACCCAGCTCTTGAGCTACTTCGCGGGCCGGACGAAGCGCATCACGCTCGGCACCGCGGTGATCGTGCTGCCGTGGCACGACCCGGTCCGGATCGCCGAGGAGATCGCGTTGCTCGACATCCTGTCGGGCGGTCGCTGTCTCCTCGGGTTCGGGCGGGGCGCCGCGAGCGTCGAGTACGCGGGGTTCCGGATTCCGATGGAGGAGGCGCGGGCCCGCTTCGTGGAGACGGCGCAGATCGTCGTCAGGGCCCTCAGCCAGGACGTCTTCGAGTGGGACGGGGAGTTCTTCAAGATCCCCCGGACGTCGATTCGCCCACGCCCGATCTCCCACCCGGAGCGCCGCATCTACGCCTCGTCGGTGAGCCCCGAGTCGGCCGAGATCATGGCGAAGCTTGGTTTCGGGGTGCTGGTCATCATGCAGAACGAGTGGTCGAAGGCCGCCGAGGACATCCAGCGGTACCGGGAGATCGCGCAGAGCGTCGGCCATACTCCCCGGCCGCCCATCATCCTCACCAACATCTCGGTGGCGGAGACCCGGACCGAAGCCCACGAACGCGCCGTGAGGTATCTCAGCCGCAAGTTCGACTCGATCGACGCCCACTACCACTTCTCGGACGGCCATCTCGGCGCGGTGAAGGGATACGAATCCTATGGCCCGACAGCCAAGACCTACGCCAAGATGAAGGACGCGACCTTCCGGCAGAAAGCGACGGACTTCTATGTGAAGATCCAGGTGGTCGGCACCCCCAACGAGTGCATCCAGCAGGTGGCGGAGCTGCAACAGCTCACCGGTCTCGACCATCTGGTCACCGAGTTTGCATTCGGCGGGATGCCTCATCACGAGGCCGAGCTCAACATGCGGCTCTTCGCCGATCGCGTCATGCCGGCGCTCCAGCATGATCCCGCGTTCGCGCATCCCGCTTCGTCGGCACCGAGCGACGCGTCGCCGGCCGGTCAGCGGTCCGACGGCATCTTCGCGCCGGCCTGACCGCTCCAGAAGCGATCGTAGTGCGTCCGGAGTTGTGCGCTCACCGAGCGGAGATCCGGGTGGCGCCGGGCATCGACATACGCCTCGCGTGCGGTGGAGGCGCTCCGGGTGCGCTATCGGGCGATGATTCGCCAGCCGAACCTATGAGAAGAGGACAGGATTTTCAGTTTTCGTGTAAGTATGCGTAACTCGCTCGCGGCTACGAATGCCGCTGCTGCGACCTGGCCTGCGTGTCGTCCTCCCGCGAGCGCCCGCATAGCGGATCACCCTCCCCGGTGCGACTCCCTGGTCGTTTTCAGCCTCTTCACCAGCTCAGAATAGGACGAGCGCGCGATAATGGAATTGAATTGAGTCCGATAGTTGCCGACCAGACTGATACCCTCCGTGTCCAGGTCATACACGCGCCAAGATCCCCCCTCGCCCACCCGGGTCCGATAATCTACTGCGATGACAGAGCCATTCTTGGCGGTCACTGTGGTCTTGACCGTGGCATGTTCGCCCTCGACCGTGTCCCCCAAGTAAGTAAAGTGTTCGGCATCAGCCAGCTGAATCTTCGACAGGTAGGCCCGTTCAAACACCGCCGCGAACAGACGCACGAATTCGTCACGCTCCGAAGGCGTCCGTTCCTGCCAGTGCTTCCCGAGCGCTCCTCTGGCCATTTCGGGCCAGTCGAACATTTGATCCGCGACCTTCCGCACGGCCACGTGGCTGTCGGCCGCGGAGCGCTCACTGGCGCTGGACACAAGCCGATACATCTCATCGACGTGGCCTCGGATCTGGTCGGTGGGCCCGCCAGAGACCGCGCCGGAATGCCCGGAGAACCACACGAGGAGTGTGGCGGCTACTGCGACTGACACGCTTCTAGGTTTCAAGCCAATCACCTCCGGTCAGAAGTGGGAGGTCAAGATATCGAACCGCGTGCCCGCGGCCGGGCACGTCAGCAGCGAAGGCGCACCCTTCATGTAGTCGGCCGACGCGTGGGTCAAGAGGCGCGGCGTCCCATCGTCAATATGAGCGGCGCCTAGAACAAGAAGCGCGGTTCACGCCGAGCAACGGACTACGTTTTCCGCGGAGGACTGCGAGACTTCGAAGAGCACCTCGGCACAGCGGACACAATAGGCAGCCGATTCGATAACAACGGCACAGCCCCAGCAGCATTGATGTCCGCACCCCACGCAGCCGAGATCGTCGAACAAATGCAGAAACGGACTCCCGCAGCTACAGGTCCCATTCATGGCTGTTAACCTCCTCCCCGTGATGGGCCCGGACCCTTACGACTAATCTGCCCTTTCTCGTGATGACGTCTTGCAGCGCCATCTCCTGCGTGATGCCTCTCGGCTGCATGGTGCCGATCTGGCTGGCAAGCGAGCAGCCGCGCAGCAAAAGGCCGAGCCCGCTTGCCTAGTTCTCGAATGCTAGGAGCGCCGAGCGTAGCAGGTCCTCATCGCCGTCCTCAGGCGTCACCCAGCGCTTGAATTCGGCCCCACAGCCACAGACGACGAAAAGGCGATAGCCGGCCAGAATCGTCGGACCCGCATTGGCATGTCGGGAACCCCCAGCAGTTTCGATGGGCGAGGGCGAAGCCGCGCAGCTCGGCGAAGGCACCCACGTAACCCCCCCCTCCTACTAGAGCGGTTAACTCCATCAGCGAGCACACTCGCTCGTCCGGGTGTCGAGAGGGCCTGGCTATCAGCGGGACGCTCGAGGAAAGACCTCCTCCGGCCAGAGGCCTGTAATAACGGTCTGACACGTGTAGCGACAACTCAAGAAGGGCAACAGTCTGGCGCCCATACTGACTCCCGGTGTGGATCGCTCTGAGTAGCCGACCGCATCTTGGGCACCGTTCCTCGAGTGATCCGAGCCCCAGAGATCGTCGCACGTGCGGCTCCATAAAATAGCCCCTCCTCGTCCGATTGAGCAGGCAACCGGCGTGCCGTTAAGGCTTTTGACGAAATGGCGCGAGCATACGAGGGAGGCCCTGGAACCGCCGGGTAAAACTGTCGTGTAAATCCTACAAGCTTGAGTCGAATTGCGCGCAGCGGCGGTGTACGAGTACTCTGCGAGAACTGCCGAAGGGTGGGGTGGTAGCCGTGACGTTATCAATCGGCGAGCACGACAAAGCTGTGCCAGCCTGCCCGCAGTGCAACGGTAAAGACATTCGGCCCGGCCTGCCCAGTCCCGCTTGACACCGGTCTGCCCTGCGCCGACCGCGGTTGCCGAGTTCCTGCACCTCTACGACATTCTTCCCGTGGGCGATCAGCCAGGCCTCCACCTTCCTCCAGGCGTCGGGATCCCGCTTCAGGGCCGCGATGGGAACCAGCATGTATGACAGCTCCCTGCTCGCCACCACCTCGACGACGCGAGCCAAGTTAGGGCTCGCTACGAAACAAGTGGACCAGATCCTATCGCTTTGCCGACAGGGTGGGAAGGATCGTGTAGTTCCAGTCCCCGTGAAACGCGTCGGGCCGCAGGCGGACGGCCTCCAGGGCGTCGCGGCTGACCTTGAGG
>WNFD01004581.1_pt1 | contig 13847 bp, 15 predicted proteins | sample 5400491 | NCBI WGS metagenome assembly WNFD01 (sample SAMN13153343, study PRJNA577476) | soil metagenome | isolation source: 120 cm saprolite under Douglas fir tree site 2 hole 2 replicate 2 | place: USA:California | collected 2015-04-18
TAGCTACTTCCCTTCGTTGCTCTGGCGTCATGGCCTCCAGTCTACGCTTCCCGCCGATCTTCCCGCCCTTGCGCCCCATGGCGGCCATGACGCGGGAAACCTCTGATGCGGTAACTTTGGGTGGGTCGGCTGTCCCGGTGGAACGACGGACCATCTGAAACGCAGCTTGGTTTATATCCATCGGCTTGCTTATACGCTTTGGCATGATTCAAGGATGCCACAGCGCGGCCCCGACTACCAAGCCTGTGGAAATTCAAAGTAGCCCACTACCAGAAATCCAGGTAGTGGGTCAGCATGATTTCCACAGGCTCGCTTTTAGCGCGTGAGTTGTGTCATGCTTTCTACGTGGTAAAGCTCAAGCTTCCGGTAACGCTGCTCATTAGCCCTATGACCTTAGTCTGTCCCTTGTGCAGGGCAAAACCAGGACGCGACTGCGCAACCGTGTCTGGAATCCCTCTTCCGATAGTCCACGTGTCGCGAATCAGGGCGGCGCGAATTACGGCTGCCGCAATCAAAGACGCAACGGCCACGAAGAGGCGTGCCAAATGACCAGAGGCAAACGTCCGTCAGGCCAGAAGCGCGATTTCATGCAAGTTGCCCGTGCTATGGTCGAAGAGTCCATCGGTGAGCACATGGACGGAACGCCGGTTGAGCCGGTATCTCCCAAGAGCAAACGCGCTGCGGGTGGAAAAAAAGGCGGACCGGCTAGGGCTCGATCTCTAACGGCGGAGCAGAGACGCCAGATAGCAGAGAAAGCTGCTCGGGCTCGGTGGAAACTGGAGTGTGCTCGATGCAAGCCGCCATCTGCGATAGCGTTCCCGAGACAATGACTGAAAAGCGCGTCGAGCTTTACATACTCGAACGGCTCGAAGGAGATCAGAGACTCCTAGTCGAGCGCGTTAGCAGTATTGACACCAGCCTGACGGATCTAGGTCGAGAAGTCAGCGAGATCAAAGGGTCAATCAAACCTCAGCCTGAGACTCCCGCCTGGATGCGATTCTTTATCTATCCGTGCTGCGTACTCATTGCTGGCGTCATGGTCGGGGCGGTTATAACACTACTAGTTAAAGTGAATGGAATCGAAACTTTTATCCACAACAACGGTGGCGTGATTGCCGGCCTTCGCCTTGAGAAGCTCAATTCTTCCGATCCACAGTAAGTGTCAGAGGAAGCACACGGTTGACAGGTTGAATCCGCAGCCAGCATGACTCGCCCCTTCACCAGCAAATTCTCAGGCGGCGGAACCTGATTTCTCCAGATTATCCCCCATCCAGCCGTTCCTAAAACCAGTTTTCGTTCCAGAAGGATTAATTCCTGTTTGCCCGTCACCGACCGAGAATCGGCCCTCATTTAATCGACCCACAGCCGTCCCTTTCAGAGACTGGAAAAAGGGACTGCACGGGAGCGCGGTGTCGGCACGACCTCAACCGACTAGCGCCGCGCGAAGTAGAACAGCAACCCAAAGATCACAACGGGAACGAGCGCGATGGCTACGAACAGCAGAACTTTCCTCCACGGAGGAGCGCTCCGCTTCTTCCAGTCTCGCAGTTCCGTACGCTCGGCGACACCGACTCGTTTCAGGTCGCTGAGATCGAGCGCGAACTCGTGGGCACTCGCATAACGGTTCTTGGGATCACGTTCGAGAGCCCGGTAGATCACTTCCTGCAGTTGGGGCGAAATCGTGGCATCGATTTCGCGCGGAGGAATCGGGTGTTTCAGAAGGCGGTCGTAAGGACCGCTCCCCTCGAAGGGTGTCTTCGCCGTCAACATTTCGTACAGGATCACGCCGAGGGCGTAGATGTCGCTGCGGGGGTCGGCGCGCTTTCCATTCAGTTCTTCCGGAGAAACGTACTCCGACACCCCCACTACTTGGGCCAGGTTCGTAAATGTAATCCGCCGCGCTCCGGCTTTTGCGGCGACGCCGAAATTGATCAGTTTGATGTGATCCTGGGCATCGACCAGGATATTCTCCGGCCTGAGGTCACGGTGCACGATCCCGTGATTCTGAATGTAGGCGAGCGCGTTGCACACGTTCAACGCAATGCGCACCGCACGCTCGCGTGCGAGCTTGTTTCCGGCCAGTATCTGGCGCAGGGGTTGCCCGTCGAACCATTCCGTGACGATGTAGCTCTGGCTGCGGTGCTCGTCGGCGAACACCTTCAAGATGCCGGGATGCTCGAGAGACTTGCAGATCTCCTCCTCGCGCTGAAAGCGTTCGATGAACACCGGGTCGCTTTCCACTTCCGGATGCGGAATCTTGATGGCTACAGGCTGGTTGGTGCGGAGATCGGTGGCGCGAAAAACGGTTGTGGGGCCGTTGTCATCGGCGACTCCGTCGATTTGGTAGTGGTCGATCTGATCGCCGGGATGGACTGGAATCTTCATGGGCTAGGTTAGAGTAGTCCGGCTGATCGGCTCCGTCAGTGTGCTCTCCCCACTCTTCGGCAGCGAAGGCTCTGCATCGTAGCCAGCCGCCAGCACCGTCTCGGGCACGTCTAGTCTCTCTTCCGCATCCTGTGCGGACTTCAAATTATATGCGCCACGCAGACCCAGGGGAGTAAGAAGCGTGGTGAGCAGCACGACCGCCACCATCACTGCCACCTCGGACCTACCGAATATGCCGGTGCTGGCGCCCATCGCGGTAACGATCAGTCCCACTTCGCCGCGTGAGATCATGCCGCAGCCAATACGCAAACTACGCACCCAGTCCATGCCCGAGGCCAGCGCTGCCAGTCCGCAGCCCACGAGCTTGCCGATCACCGCGACCAGGAGCACCGCCAGCATCAGAGTCCAGTGGCCAGCCAACGCGCGATAGTCGCTCGACAGACCGATTGAAACGAAGAACAAGGGAATGAGAAGGCCGTGGCCGATCGAATAAAAACTGCGCTCGACATCTGCCTTGAACTCCGACCCAGCGAACACATATCCAAGCAAGTACGCGCCCGTGATGCCGGCCACGCTGCCCAGCCATTCGGCGCCGATCGCGTACACTAACACTAAAGCGAGCACGCAGCTCGGAACCGCTTCGTTGGCAGTGAGCTTGCGCAACTGACGCATCAATGGATCCAGCCATCGCTGGGCCGCTCCATATCCTACGACGAAGAAGAGCAGCACACTCAGGCTGATGACGACCATCTGGATGGCCAGCGGGTGACTCGCCGCGAACGGGACACGCTGCTGCAACCGGCCGCTGGCCGCCGCTGCCAGACCGAATGACTCTCCGTGGGCCGATGTGCTCGACGCGGCCAGAAAGGCCAGCACAAATAATCCCATCACGTCGTCGATTACAGCCGCACCGAGGATGACTGTTGCTTCCGGCGAAGACATTTTCCCCGCATCCATCAACGTGCGTGCCGAAATGGAGACGCTGGTCGCGGTCAGCGCACCGCCCAGGAAGCATGCGGTTGTCCAGGAAAGTCCGAACAGATGTCCGACTCCGGCCCCCAGGAGAAACGGCCAAATGACCCCGGAAAGCGCAACTACGAAGGCAGTGACGCTCGCTTCGCGCATGCGCTCAATGTCCGTCTCAACGCCCGCCATGAACATCAGGACCATGGCGCCAACTTGAGCCAGCAGCATCAGCGCCCCGGTGGCCTGTCCGCCTCCGAACAAATGCAGGTGCAGAAGGTTGACGGCGCCCGGACCGAGCATAACGCCCACCAGGAGTTCACCGAGGATGGCGGGAATGCCGAACCGCGTACAGAGCGAGGCCCCGACCTTGCCGGCCGGGAGAAGGATCGCCAGCAGCAGCGCGAGCTGAAGTGCTGGCTGCATGATTAACTGAGGTCGAGGGCTGTCGATGGCTCGCTATGTTGGCGGGTCCAGAGCCGGCGAAACAAGTGTGTAACCTTGCCGAAGGGACTCTTATAGCCGCCGCGTTCGATCCCCTCGCGCTTCATCGCGCGAAGAGTGGCGGCCTGTCGGCGCGCCAGTTCCGATTGTGCCAAGCTCTGGGATAGCAATGCCGCAAGCCGGGTGTGCTCTTCCGCTTTGTCGACCACTCGCAGATGCATCCACAACTCACCCAGTTTAAGTTGGGCGATGAAGTTGTTCGGAGCCAGCCGCACGGATTCGCGCAGTTCCTCGATCGCTGCTTGGGCATCCAGGTTGACGCAAAGGGCCATCCCCAACAGCACTCGCAGCTCGGAGACTTCCGGGTAATGCGTCACGCAATCCCGCAACTGGGCGACCAGGCTGGCGCGCTCGTCCTTTTCGAGAATGTACGGATCGGCAAACATCCGCAGCATCAGGCCTTGGGTTTCCTGGGGAATCGAGGCGAGGGCCAGGGAAGAGACGCGGGCACTCAGGTTGGCCTTGGTCTTCGGGTCATTGAGTACGATGTCAGTGTTCGTGTTGTTCTCCATAGTTTGTATTCCACGATTCAAGTTAGTTGCCAATCACCAGCCAGAAACAATCGACAAGGCGCGCGGCAGAGTGCGCGCCTTGCCAATCGTGCTGCAGCACAAATTCATCCCCGCTACGCAACCGCGAACTCTCGCGGAGTATGGGCGAAGATGTCGGCTTCCTTAACGAAGACAAACTCCGGATAGCCAAGCTGCCCCATTTCAGGCAGATCGAGACCCGCCACCTCGGTCTCCGCCGAAACTCTTTGCCCGAGGAAAAAGTCGAGCCCCAGATTCAGCAGGAAACTAAAGGTGAAGACGAAACCGAGCAAAGTGGAAACGCCCACGAGTTGCGCAGCGAGCTGGCTCCAACCATCGCCACCGTAGAATATGCCTGTAACCGAGCCGGTGACGCCGTTCCAACTTCCGCCATAGTTGCTCGTGCCATCGGCAAAGAGTCCGATTGACAATACTCCCCAAAGCCCGTTCGTTCCGTGAACTGAAATTGCGCCCACCGGATCATCAACCTTTAACACGTTTTCGATGAAGGCGCAGCTCAGGCAGACCAAGACGCCAGCCACTAGCCCGATAATCGCCGCACCCACCGTGCTGACGAAGCCGCTGGGAGCTGTGATCGCAACCAATCCCGCGAGCAGTCCGTTGCCGCTCATAGAAGCGTCCGGTTTCCCCTTGAGGCACCACATATAGAGAATCGCCCCGAAGGTTCCCGTGCAGCCCGCCAGCATGGTATTGACCGCGATCGACCCGATGCGCAGGTTACCGGCCGCGGAAGCTCCCAGCGTGCTGCCCGGATTAAATCCGAACCATCCGAACGCCAAGATGAAGCAGCCGATCAGGACCGCTGAAATGTCATGCCCTATGATCGCGTTGCTGGAGCCGTCGCGGTTGAACTTGCCAATACGCGGACCGATGATCAGAGTCACCGCCAAGGCAGTGATCCCGCCTACCGCGTGGACGACACCGGACCCGGCAAAATCACAGTAGCCTTTGCCCAGCCCGAGATTCGTCCCCAATTGCGACAGCCATCCTCCGCCCCAGGCCCAATTGCCATACAGCGGATAAGTGAAAGCACCCATCAGCACCGACGACACCGCAAAGGTCAGGAACTTCCAACGTTCGGCGCACGCGCCCGTAACAATGGTGAGGGCTGTGTCCATGAACACCATTTCGAACAGGAAGATGACCATCACGCCCACGTCGTAAGTGTGGCCGGACAAGAACATTCCGCTCCCGCCGAAGATGCCCCAAGTCTTCCCGAACAATGTCAGGGGATGTTCCACCGACAAGGAATTGAGGCCGCCCAGATTGCCGTTGCCCGCCGCCCCGCCCATCTGGATGGCGAAACCGATCAGCCAGTAGGCAAGCAAACCGCATCCGTACACTAAGAAATTCATCATGTAGGTGTGGTTCGCGTTTTTCACCCGGCACAGACCTGATTCCACCATGGCGAATCCGGCCTGCATGAACATGACCAAGAACCCGGTGATCAGCGTCCAGGTAAAATTGATGGCGATCTTGTTTTGCCCGACCTGGTTGGCAACGTCTGGCAGCGTTACCCCAACCTTGGAGTCAGCCGGAGGAACATCGTTGATGGTTCCGGTGATGGTTCCGCCCGGATCACCGGCCTTCAGTTGATCGGTGGTTGGCGCCTTGGCGGTCGCATCTTTGAGTTCTGCCGCCGAGGCAGACGGTGGAGGTGGAGTCGCAGCTGGCGCCGCCGCCGGAGCTGCCGCCTGACCATAGGCCACGCCGCTTAGCGACAGGCCAAGCGCGAGGATACAAAGACATAAACAGCTACTTCGGATCAATCTCATTGTGTCCGCTCCATAGTGATTTTGTTGCTCGCCGCAAACTGACTAAGTTTTCCAAATCGCGCTCTTGTTGAAAGCCGCGGGCAGAATGTAAACGATCCCAAACAGGGTTACTGCAATGCCCACCAGCGCCAGAACAATCCGCCCGCCTACGCTTTGGGTGATGTGCAGGCCAAGCAGAGTCAGCACCCATCCAAAAGCGGCGACAAACGCACCCACCAGCTTCATCGCTGTGGGCCCCGTCTTTTGTGCCGGTCTACCTTCGAGTGGCTTGATCTTCAAGAATCCGAATAGGCTCACCAGCAGGATGACGACTCCCACCACAAGTGCTAACTTGCCCGAGCCCGTGGAAAGATACGCGATCCCGGCACACGCCACGGTCAATCCGACCAGAAACGTTGCGAAGGAACGTCCTTGTCCCGTACTTGCTGCCATGCACTGCCTCCTCGACCCGGTAGGGTCAGTTACTAAGTCGCAAACCCAAAACTTTGTTCCTTGGGCGGAAGTGTTTTCAGAACTCCGTCCTCAAGAGAGAAATGGAACCCACACAACTTTGCCCGCATCGCCACAGAACTCACTCGAAGCGGAGGCTGGTCTTCTCTCGCAACCGTTCCCGTGATGATGAGCTCCGCGGACTCAGCCGCCGTCGGACGGTAGACCCGAAACTTGGCGCTGCGAATTTCGGAAAGCATGTCGAACATCAGTTCCCGCACAGCCAGCGCATCTCGCAGTGCCTGCAAAGTCTGGTTCCGCTCGGCGACGCCTGCCTCTAGATCTGCATCCCATGGATCTGGAGGACGCGCTATCCATTCGCACTCCGCCAACTCGCCACGCAATTCCAGTCGCAGCAGTTGCAAAGGCGCCCGCGACAACTCTCCAAAACGCAACTGCCTTCGCACTCGCCGGACGAAGTCGGCGGCTTCCCATAACGGCTTCATCGCCTTGCGACTCCACTCCTCGCGTCCGCCCTGACCGGCAGAGCTAGAAAAAGCAGAAACTGCACCGCCACCATGATCTCCAGGCCAAGCGGCACCGGCTGCTGCAGCCTGATGATCAGCATGAGACCCACCATCGAGAACCATTGCGATCGCGTGCGTTTGAGTCTCTCCACACGGTCGTAGAGCCGGAAGAAGTCTCCAAAGCTCATCCGCTGGGACTGAGACACAGGCCCGTGTGCGCGGACACAAGCAACGGCAAAGAAGCCTGCCATTAACAGCTCAAACAAAACTGTCTTACCGTCCATGCTTTGTGGCTCCGTGAGCGTTCGATCTGGTCCCGGTCACGCGACGTATAGGCGCTATATCAGCAGAGCGCCGATCAGACCAGACGGCGGTTCTGCCAGCCTTTACGCAATCGCAGTTTTTCGGTAGATCGGCACGGCGTCGTGCCAAAGAATCGCCTCTTGTCGGCGTCGAAAAGAGGGAACAACTTCCGCTGCACAAATCCAGCTTGAGGCTGAATCTTGCTTGCTTCTACTTACAAAGTCAAATTCAAATTTCTTATCGTCGTTATCACCCAGGTCATTCGGTCTCAGCCATGGTCGGACATGCTTCGTACACCTAGGACCAGCCTTGTTTGACCGCATGACTCAGCGTCACTGCTTCTGCGATGTCTTTCATGGATTTGCGTCGGTGCTGGCTCTGCCGCTGCAGCATGAGGTAAGCTTCCTGCTCGCTGATCTTCAAATCGTGCTGCAGGATCCCCTTGGCGCGCTCGACCAGCTTTCTCACTTCCAACCGCTCCGCCAGTCGCGACCTTTCTTTCTCCAGGCGCGCCATCTCGATCTCAGCGCCCACCAAGAAACCGACGGTCGAAAGTAACGTGATCTCGCGTTCGCTGTAGTCATGCGCGACGATGTTCTGCAAATTGATGACTCCAACGACCCTGGTGCGGCTCAACAGAGGGACCGACAAGAAAGCCTCGAAACGATCTTCGGGTAGTTCGTTGAAGAACTGAAAACGATGATCCAAAGCGGCATTTCGCGCAACCACAACGGGCTGCCGATGTTTGGCGACCCAGCCCGTAATCCCTTGGCCCACTTTCAGCTTCAACTTGCCCACGGCTTCCGGATGGGAGTTCTTCGAGGCCCGCAACACCAGCTCGTCCCCGTCCAGGAGGTAAACGAAACACGAGTCGCACGCGACCACAGACGTGGCAAAGTCAACCACTTCGTTAAGTACTTCGTCGAAAGGGACCTCCGCGGCCATTCGGCTTGCGAGACCGTGAAGAAAAACCATGTCAGTGCCGTGCCGCGCTACCTCGGATGCATCAAAGCGAACCGCCACCAGCGATCCACCACGCACCGACCATCCCAGCGAAGTACTCATGCCAGCCACCCTAGTCAGTCGGCCGGCGGAAGACAATCATCCTTTGGTATGTGAAGCCATGAAAAATATCGATCTGACGAATCAGCGGGCGAACTATCTCCGTTCGCGAGGCCTGAGTTTGTCCGACATTCTGACCAACTCAGCCAGGGATGCGGCTTCCATCTTCTGCATCACGTGACTGCGATGAATCTTCACCGTGACTTCGCTCAGGCCAAGCTGAGCGCCGATCTGTTTGTTGATAAGCCCGGTGACCACCAGATCCATCACCTCCCGTTCTCGCGATGTGAGTTGGTCAACGCGCGATTGCAGAATGAAGACCTCGGCTTGCTCGTCGCGACGGATGCGATCCCGTTCCAGACCGTGACGGACCGCTGCCAGTAGGTCTTCTTTCTGGAACGGTTTCATCAAGAATTCGATGGCTCCTGCCTTCATTGCGCGCGAGGTCATCGGGACATCGCCGTGTGCAGTAATGAAGATGATGGGAATGGAAACATTGGCTTTTGCGAGCTGCTCCTGGAACTCGATGCCGTTGACGCCGGGAAGCCTCACGTCGAGCACCATGCAAGTGGGAGCGTTGGGTCTCGGCGCCTTCCAAAATGCCTCCGTTGACTCAAACACTTTGGCCCGTAGACCAACTGATTCGAGCAGGTTGCTGATGGCATCGCGAACAGAGGCGTCGTCATCAACAACGAAGATGGTGGGCCGGGCTTCAGCCATCGGAATCTCGCGGACGAACTGGAAGTGTAAATTGGAAAATGGCTCCGCCGGAAGGCCGAGCTGACGCCCACAAGCGTCCCTCATGCGACTCAATAATCGACCGGCTGATCGACAAGCCCATGCCAATACCATGAGCCTTGGTGGTAAAGAACGGGTTGAAGATTTTCTCGGCGGCTTCGGTGTCCAGTCCCATGCCGGAATCCTCGACTCGAACCACTATCTCCGACTCATCGCCACGCGCTCTGATGAGTAACTCCTTGGCGCGATCGGTCGTCTCTGCCATTGCATCCATGCCATTGATCATGAGATTGAGCACAACCTGCTGCAACTGAACCCGGTCCGCCTTGATTTTCGCTAGGCCGGGAACAAGGTCGGTTCGGACTGCGATGCCGCGCCGCATCGCGTCGTCGCGCAGAAATGTGGTTAACTCGTGAATTACTTCGTTGATATCGAGCCAATCTTTCGCCGGCGCCTCCTTCTTGAACAGCGCGCGAATGCGGCTGAGCACGGCCCCTGCCCGCGTCCCGTCTTGGATGATCCTCTGAACCGTCTGCTGCGCCTTTTCCAGGTTTGGAGGATTCGCCGAAAGCCACTCGACACAGGCGTGCCCGTGCGTCACAACCGCAGTCAGCGGCTGGTTGATTTCATGGGCAATCGAAGCCGTGAGCTCTCCCATACTCAGAACCTGGGAAAGGTGAGCGAGTTCTGTTTGCGTCTTCATGAGCTCAGCCGTCCGTTCGGATACCCGGACCTCTAATTGGTCGAGTGCCTCCTTAAGCGCTTCCTCGCTCTTCTTCTTCGCAGAGCTTACCCAACTGGCCGCCAGGGCGCACGCCACGAACGCGGCGAAGTAGGCCTCCGCCGTCGTACTGATGGAGAACGAATAGAACGGCGGCACAAAGAAATACTCAACAAGAAGGGTTGAAAGCAGCACCGCAAAAAGTCCGGAGGCCGTCCCCCCAAACCAGGCGCTTGCCATGACTGCGCCGAAGAATAGGAACAGGAAGGGATACGGGAAAAAACGCTGGAGCAACAACGTCGCAACAAAAGCCGCGACTACAAAAAACAAAGCAATCCCACAGCGCCGGATCAACGAGCGAGTTGGCCCTTCAGGCCGCGCGCTAGTTTGCATAGATTTCTTGCCCACGTGACAAGGCAGCTAGCCAGATTGTAGCGTGAGCGCAAACCGCAAGCGCGGGGGTGGTCGTCGCACTGAGAAGTCTATCCCAGGATACCTCTCGCCTCCTCCTCCACGAGCCGCGCATATTTGAGAACCGGGTCGCTTCAGTATGAATGCTGCGCGACCCACGCAGCGGGCGTAAGCTCTGGGAGGCGCTGGATCTGGAGGTCAGCAAACCCGGGGAGAACCGCGGCGAGATAGTCGCGCACTCGGAGCTTCAACCTGCGGCAGCTTTCCACGACCGAGAGAATGGCCGCAACCTTCGGTCCCGCCTGCGAGCTTCCGATGTGGATCCAATTCTTCCGACCAAGAGCCACGGGACGCATTGAATTCTCCGCCAGGTTATTGCTCAGCTCCAATTCAGGATATTCCAGGAATCGCGTAAGTTTCCTCCAGAGTTTTAGCACGTACTGGCAGGCTTTGCTGAGTGCACTCGCGGGCAATGCGACGGACTGCGCTGCTTCGATCCTCCCACGGATCTCATCCAGGAGACACTTGGCTCTTTCCTGACGCCGGACATGGCGCACCCCAACACTCAGCGACTTGCGGCGAGCTTCGGCATCAACGGCAAACAGCTCGTCCATCCGCGCCACAATCGGAGTTGCAACCGGGTCTTGTGGATTTAGCTGCACCGCCTCGAAAAACTGTCTTCTTGCATGTGCCCAACAAGCGGCATGCACCATTTTCGGCCCACCGGTCTGGTCATAAGCCGCATACCCGTCGGTTTGGAGAATGCCTTCGAACTGTCCCAGAAACCGCTTCGGTCCATCGCGTCCACGGCCTAGACGGAAGTCGAATACCACAGTTCCTCCGGGTCGGCCGTACTGCCACAAATAGGCTTGATGATTGCGTCCTCGGCCCTCGCGCATCTGCACATCCACCGGAGTTTCATCGGCCTGTATGTACGTTCCGCTGATCAACTCTCGTCTCATCGCGGCGACCATAGGGATCAGCAACTCGCCCACTTTCAGAACCCAGCCGTCCAGCGTCGCGCGGCTGATGTCCAAGCCGATGTCTCTTTGCAGAATCACGCTCTGCCGATGCAGAGGAGTGTGATTGCAATATTTGCTGACGACCGTGTCGATGACGATGCGGTCACTCGCCAGGCACTTCTCGATGATCCGTGGTTGCAGTGATGCTGAGACCACTCCGAGTTCCTCGCACGACCGGCAAGCCCGCTTCTCTCGTTTCGTGACCAGAACGAAATACTTAGCCGGCTCCACATCAAGCTGAGAACTCTCCTCGTAGCCGATCACTACCGTTTCTTTGCCGCAGCGTTTGCACACGCGCTGATCCGGCGCGCAAGGCAGAACCCGCTCGACGCGAGGAAGATTCGCAGGCAATTCCTGGCGGCCCGGATGCTTACGGGATTTCTTGGTCGAGCGATGCACTGGCGCGTGCTCACTCTCCGCCTGCCCGATCACTTCACCGACGACGGGTTCAAGCTCGAACAATTCCATTTGCGCGTGGGAGAGCTTTTCGCCGCCCGCTCCGTACTTCTCGATCCGCATCAGCCGCAGACGCTCTTCGAGCAAGCGAATCCTCAGCTCCGCGTACTGCAGCCAGCTCTTCAGTTGTGCGATGAGTTCCAGATCGGCTGGTGCTGAAGGAATGGGAGCTTCGCTCACAATGAGCAATCATTTAACAGAGTCGATCTCAGCGTACAAGCGGTTTATGCGGCAGCATGTCCCTCTGGCGGATCCTTCCGGTACCACCGCTTGTACTTGGTTCTGGCCAGATCAATCCCACCCAACAATAGAGAGAGCTCTTCGTGACTCAGCACGACTCTGCCCTGCGCGTCGCCGGATTGTGGCCAGGTGAAACGCCCTTTCTCTAACCTCTTGGCACAGACCCAGAGTCCGCTACCATCCCAGACGAGGACCTTCAGCCGATTGCGCTGGGCGTTGCAGAACAAGAACAAGTGCCCGCTCAGCGGGTCGCACAACAATCGATCCCGCACGAGACCGTAAAGCCCCTCGAACCCCTTGCGCATGTCGGTGACTCCGGCGGCCAGATAGATCCGTGTGGCCGGGCCTAATCCAAACACGGTTTACACGCGCTCCAATGCACTCACCAGGCGCGCGAAAGTATTGGTATCAAAATCAGGATGTACCTCGATCCGGCGCCCGCCCGACAGCACTACTGCCAGACTACAACGCGGTTGGTCCTGCCTCGGCGATTTCTTGGCGACCAACTCTACCGCCACCAACCGGCCGGTCGAAGAAGCTGCGCTACTCTTCCTCCTCCAGCGCCGCCCCTTCAGATGACGACTCAGCGTGCCGAAGCTCAAGCCCCGACTCCGGCAAAACTCGCTCCGCCGCATACCGCTGCTCATGAATTTTGCCACCAACTCCTGAACTTCCGCGCGTGTACGTCGTTTGTGTGCTGAAACCTTCTGTTCTCCGCTCATCCGGAAACTTGAACACAAACCGTGTCCTTCCAACAGGTGTGTTGCTCGAACGTTTACGATCCACAGAAGGCTCAAGAGGCCGAACAGATTCTTGCCCAGGCCAAGAAGGCAAAGATCAAGATTCCGCCAGAGGTCGTGGAGAGTACAGGCAGAAACTTCATTCACGCAGCCCAGACTAGTTCCAGTGCCTAGGATACAACACTAACATTCTTAGATTACCGCTCATTCTTAAATATTGGGTTCACCCTTCCTACAACAACCCTGAAAAGGCATGGACCATCCGAATACACCTTCTATCGTGTGCCTAAAACGGCAGGACCGATTAGCCATTTCGGCGGGGCACCTGTTGAGCAAGCTGCCTTATTTCGGCCTATCGGAGAAGATCTTAATAGCAAGCAGACGGTCGGAGATGCGTTTCTGACAGTGCAAGGTGGCGAAGTGCCACGTGATGGCTTAGAACTCCGTCACGTCGCTTTCGTAAACGTTCACATAATTTATAAGGGAGGACCGCTGCGCATCGAAAACACGTATTTTGTCAATTGCACGTTCGATGTCGCTTATAAGCCAGCCGGAGAAATATTCGCAGCAGCGATTTTGTCTCCTGGCCCTGCTACGAATGTGAGGGTGGACGGTCTCAAGGCGATGATGGAACCGCTTAAATTTCTCAATCCCTACCCCCTGTGGAAATCAGACTGACCCACTACCGAAATCCAGTGCCGGTTGACAATCGCAGTGCAGAAGGCTTAGGGTGGTAATTGAGCGAGTAGTCTTCCCGCTCTTTCAGGTCTCCTGAACTAAGTCAGCCCATCTGAAACTCTCCCTCTTAGATTACCTACCCAATCGATGGAGGTTGATCATGTTTGCTCGCAATGTCTCTCTACGCCTGAAGCCAAACACTCTGAGCGAGTTCACGCGGATTTTCGATAAAGAAGTCATTCCCATGCTGCGGAAGCAGAGTGGGTTCCGGGATGAAATCACATTTGCTGTCCCGGGAGGGCTGGATGTGGTCGCAATCAGTCTCTGGGATACCAAGGACTA
>WNFD01004586.1_pt1 | contig 13843 bp, 17 predicted proteins | sample 5400491 | NCBI WGS metagenome assembly WNFD01 (sample SAMN13153343, study PRJNA577476) | soil metagenome | isolation source: 120 cm saprolite under Douglas fir tree site 2 hole 2 replicate 2 | place: USA:California | collected 2015-04-18
CCGAGAAAGTCACGTGCCTGCCCTGCCGGGATTACGCCCGCGCTGAGTACCTGACCTGGGCGGCCATGGCCCAGGTCGCGGCTGAGCTAGCTGAGGCCGGGCCTCGTGCCGCGGTCGCGGCCAAGGCAACCCCGGCCGATCTGCGCGCCGAGGAGCGGACTTACCGCTCGCTGGCCGCGAGATTCGAGGAGACCCGGTGACCGGCCAGCGCTGCGCGTGGCCCGGCTGCCAGGTGACCGCCAAGTATGGCCGTCTCATGTGCGGCAGAGACTGGAACAGGCTGCCCGCGCAGCTGCGGGCCCGGATCTGGGAGCACTACCGGCCGGGCCAGAACGCGCTGACGTGCTCACCGGAATACCGCGATGCGCTGCGCGACGTGCTCGACTACGCCAGGCGGGTCAGCGCCGGGGCTGAGCAGCAGGCCGGACGTGAGGGGCAGGCCGGGCGCGACCAGGGAGCGCTCTGGTGACCGGCGACATGGCCGGGTCACACCGGGACGAGCCGGGGCGCCGCCGCCGAGGTGGTCGGCCATGACCAGCGCAAACGGGATCGTCTACCTATTGCACTTCGACGCCGTCTACGTGCCGTACCCGGGCGCGCCGCTGCGGGATTGCGCGAAGCATTACACCGGCCGCGTCCGGCGCGGCCCGCGTGCCCTGGCCAGGCGCCTGGGTCAGCACGGCACAGAGAGCGGCGCGCGGCTGATGCTGGCGGTCCGCGCGGCGGGCATCACCTGGCAGCTCGCGCGGACCTGGCCGGGTGGCAGCGACCGTGAGAAGCAGCTCAAACGGCAGGGCGGCGCCTCGCGCCGCTGTCCGCTGTGCGGCGTGAAGCCGCGGCCCGGCGAGTTGCCGCGTAACGTCAACGGCAGCGTCTCGCGGTCGCTGACGACCGATGAGCAGCTCGCCGGGGCCGGCCTGATGACGGCGGCGGCCCGGGCCGGGCACACCGGGCTGCGCCGCGGCGCGGCTACTGGCCGGGTGAGTGACCTGGTCCGCCTCGCCGGAACCCCGGCCGACGACTGCTGGTACGCCGCCCCGGCCGCCATGGCAGGTCAGCTATGACCCCGGCCGGGAACTACCGGGAGGGCCAGCTGCTCCTCGAGGACAGCTGCGACTACGGCTGCCCGCACACGGGCTGCGCCCACGAGATGGCCCGCCTGGCCCGTGCGCAGGTCCACGCCACGCTCGCGCTCGCCGCGGTCATCGCCAAGGTGACCGGCCAGGGCCTGGAGACGGACCAGTGAGCGGCAGGCCGCGCTGGCCGCTGTTCCTGGCTGCGCTGCCGGGACCGCGCCGCCGCGGCGGTGCCGTGCCCCGGCTCGGCGAGCGTGAGGCACGTGACGTGCTCGGCATGCCGCAGGGCCATCCCGAGAACCTGACCCGGCCGCTGCGCCGCGCTGATGAGCGGATGCTCACGGCGCTGTGCGGCGAGCTGTGGCCTGACGACGAATACGCGAGGGAGCTATGACGACGGTCACCGAAGCCCTGGACACCGCCCGGCGGCGGGCCGAGCCGCTGAGCGAGGGCGAGCTGGCGGCCGCCCGCGCGGTCGCGATCGCGGTCGGCATGCTGGGCGTGCTGGGGTTCGTCAATTCCTTCCGCGCGGTGGCCCGCGCGGCAGTGTCCTCGTTCGGGGAGCTGGCGCCCACGGTGCCGGTGGGCATCGACCTGGCGATCGCGGTGTTCTCCGCGCTGGACATCGTGCTGGCGCGGCTGGACATGCGGCCGCGGTGGGTCCGGCTGGTCCCGTGGACGCTGACCGGCGCGACCATCTACCTCAACGTCGCCGGGCAGGTGACCTGGTTCGGGCGCATCGCGCACGCGGTGTTCCCGGCGCTGTGGGTGGTGGCGGTGTCGCTGGCCGCGCACGTGATCCGGATCCGCGCGCAGCTGGCGGCCGGGACCCGGATGGACCGGGTCCGGGTGTCCCGCTGGGTGCTGGCGCCGCTGCCCACGGCCCGGCTGTGGCGCCGCATGGTGCTGTGGGAGATCCGCTCCTACCCGGCCGCCCTGGACCGCGAGCGCGCCCGGGTGCTGGCGCTGACCGGCCTGCAGGACGCCTACGGCGTGCTCGCCTGGCGGTGGCGCGCCCCCCGCCGGGTCCGCGCCCTGTACCGGCTCGGCGATCTCGATGCCGCCGGTACGCCCGGGGACGGTGTCACAGGGAGCGCAACGCCCGCCGGGTTGGCTGGGCAGCGTGACGCGCGCACCGAGGATGACGTACGCGCCGAGACCGCGGCCGTACGGGCTGCCCGTATCGAAATCCAGCGGGAGGCCCTGGGGGGCGCCGTACGGGACCCGCGGGGGGATGCCCGTACGGGCGGGCCGCCCGGGCCGGCCGGCCGTGACGCGGTGGTCGCCCTGATCGCGGAGGAGATCCGCGACGCGATCGAGGCTGGCGAGCGCTGGCACCCCGATTACCCGGCGCTCATGGCCAGTACCGGCCGCCGCCGGTCCTGGTGCGAGAAGGCCGTACGGGATGCCCGTATGACGGTGCTCGACTCCCCGGATGACCGTACGGATGACGCTGCCAGCCCCCGTACGGAGAACGCCGCGCCTGGGGCGCGTACGGAACCTGGCGGGGCCGCCGGCGAGCCCCGTACGGACGACGACCCGGACGGCGCCGGCGAGCGTGCGGGCGAGCTGGCGCTCGCCGGAGCGCCCTGACCGCGAAGACGTCCCCGGCCCGGCTCCAACCGCCAAGTCTTCCCCGGGCCGGGGACCTGCCAGACCACCGGAAGGAGGCCTGTCATGGTCCACCGTAGACGGCGGCGGTACCGCCGCCGCTGCCGCCGTGTGCCCGGCGGCGGCGGCTTCGCCGCGTCCGCCGTGGCCGTGGGCATCGGGCTGGCCGCCCTGGCCGGTCATCTCCCGCCCGGCGCTGCGGCCGCCGCCAGGGCGCCGGGTAAGGCCCCTGCCGCGGCGATCGCCTTTGCCCGCCAGCAGATCGGCCAGCCGTACCTGTGGGGTGGCACCGGGCCGGGCGGGTTCGACTGCTCTGGCCTGGTGATGATGGCCTACCGCGCGGCCGGGATCACCATCCCGCGCACCTCCCAGGACCAGTGGGCCCGGGGGCCGCAGGTCAGCACGCCCGCGCCGGGGGACCTGGTGTTCTTCGCCGGGGCGGACGGCACGGCGGCCTCCCCCGGCCACGTCGGCCTGGTCGTGGACGCGGCACGCCACGTGATGATCGAGGCGTACGCCACCGGTTACCCGGTCCGGTATTCGCAGTTCGGCACGCCCGGCTCGCCGCCCGGTGACCAGGACCCGGCCGGGTACACCGACCCCTCAGCGCACGGGGGGACGTGATGGCCCGCTACCGGGGCACCGGCATCCGCCGTCTCCGCCGCCGCCTGCGCGGGCGCAACGGCCGCCTGGCTGGCTCCGCGGTGGCCGCCGGGCTGGTCCTGGCCGTCATCGCCGGGCACGCCCGCACCCCCGCCCCGGGCGGCGCGCAGATCAGCGCCGCCGCGAGCTCGAATGTCGCGCTGGGGCAGCGGCTGGCCGGCGGCTACGGGTGGGGCAGCGGGTCGCAGTGGACCTGCCTGGATGAGCTGTGGACCCGCGAGTCGGGCTGGCGGACGCAGGTGTGGAACTACGGCGGGTCCGGTGCCTACGGCATCCCGCAGGCGCTGCCCGCCTCCAAGATGGCCGCCGCCGGCGGCGACTACATGACCGACCCGGCCACCCAGATCCGCTGGGGACTGGGCTACATCGCCTCCGCCTACGGCACGCCGTGCGGCGCGTGGGCGCACGAAACCGCAGACGGCTGGTACTAGCCCAGCCCGGAAGGAGGACCCCTTGGCCCGTGTGGACACGAAGGAACTGGTCACGCTGCTGATCCTCGGCGGCGGCCTGTGGGCGCTGATCCAGTTCACCGGCCTGAAGTTCTGGCATGCGGCGCTGGTTTTCGGCGCCGGCTTCTACCTCGCGACCACCATCGCCGGATCGCAGGTCAGCGATCTGGTGTCCCGCATTCTCACCGCGTTCGGGCACTAGGCCCGCGCAGATAAGGAGCAACACATGAAGAACCGCACCTCAGCCGCACCCCGGGGACAGTCCCGGGCACTGCCGCGGCTGCGATGGCCAGCCGCGGCGGGCCTGGTGGCCGCGGCCGCGCTGACGGCCTGGGTGGGCGCCGTCCGGCACGCCGCCCTGGCCAGGCACGCCGCGCAGCCGCTGGCCAGCGGCCAGAAGCTGTCGCCGGGCTTCAGCCTGGCGGAAGGGTTCCTGGCCACGTGGGTGGTCGTCACGGTGGTGGTATTCGTCGCCCTCGCCGTGGTCGCGTCCAGGCGCGCCCGCCGCGTCACGCGGCGGGCAGACGGTGCCCCGGCTGCCCGCCGGGGCCGCCGCCGCGCGGCCGCCCGGGGGTGGTAGGCCCTGATGGCTGCCGCTACACGCAAGACCAGCTCCGGCAAGGCCCCGCCGCCGGACACGGACACGGACACGGACACGGGGACGGCCGAGACCGCCGGCACCGGGCTGTCCCGCGCCGTCATCTGGACTGGGATAGCGCTGGGCACCGCCCTGGCGGTCCTGGTTATCAGCGACGGCGCGCGGCTGCGGATCGGCGGCATGCCGGGCTGGCTCGGCGTGTCCGTGGGCGCGGTCATCGTGTGGGTGCTGATCGTGGGCGCGGCCGTCACGCTCGCCGAGCTGACCCGCCGCCACCACAAGACCGCCCGCAAGTACGCGACCCGCCAGGGCAAGCGCGGCGCGCTCGCCACCGGCCGCGCGGCCCGCAGCCGCTGGCGGGCGCTGATGGCCCGTGCCGCCGCGTGGGCCGGTCCCCGCTGGCAGGGCCGCCAGTCCGCTAAGCCCCGCAGCGACCCTGCTGCGGTCACGCCGCCCCGCCGGGTCTGCGCTGCCTGCGGCAACCCCGAAGGCGGCAAGTTCGGGCCGCTGGTCACCTACCGGGAGGAGGAAGGCCCCGTCATCGAGACCTACCTCATTCACCGGGCGCATTTCGAGGACCCGGCCACCGGCTACCACGGCCAGCCGTACGACCCCGGTCCCGCCGCGGGCACTGCCGCGGCGGGCCACCCGTCAGCAACCGATACGACACCTGGAGGAACCATGACACAACCCGCACGCCCCGCCAGCCGCATCACCCCTGACCGGCGGGCGCGGCGCACCGCCGCCCTGACCGGCGGCAGCATCCCCTCGGAGTGGGGGCCGGTGGTCGGGCAGGCCGCCGACTTCGAGCCCGAATCCGACGGCCACCTGCTGGACTGGATGGCCGGGCAGGTCACCGGGATGGCCGCCTACGCCGAGGCGCTGATCGAGGCGTACGAGACCGGCGTGAACGCGGTCGGGATCGACCCGAAGGGCCTGGCCGCGCTGCACGACGTCGCCGACGCCGCCGCGCACGCCGCCGAGACCATGTCCGGCGCCCGCACCAAGTTCGCCGACCACTACGAGCTGCCCCGCGAGTTCGCCGCCAACGGCGGCGTGATGACCCACGACGGCCGCTGGGTGACCGGCGAGGGCGGCTGACCCTTGATGTGCCCCGGCGCCGGGATGATCCCCCGGCGCCGGGGCCTGCGTGACGGGAGGTGAGCATGACTTTGACCAGGTGGCAGCCGGAGCGGCCGTGCCCGATCCCCGGGCACCCGGACGACGGCGCCCCGGACGACGGGCCGCGGCAGGTCACCGGGACGACGTGGCAGCGGCTGCGGGCGTGGCACCTGCACGCGCCCGCCGAGCGGCTGCCGCTGCCCGTCATCCTGATCACCTGGCCGCTCACCTGGATCCTGCACGCCGCCCGCGTCCCCGGCTCTGTCCCCGGCTGCGCGGCCGCCGCCGCGACCGTGATCGCGTGGCTGAGGTGGCGGCGGCACCGCAAGAAGTCCCCGCATCCGCGGCTGGCCGCCGCCCAGGCCGCCGCTGTCACTGCCGTCATCGGCGGGTGGGTGACCGCCGCGGTCACCTGGGGGCCGCTGGGCTGGCCGTACCGGCTGCTCACCTGGATCTATCTCATCGGCGCCGCAGGCGGGTACTGGTGGCTGCGCTGCCATGAGGCGGTCCGCGCCGCCCGCCAGCGCCGCGACGACCTGGCCGCCGACCTGGCCGACAGGAGGCTGTGGCACCAGATCCTGCCCCGGATCGGGCTGGACGGCTGGCACGTGCAGTGGCGGCGGGCCACGAACCTCGGCGAGGAACGGCTGATCACCACCAGCCCGGAGAACGCCCTGGCCAGCCGCATCGCGGCCAGCAGCGGCGGGATCGCCGAGAAGCTCGCGCACATCCTGGGCCTGCCCTATGGCCGCATCGACTTCGCCGCCACCGACTACCCCGGCGAGCTGATCATCGGGATCCGCACGGTGGACCTGTCGGTCCGCGACGCTGCCTACCACCCGATGACCACGCCGTGGCCTGATCCCGAGCCGTCCCCGTTCGCCGGGTGGTTCCCCGGGACCGCCAGCATCCGTGACCCGGTGACCTGGGGGTTCTGCCCCGAAGACGGCTCGGCGCTCACCCTGACCCTGTTCAGCAAGATCGGCGGCCGGGCCGCGGGCGCGATCGGCACGACCGGCAGCGGCAAATCCAACGTGCTCAACAACGTGCGGGAGTTCATCACCCGCTGCCCGGACGCCCGGATGGTCCAGCTCAACGGCGCGCACATGGGCGATGAACTGACCTGGGAGCCGCTGTCCGCCCTCACGCTGTGCGGGCCGGTCCAGACCGACGAGGAACTCCGCGACAACATCGCCGAGGCCCTGTCCGCGCTGTGCGCGGAGGTCACCCGCCGGTCCGCGACCCTCGCCGAGACCGGGCATTCCACGTTCCAGCCCACCGAGGACGCCCCGGCCATCGCGGTGATCATCGATGAGGTCGATGAGATCGTCAAGCACGTGCCCGGCGCGGGGCAGGCGCTGGATTTCCTCGCCTCCAAGCAGCGCAAGTCAGCGATGTGCCTGCTGCTGGCCACCCAGCGGGCCGTCATCGCGGCCCTGGGCGGCGGCAATGTCCGCGCCAACATGGGCGAGGTGCTGGTCGGCCTGGTCGTGCGGGCCACCGAATCCCGGCACGCCGCCGGGGCGGAGAAAGAGATCCCCGACATCCGCGAGTACGCCAAGGGCGCCCCCGGCTACTTCCAGCGGTGGGACCCGCACACGGGCACGGTGACCGGGCGGGGCCGGGCGTTCCTGCTCGGCAAGCCCCCCGACGAGCTCGCCTACATGAAGCGGATCGTCGCCGCCCGCCGCCACCTGCGGGACTGGAGCATCCCCGGCATGCCGCCGCTGGCCCTGGACGGCGGGCACGCCGACGCGACGGCCGTCACCGACGCCACTACGCAGGAGATCGCGGACATGCGCGGCAGGCTCGCCAGCATCACCCAGGCCGCCGCCCAGCCCCCGCCACCCGCCGCCCCGCCCGCGCCGCCGCCAGCTCCCGCCGCCCGGATCCCCCCGGGCGTCCCGCCGCAGATCGGCCAGACGCTCCTGGGGCTCCTGGAGGCCCCCGGGGGGACCACGGCGTCGGCGGCCGGGCTCGCGATCGGCAAATCCAAGACGGTGGCCCTGGAGTACCTGAGCCTGCTGCGTGACCGGGGCATCGCCACCAAGACCGGCGGCGGCCGGTCGACACGGTGGTACCGCACCGCCCCCGCACCACCCGCCCCGGCGCCGGAAGACCCCCCGCCGGCGTACGTCACCGTGGAGGCCCTCGCCGACATGGTGCACGACGGCCTGGTCGACGTCGACGACGACACCCGGGCGGTCCTGGAACAGGCCCGCGAGATCCGGGACCGGCAGCGGGCCGGACGGCCGTACCTGACCGTCGTGCGGCCCCCGGAAGACGCGGCAGGTGACGGAACGTGACCAGCAATCGCGCGCTTAATCGCACGGGAAAACGCGCGCTAATCGCACGGTTTCCGCACGGGACCGCTGCCCAGCGAGGAAACCGTGCGATTAGCCGGGCGATTACCCCGGTCGCGTGCGCGTCCCCTCCACCGGCAGCACTGCGTAACGAAAGGTCTGGATCATCATGAGCGGCTACGAAGAGCAGCTTCACGCGTGTGCGGAGATGCTGGACGAGACCGGTGAGCTGGCCGCGGCCGTCACCGCGATCCTGGCCGGCGCGTCCGGCGCGGGCGCCGACCCGCGCGCCGTCATCAGCCTGCGGGCCGCCATCGCCGCACTCGACCCGGCCGGCGCCCCGCCCTCCTACCATGCGGGCAGCCGCACCGACCGGCACCCCGGCGGCGGGTACGGGTCCGACGCCGAGTTCCTGGAGGCAGTCAGCGACGCCGAGGACCAGATCCGCGACTGGCGCCGCGACGTCGAGCAGCTCGCCGAGCAGGTCATCGCCGCGCTCGACAGGGCACACGCCGACCTGGAACGCGCGCAGCGGGACCTGCAAGCCGCCCGGCAGGCCCTGGCCGCCGCGTACGCCATGCCCGTCAAGAAAGAGTGCGACGGCTGCCACAGCCGCAAGGCCGCCGCCATCGCGGCCGCCGAAGCCGCCATCGCCGACGCGGAGGAACAGATCAGAGACGCCGCCCGGCGCATCAGCATCTGCGAGGACACCGCCGAGATCCTCGACCCGCTCACCCGGCGGCTCCATGCCGCCCTGCAGGCGCTCCGCCAGGTGCCGCACGACCTCGGCGAGGTCTACGAGCTGATCTACGCGTTCATCCGCCGCGGCGGGAAAATGCCCCGCCTCGGCCGGTGGATCGAGGGAGCGCCGGCATGAACAGGACTCAGCGCCACCCAGACCCTGCCAAGGACCCGGGCGGGCGCCCGGTGCCAGGCCCGGTGACGAACATGCCAGGCCCGGCCTGCCGGGCCTGGCTGGCTGGCCTTTCCTCGTTCCTCGCGCACCCCTGGCGATGGCACCGCCGCCCCTGCACCCGGCGCGTGTACGCGGCCCGGGTCACCCTGGAGGTCATCGTGCTCCTCGCGGAGATCGCGGCGCTCGCCGCGGTGCCGTGGTTCCGGCATGAGCCTGCCCTGGCCCGCTTCGCGATCGCGGCGGTCCCGTGCGCCATCAGCGCGGCGACAGTCGCCACGATGCGCAGGCTGGGCCCCGGCGCGGGAGCCCCGCGCGATGACCAGCGCCCGCCGGGCTCCGCGGCGGGCACCCTGGCCAGCCGAATTGCGTGACCGCGGCCGCGCAGCTGCAGGGGAGGCCTGCACCGTCACGAAACCTAGCGTGGCGCCGAACACGGAGCGGTGCCGCCCGGCGGTTGATACGGTCGTGCGTCGTCGACTATTCCGGACAGTGACTTCCCCCCCGAATCTGGCGGGATAGCAGGACGAGATGCACTTGGCCCCCGGTCCCAGCGGCGCGACACGCCGGCGGGACCGGGGGTCCTTCGTTTCTGAACCCGGTTCCGGTAAGACCTCGGGTTATGACCGAGCAAAGGCCATTCCGCAGCAAGAACCGTGGCGGCCGCCCCTCGAAGGGAGACCGCTACGCCCGCACCATCCGGTTCCCGATTCCGCTGAACGAGGCGCTCGAGGACGCCGCGGCGGCGGCCGGGTACGACAACGTGAACGACTACGTCGTGGAGATCTTGACCCGGGCGCAGGCTGCAGGTCTGTTCCCGGCGGCGAACGGCCAGATGCGCCTGCCGGTCAGCGCCTAACCCCCCCGGACCCCGAGCGCCCGCAGGAGGCACCCAGGCATCACCCTGTCCGCGCTAGACGCGCGAACGCCCCGGCACGAAGGCCGGGGCGCCGAGCTCAATGACCTCGCCTCGGTGGCCGCCAAGCTCCCGGCGAGATCGATCAGGACACCCGCCCCTAGCAGGGGCGGCCCCTCAGCGTGCCTGGGCTCAGGCACATCGGAGATCCGGAGGTCAGGATACGTCACGACCCGCCGGTTAGCCCAGCACGCCGCGATACCGTCTCGCGGCGCGATCAGGTGAGCACCGGCCGTGCACCCGGCTGCGGGCCGCAAGATGCGGCACCCGCGGCCGCGGCGGCGTGGCGCGCGCTGGCACCGGCGCTGGCCGGGACGCCGCAGATGCGGGTCTCGAGGGACGGCGGCCGGACGTACCCGCGGCGGCATGAGCAGCGCCTGGCGGCGGTCAACCCGGGGCAGCCGGTGACGGTGCCGGTGTATGACGCGGAGGCCGGGACGGGCCGCCTGCTGGTGGCGGACTTCGACGTGGGCCGGGCCCGGGCGGCGGGCGCGGCCGATCCGGCCGGGGTGGTGGCGGCCGAGGCGGCCGGGCTCGCTGCGGTGGTCGGCAGCCTGGGCGGCCGGTGCGTCACGGACGTGTCGCCCTCGGGCGGCTGTCACGTGTACGTGCTGTTCGCGGCCGCGCTGCCGTGGCGGGAGCTGCGGGATGCGGCGCGGGCGCTGGCGGTCCGGTACGTGTCGCTGGATCCGGCGCCGATGGCCGGGCCAGGCGGGCAGATCAGCCCGCCTGGGGCCCGGCACCGCTCCGGCGGGTGGCGGGCCGTTGAGGGGGGCCTGGCCGGGGCGGTGGCGGCCGTGGCGGCTCCGTGCGGCCCGCGGGTGTGGGCGGGCCTGCTGGCCGAGCTGGCTGCCGAGCTGGCTGCCGTCGAGCCGGTCACCGAGCCCGGGGACGTGCCGCCGGGCGCGGTGCTGGATGAGGCCGGGGTGCCGTGGCTGCCGCGGCTGGGCGGGCGGGTGCCGCTGAGCCCGGTGCTGGCCGGCGTCGCCCGGACCGGCGCCTGGCCGCGCGGCCGGTACGCCGGGCGCTCTGAGGCGCGGATGGCGGTGATCACCGCGGCGGCGGCGGGCGGGTGGCGGCTGGCCGAGGTCCGCGCCGCGCTGGCTGACGGCTCCTGGGCGGGCCTGGCCGGCCTGTACGCGCGGCCCCGCGAGCCGCGCCGCCTCGAGCGGCTGCTGCCCGCCGAGTGGCGAAAATCGGTGGCCCGGCTGTCCCGGGAGGAAAATCCCCGCAGCTGGCACACTAGCGGGAGTACCTCACGCCCCCCCGCCCCTGGGCGGTTGTCGGCTGGAAATGATCTTGCTGCGGAGTACGGCGGGATCCGGATGTGGCTGACCGCGGCGGACTGCGCGGCCGCGGATCCGCGGCGGGTGGCGGGCTGGGGCCGGGCCGCGATCGGGATCCGGCTGGTGCTGGCCGCGCTCGGCCAGGCCGCGATGGTGTCCGGCTCGCGGGTGATCGAGTTCGGTACCAGGAACCTGGCGCTGCAGGCCGGGGTGTCCTACCGGACCGCCGCGCGGGTGCTGGCGATCTTGCGGGAGGAGGATGATCCGCTGGTTGACCTGGTCTCCGCGCACCGGCTCAAGCGGGCCGACCGCTACCAGCTGCGGATCCCCGCCGCTTACGCCGAGGCGGCCCGGTGGCGGCGGCGGCGGGCCGGGCGGATCGAGGCGATCCACCCCGTGTTCGGCGTCCTGGGCGGCGCGGCTGCGCTGGCCTACGCGGCGCTCGGCCCGGACCAGGCCCGCGGCGCCGAGCTCGCCCGGGCCGCCCGGCTGAGTGAGTCCGCGGCCGCGGCCGCGCTGCGGGAACTGGCCCGGCACGGGCTGGCCGAGCACGGGCCGGGCGGCTGGCGGCGCGGCCCCGCCGACCTGGGCCAGGTCGCCGACGCGGTCGGCGCGACCCGCCAGCACAAGGAACGCCAGGCCGCCTATGCCGCCGACCGGGCCACCTGGCAGGCCCTGATCGCCTCCTGGCTCGCGCCGCCCGCCCCGGCCCGGGCCGACCCCGGCCCGCACCTGCCCATCGACGACGTGCTCGCCGCGCTCGAGCCGCCCGCCTGGCTCACCGGCGACCCTGGCCCGCCCGCCCGGCCCGTGCCTGCCGTCACCGGCCGGTGAGGCCCGGTACCGGCCCGCTGTACGCCGTGCACGGCCCCGAACCGGCCCCGGCCCATGTCCTTGACCTCGGCCCGGCCCGCGGCCCGGTACCGGGCCGCTCAAGCGCCACGGCGGCATCCGGGCCGGTTACTGCCTGCCCTGGGCTCGGCACGCGGGCACGAACATAATCGAAAAATGCGGGCATGGATTGAGGTGCCCGCCGGGTGGGGCTGGGGCGGGGTGCCGGTAACAATCGAGCCGTGAGCACCGTTACGGCGTCCAGTTTCCTGAACGCGGCTGGGCCTGTGAGGAGCAATGGAACCGGATCCGGCGTCGGCGCAACTGATCATGGTTCGCGATCGGGACCACGCGGGCGGCGTTCGATCGGGCGTTAGTGCCCCTGTCGACCTCCCGGTAACCGGCCACCTCCTGAGAACTTCCGAGAAGAGTGGTTCTCGGAAGTAAACTCGGAGGATGGCTTCCGAGAACACGAAAACGCGACGGCCGCAGGACCCCGGATCCACTTCCGAGAACAGGGGAGCACCTCCGCGCCCCCGCCCCGGCGGCAGGCCGACCGCCCTGGCCGGGCCGTACGCCGCCGTGCTCGACGACTACGCCGCAGCCCTGGCCGGGGCGCCGATCGCGCCCGAATCCCGGCGCACCTATCTGTCGAAGGTGCGCCAGTACCTCGCGTGGCTCGCCGGCGCCGCGGTGGACGGCGACCCGCTCACCACGCCGGCGGCGCGGGACTGGGCCGTACGCGACTACCGCACCCACCTGCAGGCCGTCGCCAAACGTGCCCCGCGCACCGTCAACAACGCCCTGGCCGCGGTCGACGACTTCTACACCCGCCGCGGCCTGGGCGCCGCGAACGCCACCCGCGCCGATCTCCCCAAGTCCGCGCCACGCGCCCTGAGCACGCGGACGGCGGTACGGTTCCTGCGCGCGGTCGAGCAGCGCCCCTCCCCGCGCGACCAGGCCCTCGCCCTGATCCCGTTCTATGCCGGCGCCCGCATCGCCGAGACCGTCGGCCTGGACGTCGACGACGTCAAGATCTCCGCCCGCAAGGGCGCCCTTCGCATCCTCGGCAAGGGCGAAAAGGTCCGCGAGGTCCCTCTCCACCCGGCGCTGCGTGCCGTACTCGCCGACTGGCTGGCCGAACGAGGCGACTGGCCCGGCGCGCACGGGGCGGCACTGTTCCTCAACCAACGAGGCGGCCGGCTCTCGGCCCGCGGCGCCGGCGACATCATCACCGCCATCGCCACCGATGCCCACCTCGACGGCGAAGGCGTCTCTGCGCACCCCCTGCGCCACACCTTCGTCACCACACTCGTCCGCGGAGGCACCGACCTGGTGACCGCCGCCGAGCTGGCCGGGCACGCCCGCCTGGAGACCACCAGGGCGTACAGCCTGCCCACCGACGAGGACAAGACCAAAGCCCTGAACCTGCTCATCACCGACCAGTAACCAAACCCTGACCTGCAACGACATCAGATAAAGATCAACTCACGGCGGGTTTCGTCCTTATCTTTGCTTGACCCGCTTAAGCACTGCAGGGCATCTGCTCAGGTAGTGTCACCAGTTCCCCCGCCGGGGGATGACGGCTTGCATGATCGTCCGGGGCGATGGCACGCGTTATTCGGTGCGCCTGAGCGTGCCTCGGAACGGCGGCTTGCGTGCATGGGGAGCCGTCAGCGGCGACTTCGAGCGCCGCCTCACCGGACAGGAAAGCCCCGCGGTCACTGCGCCGCGCATCGAGTCTGAGACCCGGCGCGGCAGGGATTACGTCCGGGTGACTATCTCGATGACGGCCAGCGCTCCCGACGTGGCCCAGGCGCTCACTGCCGCGTGGTGGGTCTTCCGGAGGGCCGCGGGCGACGACACCGCGGGTTGGGACCCGCCTGGCGCCGCGGCGGAGGTCCGGCCCGAAGAGCCGTTAACTTGCTGAGCCGGGCGTCCATAAACCGTCCGTTTGTGAGAGGGCCCCTCGAGGAGCAGCAATGGAGCCCGCCGTCGGACCACCCCGGGCCACAGCGCACACCAGGGCAGTTCAGGAAACTGGACGCCGTAGCGGTACTGACGGCTCGATTGTT
>WNFD01019506.1_pt1 | contig 13840 bp, 13 predicted proteins | sample 5400491 | NCBI WGS metagenome assembly WNFD01 (sample SAMN13153343, study PRJNA577476) | soil metagenome | isolation source: 120 cm saprolite under Douglas fir tree site 2 hole 2 replicate 2 | place: USA:California | collected 2015-04-18
TCGACATCAAGTACCTGCCAGCGAATTGCGCTTCGTCTTACCGCGCCATCCACGAGTCGCTGATCGACTACGGCGGCAACAAGATGCCGGAATTCCTGACCTGCATGCATGAGGAATCCGCCGTCGGCATGGCACATGGCTATTTCAAGATCGCCGGCAAGCCCCTCTTGACCCTGGTTCATGGCACGGTTGGGCTGCAGCACGCGGCGATGGGGATTTATAACGCCTGGTGCGATCGCGTGCCGGTGATCATCATGGGCGGCAACGACCTCGATGCCGCGCATCGTCCGCCCGGCGTGCCGACCTTCCACTCTGCCCAGGACATCAACGCGCTGGTGCGCGACTTCACCAAGTGGGACGACACGCCGGTGTCGCTGCAGCATTTCGGCCAGTCGTTCGTGCGCGCATACAAGATCGCAACGACCCCGCCCTATGGGCCGGTGATGATGTCGCTTGACGCCGGGCTCCAACAGGAGCCGGTCAAGGAGCACGGCGCACCACTTTATATCCCGCGCTACGTACCAGAGTCGCCGCCGGTCGGTGATCCGAATGCGGTCCGCGAGGCGGCGAAGCTGCTCGCCAACGCGCAAAACCCCGTGATCGTCGCCGACCGTGCCGCGCGCACCGCGAACGGTATGGCGCTCGTCGTCCAGCTTGCCGAATTATTGCAAGCGAAAGTGATCGACCAGCAGAACAGAATGAACTTTCCGACGACCCATTATCTCAACGCGCCGGCAGGCGTCGTGAGCGGCGCCGACGTGATCATCGGCCTGGAGCTGTCCGACTATTGGGCGACGGTGAACTCCTACACCGACAATGGCGAAAACGAGGGCATCGGCGCTAACGGAACGCGGATCAAGCCGAACACCAAGCTGATCAGCATCAGCTCTGTCGATCTTATCACCAAGGCCAACTATCAGGACTTCCAACGCTTCCAGACCATCGACGTGGCGATGGCCGGTGATGCGGAGGCGACGCTGCCGTCGTTGATCGAGGCCGTGAAATCGGAAATCCAAAACGATCGTAAGGCGGCCATTGAGAAACGCGGCGAGGCCGCTCGCAAGGCCTTCACGGAGGCGCAGATGCGCACGCGCCAGGCCGCTGCGATCGCCTGGGACGCAAGCCCGATCAGCACCGCGCGGCTTTGCATGGAGCTTTACGGCGCCATCAAGGATCTCGACTGGTCGCTGGTGGCGTCTGAAGGCAATGTGAGCAATTGGCCGAACCGGCTGTGGCCGATGGAGAAGCACTATCAGTGGATCGGCCGGTCGGGCGGTTACGGCGTCGGTTACGGCGCTCCAGGGTCTGTTGGCGCCGCGCTTGCCAACCGCGACATCGGCGGCCGCTTCTCGGTCAGCATCCAGTCCGACGGCGATTTGATGTACGCGCCGGGCGTGCTGTGGACGGCCGCGCGACACAAGATTCCGCTCCTGGCGGTGATGCACAACAATCGCGGTTATCATCAGGAGTTGATGCACGTACAGCGTCTGTCGACCTTTCGCGACCGGGTGGCGAACATCGGCAACGACCTCGGGCCGATCGGTACCAGCATCATGAATCCTGATATCGAGTACCACAAACTTGCGGAGTCGATGGGGTGGTGGGCCAAGGGACCCATCAAAGATCCGGCCATGCTCGGGCTGCGTCACAATATGTTTCGTGTTGCGCTGGCAGCTTTCGTTGCTGGCACAGTCCTCGGTCATGGCGCCGCTTACGCGGCGTCGGCGGAGAAGGGCAAGGTTGCGTTTGCGAAGTTCGGCTGCTGGCAATGCCATGGTTTTCAAGGGCAGGGTTCGGTCGCGACCAGCAACGGCAAGATCCTGGCCCCCGATCCGATGCCGTGGGAGACGTTCTCGGCGTTCGTGCGCACGAGCAATACCAACATGCCGCCTTTCACTGAAAAGGTTGTGTCGGACGAGGATCTCGCCGACATTTACGCTTATCTGCAGTCGATTCCGAAGGTGGCAGACTACAAGAGCATTCCGCTGCTCAATCCATGAGGGTGCGGAAGAGCTCGATCATACGACGCCAAGTTCCGCCAACGCTTCGACGTGCCGATTGGCGGAGTCCTGCGCGAAACAGCAGAACACCACCCACTCGAAGGAACGCTGGTCGGCGGAGAGTTCCGAGACGGTGGTGCCGACCGCGATGCGGGCGGCGAGATCGGCGGGAAACCGGTAGATACCGGTCGAGATCGCGGGAAACGCAATCGAAGCGAGGCCATGCTCGGCACCAAGTGCAAACGCCGTGCGGTAGCACGACGCGAGCAATTCTTCTTCCTCGGCGCCACCGCCGTTCCACACCGGGCCGACGGCATGAATCACGTGCTTGGCCGGCAGGCGATAGCCGCGGGTCATTTTGGCGCTGCCGGTCTCACATCCATGTAGCATGCGACACTCAGCCAACAGCTCGGGCCCCGCCGCGCGATGGATGGCGCCGTCAACGCCGCCACCGCCCAGCAGCGAGGTGTTGGCGGCGTTGACAATGGCATCGACGGCAAGCGTCGTGATATCGGCGATCACGACCTCAAGCCGCGTGGGGCCGACGTTGGCCGCAATCACGGAAATAGTTGTTTTGACCATCAACGGGAGTATAGCAACGCCGGCGCGTCAGCACGCAGTGAAATTCGCGTAGATGTCGGCAACCTGTTCACCTGCCCCGACAGCAATCTCGCGCTTAATTGGGCCAGCACCGTCGGCGTTCCGGACCGAGGTGGTAGCCGACCGGGCAAGCACGCCCGACAGCAAAGGGATGGCAGCGACCGCCAGGGCCACGCCAAAATCCCGGTCCGCAGCCTTCGGCGACCTTGATCACTGCACTGTCGCCGTTTCCGATCGGGGCGGGGATGACCCCAGCACCGGCTGCGCTCGCAAACGCGAGTGCGAAAGCAAAACTCAAAACCGTTGTCTTTATCATGATCAATTTCTCCCTAGGCTGCAGGAGGCGGCGTCGGTCCTCAGTGCTTGGGTCACGGAAAGCAAAAGCGAAACGCCGCCCCAGGCAAGCTAGCAAATGGGTGTCGACGAAGGGTGTGACCGAGGTCACACTAGGGTTCGCTGCCAAAAAACGGGTGACGCTCTAGCTCCGTTCCGCCTGCAACTCCGCTCTCAAATCCACCGAACCCTTCACAGTGTTGCCCCGAGGGTTCGATTGAGAAACAAGCTCCTGATGTCGAGCGCCATCGACGCGTATTGGTGCATAATCTCGATCTGTTGATCCTGCTCGGTTCGTTCGTCCGCCGCCTGCCTTCCGATCCAGGCCCCCATGTCGCGACCGCGTGCGACGATCCAGTCGCCGAAGCGGCGGCGCTCACAGCTGTATTGTGCGAGAGCTTGATCGAGATTGTCGGGCACGGCCGCAAGCGCGTCGGCAAGGCACGCTGCATCGAGCGCGGCTTTGGTCACCCCCGCGCCGACATGCGGTCGAGCAACGAAGGCGGCATCCCCGAGCAACACGACGCGTCCGAACACGAGCCGTGGCGAGGCGAGATCGTAGATGGGATGAAAGAAGGGCAGCTCGGCACGCGCAAAGATCGCGGCGATGGGGGATGCGAGCAACGCGAAAGCGTCCGCCTTCGTCTTGGTCAGGATGTCCGGACGAATGAGTGCTGGCGGAGGAGCGATCTCGTGCCGATGCCCGCCGACGTCGGAACAGAGATCGGCAAGCGCGTCGGAATCCGCCGGCCGATACCAAACGATCGTATAAGCCCGATGTCCTTCGCGGGTGTCGCCGTCGCGCGCCGGGACCGGATATGAAACCGCCACTTCACCACTACGGACGCAAAAGGTCATACGATCGAACAGTGCGGTCGCGATCGCGTCCGGGACGTTATTCTCAGGAACCATGGCGCGCCAAGCGACATACCCGGCATAGGATGGCTGCACGTCGGGTAGGAACTGCTCGCGCACGGTTGAGCGAAACCCATCGGCGGCGATGAGCAGATCACCGGTCGTCCGCGAGCCGTCGGCGAAGATCGCCGTGACGCTGTCGTTGTCTGCAGTGACTCGCCCAAGTGCGCAACCGCGATGATAGCACTCGGAGAGAAGAAGATCCTTGAGCGGTCGATAGATGACGCTCCAGGCGCTCATCATCCGTTGCAGCGGCATCTCGTGCAGCACCTGGCCTTCGCGGTCGAGGCAAGCGTAGCTGCGGGTCACGACGCCCATCGCGCGCTCGAAGCTCAACCCGATCCGTTGTGCGACCTCGATCAGGGCGTCATGCGTGCCGATACCGGCACCGCGGCCCGCGAGGTCGCCAGGGTTGCGTTCAAAGACCTCGACCTCCCAATCGATCGCGCGCAACAGATGGGCTGCAAACAAACCTGCGAGCGAGCCGCCAATGATCAGAGCGCGTCGCTTACGCATAGGATCTCCCACGCCGAAATCATCAAAATGCGCACCAAGAAGACGCCCGACGTTCTAATCGCGCTCCCCCTGCAACTCCGCCCGCAAATCCACCGAACTTTTCACGCCGATGTCGTCGAAATGCGCGTCCAGAAAGCGCCGGGCCGCGCGCCGCCCGCAGCATCTCGAAAAAATCGTAATCGGTCGAAAGCTTGGTGTCGGCGGTATACGCCTTGCCTTCGCCGTCGAGCACGATGCGGTGTACATTGATGCGTCGGTACTCTCCGGGCCCGGTTCCGCGCGGCAGGCGGTCCTGATCGATCAGGCGGCCAACGAACTCGATCGCGCGATACTCGGACAGCAGGGAGGAGTTGAAGGTGATCTCGTTCACCCGATTCATGATCTCTTTCGCCGAGGTCGGGATCGTGCGCCGCACCAGGGGATTGATCTGCACGATCAATACGTCTTCGGTCTCGGTGGAGCGGAAGAACGGAAAGATCACGGGATTTCCGAGATAGCCGCCGTCCCAATACGGCACGCCGTCGATTTCGACGGCGCGAAACAAGAAGGGGAGGCAGGCCGAGGCCATGATCGCATCGGCCGAAATCTTGTCGCGCGGAAAGATGTGCAAACGACCAGTATGCACGTTGGTGGCGGAAATGAAGAGCTGCAGCTCCGTGCAATGGCGCACGGCCTCGAAGTCGACAAAGCGCTCGATCAGGTCTTTCAACGGATTGATATTGAGCGGATTGAGATCGTAGGGCGAAAGATAGCGCGCGAGCGCCCCGAACCAAGCTTGCGCCGGCGTCCCCTCGATCGGCATGAACGAAAACAGCCGCTCGACGACGGAGCGTTGCAGCGCCGGAAGATTGCCGCCGAGGCTCGTGGCCCGCCAGAATTCGGCGAGGCGCTTGCGTGCCTCCTCCGGCCCGCCGCGCGCGAGACCATCCGCGAGCATGACGGCGTTGATGGCGCCCGCCGATGATCCGGAAATCCCTTCGACGGCGAGGCGACCGTCGTGCATCAGATGGTCGAGCACACCCCACGTGAACGCGCCATGCGCCCCGCCGCCTTGCAGCGCGAGGTTGATCCGCTTCACCCCGGAAGGCGCGGTCTTGCTGTGGGTGGAACCGGACTGCGGACGCAGCATTTGCGAGGCCCGCGACATGATGCGTGCCGGCAGGGATTTCTGCTCGTCGTTCACTCCGCGGTCCAGCCGCCGTCGATCGACAGATTGGCACCGGTGATCTGGGATGCCGCATCCGAACAGAGATAAACCGCGAGCGAGGCCACCTGATCGACGGTGACGAATTGTTTGGTGGGTTGCGCCGCCAGCAGGATGTCATGTTTGACCTGTTCTGCGGTCATGTTGTGCGTCTTCATTTGGTCGGGGATCTGTTTTTCCACCAGCGGTGTCCAGACGTATCCGGGACTGATGCAATTGGCTGTGACGCCAAAGGTTGCGACTTCGAGCGCCACGGTCTTGGTGAGGCCGGCCAATCCGTGCTTCGAGGCGACGTAGGCCGACTTGAACGGCGAGGCGACGAGGGAATGCGCCGAAGCCGTGCTGATGATGCGGCCCCATTTGCGCGCCTTCATGCCGGGGACTGCGGCGCGCATGGCGTGAAAAGCGGCCGACAGACCGATGGCGACGATCTGATCCCACTTTTCGATCGGAAACTCTTCGATCGGCGCGACGTGCTGAATGCCGGCATTGTTGACGAGGATGTCGACCGCGCCGAAGGTCTTTTCAGCGGTCTTGATCATGTCGGCGATATCAGCGGGCTTGGTCATGTCGGCCGGCGAATAGGCCGACTTCACGCCGAACTCGCGCTCGATCCCGGCGCGTTCCTTTTCAATGGCGCCGGCGTCACCAAAGCCATTGATGACCGTGTTCGCCCCCTGCGCGGCGAGCGCGCGCGCGATTGCGAGCCCGATCCCGGAGGTGGAGCCGGTAACAACAGCAGACTTGCCTTTCAGCATGGGGGCACCTGTCTATGATGGTTTGCAAAAGCCGTCATGGCTGTTTGGAGTCCGGCGGCTGGATGGACGACATTCAAGTATGAAGTATAGGGGGATATCGCAAATTGGCGTCGCTTTTGTCGCGGCGCAACAACATTTTAGCGCGTTGTGCTCGCGACCCCAGGCTTTGATTTTGTACTGACCCGAGGCTAGAACAGCCTAAATGCCGGCCATCTTTCCCACGCCCGACCACGACCATGCCCGCTGTGCCGCAGAGACCCTCGCGCATGCGGAGGCGCTATGCGCGGCGCGCTCCCAGCGTCTGACGCCGTTGCGGCGGCAGGTGCTCGAGGCGCTGAGCGTCAGTCACAAACCGCTTGGCGCCTACGAGATCATGGAACGGATGGCGCAGAGCGGTCCGCGCCCGGCGCCGATCACCGTCTATCGCGCGTTGGAATTTTTGCTGGAGAATGGCCTCGCGCATCGTATCGAGAGTCGCAACGCGTTTCTCGCCTGTGCTCACAATCACGATGCTGGTGCCCTCGTGGTCTTTCTCATCTGCGATCGTTGCGGCGCGGTCGGTGAGGCTCCGGCCTCTGTCGTCGGGGAAAGCCTCGCGGCCGCCGCCAAGAAGGCAGGCTTCCGTCCCAAGATGTCGGTCATCGAGATCACCGGCACTTGTTCCCACTGCCGTTAACTCGGAATCTGAGCAATGCTGGATAAGTCTCCGGCGGCGCCGATGACGCCGTCGGCACGCCCGCTCGATAGCGTTGCGATCGTGGTCACCGTGGTGTTGTGCCTCAGCTGGGGGGTGAACCAGGTCGCGGTCAAGCTTGCCATTCCGGAGATTCCCCCGCTCATCCAGGCGACGGTGCGATCGACCGGTGCGGCGATGATCGTCGCCTTGTGGGCGCGGTGGCGCGGCATTCCGCTGTTCCGCAAGGACGCGACCCTGCTGGCGGGGCTTGTTGCCGGCGTGTTGTTCGCGATCGAGTTCATCTTGATCTATCGCGGATTGGTGTGGACCACGGCGACCCGCGCCGTTCTATTCATTTATCTCGCGCCGTTTCTTGTTGTGATCGGCGGCCGCTGGACCTTCGCAGGCGAGCGCTTCAGCCCATCGCAATGGATCGGGTTGTTGCTGTCCTTTGCCGGCATCGTGCTCGTCTTTGGCGTGCCGACGCCGGCGTCCGACCCGCGACAGATGATCGGCGATGCGATGATGGTCGGCGCGGCAGCGGCATGGGCCGCCACCGTATCGGCGCCGTTGTTGGCTTTGGCCGTGATCATCTTTGGCGAACGCGTCACCGCGCTTCCCTCAATGCTCGCGCTGGGATCGCTCGCTTATCAGACCGTGTGGGTGGTTAGCGTTACGTTCGTTGCATGGTTTGCCCTGATCATCCGTTATTCCGCCAGCAGGCTCTCAGTCTTTACATTCTTGGCCCCGCTATTCGGGGTTGTCGCCGGACACGTGATTCTGGGCGACCCCTTGACCCCGGCTTTCGCGCTTGCTGCCGCCATGGTTGCAGGGGGCCTCGTTCTCGTGAACTGGCCGCGTTGACGAGCGGCCCGCGGTCTGGCACTCAAGGGGGGGCGCTGTGCGGCTGAGCGGATAGAGTTCATCGGAAAATATTGCGTGTTCAATGGTTTAGAGCGCGCACTGCAAGCGGGTTTGCGCGAATTATTTGCGCCGACTCCATTGCGATCCCAATCCGGTGCGCACATCTTGCTGGGGTGCAAGTGTCCTGATTCAGAAGTTCGTAACGCGTCGCGGCCGACGCGGACGCGACCTTCGGAATCAAAACGGACCGTAGCGAACCTGCTATTTTAGTGTGGTTATTGGATTTGACGTTCCTAAACGCCGCGCAAAGGAGACTGTGATGCCCGAGTTTGCCGCGCCATCGCCACGACGAACGGCGGTACCGGTCCGCGTAGGCGGTGTCACGGTCGGCGGCGGCGCCCCGATCGTCGTGCAGTCGATGACCAATACCGACACCGCCGACGCCGAGGGAACCGCCCGGCAGGTCGCGGCTCTCGCGCGCGCCGGATCAGAGTTGGTTCGCATCACCGTTGATCGTGATGAGGCCGCCGCCGCGGTACCGCACATCAAGGAACGCCTGTTGAAGATGGGCCTCGACGTGCCGATCATTGGCGACTTTCACTACATCGGCCACAAGCTCCTGGCGGACCATCCGGCCTGCGCGGAAGCCCTCGACAAGTACCGAATCAATCCGGGCAATGTCGGTTTCAAGGAAAAGAAGGACCGCCAGTTCTCCACCATCGTCGAGACCGCCATCAAGTACAACAAGCCGGTACGCATCGGCGCCAATTGGGGTTCGCTCGATCAGGAACTGTTGACGCGTCTGATGGACGAGAACGCGCACTCGCCGACCCCGACCGACGCGCGCGCGGTGACGCGCGAAGCCATGGTGCAGTCGGCGCTGCTCTCGGCCGAACGGGCGGAGGATATCGGACTACCGCGAGAAAAAATCATCCTCTCCGCCAAGGTTTCCGCGGTTCAGGATCTGATTGCCGTCTATAAGATGCTTGGCGAGCGCTCCAATTACGCGATCCACCTCGGCCTCACCGAGGCCGGCATGGGCTCGAAGGGCATAGTGGCCTCTGCGGCGGCGTTGAGCGTCTTGCTGCAGCAGGGCATTGGCGACACCATTCGAATTTCGCTCACGCCCGAGCCCAACGGTGACCGCACGTTGGAGGTCAAGGTCGCGCAGGAGATTCTGCAAACCATGGGCTTCCGCGTCTTCGTGCCGCTGGTTGCGGCGTGTCCCGGCTGTGGGCGCACGACCTCAACGACATTCCAGGAATTGGCGCAGGACATTCAGAGTTTTATTCTGGAATCGATGCCGGAATGGAAAACGCGCTATCCCGGCGTTGAGGCGCTCAACGTTGCGGTCATGGGCTGCATCGTCAACGGCCCCGGCGAGAGCAAACACGCCGACATCGGCATCTCATTGCCGGGCACCGGAGAGCAGCCCACCGCGCCGGTCTTTGTCGACGGCAAGAAGGTTGCCACCTTGCGTGGCCCGCAGCTCACAACCGAGTTCAAGGCGATGGTAGTCGATTATATCGAGCGCCGTTATGGCACCGGCAATGCCGGGCGGACGGCCGCGGAGTAGACGTTCCACCCGTTACGCATTCCGCGGTCACTGACCTGATCGCCCCCTGTTCCTGCCTGCAAGAAGAAATTCCAATGAATTCCCTTCCGCGAACGGTCCGTCTGACGAAGCGCTGGGGGCAGGATATCAGCAATCCAACGCCGCAGGATCTGGCTGGTGCCATCGCCGAACTCGCTCAACCCGATTCCGAGCATCCCGATTGTTGGCTGAGCGCAGAAGACGGCTGGAGCGTATCCTTGTTTGAAAGCGGTCTGGCGGTCCTGGAAAACAGCGAGACCGATGAAGGGCCGTGGTACCTGACCGGTGTTTCACGCGAAACAGCTCTGGAATTGTGGAGCTTGTTGCAGGCGGGCGATTTGACGACGCTGCGGGCGAAATCCTGGCAATCCGGCTACGGCGCGCCGCAGAAATAGAGCATGATCCCGAAAAGTGGGGACCGGTTTTCGGAAAGGATCATGCTCCAGCATAGAGCATGATCCCGAAAAGTGGGGACCGGTTTTCGGAAAGGATCATGCTCCAGCATAGAGCATGATCCCGAAAGGGCCTGCCCTCGGGCTTGACCCGAGGGTCGGTATTTCCCCCTCGCCAATGCCCTACGCAATCTCGCGGTTATACGTGAAAAAATTGTCCCAGCGGTGATCGAGGCGCGCAAGCGCGTCATCCATGCCCAAGACCGAGAGTTTATCGCCCTGACGATGAAGTAAGCCCAGCCTTTCGAGCTTGGCAACGGCGTCGTCGACTTCGAAATCGATATCGAAGCCGAAGGTCTTCATGAGCCAATCCTCGACACGCGCATCCAACTCCGCCTGCCCCAGCGGCTCCTTCGCGGTCAGCAGGAAATGGTATGCCAGAAAGGCCTCCTTGCATTCCTGCTGTTCCGCCGCTCCGATGATGTAGTCGAAAATTCCGGCATTGTTGTTGACGTTGTGAAAATAAACGTTGTCGGTGATCTGCTTTTGGTATTTCAGCGACCGCCGCTCGTATTTGACCCATTGCGTCATCAAGAATCCGATCAGCGCCGCAAGCGCGCCCGCCGCCGCGAGTGCTCCGCTGATCTGGCCTTGCTCGACCGCGGCCCACAGCCCCAGATAGAATCCGAGCACGATGATGAGCACGGAAATCGTCGAGGCGACCTTCACAACGAGCGGTGTGCCGAGCACCACGGCGGGCGCCCACAACATCAGCCGGTCCAGCCGGCTCATGACGGCGCGGACGTTGGGAAACAGCGTGGCGAGGTCCATCTGCCGGATGTTGCGGAAGTATTTTATGAACACCGCCCCGGGCCTGATCCCGCGCTCCGACATTTGCTTGGCTTCCGATGCGTGCTTCATGGCCGAGAGCGGCTTCATCGCCACCAACAGAACGACATCGTCAAAGACCTCGACGTCGAGGGACGCCCGGTAAAGCCCAAACCATCGTCTCATCTGCATGCGCGACCGATGACGACCGCGGCAAAAGAACCGCACCTCGAGGAAATCCTTCACCGGCGCTTTGACCTCGACGCGGAGAAAGAATGGGCGTTGGCGATGCGCGCCTTCCACCAGCTCTTTGGACAGCTCGGTGAAATTCGCGCCCTTGAGCACCTTGGCCAGAGCCTGCGTGAGCTCGGCATAGGCATCATCGAGCACCATCGGCTCAAACCGGGTCTGCATGTCGAGTTGCGGATCGAAGTAGAAATAGGTGTCGCGCAGCAGCTCGAGCTGTTCGAAATACTCATAATGAAAGATCGAGGCCAAGAGCTGACAAACCTTGCGAAAATTCTCCTGCTGCTCGATCTCCGGCAGCGCGGTGGTGTCTGCCAGCAATGCCTTGATCAGATCGGCCTTTCGCACCGGGATGAATTGATCGCGATACTCTGCCTTGGTCGGCTCGGACACCGTATGCATGATGATGCTCACTTTCCCCCGTCTGACAGCGCGCTCGCTGCAATGTTAACCAGCAGTGCCAGCAGCGCGGCGTTGAAAAAGAACGAAATGACGCCATGGGCAGAGACCGTCCGTCGGATCGGCCTGCACGCGACGGCGACATCGGAAACCTGCGAGGTCATGCCGATCACGAACGAAAAATACACGAAGTCCCAATAATCCGGCTTTTCATTGCCGGGAAAGGTGAGCCCACCCTCCGGGCCGTGTTGGTCATAGAAGTCGTGGGCATAATGCAGTGCGAACATCGTGTGGGTGAACACCCACGACAACACAATGGTGAGCCCAGCGAGTGCGAGGTTCATCGGCTGCCGGCCGGCGCTGCCGAGCTCGGCCAGAATGGCGCCCAAACTGGCGAGCGCGGCCGTCGCCGTCAGGATCAGAATAACAGTACTTCCTTCGTCCTGCGTGGCGGCCCGCCGCTTGATGCGGGCGACGTCCGAGTGCGCAATCATGTAGTAGGCGAATGCAAGATAGGTGGCGACGCCCACGTCCCAGCCGATCAACAGCCGTGTCGGAAATCGAAACTCCGCCGCCGGCAGCAACATGACCACCGCCGACCCACATAGTGCCGAGAGAAATAATCTCGGGCGGGTGCGGATCACTCGAACGATATACGGCAGTCGTCTCGACCTGGACGGTTCGCTCGCGACCATGGGGCTATTCGATCCTCTGCGGTGGACGATGAACCGGGTCGGAGGCAAGAAAACGACGAGACTTTCCGAAAGCGTCGGTGCAGGCGATAAGATCAGCCGCCATGGCACCCCCCGCCAAACGACCTCGTCTCCACAACACCTACCCCATCGCGCGGGTCGTCATCGGTGTCCTCGTCGCCATTCTGCTGGTCCCGTACCTGCTGACACCGCTCTATCTTTTCCTGCGGCCGGTCTCAACCTTGATGCTTTGGCGGTCCGTGACCGGCGCTCACGTTGCGCGTGTCTGGGTATCGCTCGATCGGATATCGCCGGAATTGCCGCGGGCGGTCATTGTCAGCGAAGACGCCCGTTTCTGCACCCATATCGGCGTCGATTTCCAGGAATTGCGCGAGGCCATTGACGAGGCGGACGACATCACGGAAGCGCGCGGGGGCTCGACCATCACCCAACAGCTGGCCAAGAACCTGTTTTTGTGGCCGGGGAGAAGCTTCATCCGCAAAGCCCTCGAATTTCCGCTCGCGCTCTGGATCAATCTCCTGATGTCGAAACACCGTCAACTCGAGATCTATCTCAACATCGTGGAGTGGGGACCGAACGGAACCTTTGGCGCCGAGGCCGCCAGCAAATATGCTTTCAACACGCAGGCTAAAGACCTGAATTTGCGCGAAGCGGCGATCCTGGCGGCCACGCTACCCAATCCGATCCAGCGCGACCCCCGTCAACCGAGCCCGGGCCTCGGTCGGATCGCTGGAATTTACCAAGTCAGATCAATAGCTTCTCCGGATATCGACACCTGCATCAAGCGCGTCGGCGTCCTCTAGCTTTTGCCGGCGCCTTCCTCTATAAGCCCGGCTTCCATTCACCGAAGGCTGAGCAGGCGCCCGCGCGCCGCAAGCGAATTGTCAGGAGAACGACCATGGCGGTGCCGAAGCGAAAAACGTCGCCGTCAAGACGCGGCATGCGCCGTTCGGCGGATGCCCTCAAGCGGCCGACTTATGTCGAGGACAAGGATTCCGGTGAACTTCGGCGTCCCCATCATATCGATCTGAAGACTGGCATGTACCGCGGCCGGCAGATCTTGAAGCCGAAAACCGAGATCTGAACCGTTCTTCGGACTACCTTTAGCCGTTCACATTCTGTGCATGCGCCTTGCCCGGTACTGGAGTGCCGGGGCGAGGCAGGATAGACTCCGCTGTGGACAACTGCGGGGTGGGCACGCCGTTTCTCATGCCTGTCGCGCTGCGCTGATTTTCTGCGTCACGGGCTCGATACCTGCCCACGTTTGGAGGCTTGTCCCCATGTCCCTTATTGGATTTCCGCTGCTGGTCATATCTTTTGCGATCTACAACGTCGTCGCATTTCTATTCCCGAGTGTGTCCTGGACGAGTGACGTCGCTCACATCCACATGATGTCGGGAGCGGAATTTACGTTCACCCCGGGCGACCTGCTCATCATGTTTTCGGTCCTCATTCTGTTCGTGGAGGTGCTGAAGGCAACACGCCTCACCGCGCGGACGATGGTCGATCACATGCTGTCGATGATCCTGTTCATCGTGTTGTTGGTCGAGTTCTTGATGGTCAAGCAGGCCGCGACCGGCACATTCTTTCTTCTGATGGTGATCAGTTTCGTCGATGTGATCGGCGGTTTCTCCGTCACCATCAGCGCGGCACGGCGCGATATCCAGGTCGAAGGCGTTGAGAAGGCGGCCTGACCTCCTTTGGCCACGACGGGCTCAACTTGAACGCGAGAACCTGCTGGTCGTCGGCGCACCCGTTCCGCTAACGGTCGAGCGATAGGCCGCGATCGCGTCCTCCGGCTC
>WNFD01004590.1_pt1 | contig 13839 bp, 11 predicted proteins | sample 5400491 | NCBI WGS metagenome assembly WNFD01 (sample SAMN13153343, study PRJNA577476) | soil metagenome | isolation source: 120 cm saprolite under Douglas fir tree site 2 hole 2 replicate 2 | place: USA:California | collected 2015-04-18
TTTTCCGGCTGCGTCCAGGCTTGGTAGAGCTGCGCCGGCGGCGCCTTGAAGCGGCGCTTGAGGGCGAGGCTGGGCTTGGTTGCCATGAATCTTCCTCCAGAAAGGCGGCGAGGCGGTCGAGCTGCTCGGTCCAGTAGCGCTCGTAGCGGGCGAGCCAGTTCATCGCTTGCTCCATCGGCGCAGCCTTGAGTTGGCAGGTCACGGTCCGGCCGGACTTGGTGCGCGCGATCAGGCCTGCGTCGGACAGCACGTCGAGGTGCTTCATGATCGCCGGCAGCGACACCGGGAAGGGCCGGGCGAGTTCGCTGACCGAAATGCCCTCCTCTTCGTCGAGCCGCGCCAGCAAGGCGCGTCGCGTCGGGTCGGCGAGGGCGGCGAAGGTACGGTCGAGGGTGGCGTTCTGATAGTTAACCATGGAGTTAAGTTTTAGGAATTGGAGCCGCCCTCGTCAAGGGGCATCATGCGGTTGAAACGTCTTTGGTGGATGAGGAGTCGAAGACATGGAAAACCTTCTGAAAATAGCGGGCCTTTGCCTGGCGGGGCTGCTCTTTCCGGCGCTGGCATCGGCACAGCAAAGCGGTGGCGCGGCGGGCGCGCGCGAGACGGTCACGCCGCAATTCCGCCACGCCCTGCCCAACGCACCAGGCATGTCGCTGATTGCCGTGATGGTCGACTATCCGCCGGGTGCGAAGTCGGGACCGCACACCCACGCCAAGTCGGCCTTCATCTATGGCTACGTCGTGTCGGGCGCGATTCGCAGCCAAGTCAACGACGAACCGGCCAAGGTCTACCGGACGGGCGAAGCCTTCTTCGAAATGCCGGGCGCCCACCATAAGATCAGCGAGAACGCCAGCGACACCGAGCCGGCGCGTCTGTTGGCAGTGTTCGTGGTCGACGCCAACGAGACGCTGACGACGCCCGACCGCCGCTGAAGGAGAACGTCATGACCCAGCGTCTCGACTACCAGAAGCTTTCGATGACCGGCCTGCGTGCCCTGGGCGGGGTCTACATGTACATCGCGAACTCGGGCCTGCCCAAGGCACTGATCGACCTCGTTTTCCTGCGCGCCTCGCAGATCAACGGCTGCGCCTACTGCATCGACATGCATTCACGCGACCTCCTGAAGGGCGGCGTTGCTGTGGAAAAGCTGATGCTGGTGTCGGCGTGGCGCGAGGCGGGCGACATCTTCACCGAGAAGGAGAAGGCCGCCCTGCAATGGACCGAGGCGGTGACGTTGATCTCGGAGACCCACGCGCCCGACGAGGGCTTCGCCGCCGTGTCGGCTGCGTTCCAACCCAAGGAAATCTCCGACCTCACCCTCGCGATCGGCGTGATCAACACCTACAACCGCCTCTCCATCGGCTTTCGCCGCCTGCCCGACGGCGAACCGGCGGCTTAGCCCTCCATTCGCCTCACCCTGAGGAGCGGCCCATGGGGCCGCGTCTCGAAGGGTGGGATACATCATGATTGTTGCCCATCCTTCGAGACGCACGCCTGCGGCGTGCTCCTCAGGATGAGGCTTTGTTGTCTGCGAGGAAGGCGGTGATGGCCGCCATCGTGGCCGCCGGTTGCTCTTCCATCAGCCAGTGGCCCGAATTGGCGACGACGTGGCCGGTGACGTCGCTCGCCACGAAGCGCAGAACGTCGGCCTGAGCGGTGCCGAACGACTTGTCGGCGCCGATCGCCAGCACCGGCATCGCGAGCTTGCCCTTGGCGACGAAGGCCTTGTTGTCGGTGGCGTCCTGGGTGAAGGCGGCGAACTGCTCGAACGCCGAATGCATGGCACCCGGCCGCGCGTAAAGCTTGGCGTAATGCCGGCGCGTGTCCTCGTCGATCGACTTGGGGTTGGCCGACAGCTCGTTCCAGAAACGATCGAGATAGATGCGCTCGCGACCCTGCACCAGGCGTTCGACGTCGGGGCCGCGGAAGTTGAAGTGCCACAAAGCAGGGCCTTTCAGGATCTCGTCCCACGGCCCGATGCCCGGCAGTGGTGCGTCCATCACCACCCAGCGCCTGACCCGCGCCGGATACTGCGCGGCGAAGGCGTAGCCCACCATGTTGCCGATGTCGTGGGTGACGAGGTCCGTCTTGTCGATCTTCAATTTGTCGAGCACGCGGGCCACATCGTGGCCTTGCGTTTTCTTGTCGTAGCCGCGCTCGGGATGGGACGACAGGCCCATGCCGCGCAGGTCGGGCGCGACGACCGTTCGGCTGGCGACGAGTGCTCCAGCCAACGGTGCCCACATGTCGCCGGTGTCGCCGAAGCCGTGCAGCATAACGACGGCCGGTCCCCCGCCGCCCGCCCTGGTATGAATCGTGGCGCCGTCGGTCTCGATCTCTTGGACACGCATGCCAGACGGGAAGGGCTCGACCATGAACTCTACCCCTTGTGACTCTAGACTTTGGCGATCAGCGCCTGCGCGGCGGCCGGATTGCGCACTTTGGCGCCGGAGATGAAATAGACGAAGGCATCGCCCTTTTTGGCCCACGCCTTGGCGCGCTTGGCCCACTTGTCGATGTCGGTGGGCTTGTAGCCCGTCTTCACCTTGTCCTGGGCGCTCATGAGGCGGGCATAGGTGAAATCGGCGGTAGGCTCGTCGATCTCGGGAAAATCCTCGTCGTGGGCATAGACGATGGCCGTCTTGTACTTTCGCGCCAGATCGTAGAAGCGCGGGTCCTTGAAGCTCGGGTGACGGACCTCCAGTGCATGGCGCAGCGGCAGCTTGCCGGCCTCGCGCGGCAGGAGCTTGAGGAACGCCTCGATGTCTTCGGGATCGAACTTCTTGGTGGCCATGAACTGCCAGTTGATGGGCCCCAGCCGATCACCCAGCTCGACCAGGCCCTGGCTCACGAAGCGCTGGACCGATTCGCCGGCTTCCGCGAGCTGGCGCCGGTTGGTGCAGAAGCGCGAGGCCTTCATCGCGAAGACGAAGTCGTCAGGCGTCTCGGCGCGCCACTTGGCCCAGCTCGCCGGCTTGAAGCTCGAATAGTAGGTGCCGTTGATCTCGATCGAGGTGAGCTTGCGGCTGGCATATTCCAGCTCGCGCTTGTGGGTCAGGCCCTCCGGATAGAAGACCCCGCGCCACGGCTCGAAGGTCCAGCCGCCGACGCCGACATAGATCTTGCCTGCCATCGCTTGCTCCTCAAACGAACCGGGGCGACGTAGCACGCCGCGACGGCCTGGCATAGTCACGGGAACGGTTGCCCTGTTGCGGGCGTTGTTGTGCCATGACAATGGCCACCCCCACCGAGGTCGAGACCGAAATCCGCGCCATCATGAAGGCAAGGGTTGAAGCCGTGCACGCCAAGGACGCGGCGCGATTGGTCGCCCATCACGCGCCCGACGTCGAGGCCTACGATCTGCTCGAACCGCTGCAATACAAGGGCGTGAGCAGCCTGCGCGAGCGCGCCCAGCAATGGTTCGACGGCTATGACGGTCCGATGACCTACGAGATTCGCGACCTCGCCGTCGTCCCGAGTTACGATGTGGCCTTCTGCTACGGCCTGCATCACGTCGCCGGCACGACCAAGGCAGGCCAGAAGATCGACATGTGGTGGCGCGCCACGCAGGGCTTCCGCCGAATCGATGGCGACTGGCGAATCGTGCACGAGCACAGCTCCGTACCCGTCGATATGAAGAGCGGAAAAGGCTCGGTCGGCCTCAAACCCTGAAGCGGAGTAAAGCGATGGCTATCGGGCAGAAGATCACGCCGTTTCTGTGGTTCGACAACAATGCCGAGGAAGCGATCAGCTTCTACACGTCGATCTTCAAGAACTCGCGCATCGTCACCCGCTCGCGTTGCGGCGACACCGGACCGGGCCCGAAAGGTTCGATCCTGGCCATCGCCTTCAAGCTCGAGGGCCAGGACTTCGTCGCCCTCAACGGCGGGCCGCATTTCAAGTTCACCGAGGCGATCTCGCTCTATATCAATTGCGAGACGCAGGAGGAAATCGAGCGGTTCTGGAGCAAGCTCGTTGCCGGCGGCGAGGAGCACGACTGCGGCTGGCTGAAGGACCGCTACGGGCTTTCCTGGCAGGTCAACTATGCCGGTATCCAGGACATGATGAGCGACAGCCACCCGGATCGCGCCGACAGGGTCATGCAGGCCATGCTCAAGATGAAGAAGATCGACATCCAGCGGCTGAAGGACGCCTACGAAGGCCGCTAGGCCGAGCCCTCGGCCATTTGGGCGGCGCAGCGATTGTGCGTCGCCACGACGGGCCGCATGTCCATGGTGGCAATTTCGCCGTCCTTCACTACGATCTTGCCGTTGATGACGGTGGTCCGGGCCTGTTGCGGTGCGCAGAACAGGACCGCCGCCGCCGGGTCGTGCAAGGCGCCGGCATAACCGATCGTATGGAGATCGAGGGAAAAGAAGTCGGCGCACTTGCCGGCTTCGAGCGAGCCGATGTCGGCGCGCCCCAGGACCCGCGCGCCGCCCAGCGTGGCGAGTTCGAGGGCTTCTCGTGCCGTCATCCATTCATCCGCGCGCACCGGATGGGACTGCGACAGGAACATGTACTTGCGCGGGCCTTCCGGTGGCAGCAGCCCAAGCCGCAGGCGCGCCAGCAGCATCGCCTGGCGCGCCTCGAGCAGGATGTTGGAAGCGTCGTTGCTGGCCGAGCCGTCGACGCCCAGGCCGACTTTCACGCCGGCGGCCATATACTTCTTGATCGGCGCAATTCCGGAGGCCAGTCGCATGTTGGAGCACGGGCAGTGCGCCGCGCCGCATCCCGTCGCGGCGAATTTGCGGATCTCGTCGTCGTCGACGTGGATGGCGTGCGCGAACCACACGTCGTCGCCCAGCCAACCCAGGGTCTCCATCCAGTCGACGGGGCGCAGCTGGAAGCGTTCGAGCGTGTAGCGCTCCTCGTCCAGCGTCTCGCAGAGATGGGTGTGGAGCCTGACCTTGTAGTGCCGGGCCATCGCCGCGGATTCCTTCAGAAGCGAAGCGGTGACGGAGAAGGGCGAGCAGGGCGCCAGCACGATCTGCGTCATCGAGCCCAGCGAAGGGTCGTGATATTTCTCGATGACGCGCTGACTGTCCTTGAGAATGGCGGGCTCTTCCTCGACGCAATCGTCCGGCGGCAGGCCGCCCTTGGATTCGCCGAGCGACATCGACCCGCGGCTGGCATGAAAGCGCACGCCCAACGCGCGCGCCGCCTCGACCTGGCAGTCGACGTTGTTGCCGTTCTTGAAGACGTAGCTATGGTCGAAAACCGTCGTGCAGCCGGACAGGGCCAGTTCGGCCAGGCCGACCAGCGTGCTGGCGTGCGAGGCTTCCTCGTCGGTGCGCGCCCAGGCGCGATAAAGAGCTTTTAACCAAGGAAAGAGATTGTTGTTCTGAGCGCCCGGAAAGTTGCGTGTCAGGGTCTGGTTGAGATGGTGGTGGGCGTTGACGAAGCCCGGCAGGCAGATCTGCCCGGTGAGGTCGATGACCGTATCGGCGGTGGAAGGCAGCTCTGCGGTGGGGCCGACCTGCTTGATTATGCCGTCTTCAGCGTAGAGACCGGCATTCTTCAATTCACGGCGCTGTCCGTCCATGGTGACGAGAACTTCCGCATTTCTTGCCAGCAGCGTGGGCATGTCTGGAGCACCGTGTTGTTCGCCTTGGAATCACGGTAGGGGTCCCATGACCGCCTGTCGATTCAGTGATGGTGAACGCGCCGGTGGCCGCGTCTCGGGCATCAGCAGCCAGACCGTCGCGAGGCCGATGAGTGCGATGCACGCCAGGCCGAGGAAGGCCATTGGGCTGCCGAAAGTGTCGCTCATGTATCCGGCGAACGTCGGGCTGAGCGAAGCGCCCACCCCCATCATGGTGCCGACGACGCCCTGGGTCAGATTGAATCGTCCGGTTCCGCGCGTGAGGTCGGCGACCGTCAAGGGCACCATCACGCTGAACACGGCCGCCGTCAGCCCGTCCAGGAGCTGAACGACGACCAGCAGGTACGGATCCGTCACCGTGGCAAAGAGGAGTCCACGGATCGGCAGAGCGGCGAAGCCTAGGAGCAGCAGCGGCCGGCGTCCCCAACGCTGCGCCTGCCGGCCGACCCACGGTGAGAACAGCGCCACGACGAGCTGCGGTCCGACGATGCAGGCCCCGATCAGCACCGTCGCCCATTGACTCGAGCGCGTCGTGAGCACGCTGCCCATCAGGGGAAGCATGGCCGCATTGGCGAAATGGAACAGCAGGATGCAGCAGCCGAATATCTGTAGCGGCCGCTGGCGCAGAAGGCTTCGAAGATCGGCGCGCGGCTTGCCGGCCGGTTGTTCGGACAGGTTGCCATGAGCCCGTTCCGGATCGATTTCCGCCGGGGCGATGCCGCGCAGCACAAATATCGCGGGGATCAGCAGCGCGGCCGTGACGAAAAAGACCGCCTGGGCGGAAAAGAAATGTCCGATGGCGCCCATCACCGCAGCGGAGAGCCCCGTGCCGACGGCGGCGAAACGCGCATTGCGGCCGAACCGCTCGCCGATCGCGGCATATCCGACCAAGCCGAGGCTGATCGCCGCGATGGCCGGCCCCAGCACGCAGCTCGCGGCGGCCTGCATCGTCGCCGCCACCAGCACGGCCGGGAAGATCGGCCATGTCGCATAGATCAGCGCGCTGGCGGCGATGAGCGAGACCGCCACGCCGGCGACGATCCGCTCGGAGCGGGCGGCATCGACCAGCGCGCCGCCCGGCATCTGACCCGCCAGCGAGACCAGGCCCGAGACCGTGAGCACGAGGCCGATCTCGATCTGTGTCCAGTGCTGCGTCGTCAGGTAGACGGCGACGAAGGGGCCGAAGCCGGTCTGCACGTCGGCGACGAGAAAGACGAACCAGTCGAGCCTCCCCAGGCTGCGCTGCGAGGGGTGGGGCGGCGAAGGAGGGAGGGGCTCCGTCACCGGCGGCCTGCTATGGCAGGGGTTCGAGGTTACCCGAGGCGCCGAGGACGATGGTCGGCTTGCCCTCCTTGTATTCCGGCGCGGCCTTCACCTGATCGCGCGTGAGTTCGAGGACGACGCTATAGCGCTTGCCGGCTGCGGGAACGAAATGTAGCGCCTTCCAGTCGACGGCGATCTTGCGATTGCCGACGCCAAGAAACCCGCCGAAGTCGATGATGGCGGCGCGCACCCCGCCTTCGCCATCGACCAGTATGTCGACGATCCGCCCCATATCCTCGTCCGTCAAGCTGCGCACATCCCGGCCGAGAATGCTCTGCGCTTCCTGGGTTTCGAGGATGGTGACGGATGGCGATGCGGTAGTACTGTCGGGCTGGGCGGCGGCGCCCTGATTCAGTGAGACTAGGGCGATCAGCGCCGTCGTCAAAAAGACAATTACGAACCTGTCCCCCATTGGACGCCTCCGGCGAAGGCTCAAAGAGCCGTTGGATCAACTCGCGACGGTCGGCCGGGTTGCGTGTCCCCGGCCGCGGGCGAGGTCTCAGCGCGAAGAAACGATCGAAATCTGCAGCTTGGTGCCGCGCGTCCGCAGGATTTCGAGCGAAACGTCGTCGCGGTGGCGGCGGACCTTGATGTCGACGCTCGAACCGCCGAGCTGCAGATTGCGCAGCGTCACCTCGTCGAGGAACGGCGGCAGCCCCGGGTTGCGGAAGCGTACTTCGTGGTGTCGCGGATCGAGCTCCAGGCCGAGGGATGCCTCGATCAACGAGAAGGGCGTGGCGCTCGCCCAGGCCTGCGGCGAGCAGGCGACGGGGTAGAGCGTCGGCCCCCGGTTGCGCTGGCGCTGGAAGCCGCAGAAGAGTTCCGGCAATCGCCGCAGGTCCATGTAGGTCGCCGCGTCGAACAGGCCCTTGAACAACTGGCCGACCAATCGTTTCAAGCCGTAGCGTGCCAGGCCGAGCGCGATCAGCGCGTTGTCGTGCGGCCAGACCGAACCGTCGTGATAGGACATGGGATTGTAGCGCGCCTCCCCCTTGGCCACGGTACGAATGCCCCAGCCCGAGAAGAAGCGTGGCTCCAGCAGTCCTTCGCCAACCTGGGTGGCGCGCTCGGGCCGCACGAGGCCCGTGAACAAGAGCTGTCCGGCATTCGACGTGCGAACGCGGCACGGCTGCTTGGCCCCGTCGAGCGCCAGCGCGTAGGTGCCGAGCTCCGGGCACCAGAAGGCGGCCTCGAAGCGCCTGGCGAGACGCTTGGCGTCGGCTTCGAGCCGGCGCGCGTCTGCGACCAAACCCATCCGGCGTGCCGAGCGCGCGATCACGGTTTTTGCGGCAAAGACGTAGCCCTGTACTTCGGCCAGCGCGATGTCGCCTTCGGCGAGGCGGCCATCGGCGTGGAAAATCGCGTCCTGCGAGTCCTTCCATCCCTGGTTGGCGAGCCCCAGCTCGGTGGCGCGGCGATATTCGACGAAGCCGTCGCCATCGCGATCGCCAAGCCCGTCGATCCAACCGAGCGCCGCCTCGATGGCCGGCCACAGCGCCGCGAGCGTTTCCTGATCGTCGGTGCGCTCGGCATAGAGGCCGGCAAGCAAGACGAAGAGCGGCGTCGCGTCGACGCTTCCATAGTACAGGCCGAACGGCACCTCGTGCAGGGCCGCCATCTCGCCATCGCGCATTTCGTGAAGGATCTTTCCCGGCTGTGCGTCGGAAAGCGGATCGGTCTTTTTCGCTTGATGCACGGCAAGGCGGCGCAACACGCCGCGCGCGACACTGGGGTCGCACCACAGCATCTGCAGGGCCGTGATCAGCCCGTCCCGTCCGAACGTCGTCGAGTACCAGGGGATGCCCGCATACGGGTAGCGGCCTTCGGGCGTGTCGGTCATGAGCATTTCGAGATCGGCTGCGGACCGGCACAGGATCTCGTTCAGGAGCGCGTTGGACGTCTCGACCGTGGTTGCGTCGCGCGTGGCGTCACGCAGCTCGCGCCGGGCGGAGATCATTCCCTTGATGAACCCCACGGACTGTTGGTCGGCCGGCTGGTTGCATCCGACGATCAGGAAAATCGGGCACATTTCTCCCGGCGCCAGCTCGAGGTGGTAGCTGGCCTTGCCGGCGCCGAGCTCGTTCGGCCGCGGATCGAAGGTAAGGGTCGTGGTGCGCGAAGCGCCGTCGAGGCCGACATACGACAGCAACGCACGGTCCGCGCTGATCACGCGATTGGTGGCGCTGCCGCGGCGCGCCCGGTGCAAGCCTCGCACTTCGAACAGGTCTGCGAAGTCGCTTCGGAAAAGAAGGGTGAGTGAAAGGCTGATGCTGTGATCGCCGTGGTTGCGCACCGCCAGTCGCTGGAACGCCCGGCCACGCCACAGAAAGATCGTCCGTGAGATATGCAACAGATCCTTCTGCAGCACGATCCGTCCGTCGACGAAGAAGTCCGGGTTGGTGAGGTCTACGGAAAGCAAGGTGTTGTCGTCGCGCAGGTTGGAACCAAGCAGCAACGGTTGCTCGCCGTTCACCAGCAGTTCGAGGTGCGACAGAAAGCGGGTGTCGTTGTGAAACAGCCCGTCGGCGTCGCCGGCCGAGGCGCCGATGTCGCCGTAGGTATCCACCACGGCAAAAGTATCGCCGTATTTGAGCGTCCGGCGCGGCCGGGTCGCCGTTCCCGTTGCCGGGATGTAGAACGGCGTCTCGGCGACGGCATCGTCGGGGAGAGTCGTTGCGGGCAAGGCCTGGTCGGTCGACATGGCACCTCGAGCCGTTCGTTTGCACCGTGAACAACGTATAGTTCGCCGCGCCGTCTTCAAAGGCGCCTGTCTGTGACCATCTTGCCGTGTCCGGCGATCAGCAGTCGAGGGTCGTTCGGTTGACTTCGACAGGCAGCGTGGGCTTTGATGATGCGCGGGCTTTGGTAGCGACTTGACGCGCACCCGGAAAATCGAGGGGGTCCTGCCATGCCATTTCAGGATTTCCGCGCGTTTCTCGACGCGCTCCGCAAGCATGGCGAACTGTTCGACGTCGACCGGCCAGTGGCGCTCGAACTGGAGGTCGCCAAGGCGTTGCGCAAGAGCGCTTCCCTCGCCGGGCCGGCCTTTGTCTTCAAGAACAACGGCACGCGCTTTCCGCTGGTGGCCGGCGTCTACAACACGCGCGCCAAGGCGCTGATCGCGCTGGAGGCCACCGAGGAAACCGTGGTCGAACGCATCCTGGCAGGCCTGTCGAAGCGGATTCCGCCGATCGTCGTCAAAGACGCGCCGGTCCACGAAAACGTCATCACCGGCGACGCCATCGATCTCGGCGCCCTGCCGGTGCCGAAATACAGCCCCGATGACGGCGGGCCGTATATCACGCCGGGGATCGTGGTCAGCAAGGACCCCGAAACCGGCATTCCGGACATCGGGCACTATCGCTTCGAGATCATCGACAAGCAGACGATGTCGTTCAACGCCTTGCCGAATCACCGCTTGGGCAAGCATATCGCCCGGGCACGCCAGATGGGACGGACGACCTATCAGGCGGCGGTCGTGGTCGGCGTCGATCCGCTGCTGGCCTACACGGCGCCGATCCAGGTGCCCGACGGGACCAACGATTTCGAGGTCGCCGGAGGCTTGCGCGGCGCGCCGGTCGAACTCGTGCGCTGCAAGACCATCGACCTCGAGGTCCCGGCACATGCGGAATTCGTCATCGAGTTCGAGGCCGATTTCACCAAGGAGGTCATGGAGGGCCCGCTCGGCGAATATACCGGCTACTACACGCCGGCCGCGCCCAAACCGATTGCGCGGATCAAGGCCATAACTCACCGCAACGGTGCCTACTTCCAGGGCCTGCTCACCGGTGTCCCGCCGACCGAAAACCACATCCTGAAGCAGCTTCCGTTCGAGGCGTCGTTCCTGGCGATGATGCGCCAGCAGTTCCCGACGATCGAAAAGATCGCGGTCCCGTCCTCCGGCGGCGTCTCGTTCCGCATCGTCATGGCGATGCGGCCGCGCTACGCCGGCGAGGCACGCAGCGCGCTGCTGGCTGCCATCGCCAGCAACCTCCGGCCCAAGATCGTGATCGTCGTCGATCCCGACATCGACGTGCACAGTTCCGATCAGGTCGAGTGGGCGACCGCCTTCCGAACGCAGCCCGCCCGCGACGTGATCGTCGTCGACGGTCTTCCCGGCGGGCCGCTCGATCCCTCGGCCGATTCGTCGTTGCCGCCCGCTCGTCAGACCGGCTCGGCGATCGGCATCGACGCGACCTATCCGTTCGGCATCGAGATCAGGAAGGCGGACGATTCGGCCAAAGTGTGCCGAGCACGGCCGCGAATACATCGAGGTCGCTGACGTGCCGGGCTGGCAGGATTACGACTTCCCCGAACTGCGCAAGCGCGGCTGATCAGCGTCGAATGCGCTTGATTAGGGACGCTCGCCTAACGCACTCTTTGCGCATCAGACGGACAGGCGACGAAATGGACGATGTCGGCCCGCGGTCACGCCTTTCGCGACGGCAGGTGCTGCGCCATGGCTTCATCGCCGGCATCGCGGTGTACGTGGTGCCGCTCGGCAGCCGGGCCTATGCCGCGCTGCTCGACGAGCGGCTGCTGACGGCGCCGGCCTGGAACGGCCGCAGCGATTCGCTCAAGTATCGCGTCGATGCCGCATCGAAGGTGACCGGCGGCAAAGTCTTCGCGCGCGACATCCGGGCGCGCGACATGCCGCATTGGCCGCAGCAGCAGGCGCATGCGCTGGTCCTGCGAACGACCCTGGCCGACCGCCTCTACGCCGGTTTCGATCTGTCGGTGCTGGGCTCCGACCTCAAGCCCGACCGCGTGGTGACGGCGGCGGATCTGGCCCGCGACGGGCTGGCCTTTCCGGCCTACTACGGTGAGGACATGTTGCTGCCGCCGGGCAAGACGGCTGCCTATCTCGGCCAGGCCGTGGCGATGCTGATCTTCCACGACTTCGCCCGCTTCCGCTTCGCCAAGGAGAAGCTGCAGTTCAATGATGCCGTCGTGCGCTACGGCACGGTGACGGGGCCACTGCAGCGCGATCCCTGGGGGGCCAGCCGCTTCGTGCGCGTTGGCGGCAAGACGGGCTACGACGACGACGTCTTTTCCTGCACCAAGCAGGGGCCGGTTTCCCCGATGGCCTACGACAGCCATGAACCGGTCTGGCCCAAGCCGGCACTCGACGGCGACCTCGGCGCCCAGGGCATGTATCACGCCCGGGCGATCGACGAGGAGTTGGCCCGCCCGCCGGCCGATTGGCTGGTGATGACGCGCGACTACGCCACGCAATCGGGTGACACCGCGGCGCTCGAGCCGGACAACGCCAACGGCTGGTACGACTCTGCCAGGCAGGAAATGCACCTCGTCGTGCCGACGCAGTCGCCGCAGGAAGTGGCGGAAGGCGTTGCGACCTTGATGGCAAAGAGCCGCCTCGGCCTCAAGCGGCTGTTCCTGCATCCGTGCTTCACGGTGGGTTATGGTTCGAAGGACCACAACACCATGCCGTATTACGGCCTGCTCGCCGCTCGCTATGGCGACGGCCGGCCGGTGCGGCTCGCCAACGATCGGTTCGATCAGTTCCAGGCCGGCCTCAAGCGGCACCAGTTCAGCATGCGCTACACGATCGGAGCGGACCGGCGGACCGGCCTCCTGCAGTCGTTCCAGGCCGGCATCGTCGCCAACGGCGGTGGCCGGGCCAATTGCTCGGTCGCCCTCACCATGGTGGGCGCCACCTCGGCGGCGTCGGTCTACTACTTTCCCAAGACCGACGTGGCGGCGACCGCCATCGCCTCGCGCGCCCTTGACTGCGGTTCGGCGCGCGGCTACGGCGCGCTGGAAACCCTGACGGCGACCGAGCTGATGGCCGACGAGCTGGCCGCAGCACTCGGCATCGATCCCATCGAGTTCCGTCTGCGCAACGTCTTGAAGACCGGAATGAAGAATGCGCAAGGCGCGGTCCCCGACGGCACGCAACGGGCCGAGACCGTGATGGAGAGGGCGCGGGCCCATGCGCTGTGGACCGGCCGGGCCGCCGCCAAGCAGGCCTACGAGGCGGCGCATCCCGGCAGGTATTACGGCGTCGGTTTCGGCTGCATCCAGCGGCGCTTCGGCGACGGCGCGCAAGCCAGCTTCGCCAAGGTCGAGCTGGCGCGCGATGGCCGCATCACGCTCGGCCACACCGGCACGGAGATCGGCACCGGCGCCTCGTCGGGCCAGGTCGTGGCCTGCGTCCGCTGGCTGGGCCGGCCGGCCGACGTGCTCGAAATGGCCGTCACCGAGTGGCCCGACCTGCCGATGCAGACGAGCGGCGATCCGCACGCGATGAGCCAGGACGAGCAGGATCGCCTGTCGCTCAATCCGCGCTGGACCCCGGCCTTTGCCTCGTCGTCGAGTGCCAGCAACTCGGCCTACTACTTCACGCATACGACCCAAGCAGCGGCGCGCGTGGTCTTTCTCTACGGCCTGTGGCCGGCGGCCGTGGCGATCTGGGCGCATGGCGGACCGGCGGTGTTGCAGGCGGCCAAGCCCGAGGCGGCGCGCTGGCGCGACGGCAACCTCGTTGTCGAAGGCTTCGAGCCTCTGCCGCTCGCGCGCCTGGCACAGGAAGCGCATGCGCGCGGCCTGGTGGTCGGTGCTGCGGTGCATGGCTTCAACCGATGGCAATGGGCGGAGGCCGATTTCGACGTGGTCGGCGGGCCGGTCCGCTTTCCGCTGGACGGGCTGTCGCTGCGCTACGGCGACGGTGCGGCGGCGGCGAAGCAGGCGCGGGCGAGCACGCCCAACCGCTATCACGTGCTCGACCGGCGGACCGCATCCTTGCCGCCGACCCGCAACAACAACGCCATGGTCGGCTACAACACCGCCGTCGGCACGCTGGCCGAGCTTTCAGTCGATGCGACGAATGGAAAAGTCGCGGTGCTCGCGCATCACACCATTCTCGAATGCGGCAACATGCTGGTGCCCGA